>JAESGM010000063.1_pt1 | contig 341788 bp, 273 predicted proteins | sample 9269721 | NCBI WGS metagenome assembly JAESGM01 (sample SAMN15720920, study PRJNA650825) | algae metagenome | isolation source: Komarekiella atlantica HA4396-MV6 and co-occurring heterotrophs from... | place: USA: Theobald House, Kauai, HI | collected 2009-07-29
TCGGGGTCGCCGAGCCGATCCTGTGGCTGCTGCACATGCACGGGTACCGTGTGTTCGGCGGCGACGGCGGGTAGGATGGGAGGTCGCCACCCCGCAGGGGTGGGCTTTGGTCTTCACCTCTCCCCGCTGGGGAGAGGTCGCCGGCGCAGCCGGCGGGTGAGGGGTAGCCACCTGCCGCGAAGTCCGGTGTGCTCGACCGCGCGGGCTCGCCCCCGGGCACCCGTGTACCTGGCGCCCCTCACCCGCCGGCGAAGCGCCGGCGACCTCTCCCCGCAAAGCCGGGGCGAGGTGAAGACACCGGCCTCCGGCCGGTGAGTGTGTCCCGCCCCCCGGAGGGGCAACGTCCCACGGTGCCCGGCCGCCATGCCGAGCTGGCCCACACAGTCCGACTACAAGGACGCCCTGCAGAACCCGGACACCGCGTTCCGCGACCCGGACCTGCGGTTCAGCGCCGCCGAGCGCAGCCCGATGGGCGTCCCGCGCGCCCGGTCCGGGGCGTTCGCCAGCGTGTACAAGATGACCGGGGCGAACGGGGCCGTCGCCCTCAAGCTGTTCAACTTCCCGAACGACGACCGCGCCGGCCGGTACCTCGCCGTGTCCGAGCACCTGAAGTCGTTGGGCGTGCGGAAGCCGCCGGGGCTGGTCGGGTTCGCGTACCACCCCGAGGGGATCCGCGTCGGCCGCGGCTGGTACCCGACGCTCACGATGGACTGGGTCAAGGGCACGGCGCTCGGAGAGTGGGTCCGCGAGAAGATGGAGCGGAAGGCCCCCGACACGGCCGCGGTCCGGGCGATGGCCGACGCCTGGGCGAAGCTGGTCGACGGGATCCAGACGGCCAAGGTCACCCACGGCGACCTGCAGCACGACAACGTGATGGTGGTCGGCAACACCCCGGTGCTGGTGGACTACGACGGGATGTGCGTCCCGGCGCTCGCCGACCCGAAGCGGCCGCTCGAGCAGTTGGAGTTCGGCAAGCCGGCGTACCAGCACCCGGCCCGGCCGGCCGAGCCGCTCGGCCCGCACCTCGACCACTTCGCCGCCTGGGTCGTGCTCGTCGCGCTGCGGGCCGCCGCCGCCGACCCCGGGCTGTACGCCCGGTACGTCACCCGGATCGAGAACGAGAACCTGCTGTTCACCCCGCCGGACATGCAGGCCCCGGCGCAGTCCGCCCTGTGGCCGGAGCTGTTCCGCAGCCGCGACCCGGAGGTCGCCGGGTGGGCCCGGGTGCTCCGCGAGGCGCTGGACAAGCCGTTCGACAAGATCCCGCCGTTCACCCTCGACCCGTTCGCCGTCCTGCGGAAGCTGGTCGTCGCGGTGCCGCGCGACTGGGCCGGGATCGCCGCCGAGGCCGACCGCCTGACCCGGGCCGGGAAGGCGCTCCCGCCGGACCTCGCCACCGCCGCCGACCCGGTCGGCCGGCTCGAAGAACTCTGCCGGGCGACCCGACTGGACTACCCGGCGATCGCGACCGAGGCGGACGCCCTGGCCCGCGGCGGGAAGGCGGTCCCGGACCGGCTGCGGGGGGTCGCGGCGGACGCGGTGAAGCGGGTGAACTGCCGGGACGCGGTGCAGAAGGCGCTGGCCGCCCGCGACCCCCGGGCGGTGCGGGCGGCGTTCCAGAAGCCGCTCCTCGACGGGTGGGCCGACCGCAAGCTGATCTCCGACGCCGAGGTGGCGGTCGGGCTGGTGGCGGTGCTCGACAAGCTGAGGGCGGCCGCCGCGGTCCCGGGCGACGGGCGGGCGCTGGTGAAGCTGTGGGCGGCGGAAGGGGCGAAGGTCGGGCTCCTGCCGGAGGCGGAGGCGTACCGGACGGAGGCGGCGGCGTGGGCGGCGCGGGTCGCGGCGGCGGAGGAGTTCACCCGCCTGTTCGACGCCCGGGCGGCCGAGGCGGCACTGGCTGACGCCTGGAAGAAGGTAGCCGCCGCCGGGGTCCACCCGGACCTGAAGCCGGACCACCGCTCCCGCGGCGAACTGGCCGTCCGCCGCGCCCCGCTGCTCGCCCGGCTCGCGGCCGTCCCGCCGGCCGCGTCGTACAAGAACGACACCGCGCTGGCCGCCGCCTGGGGCGACGGGGCCGTCCTGACCGGGTGCAAGGAGGCCGACCCGTACCGGTCCCGTGTGGACGCCGCGCGTGACCGGTTGGCGAAGGTCGCCGCGCTGACCCGGGCGATCGGGGCGGCCGACACCGGGGCCGGGACGGAGGCGGCGGTGGTGGCGGCGGCGCTGCCGCTGGCCGGGTACGACCACCCGCACGCCGACCGGGTCCGGCTCGGGGCGAAGTCGGTCGAGGCGCTGGCCGGGCTGAAGAAGGCGGTGGACCAGAAGCCGCCGTCCGACAGGGCGATCGCCGCCGCCGTCGACGCCCTCCGGGCCGCGAACGTGGACCTGCTGGCCCGGCTCGACAAGGTCGACCCGGCCCTGGCCGCCGAGGCGACCGCCGCCGGCCGCCGCCGCAAGGCCCTGAACGAGTTCGCCGAGCTGGACGCGAAGTACCCGGCGGCGGACGAGCAGGACCTGCGGTGGCAGGCCAAGTGGGTGAAGCACAAGGAGCTGTTGCACGGCCGGCGGGACACCGAGGAGCTGCGCGACCGGCTGACGCTGGCGGCGGAGCGGACCCGGGCGGCGGACGCGGTCCTGAAGGCGCTCGACGCCCGGGAGATGTTCCGGCTCCGGGAGCTGTACGAGAAGCACGGGAGGCGGCTCGGGGCGTACCCCCCGCTAGCCGCGCGGAAGTCCGAGATCGAGGAGCTGCTGGGGAAGGCGGACCGGGTGATCGGGCTGCAGCGGCGGCTCGGGGCGGGCGGCCCGCTCGGGGAGGACGACCTGCGGTTCCTGCGCGAGAACCACGCCGCGTTCCGCCCGGCCGACCGGGAGGCGGTCGTCGCCCGGGTGGCCGACGCCCTGAAGACCGACGCCCGGCTGATCCCCGGGCAGCCGGCGGTCCGGCTGGTGCCGTCGGGGCGGGCGGTGGCGGTGCTGGCGTCGTGGGCGTGGCCGCGGCCGGGGCTGGTGTCGCACTGCCTGGTGGCGGTGGACGCGGCCCGCCACCTGGCGGCGCCGGCGGAGGCCGGGCGGTACGACCTGCTGAAGTGCCACCCGCGGGACCACACGGCGGAGGGCGGGGGGAAGCGGGTGGCCCCGCCGCCGGGGGCGACCCGGGTGTTCGTGACGGTGTGGGCGGTGGTGGAGCTGGGGTGGACGGCGGTGTCCGGCCCGCCGCTGCACCTCGGCCCGGCGGTGCTCGGCGGGGACTGACCGGGGGGTCGACCCTGCGAACCCGGAGCGTCAGCGACGGGGTGGGACCCCACCCGGGGTGCGCCCCACCCCGTCGCTGACGCTCCGGGTTCGCCCGGCAGGGGGTTCGCACGGTGTCCGCAGGCCACGCCACCACCGGGGACCAGTTCTACGTCACCCACTGCGTGACCGCGGACAGCGTCACCAACGCCCCCGGGTACAGCGTCCGGGCGGCGTCCGCCGCCGACCCCGACGCCCTCCGCCGGGCGCTCGAGTACCCGCCGTACGAGTTGCCGCTGGACATGTGGAAGGACAAGCCGGGGAAGGCCCACGCCCCGCGCCGGCTGTCCCGCGTCCCGCACCCGGGCGGCGGCGTCTGGGTGGTCCACACGGTGTACCTGGAAAAGGACACCATGAACCGGGACCGGTCGTACTTCTCCCACCTCCTCCACCTGCCCGACACGGTGACCGCGGCGGCGGTGCTGGAGTCGTGGGCCGCCGACGGGTGGGCGAAGGAGTACCCGTCCGGAGCCCCCAAGACCCTCCGCCCGGCCTCCCTCCCGGTCGGCGACGCGATCTCCCCGGCCGCCCTGGTCGCGTTCCTCTCCGGCCGGCAGGACGGCCCGACGGATCTTGCGACGTCTGTCTGCCCCGACCGCTTCCGCGGCGACGCGCCCTCCCGCCGGGGCCTCGCCGCCCGGTTCCTCGCCGGCGTCCTCCGCGCGACCGCCGCCCGGAACGCCGGGGAGGACCGGGACCGGCTGTTCGTCCACGCCGAGCCGGGGCTGGCGGCGATGCTCCTGTACGCGGCCGCCCGGGTCCTCCCGCCGGCCGTCGCCGCCGACCTCACCTTCTCCACGTTCGAGCCGGCCCACCGGGCGATCCGCGACTTCACCCGGGCCACCGTCGTCGGGACGTACCTCGGGGCCGGCGGGAAGGGCCTCGACGCGGACCTCGGCTCGACCCGCGGGTTCGCCCTCGACGCGATCCAGCCGGGGCGGTCGTCCCCGGAGCTGGCCGACCCGCCGGCCGGGGTGGAGCAACTCCTCCGCCTGGCCGCCCACGGCGAATGGGCGCTGCTCGACGCCGTCCACCACCTGGTCGGGGACGACCCGGACGCCCTGGCGGCGGTGCCGCGGACGATCCCGCTGGCCCGGGCCGCCGCCCGGCTCGACCGCGGGCGGGTGTCGGCCGACGACCTCTTGGCGCTGAAGGCCGACCCCCGCGGGGCGGCGCTCCTGGCCGGGCGGGCCGACGCGGTGTGGGCGGTGGTGAAGGACGCGGCCCTCTCCGACCCCCGGCTGCGGGCCGCGTTCCGGGACTGGCTCGCCGACCCGGAGCGGCTGCGGGCGTACCGGGTGGAGGCGTGCGAGGCGCTGGCCCGCGGCGACGCGGCCGGGTGGGACGCGCGGTGGGCGGTGGTCGCGGAGTCCGCCGACGCGGCGCAGCTCCAGGCCCAGACGGAGAAGGCCCAGGCGGCCCTCGACGACCACCTGCCGAAGCTGTCGGCGGCGGCCCGCGGCCGGCTCCGGGACGCCTGCGCCCGGGCCGGGGTGTGGCCGGACCACCACCTCCTCGCGCCGACCGGCCCGGCCGAGCTGGCCGCCCTGCTCGCCGCTGACAGCCCGCCCGGGTGGCAGGGGTACGCGTGCTTCGCGGTGATGGCCCCGGACGAGAAGAACTGGCTGTCGGAGGCCACCCGGCCGCACCGCCCGGCGATGCGCGAGGCGGCCCGCAAGCACCTGCTCGCCGCCCCGGTCGCGGTCCTCGCCGGGTACGCCCACCACGCCCGCGGGCACCTCGCCGCCGACCCCCGGTTCCTGTACGACCTGCTCCGCCCGCACCGCCCCGAGTCGGCCCCGTTCCTCAGCCGGCTGATCGACGCCGCGGCCGCCCAGATCCCGGCCGCCGCCTGGGTCAAGCTGCTCGGCGACCTCGACGTGTACGGGCAGAACGACAAGGACTGGGAGGGGTTCCTGCTGGAGGGCGACCACCTGTCGAAGCTGCTGGCCGGGTTCGGGGCGGACCCGGCCGGGGCGCCGGTGTGGGGCGGGTACCTCGACCTGATCGGCCCGGACCTGCTCGCCGGGGACGAGTGGGAGGCGCAGGTGTACGTCCAGTTGGCGAAGGCGGCGCGGGCGCTCGGGGCGGCCGGGGTGCCGCTGAAGGGGGTGCTGCCGGCCGGCGGGCCGGCGAAGCTGAACGCGGCCGAGGCGGTCCTGGCGGTGACCGCCGACCCGGCGGCCGCGGCCCGGCTGGAGGGCGGGGCGCTGGCGGCGGCGTACCAGGCGTTCGGGATGGACCCGCTCGACGGGCTGCGGCGGATCTACGCCCGCGGCGGGTTCCGCTCGGTCGACCCCGACGCCCAGCCCGGCCGGCTCGCCCCGCTGGTGGCGGCGCTGCTGGCGTGCTACCCGATCACCCACGAGTACTTCACCGCCCGGACCGCGGTGACGCAGTGGCTGGCCCTGTCCGAGGACTGCCCGGAGGAGCACCGGGCGGCGTTCCAGGCGCTCTTCGTCCGCGGGTACGTGCCGGAGCAGTGGCAGGAGGACGTGCTCGGGGACGAGCGGAAGCCGAAGTTCCACGCGGACGCGGAGGACCGCATCCGGGACGGGGCGGCGGCGGCGCGGCGGAAGCCGGGTGGCGAGAAGTACACCCGGCCGGGGCGGCGCGGGGGGGCGGACGGCGGCGGGTACGCGTCCCCGGCGACCCGGCGGGCGGGTCAGACGAAGGGCGCCGGTGGGGCGCGGCGGCGCGGGCGGAACAGCGGGGCGCCGGTGCTGCTGTGGGTGGTCGCGGCGGTGCTGGCGGTCGCCGGCGGGGTCGGGCTGTACTTCGCCCTCAGCCCCGGCCCGGCGAAGCCGACCGCCCCCGACACCGCCCCGCCGCCCGAGGCGCCGGCCAAGAAGAAGGCGGAGGAGGGGGAGAAGGACAAGACGAAGGCGAAGGACAAGGCGAAGCCGTGAGGCGGCCGGGTCCAGTGGGGCACCCCCGAACCCGGGTCGGTGGAACCCAGGGCGTTGCCCTGGGCTGAGGGAGGGCGGCCCTTCGGGCCTCAAGCCCTCTGAGCCCCGAAGGGGCGGGCTTCCTCAGCCCAGGGCAACGCCCTGGGTTCGGGGGCCGGGGAGTCGAGCGTCGGAGGTGGGTATGTCCCGGTTGCGGAGCGGGGCGGTCATCCTGCTGTTGGCGGTCCCGTTCGCCCTGTACGCCGCGTGGCAGGTGTGGGCGGTCGCCCGGGCCGGGGCGGCCGCGCCCGCCCCGCCGGCGAGGCCGCCCGCCGCCGACCAACTGGCGGCCGTGAAGGCCCGGGCCGACGGGTGGCGGCAGGAGGCGGAGCGGGCCGGGGCGGTCGTCCTCCAGTACCGCCGGACCGGGGCCGGGGACAAGGTCGCCGACCCGGACCTGGCCGCCGCCGCCGCGGCCGCCGCCGACCGGGCCGCCGACCTTTCCGACTTGGAGGCGTTCCTGGCCGACCGGCAGCGGCCGGCCTACGCCGGGGCGCTGGCGGACCGGTACCGGGCGTGGGACACCGAGCGGGCGGCCCTCGCCGCCGCCGCCGCCCGGCTCGACGACTGGCTCGGGGACGGGTTCCCGGCGGTCGGCGGGGCGGCCGACGCGGACGCGGTCCTGAAGGCGTTCACGGTGCTGCTCGCCGCTTACGCCGACCACCCGTCCGCGTTCAAGAGTAAGCGGCGGGTCGCCGGGTGGCGGGTGCGGGTCCGGGCCAAGCTCGTGTCGGCGCTCGCGGCGGCCGCGGCCGACCCGTACGCCAAGGCGCTCGACGCCCCGCTCCCGCTCGACCCGGACCGGCTGAAGGCGGCCCGCGACCCGCTCGGGCAGGTGCGGGCGCAGCTGGCGGAGCTGGAGCGGGCCGCCGCGGCGGCCCGGGCCGACGGGCTGACCGAGGAGGCGGACAAGCAGCGGGCGGCGGCGGCGGTCGCGGCCGGGGAGGCGGCGGCCCGGGAGGAGCTGCTGAACCTGTTCGCCGAGCCGGACCTGTTCACCGACCCGGACAAGGCGGCGGCCTGGTTCCCGCGGGTGCAGGCCCAGTTCGACCGGACCCAGGCGGACGCCGACCGGGGGCTGATCCGGCGGAAGGTGCGGGAGTTCTGCGCCGCCTGCCTGCCGGCCGCCGCCCGGCTGGACGACGCGGTGCTGGTCGACGGGGAGCCGGTCCCGCGGGCGGCGGTCACCGTCGAGTACGCCGCGGCCGACGCCCCGAAGGCCCCGCAGCCGCTGTCCGACCGCCCGGGCACGCTCACGGAGTTCAACTTCGCGGGTTATCACAAGGGGTTCGCCCGCCTCCGGTGGAAGGCGGACACGGCCCGCAGCTCCGGCCGGGCCGACGCCCTGAAGCCGACCCCGAAGAGCCGGGTGGCGGCCGACTACACGGCCGCCCGGGTGGCCGTCGCCGGGTGGTCGGCGGCCGAGGTGGGGCGGCTGAAAAAGGCGTGCGAGGGTGACGGGCAGCCGGTAGAACAGCAGGAGCGGCGGAAGCTGGCGGACGAACTGGTCGGGGTCGCCGACGGGTCGGGGCCGGCCCCGGCGAAGCTCTGGACCCGGCTGGCGGCCGTGGCGGCCGCGGCCGAGAAGCACCCCCGGCTGTTCGACGCCGGGCGGTGACCCCCGACCTTGTGGCACAGGTCTCCGACCCGTGAGGCCGACACGGGTCGGAGACCTGTGCCACAAGACAAGACGCGCGGCCCCGATCACGTCACCACCCCGAGGAGCGTCCCGTGCCGTACGACATGCAGATCGACCGGGCCAACCCCGGGTGCATCGTGTTCATGGTGGACCAATCGAACTCCATGCTCGACGGGATCGCCGGCACCCAGCGGGCGAAGCTGGACACCGTCGCCACCGCGATCAACCGGTTCTTCGCCGAGCTGATCACCAGCTGCGAGAAGGGGGAGGAGAAGCCGCGGAACTACTTCGACGTCGGGCTGGTCGGGTACACCACCGACCCGAACGGGGTGGCGGTCGTCCGGCCGCTGTTCCAGGGGGCGCTGGAGGGCCGCGACCTGGTCGGGATCGCGGACCTGTACGACAGCCCGCTGGAGGTGGAGCGGCGGCAGAAGAAGGAGTTCGTGGACGACGGGGCGGGCGGGCTGTCGGAGGTGGTGCGGGAGGTGATGTTCCCGGTCTGGTACCGCCCGCCGGCGGCCGGGGAGATGTTCGGCACCCCGATGTGCGAGGCGTTCGGGTACGTGTCCCAGGTGGTCCGCGGGTGGGCCGACGCCCACCCCGGCAGCTTCCCCCCGATGGTCATCAACCTGACCGACGGGGAGCCGACCGACGGGGACCCGCGGCCGTTCGCCGAGGACCTGAAGGGGCTGGCCACGTCGGACGGGGCGGTGCTGCTGTTCAACTGCCACCTGTCCGGGCGGGACGCCCAGCCGGTGTTCCTGCCGGCGACCGACGCGATGCTCCCGGACGAGTACGCCCGGGACCTGTTCGAGATGTCGAGCGTCTTGCCGGACAAGCTGCGGCACATGGCCGAGGTGAAGGGGATCTCGGCCCCGCTCGGGTGCAAGGCGATGGCGTTCAACGCGGACGCGGTCAGCCTGCTGAAGCTCTTGAACGTCGGCACCCAGGTGGTGGCCGCCGCGACCCTCCCGCCGCACCTGCGGTAGACCGAGTTTCAAGTTTCAGGTTCCAAGTTCCAAGTCGAAGGCGGGGAACTCGGCACCGGGCTTTCGACTTGGAACGTGGAACTTGGAACCTGAAACTCCGATCGCCGCGCCGCCCGGGTGCCTGGTGATCCTCACCGCCCTGTCCGCCGGGATGGGCGAGGACGCCCGGGTCTGGTTCGCCCACCGCCACCCGCCGGACGGCGACCCGGAGGTCCGCGACGTGCCCGGGGTCGTCGCCGCCCGGTTCCTCGCCGACGAGCTGATCGAGGGGCTGGTCAACACCGCCGCGGCCGGGTACCCGGTGCCGCTCGACGTCACCGTGTTCGGGTACCGGGCGGATGAGGCCGGGGCGGTGCAGCTCGTCCCGCTCCTGCCCGGCACGGACGCCGCCCGGTTCGTCCCGCTCGCCGAACTGGTCGAGCGGCCGGTCGACCCGCGCGGCCGGGACGGCGACCCGCGGAAGTGGACCGCCCCGGCCGGGTGCGACGGCACCGCCCCGGCGGCCGCGGCGCTGGCCGAGGCGTACCGGCTGGCGGCGGTCTGGCTGACCGGGCGGTACGCGGCCCGCCCGCCGGTCGTCGTCCACCTCACCGCCGGCGAGGGGCTGGACGCCGACTACGCCCGGGTCGCCCGGTCGCTCGGGCTGCTCGCCACCGCCTACGGCCCGGCCCGGCTGCTGCACGTCGGGTTCGCCCCGGGGGTCGAGCCGACGCTGAGCGGCGGGTGGGGCGCCGAGGTGCCGGAGCCGTGGGCCGGGCTGTTCCCGGTGTCGGCGGAGCTGCCGGCGGAGGACGGCGGGCGGCCGGCCCGGTGGGCGGTGTCGGTGAACGACTGGCTGCTCGCCGACGCCTGGAGCGCGCTGTTCGACCTGACCCCGGCGGACGATCCGGGAGGGTGGGCCGAACCCGACGCGGCCCGGTTCGACCCGGCGACGGCGCGCGGGCTGTGGGCGGAGAAGATGGGGAACACGCCGGAGCAGTGGGAGGACGCGTGGGCGTCCGACCCGGCCGGCGGGGTGGCGGCGGTCGCCGACGGGGCGAGCACCGGCATCTACTGCCGGGCGTGGGCCGGCCGGCTGGCGGCGGCGTTCGTGGCGGCCCGGCCGGAGGCGCGCGACCCGGCGGCGCTGGCGGCGTGGGTCGAGGGGTTGCGGGCGGAGTGGCGGGCCGGGATCGACTACGAGCACCTCAACTGGTCGAAGAGGGCGAAGGTGGATTCGGTCGGGGCGGCCGCGACGCTGCTCGGGCTGGAGGTCGGGGCGGCGGGGGACGGCGGCGTGCGGCCGTGGCGGGCGTGTGCGGTCGGGGACGCGACCCTGTTCTGGGTGCGGGACGGCCAACTGCTCGCCACGTTCCCGGTGGTCGCGGCGGACCAGTTCGGCAGCGCCCCGCTGCTGGTGCGGTCGAACCCGGGGTACAAGACGCTGGCGCTGGCCGCCGCCGGCGAGTGCCGCCCGGGCGACCGCTTCCTCCTCGCCACCGACGCCGTCGCCGCCCGGCTGCTGAAGAGCGCCGGCGGCGTGGACTGGAACCATTTCGAGGCGGTGGACGAGGCGGCGTGGCGGGCCGACCTGGACGCGCTGCGGCGGGCGAACGACATGGTGAACGACGACTGCACCCTAGTCGTGCTGGCGGTGGCGGGCGATCTGTCCGGGCGAACCCGGAGCGTCAGCGACGGGGTGGCGTTGGAGGCGCCCGAGGCGCCGGCGGACCCGCCCCTGGCGTCAGACCCGTCCGCCCCGATCGACCACCCGGTCCCAACAGACCACCCCGTCGCTGACGCTCCGGGTTCGCCCGACGACCCCGCCAACTGACCACCCCGCGAGGGCACCCATGTTCGCGCGCCTCCTGTCTTCCCTCACACTCGCACTCGCGCCCGCACTCTCCGCCCCGGCCCAGGACGACCCGGCCGCGAAGGCCGTCGCCGACAAGGCCGCGGCCAAGCTCGCCGACGTCCGCAAGGCGCTGGCCGCCGACCCGGCCGGGCGGCGCGTCCGGGTGGACGGGTTCGCGGCAGAGAAGAAGCGGGTGGTGGTGACGGGGGTGGTGCTCGCCCGCGGGGCGACGGCCGCCGACCAGAAGGAGCAGGTCGAGGCCGCCCACAAGGCGATCGAGGCGGCGGTCCAGAAGGTCACCGGCGACACCACCGTCACGGATTTTGCCTACCCTGACGCCCTGCCCGGCGACCAGATGCCGAACGTGCTGCTCCAGGTGGAGGCCGCAAAGAGCGGCGGGGCGGCGGACGAGCTGAAGCTCGACGACGCCTGGTTCGACGCCGACGGCCGGCTGGTGCTCGGCGGGTTCCGCGGGAAGAAGCCCGAGACGGAGAAGTGGCTCGCCGCCGCGGCCGGGACGGTCTTGGCGAAGCACCCGGCGGCGGCCCGGCCCGGCGGGAAGCCGGACGTCGTCCTCGACAAGCTCGCCGCGGTCGCCTGGCCGCTCGCCCCGGCCGCCGTCCAGGCGGAACTGCACAAGGCCGGGTTGACCCGGTTCCGCGCCGACCGGGTGGCGTGCGAGGTGAAGCCCGGCGCCGTCACGAAAGAAGACCCGGCCGGGCAGGGGTGGACGGTCGGGGTGTCCGGGCTGACGCTCGGGACGGCGGCCCCGACCGCGACGGAGGAGGCCGGGCTGACCGACGTGCTGGAGAAGGCGGGCGCCGCCGTCGGCCTCGGGCGGAAGGGGGCGACGGTCGCGCTGGGGCTGGCCGCTGACGCGAGCCGGGTGCCGGACCCGGGGCCGGCGATCCAGAAGGTCGTCGCCACCCGCCCGGACCTCGACGGGGTCCGGGTCGATGCCCGGTCCGGGTTCGGCCCGGACGGCAAGCTCGCCCTCGCCGGGCTGGAGCCGGGGTTGGGCGCGGGCGGGATGACGGCCCTGGAGAAGGCGGCCCGCGACGCCGCCACCGGGTCGGACGCCGACCCCGGGTGGCGCAAGCTCGTGGACGGCGGGGTGTCGGTCGGCGGGCTGGAGCGGGTGAAGGTCCGCGAGCTGCTCGCCGACCTGCGGACGTGGCTGGCCGGCAGCCCGTACGACGACGTCCGGCTCGCCCGGCTGCACTTCGACGGGGACGGCCGGCTGGCGCTGGCGGTCGAGGCCCCGGACCCGGCGGCGGTCGAGGCGGCGGTGCGGAAAGAGTTCGCCGGCCGGGTTGAGAAGGCAGTGCCGGCGGCGAAGGACCCGGCCCCGGCGGCGACGTTCGCGGCGCTGCCCGGGTCGCTCACCAAGCACCTCCAGGCGGTCGCCGGCGAGGACCGGAAGTGGGCGGCCCTCTTGGTCGAGCGCGGGTTCTTCAACGAGCGGAACGAGTACACCGTCCGCGGGGTGGCGGACTCGGAGGCTCAGAAGAAGGCGTTCGCCGGGTACCTGGCCGGGCTGAAGGGCGACGCGGCGTGGAAGGCGTACTTCGCCCCGACCCCGCCGGCCGCCCCGGACCTGGAGGTGATCCCGATGGGGAAGCTGGTCGAGCGGGTCCGCCGCGTCGCCCCCGCCGACCCGACCTTCGACGGCGTCCGGGTGACCGCGGCGCGGTACGAGACGTCGGCCGACCCCAAGTCGCCGGGCCAGACGCTGGTGTTCGACGCCCAGATCGTCGGCCGGCCGGACCCGGCGGCGGCGGGGAAGCTGCGGGAGCTGATCGCGACCGACCCGGCGTACTACGGGCGGCGGCTGCCGAAGGGCCGGCCGGTGGTGCTGCGGGCGGTGGACGCCGCCCAGGTGCCGAGCGCCGAGACGGGGGGGCTGGGGGTCGGGATGGCGGCCGGGCACCTGGCGAAGGGGGAGGCGGGGAAGGCCCGGGACTGGGTGGACGCGGCGGTGCTGCACCACCCGACCGACGCGGCCGCGTGGTACCTGAGCGCGTACGCGAACCACCTGGCCGGGGACCGGGAGCTGGTCCGCCGGGACCTGTACCGGGTGATCGAGCTGGAGGGCCCGCTCGGGTTCGACGGCGGGCCGCAGCGGAAGCGGCGGTACGCGGCGGCGAAGGACCTGCAGGGGGCGAAGCGGGACGAGCTGGAGAAGGTATGGCTGGCGCTGTGGAAGGAGTTCCAGGAGAAGCCGCGGCGGATCACCTTCCCCGAGCCGAAGTGACCGGCGGGCGGGGCGCCTTCGGCTCGGGCTCGGGTCGGTTCGGGAGTTTCACGGCAGGTGGCTCCCCCTCACCCGCCGGCGACCTCGCCCCCGAAGCGGGGGCGAGGTGAAGACCAGGCACCGCCTCGGCAGCGTTGCGGGCCGGGGACGCTCCGAGGGGCCGCGGTGCCCCACCTCGCCCCGCGGGGCGGGGAGAGGTCGGCCGCGAGTCCGCGAGCGGCCGGGTGAGGGGTAGCCACCTGAAGAGACGACCGACCGCCGACCCCACCCGGGCGGCCCGGCTTTCTCCGCCCGGCCCCCTGGACCGCCGCGGCCGGCGCCGTCATCATGAAGTCCGCCCCGTCCCGAGGCGCGCCATGCCCGCTCCGAAGCTCCTGTCGGGCCTCCCGAAGCCGCTCCTGTTCGGCCTGTACGGCGCCCTCGGCGGGCTGCTCGGGGCGGTCGCGCTCGGCGAGCCGGCGTGGCGGCTCCTCAAGCCCCCGCCGCCCCCGCCGCCCCAGCTCCCCCCGCCGCCCCCGCCGCAAGTCGCCGTCACCGCCCCGCCGGCCGTCCGGCTGTACCCGGGGACCGAGAACACGTTCGCCGTCCGCGTCGCCCGGGCCCGGTTCGACGGCCCGGTCCAGGTCCGGTTCGCCGCCCCGGCCAACGGCCCGACCGTCGCGCCCGTTACGGTCCCCGCCGGCGCGTCCGAGGCCGAGGCGCGGGTGACCGCCGGGCCGAACGTCGCGGTCGGGACGTACAAGGTGGCGGTCGCGGCGGAGGGCGGCGGGGCGACCGCGGACGCGGCCACCGAGGTCGAGGTGGTCGCCGCCCCGGCCCCGCCGCCGGCGGTCGCGGTGTCCGTCCCGCCGCGGCTGGCGGTGTTCACCCGCGGGACCGGGACGTTCACCGCGGCCGTCGCCCGCCGCGGGTACGACGGCCCGCTCGCCCTGACGGTCGGACCGCTCCCGGCGGGGGTGACGGCGTCCCCGAAGGAGGTCCCGGCAGGGGCGACCGAGGTCGAGGTGACGCTGACCGCGGCCGCCGACGCGGCGGCCGGGGCGGCGGGGGTGGCCGTCGGGGTGAGCGCCCCGAACGGGGCGCCGGCCGCCACCACCCAGACGGCGCTGACCGTGGCCCGCCCCCCGGCCACCCCGGTGGACGTGATGTTCGTGCTCGACTGCTCCGGCAGCATGGAGCCGTTCATCGACGGGGTGAAGGACGGGATCCGCGACTTCGTGAAGGAGTTCGAGGCGAAGCAGCTCGACGGCCGGCTCGGGCTGCTCGCGTTCCGGGACCGCATCTTCGGGCAGGAGCCGGAGCTGCTCCGGTTCGAGAACCGGAGCCCGTTCACCGCCGACACCTCGCTGTTCGCCGAGAAGGTGTCGAAGCTCCGGTGCATCGGGAACAACACCGTCCCGGAGAGCGCCCTGGACGCGGCGGTGGAGGCGGCCGGGCAGCCGTTCCGGCAGGGGGCGACGCGGGTGCTCCTGCTCATCACCGACGCCCCGCCGCTCGTCCCGGACAAGGAGACGAAGACGGTCGCCGAGGCGGCCGGGGTGCTGAAGGACAAGAAGGTCGATCAGTTGCACGTGGTGGTGCGGGAGGAGGACCGGCGGGTGTACGCGGCCCTGCAGAAGGGGGCGGCCGGGAAGTTCTTCGACCTGGAGCGGGTGACCAAGGGCGGGGAGAAGTTCGCCACCATCCTGCCGGAGCTGAGCAAGGCGGTGGCGAGCGTGGTGGTGGCGAAGCCGGCCCCGGCCGAGGTCGCCCCGCCGCCGGCCCCGGCGGCGCTGCCGGCGGCCGCGGCCGCCGCCCCGAAGGCGCCGGAGGCGGCCCCGGCCCCGGTCGTGCCGCCGCCCCCGGGCGTGCAGGCGGTGCAATCCGGCGGTCAGTTCGCGGCCGGTAGCGAGGGCCGGCTGACGCTGGCCATCGGGGCGTGGACCGGGGCGATCGCCGGGCTGGTGTGCCTCGCCCTGCTGGCCGGCCAGCACCACTACCTCCGCGGAACGTTGCCGGGGGTCGGGGGCGCGGCGGCCGGGCTGCTCGGCGGCGTAGTGGCCGGGCTGGTCGGCGGGGCGGCGGGTCAGGGGCTGTACCTGCTGGCCCCGGACAGCGCGGCGCTGGCGACCGGGTTCCGCGTGCTCGGGTGGGCGCTACTCGGCGGGCTGGCGGGGGTCGGGCTGTCGGCCTTCGTCCCGAACATGCGGTGGGTCCACGGGCTGGCCGGCGGGGTGCTGGGCGGGGCGGTCGGGGCCGGCGGGTACCTGGCGGCGGAGGCGGTGGCCGGCGACCTCGTCGGGCGGGTGGTCGGGGGGCTGGTGGTCGGGTTCGCGATCGGGGTGATGGTGGCGGCGGCGGAGGCGGCGTTCCGGCGGGCGTGGCTGGAGGTGCGGTACGGGGCGCGGGAAACCGTGACCGTGACCCTGGGGCCGGAGCCGGTGAAGGTCGGCGGGGACGCCAAGCTCTGCACCGTCTGGGCGCGGGGGGCGCCGGACGTCGCGCTGCGGTTCTTCGTCCGGGACGGGCAAGTCGTCTGCGACGACGCGGTGATGAAGCGGGAGGCGGTCGCGGCCGACGGGTTCACCAAGGACGTCGGGACGGTCACGGTGGTGGTGCGGACCGGGTCGGGGGCGCCGGTCGCCCCGCCGGCCCCGCGGCCGGCGCCGCCCCGGCCGAAGCCGCCGGTGGCGGACGACGACCCGCTGCCGGTCGCCGCGGCGCCGAGTCGGCCGGCGGCGGTGGCGCCGAAGCCGGTCGCGCCGGCGAAGCCGGCGGCGGTCGCGGCCCCGCCGCGGCCGGCCCCGAAGCCGGCGGCCGCGAGTCCGGACGGGTGCCCGGAGTGCGGGCGGGCGAACGCCGGCCGGCCGGGCCAGCGGTACTGCGTGGTGTGCGACCGGACGTACTAGGGCGAGCGGGGGGCGTCAGCCCCCTGATCCGCTACCGAGATCAGGGGGCTGACGCCCCCCGCTCGCCGGGGCGCTTCGGAGGCCGGTCGTGGACCGCTTCTGGCTGCTCACCTGGACGACCTACGGGACGTGGCTCCCGGGCGACGCCCGGGGGTTCGTGAGCAACGTCCGCGACGGCGACGGGCCGGAGGTGCGGCACAACCGTCCCGGGACGGCGTACGACGCCGACGCGCCCGGCCTGGTCCGGAGTTCTCGGAGCACCTTGAAGGGTCCGCCGGTCTGGCTGGGGCAGGCGCACGCCGACCGGCTCGTGGCCCAGTTCCGGGAGACCGCCGCCTTCCGGGGCTGGGCGCTGCTCGCCGCGGCGGTGATGGCGAACCACGCCCACCTCGTCGTCGGCGTGCCCGGCGACCCCGACCCCGAGGCGCTGCTCCGCGACTTCAAGAGCTACGGGAGCCGGGCGCTCAGCGCGGAGCACGGCCGGCCCGCGTCCGGGACGTGGTGGACCGAGGGAGGGTCGCGGCGGAAGCTGCCGGACGGGCGGGCGGTGGCCGCGGCGGCCCGGTACGTCGGGAAGCAGCACAACCCGCTGGCGGTCTACATCGCGGCGACCCCGGCGAGCGGGGGGCGTCAGCCCCCTGATGCGCCGGAGCGTCCGGACCTGGCGAACCATCAGGGGGCTGACGCCCCCCGCTCGCCGGGCGAACACGACTGACACCGTTCCGGAGACCCTGCCTCATGCCCGCGCCGAAGGCCCTGTCCGGGCTGCCGAAGCCGCTCCTGTTCGGCCTGTACGGGGCCGCCGGCGGGCTGGCCGGCGCCCTCCTGCTCGGCGAGCTCCTGTACCGCCTGCTCGAGCCGCCGCGGGCCGAGGCCGGGCCTCAGGTCGCGGTCACCGCGTCCCGCGAGGTCGAGGTGCTGCTCGGCGGGGCCAACACGTTCGCCGTCCAGGTCGACCGCGGCGGGTTCGACGGCCCGGTCACCGTCCGGTTCGCCGACCTCCCGCCGAACGTCGGCATCGCCCCGGTCACCATCCCCGCCGGCAAGACCGACGCCGAGGCGACGGTCCGCTCGGCCGGCGGCGCCCCGGTCCCCGGGCAGCGGGTGCGGGTGATCGCCGAGGGCGACGCGGGCGGGAAGCGGCCGACGGCGGAGACGGAGGTGGCGGTGCGGGTGTCGGCCCCGAACCGGTCGGCCCAGGCGGACGTGTTCGTGGTAATGGACGTGACCGGGAGCATGGGGTGGGCGATCACCGGGCTGCGGGACGGGGTCAGCGCGTTCGCCGCCCACATGCGGGACCAGCGGGTGGACTTCCGGATCGGGGTGCTGGCGTTCCGCGACCTGTGGGAGAACCCGGCGTCGGCCAACCTGCTCCGGTTCGGGCCGGACGGCACCCTGACCGCGGACGACCGGGAGTTCGCCCGGCGGGTCGGGGAGCTGACCGCCGGCGGCGGCGGGGACGACCCGGAGAGCACCCTCGACGCGGTCATCGAGGCGTGCAACCAGCGGTTCCGCGACGGGGCGACGAAGGCCCTCCTGGTCATCACCGACAACCCGCCGAAGCCGCTGTTCCGGCAGGGCGGGCAGCGGGTCGAGGGGCTGCGGGCGGACGACGCCGACGTCCGCGAGACGGCCGACCGGGTGAAGAAGGCCGGGATCGACTTCGTCCACCTCGTCATCCACCCCGAGCACCTGCCGATCTACCGCCCGCTCCAGGACGCGGCGGCCGAGAAGGGGAGCCGGCTGTTCGAGCTGCGGTTCGCGGCGGCCCCCGGCGGCCGCGGGTTCAACGACCTCGTCTCGACGTTCAGCCGGGACGTGGCGACGGCCGCCCGGGCGAGGGCCCCGGAGGGGCGGGCGAAGGTGTCCGGGGACGCCGACCGGGCGAGCGTCAAGGCCGTCCAGTCGAGCGGGGCGTACGCGGAGGGGGCGGCCGGGCGGCTGCTCGCGGCCAGCGCCGTCTGGACCGGGGCGATCGCCGGGCTGGTGTGCCTGGCGCTGCTGGCCGGGCAGCACCACTACCTGCGGGGCACGCTGCCCGGGGTGGGGGGCGCGGCCGCCGGGCTGGCCGGCGGGGTGCTGGCGGGGGTGGTCGGCGGGGCCGCCGGGCAGGGGCTGTACCTCGCGGCGCAGGGCGGGGACGTGCTGTCGATGGCGTTCCGGGTGGTCGGGTGGGCGGTGCTCGGCGGGCTGGCCGGGGCCGGGCTGTCGCTGGTCATCCCGAACCTGCGGTGGGCGCACGGGCTGGCCGGCGGGGCGGCCGGCGGGACGGCCGGGGCGGTCGGGTACCTGGCGGCGGAGGCGGTGGCCGGGGACCTCGTCGGGCGGCTGGTCGGCGGGCTGGTGCTCGGGTTCTGCGTCGGGCTGATGGTGGCGGTGGTGGAGGCCGCGTTCCGCCGGGCGTGGCTCGAAGTCCGGTACGGCGCCCGGGAGACCGTGACGGTGAACCTGGGGCCGGAGCCGGTGAAGGTCGGCGGGGACGCCAAGCTCTGCACGGTGTGGGCGCGGGGGGCGCCGGAGGTGGCCCTGCGGTACTTCGTGCGGAACAACCAGGTGGTGTGCGAGGACGCCCCGACCCGGGCGGAGGCGTTCGTCGGGGACGGGGACGCCCGGGAGGTCGGGAACGTGACGGTGGTGGTGCGGACCGGGGCGGGGACCGCGGCGCCGACCCCGGCCGCGCGGCCGGCGCCCCCGCGGCTGCCGACCGCCGCGCCCGTCCCGGCCGAAGTCCTGCCGCCGGACGACGACCCGTTCCCGATCCCGGTCGGCCCGGCGACGGCCCGGCCGGCGGCGAAGCCGCTGGCGTTCGACGACGACCTGCCGGCCCCGATCCCGCCGCGGCCCGCGCCCCCGCCGGTGCCGCGGCCGGCGCCGCCGCGCCCGCCGGTTCCCACCGCCGCCCGGCCGCCGGTGCCGACGGCCGCGAAGCCGCCGGCCCCCGTGGCCGCCCCGCCGCGCCCGCCGGCCCCGCCGCCCGCGCCGCCGAAGGCGCCGGTCAGCCCGCCGCGGCCGCCGGCCGCCGGGCCGCGCGACCCGGACGCCTGCCCGACGTGCGGGCGGAAGAACCCGGGCCGCCCGGGCAGCCGGTACTGCATGCTCTGCGACCACACTTACTGACCCGGCGAGCGGGGGGCGTCAGCCCCCTGATGCTCGGCCCATCAGGGGGCTGACGCCCCCCGCTCGCCGGGTCGTCGCCGCGCCCCACGGACGCTCCCATGCCCGCCCCGCGGTTCCTGTCCGGGCTGCCGAAGCCGCTCCTGTTCGGCCTGTACGGCGGGGCCGGCGGGCTGCTCGGGGCGCTCGTGTTCGGCGAGCTCCTGTGGCGGCTGCTCGCCCCGCCGCCCCCGCCGCCGGCGGTGCCCGACCCGCAGGTCGCGGTCGCCGCCTCGCCCGACGTCGAGGTGTTCGTCGACGGCCGGAACGCGCTCCCGGTCCAGGTCGCCCGGGACGGGTTCGACGGCCCGGTCACCGTCCGCCTCGCCGGCCTCCCGGCCGGGGTCGCGGCCGCCCCGATCGTCATCCCGGCGGGGAAGACCGAGGGCGAGGTGGTGGTGGTCGGGTCGGCGACGGCGGCGGTCGGGACCGGGCCGGTGCGGGTGGCGGCGGAGGCGGACGCCGGCGGGCGGTCGGTGTCGGCCGAGGCGTCCGTCAGCCTGAAGGTGTGGGACCCGCCGCGGGCCCGGGCGGACGTGGCGTTCGTGCTGGACGTGACGGCGAGCATGCAGTGGGCGCTGGACGACCTGCGGAACGGGATCGGGGCGTTCGCCGACGCCCTGGCCCAGGCCCGGGTCGACTTCCGGCTCGCCCTGGTGACGTTCCGGGACGTGGCCCGCGGCGAGCCGGTCGAGGTGGTGCGGTTCGGCGGGGCGGAGTTCACCGCCGACGGGGCGGCGTTCCGGGAAGGGGCGGGGCGGCTCAAGCCGGCGGGCGGGGGCGACATCCCGGAGAGCAGCTTCGAGGCGGTGGCCGAGGCTGCCCGCCTGCCGTTCCGCAAAGAGGCGACGAAGCTGATGCTGCTCCTCACCGACGGCCCGCCGAAGGGGGCGCCGGCGGCCGCCGTGGCGGCGGTGAAGGCGGCCGGGATCGACGCCGTCCACACCGTCGTCCTGCGGTTCGACCAGGACGCGTACGGGCCGCTGCGGGAGGCGGGGACGGGCCAGGGCGGCGGGGGGCGGTACTTCAACCTCGGGGACGTGGTCCGCGGGGACGAGGGGTTCGACCAGCTGCTCGCCGCGTTCGGGTCGGTGGTGACCGAGGCGGCCCGGGCGAAGGCCCCGGACGCGACGCCGCAGGTGTCCGCCCGGGCCGCGGCGCCGGCCCTCGGGGTGCGGAGCCTGCAGGGCGGGGAGCAGGGGGCGGCCGGAAGCGAGGGGAAGCTGGTGCTCCGCAGCGGGGCGTGGACCGGGGCGATCGCCGGGCTGGTGTGCCTCGCCCTGTTGGCCGGGCAGCACCACTACCTCCGCGGCACCCTGCCCGGAGTCGGCGCGGTGGCGGCCGGGCTGGTCGGCGGGGTGCTGGCGGGGCTGGTCGGCGGGGCGGCCGGGCAGGGGCTGTACGGGCTGGCCCCGCCGGACAGCGCCGTGGGGACGGCGTTCCAGGTGGTCGGGTGGGCGGTGCTCGGGGGGCTGGCGGGGGTGGGGCTGTCGCTGGTCATCCCGAACATGAGGTGGGTTCACGGGCTGCTCGGCGGGGCGGCCGGCGGGGCGCTCGGGGCGGCCGGGTTCCTGGCGGTGTCCGGGGCGGCCGGGGACGTGGTCGGGCGGTTGGTCGGGGGGCTGGTGGTCGGGTTCTGCATCGGGGTGATGGTGGCGGTGGTGGAGGCCGCGTTCCGGCGGGCGTGGCTGGAGGTGCGGTACGGCGGGCGGGAGACGGTGACGGTGACCCTGGGGCCGGAGCCGGTGAAGGTGGGCGGGGACGCCCGGGCGTGCACGGTGTGGGCGCGCGGGGCCCCTGGGGTGGCGCTGCGGTTCTTCGTCCGGGACGGGCGGGTGGTGTGCGACGACGCGGTGATGCGGCGGGAGGCGGTGGCGGCCGACGGGTTCACCAAGGACGTGGGGACGGTGACGGTGGTGGTGCGGACCGGAGCCGGGGCGGCACCGCCGGCCCCGGTGTCCCGGCCGGCGGCCCCGGCGCCCGCCCGTCCCGCGCCGGCGCCGCTCAGTCTGGACGACGACCCGTTGCCGGCCGCGCCGGTCCGGCCGCCGGTGTCGTCGCGCCCGCCGCCCGCGCCGGTGGTCGCGCCGAAGCCGCCGCCGGCCCCCGCCCGGCCGCCGGTGGCCGCGCCGAAGCCGCCGGCGCCGGCCGCGCCCCGCCCGCCCGCGCCTTCGCCCCCGAAGCCGGCGGTCCCGTCGCCGGCGAAGCACCCGGACGCCTGCCCCGGGTGCGGACGGGTGAACCCGGGCAAGCCGGGCGGCCGGTACTGCGTGGTGTGCGACGACACGTACTGAACCCGTGGCGGGGGCCGGGGTCTTCCCCTCGCCCCCGGCAGGGGGCGAGGGCGGCGAGCGGCCGCAGGCCGCGAGCCGGGTGAGGGGGTGGAGCGACACGGCCGACCGGGTAGCCCGCCCCTCACCCGGCCGGTCGCTCCGCTCCCGACCGCCCTCTCCCCCTGCCGGGGGCGAGGGGAAGACTCGAACCCCGGTCGGCCGGGCCGGGTCACTTCCGGATCGCCCCGCCCGGAGTCCCCATGTCCGCCCCCGCCCGCCCGCCGCGCGCCACCTGGTCCCGGCTGACCGAGGACCAGCTGCTCGCCCAGTGCGACGTCGACACCTACCGGGCGAGCGGCCCCGGCGGGCAGAAGCGGAACAAGACCAGCTCCGCCGTCCGCCTCCGCCACCCGCCGACCGGGCTGCTCGTCATCGCCGAGGAGAGCCGGTCGCAGCACGAGAACAAGGCGGCCGCCGCCCGCCGGCTGTGGCGGGCCCTGTTCCTCCACCTCCGCGACGACCTGCCGGCGGACGCCCGCACCCCCGAGGCGGTCGCCGCCCACCCGGACTACGCCGCCGCCCGCGGCCCGGACGGCCGGCTCCACCTGTCGGCGAAGGACGGGCGGTTCTGGCCTGCCGTCGGGGTCGCCCTGGACGTGCTGGCCGCGTGCGAGGGGCGGGTGGCCGACGCGGCGGCGCTGCTCGGGGTCAGCACCGGGAACCTGATCGACTTCCTCGGGACCGACCCGAAGGTGTGGCAGGAGGCGAACCGCACCCGCGCCGCGTTCGGGCACAAGCCGCTGAAGTAGTGGGCGGCCGATATCATTGGGGTTACCCGGGTGACCGCCACCCCACCACCCCACCACCCCACCACCACCCCGATGCCTCCTTCCGGCTTCTCCTGGGTCGACCCGCCCCGGCTCGCCGCCCTGGCCCGGCCGGGGTCGGCGGACGACCTCGCCTGGCTCCGCCGGCACGGGGTGGAGGTGCTGGTGTCGCTGACCGAGGACCCGCTCCCGCGGCGGTGGGTGGACGACGCCGGGCTGATGGCGGTGAGCGTCCCGGTCCCGGACATGGCGGCCCCGTCGGACCGGCAGCTGGAGCTCGCGGCGGACACGATCCGGCGGGCGAACCGGGCCGGGATGGGGGTGGCGGTGCACTGCGGGGCCGGGCTCGGGCGGACCGGGACGGTGCTGGCGGCGTACTTCGTGGCCGGCGGGCTGGGGGCGAAGGAAGCGGTGGCGAAGGTGCGGGACCTGCGGCCGGGGTCGGTGGAGACCGCCGAGCAGGAGCGGGCGGTGGAGCGGTTCGCGGACCGCCCCCGGCGGGACGGGTGACGGCCCGCCCCGCCGGCCTACAACACCCCGGCCCCGCACCCGACCCGCCTTCACGAATCCCACATGCGACCACGCCTCTCCCTCGCCCTCCTCCTGGTCGCCGCCGCCGGCCTGATCGCCCTCGCGGTCGCCTACACCCGCCCGCGGCCCGCCCCGCCCGCCGGCGACCCCCGGGTCCGGCTCGCCGTCCTCGTCGTGTTCGACCAGCTGCGCGGCGACTTCGTCGACGAGTGGCGGCCGCTGCTCGGCCCGGACGGGTTCGCCCGGTTCCGGGCCGGCGGGGTGGCGTTCACCGACTGCTACTACCCGTACGGCACCACCAGCACCGGCCCGGGCCACGCCTCCATGCTCACCGGCGCCGCCCCGGACCGGCACGGGATCGTCAACAACAACTGGGTCGAGGGCGGGCGGGCCGTGTACTGCGCCGGGTCCGACCGGTACGACGTCGTCCCGGCCGCCCCGGCCGCCCCGGCCGACACCAAGGACCCGAAGGCCAAGCCGAAGGACGGCGGCACCCCGGAGCGGATGCTGGCCGACACCGTCGCCGACGTGCTCAAGGCCCGCCGCCCCGGGGCCAAGGTGTTCGGGCTGTCGCTCAAGGACCGGTCCGCCATCCTCCCGACCGGCAAGCGGCCCGACGGGGCGTACTGGTTCACCGGCCGGTTCGTCACCTCGACGTACTACGCCGACCGGGTCCACCCGTGGGTCGAGCGGTTCAACGCCTCCGGGGCGGCCGACCGGTGGGCCGGCGCGGAGTGGACCCGGTCCCGGGCGGACGTGGACTACGACAAGTGGGCCGGGCCGGACGCCGGGCCGGGCGAGGGCAAGGGGGTGGCGGTGAAGGACGGGCCGGCGAAGGGGTGGGCGCAGGGGGTGGCGTTCCCGCACCCGATGAGCCCGGCCGGGAAGCCGGGCAAGGAGTACTACGACGCGCTGGCCAACTCGCCGTTCGGCAACGACCTGCTGCTGGGGCTGGCGAAGGAGTGCGTCCGGGCGGAGGGGCTCGGGGCGGACGACGTCCCGGACCTGCTGGTGGTCAGCTTCTCGTCGAACGACCTGATCGGCCACACCTGGGGGCCGGACTCGCACGAGGTGCTCGACGTCACCCTCCGGAGCGACGCCCTGATGGCCGACCTGTTCGGGTTCCTCGACGAGCAGGTCGGCCGCGACCGGTACCTGGTCGGGGTGACGGCCGACCACGGCGTCTGCCCGCTGCCGGAGGCGGCCACCGCGGGCCGGCAGTGGTCGCGGCCGAAGGGGGCGGCGGCCAAGCGGGTCGACGTGGCGGCGGTGCAGAAGGCGGTCGAGGCGCACCTCTCGAAGGCGTTCGGGCCGCCGGCCGGGGCGAAGGCGGCGTGGGTGGAGGCGTTCGCGTTCCCGTGGCTGCACTTCAACCCGAAGGTGGTGGCCGCCGCGGGCCGGGCGCGGGCGGAGGTGGCGGCGGAGGCGGCCCGGTTCCTGCGGGCCCACCCGGACGTCGGGCGGGCGTTCTCGCGGGCGGACCTGGCCGCCGGGTTCCCGCCGGGCGACCGGGTCGGGGCGCGGGCGCGGAAGGCGGTGTGGGTGCCGCCGGCGGGGCGGGACGAGCGGTGCGGGGACGTGTACGTGGTGCTGAGGGAGTGGTACCTGCCGGGGAAGGCGCTGGACACCGGGACGACGCACGGGGCGCCGTGGGACTACGACGCCCACGTCCCGCTCCTGTTCTACGGCCCGGGGGTCGGGGGCGGGGCGTCGGCCGAGCCGGTGACCCCGCAGGCGGCGGCCGCGGTGTTCGCCCGGTGGCTCGGGGTGCCGCCGCCGGACAAGGCCGAGTACCCGGTCCCGGCGGCCCTCGGCGGGCCGTGACGGCGCGGTGTCACTCCGCAGCGGCGAGCCGGTCCCGGGTGCGGCGGGCGACGCCGGCGAACGCGGCCGCGTAGGTCGCCTCCAGCGGGACGGTGACGTAGAACCCGGGCTCGAGGAACAGCGGCACGTCGGGCAGCGGGTCCCCGACCGCGGCCGGCCGGACGTACGCCCGGTGGACCGGCCCGGCCTCGTAGGACGCGAGGGTGAGCGGCTTGCCCGGCGGCGGGGCGTACGGCTCGTCCCGGTACTCGGACCAGATCACCGGGTGAAGGCCGTACGGGTCGCGCGGGCCGGGCGGGAACAGGTCGACGACGAGGACGTGGACCCCGCGGTCGATCGCCCCGGTCACCTTCCGGGCGAAGGCGCGGAGGCCGTGCCGGCTCGACTTGTTCCCCGGCGACACCAGCTCCACGATCGCGACCACCCGGTCGTCCCCGTCCCGGACGGCCACCGTCTTCCGCAGCCGGGTGTACGGGTCGGCGGCGACCTCCGAGGTGAACTCGGCCGGCGGCGGGGCGGTGGCGACGGCCGACAGTCCGGGGCGGGGGGAGCCGGGCGGGTGCCCGTCGCCGTTGCCGCCCGGCGGGGTCGTGAGCTGGAGCGTCAGCACGTCCGGGATGCCGTCCTCGGTGTGCTGCTCGACCTTCGCCTCGTAGTCGGGCGGCAGCAGGCCGTTGTTCAGGGCGGACCGGACCTGCGGCGCCCACCCCTGGTGGAAGTCATGGAACGTCCCGTGGTCGACCCGCGTCCAGTCGTGGATCGGCATCCGCCGCCCTCCGTGTCCCGATTCTACCCCAGCAGCGCCCGGATCGGCTGCCCGCTGCACAGGGTGTGCGGCCGGTCCTGGCCGTCGCGCAGCTCCAGCCCCGGGTCGATCCCCAGCGCCGCGTAGATCGTCGCCGCCACGTCCTCCGGGCCGACCGGGTTCTCGCTCGGGTACGCCGCCGTCCGGTCCGACGAGCCGTACACCGCCCCGCCCGGCACCCCGGCCCCGGCGAACAGCACCGTGTAGCAGTACGGCCAGTGGTCCCGCCCGTTCGCCGTCGCCCCCGCCCCGCTCGTCACCTGACCGACCTTCGGCGTCCGCCCGAACTCCCCCATCACCGCCACCAGCGTCTCGGCCAGCAACCCCCGGTCGTGCAGGTCCGTCAGCAGGGCCGCGAATGCCCGGTCGAACGGCGGGCACAGCGACCGCCGCATCAGCCCGAAGTGGTCCCGGTGGGTGTCCCACGCCTGGTCGATCCGCCGCCCGGTCATCACCGTCACCAGCCGCACCCCGGCCTCGACCAGCCGCCGGGCCAGGAGGAACGTCTGCCCGAGGTGCGGCAGCCCGCCGAACTTCCGCGCCTCCAGGGCACGGTCGCTCCCCGGGTCGGTCCCGTACCACTCCCGCACCCGGGTCGGCTCCCTCGTCACGTCGAACGCGTTCCGGGCGTCCGCCGAGGTGACGATCTCCACCGCCTTCCGGTGGAACAGGTCCATCCGCCCGACCGCCTCCGCGTCGCCCCGCACCCCGACCGCCCGGTCCAGCGCCTGCCGCAGGTCGTCCCGCGCCCCGAGCCGGTCGAGCGGCACCTCCGGCAACAGCTCCAGCCCCGGCACCCGGTACCCCGGCAGGCTCGGGTCCCCGCCCTCGAACGGGTCGTACTTCGCCCCCAGGAACCCGGCCTTCTGCCCGCCGATGTCCGCCCCGTTGTTCCACTGGAACTCCGGCAGGTGGACGAACGCCGGGACCGGCCGGGACACCGGCCGCTCCTTCGCCGCCACCGCCCCGAACGGCGGGAACGTCGTCGCCGAGTCGGTCTGGACGCCGCGCCCGCCGTCGGTCCCGGGGTGCCTGCCGGTCAGCATGTAGAAGGCGCCGGCGTTGTGGTCGTTCACCCCGTGCCGGACCGACCGCACCTGGGCCAGGTGGTGCATCACCCCCGACGTCCGCGGCAGCAGCTCGCTCACCGTCACGCCGGGGGCGCTCGACCGGACCGGCCGGAACTCGCCGCGGACCTCGACCGGGGCGTCCGGCTTCAGGTCCCAGAGTTCGAGGTGGCTCGGCCCGCCGTCCATGAAGATCAGGATGCACGACTTGGCACGGCCGCGCCTCGGGCCGGACTTCTCGGCCTCCGCCCGGAGGAGGGCCGGGAGCGACAGCCCGCCGACGGTCAGGCCGCCGGCCCGGAGGAACTCGCGGCGGGACGGGCCGGAGCACAGGCGCGGCGGCCGGCCGGAGAGGGGGAGCATGGGGGTACCGGGTCGGGAGGGGCGGGCCACCGGCGATGATACCCGAACCCGCGGCCGGTGCCAACGACGGCCGGCCTTGGTCTTGTGGCACGGGTCTCCTGACCTGTGAGCCCGGCACAGGTCTGGAGACCCGTGCCACAAGGCCGGAACCCCCGCCCGATTTCCCGACACCCCGGGCGTTCGTGACCTACCCTTCACCGACCCGACCGCCCCGCTTCCCCGGCCTTCGCAACCCCCATGCCCCCGACCGCCGACAGCGGGCCCCACCGCCTGTTCCGCAAGCAGGCCGGGGCCGAGCCGCTGCCCGGGTACCGGCTGCTCGAGCCGCTCGGCCGCGGCGGGTTCGGGGAGGTGTGGAAGTGCGAGGCCCCCGGCGGGCTGCACAAGGCGGTCAAGTTCGTCCCCGGCGGCCAAGGGGAGGACGGGCAGGGGGAGCGGCGGCTGGCCCAGGAGTTCGAGGCGTTCGGCGAGATCAAGGCGATCCGCCACCCGTTCCTCCTCACCCTGGAGCGGGTCGAGGTGGTCGGCGGGGACCTGGTCATGGTGATGGAGCTGGCCGACCGCCAGCTCGCCGACCGGTTCCGCGAGTGCCGCACCTGCGGGCTCCCCGGCATCCCCCGGGACGAGCTGCTCGCTTACTTCGCCGACGCCGCCGAGGCCCTGGACGTGATCGCCGGCAAGCACGGGCTGCAGCACCTGGACGTGAAGCCGGCCAACCTGTTCCTGGTGGCCGGGCACGTCAAGGTCGGGGACTACGGGCTGGTGGCCAAGCTGGACCCGGACGGGGGGGCGGCCGGGCACCGCGGGCTGACCCCGAAGTACGTCTCCCCCGAGGCCCTCCGCGGGGAGCCGTCCGACCGGTCCGACCAGTACAGCCTCGCCCTCGTCTACCAGGAGCTGCTCACCGGCACCTTCCCGTACGCCGGGAAGACGGCCCAGCAGCTCATGCTCCAGCACGTCTCCAGCAGGCCGGACCTGTCCGGGCTCCCGCCGGTGGACCAGCCGATCGTCGGCAAGGCGCTGGCGAAGGACCCGGCCGACCGGTTCGGGTCGTGCCTCGGGTTCGTCCAGGCGCTGATGGCGGTGGCGACCGCGGCGTCCCTGCCCGGGGCCGGGATGGAGGTCCGGCGGCGGCGGGTCGAGCGGTCGATGGCGGAGATGGACCTGCCGACCGGGGAGGCGATCGACCCGGACGACCCGGCCGACCCGACCGGCGGCCGCCCGCAGGCGGAGCTGACCCAGAACGTCACCCTGCCCGGCCCCGGGCTGACCGCCTCCGGGCGGCCCGGCCCGCTCCCGAAGCTGGTCGCCGCCCCCCGGTCGGCGGCCGTCCCGGCCCCGGCGTCCCGGACCCCCGCCCCGGCCCGCCCCCCGGCCCCGATCTCGGCCTACCTGGAGCCGGCCGCCCCGGCCCGCCGGTTCGCCGTCGTCCTCAACCCGATCCGGTCGGTCGTCCCGGTCGCCCGGCTGCTCGGGCTGGAGGGGGGCGACCCGACGCCGTCGGCGGCCGACTTCGCCCGGGCGGTGGCGGCCCACGCGGCCGCCGGGGCGCACGTCCCGGAGCTGCCCGGGGACGTCGGGCGGGCGGCGGACGGGACGTGGTTCTGCCAGTTCCCGTCCACCGTCCCGGCGGCGGTGGTGCCGATCAAGCTGGCGGTGGTGCGGGAGGGGTGGGGGGTGGCGGCCGAGGTCCCGGACCCGACCCGGGTGGTGCTCCGGAAGGGGGCCGGCGGGGGCGGGTTCTGGGGCGGCGGAAAGAAGTTCGGGTTCGAGGTGCTGGTCCGGCTCCCGGCCCCGGGCAAGGTGGTCGGGGAGGTGACGGTGACCGGCGGGGTGTACGGCGCCCCGGACCGGGAGTTCGCCCGGCAGGCCCAGGACCTGGTCCCGAAGCTGATCGCCGACGTCCGGCACGCCCTGCGGAACGTCGAGGACCGGCGGAAGCACCCGCGGGTGGCGGCCGGGTTCGGGGCCACCCTGTACCCGATCCACGGGGACGGCGGGATCGACGCGGCCGTGCTGGCCCGGGTGAAGGACGTGTCGCTCGGCGGGCTGTGCGTGGCGACCGACGCCCCGCTCCCGACCAAGTACGTGTACGCCGCGTTCGACGCGGCCGGCCCGGCCGCCGGGTGCGCGCTGCTCGTCCGGTTGCTCCGCGCCCAGGTGGCCGGCCGCGAGTGCGTGAGCGGCGGGCAGTACCGGACGGACCTGTAGCGGGTGGTGAGGTTGCGAGGTGGTGGCACAGGTCTCCGACCTGTGTGACCTTCACAGGTCGGAGACCTGTGCCACCAGGCGATCCGCCCCCGCCGCGTGCAGCACCTCCCCCACCCCGAACGACGCCAGGTTCGCCGCCACGACCGCGGCCAGGTCGCGGGCCGTCGCCCGGCGGTCCGGCGGCAGGCGGCGGGCGAACGCGAGCCAGAACAGCGCGCACTCGGCGGCCGGGGCGAACGTCTCGGCGACCAGCAGGTACGGCCCCCGCTCGGCGAACAGCGGCGGGAGCACCAGCCACACGACCGGGTAGGTGCAGGCGGACAGCCACACCCCGGCGAACACCCGCACCCGGACCGGGTGCCGCCGCGACAGCAGCGCCAGCAGCACCGCCGTCTCGACCGCCACGGTCACCGCGTACCCGGCGAGCATCAGCGAGAGGTATGCGGCCATCACGTCATCCGCAGCAGGAACGGCACCTCGGCCAGGACGTGCAGCATCGCCACCGCGAAGTACACCCGGCGGGTGGTGCCGTAGTCGAGCAGGAAGCACACCCACAGCACCACGACCACGCACACCCCGAACAGCAGGAACGCGGCGACCGCCCGGTTCCAGGTCCGGTTCCGCCGGGCGGCCGGGATCGTGTGCAGGTCCCACGGCCGCGCCCGCATCCCGACGAGCGGGATCAGCAGCACCCACACCCCGTAGTGCACCAACTCCAGGAAGGTGTGGGCGGCGACCAGGAAGTGGGTCGAGACGCCGCCGAGGAACCACGCCCCGGAGTGGTCCACGATCGCCGCCCGCAGGTGGTCGGTGACCAGGTCCGAGCCGGGCAGGTCCGGGGCGTCGCGGAGGTGCCACCACAGGGCGACCAGCAGCAGCGGCACGGCCGCCGCAGCGATCCGATAGGTCCGCCGCCACGCCGGCCGCGACCGGGTCAGCTCGCGGTCGAGGAGCCACAAGGCGACGAGCGGGTGGACGTAGACGAGGGCGACGTTCAGGGCGAACGGGCTCAGCCACACCCCGGCGCAGACCAGGCACGCGAGCGGCCACACCCACCCGCCGTCGAACCGCGGGTTGGTCCGCGACCGCATCCAGGTGAGGCCCGCGACCCAGAACACGAACGCGGTGTTCCACCCGGCGTAGGCGGTCCCGAGGTCGTCCGGCGCCAGCCACGGCAGGGCGACGAACGAGGCGGTCAGCCCGAGGATGCCGGACAGCGAGACGAGGAAGAACCCGCGGAGCTTGCCGGCCCGGGCGGGCAAGCGGCCGAGGGCGTACCGGGCTTCGAGCCAGTTGTGCGGGCCGGCGAACAGGAACACGGTGGCGATCGAGAACGCGACCGGCAGCGCCCCGGACAGCACCGCCCCGAGGACGGCGAGGCCGACGAACCCGGCGGCGAACCGCAGCCCCGGGGCGCGGGGCGGGGCGGCGGTCGGGACGGCGGCGACGGCGGCCGGCATGGGTTGCGGTTCCGACAACCACGTTTAGCCGCGACGCGGAGTCCTCGGAGCGGAGCGCGGGGAGGTGGCTCGCGCTCCGCTCCGAGGACTCCGCGTCGCGGCTAAACGATGGGGGTTCACTTCAGCCACTTGGCGCAGAACGCCAGCGCCTCCTTGCGGTCCTCGTCGGTCACCTTGTGCCCGACCCCGGCGTTCACCCGCACCACCAGCTTGTCCTTCGCCCCGGCCTTCGCGAACGCCTCCTCCGCCGCCTTGATCGCCACCCGCGCCCCGTCGATCGGGCAGTTCGCGTCCTGGTCCCCGTTCGCGACGAACAGCGGGCGGCCGGCGAACAAGGGGATCAGGTTCGGGCAGTCGAAGTCGCCGGTGATGCCGGGGATCACCTTGCCCCACAACTCCCGGCACACCCGCTGGTTGACCGCCTTCTCGCCGAGGTCCTTGGCCGCCGCGTCGTGGGCCGCCTGGATCGTCTTCGCCCGCCCCTGCCACCGGTCGTTCTCCAGGCCCCACCGGAAGCTCTGCACCCCGATCAGCGGGGCCGCCACCGCCACCCGGTCGTCGACCGCCGCGGCCAGCCAGGTCTGGATCCCGCCCATCGAGATCCCGAGCATCCCGACCCGCTTCGGGTCGACGTCCTTGCGGGTCTGGAGCACGTCGACGAGCCGCCACAGGTCCCAGACGGTGTCGTAGTAGAACGGGTGCTCGTGCGGCTTCCCGGCCGGCGCCTTCCACGCCCGGGTGATCGCGTCGACGTAGGCGGCCGACCCGTTCACCCCCGGCACCCGGTCGCCGTGATACCGGGCGTCGACGGCGACGCCGATGACCCCCAGCCGGGCGAAGTCGTGGAGCCACGACTTGACCCCGTCCTTGTTCCCGCCGGTGCCGTGCAGGACGATCACCACCGGCAGCGGCCCCTTCGCCCCGGACGGCGACACCTGGAGCACCGGGACGCGCTCGACGGTCCCGTCCGCATTCTTCTCGCTGGCGAACGACCACCGGGCGGTGACGAGGCCGTCCCGCTCCGACTCCCCGACGTCCGGCCGCACGTCGGCGGGGACCTTCGGTCGGTCGAGGAGCTTGAGGAGGGCGGCCTTGGCCTGGTCGGGGGGGAGCGGGTCGGCGGCCCGGGCGGGGGCCGCGGCGGCGACGAGCCCGAGGACGAGGAGGAGAGGTCGCATGACAGGCTCCGGTGGGGGAGCCTGATGGTACCACACGGCGAGCGGGGGGCGTCAGCCCCCTGATGGTTTTCGATCAGGGGGCTCACGCCCCGACGCTCGCCCGGCCGCCGGGTCACGGCTTCGGGGCCGGGGTCTTCGGCGGGGCCGGTTCGAGGCCCCCGGTCCGGATCATCTCCCGCACCCCGTCGCGGTTCTCGGCCTCGGTCGGCGGCCCCTTCAGCAGCAGGTTCGGCTTGGCCGCCTCCTTCAGCCCCTGGAAGAACTTCGGCACCTCGACGAGCATCTTCTTCTCGGTCACCTCCCGCTTCAGGTCGGCCAGCAGCTGCCCCTCCAGCTTCGCGTTCGGGTCCGGCGGGACGACCGCCACGCACTTGACGCACATGATCCCGGCCGGGGTCTCGAACAGCTCGCTCATCTCGCCGACCTTCAGGGAGTACAGCACCTTGGTGCACTTGTCGTCCGGGACGTCCGGGTACTTCCCGACCGGGGCGATCAGCCCGGCGGCCGCGGCCAGGGTCGGGTCCGCCTGGTGCCGGGCGACGCGGTCGAAGCTCGCGTCCTGCTCGGCCTGGGTCTCGCCCTTCCGGGCCTCGGCCCACTGCTTCTGGACGATCTTCAGGTCGTCCTGCTTGTTCCAGCAGATGACCTTCGCCTGCCGCCGCTCCCCGTACCGGTTCTCGAACGCCTTCCGGACGTCGTCGTCGGTCACCTGGACCCGGTCGCCGCACATCTTCCCGAGCAGGAGCCGCGGGCGGACCACGTCCTCGGTCCACTCGAACATGGTCTTCCCGTACCGCTGGAGGACGTGCTTCTTGAAGTCCTCCGCCTGGATCCCGCTGGCGCGCAGGTCCTCGGCCAGGGCGGCCTCGACCTCGGTCCCGGTCACCCCGACCCCGCGCCTCGCCGCCTCCACCTCGATGATCTTCTTGTTCACCAGCAGGTCGAGCTTGGCGTGCCCGCCGCGGGCGATCAGGAAGTCGCCCAGCTCCTCCCGGGTGACCGGGACGGACCCGTAGATGTACGCCACCACCCGCTTGTCCGCGGCCGGCGGGGCGGCCGCCGGCTGGGCGGTGACCCGGTCGGCGGCGAGCCCGAACACGTACCCGGCGGCGGCCGCCCCGGCCACCCCGAGCGCCCGCACCCACCCCCGGCCCGCGACCCCTGCGAGGCTCATGCCCGGTCCCTCCGTGTGCTGGTTGGCCCGCGGCTTATACCGCCGGCCGCCGCCCCCGCAAGGGAACTTGAGGGAAAGTCCGGGAATCGGGGGCGGGGTCAGTTCGCCGCGGGGAACCTCGCGTTCACCCGGCGGACCAGGTCGTCGGTGTAGTCGGCGGCCGGGTCGAGGAAGAACGGGTAGGCGGCCGGGGGCTTGAGCCTCAGCTCCTTGACCGCCGGCGACTCGGCCTCCTCGGGGGCGTCCGGGAAGGCGAGGAGGGCGGTCAGCCGGTGCTCCCGGGCCGCCTCGGCGGCGGCCGCGTGCAGCTCGTCGTGCAGCTCGGCGATGACCGCCGTCGCCCGCCGCTCCAGGGCCCGGGTGATCGCCCGGTCGGTGTCCTCGATCAGCCGGGCGAGGGCGAGGGTGTCGGGGGCGTCGGCCGGCGGCCCGGGCGGGGCCGGCGGGCGGGGGCGGTCGGTCAGCGCGGCGTACATGGCCCGCAGGACGACCAGCCCGGCGGACAGCCGGGCCCGCTCGGCGTTCAGCCCGTCCACCCGGGCCTTCGCCCGCCGGTAGTCCCGCATCACCCGCGGCATGCTGAAGAACCCGACCTTCTGGCCGACGGCCACCGGCCGGGCGTCCGGGGGCGGCGCGGCCGCCGGCCGCGGGGGGACGGACGCCCCGGTGACGAACGCGGCCCCGGCGGCGACCGCCGCCAGCGCACAGGAGCGCACCATGCCGACCCCTCCGTGGGCGGTGCCCGGCGGGCGGGCGCCGGCCGGGGGCGGGAGGGTAACCGGGTGCGGGCGGGACGGGCAAGGGGAAGTGCGGTCACGGCCCGGCGGGCGGGGCGTCGGCCGGCGGCTCCGGCGTCGCCGCCGGCTGAGGGGTGGTCACCACGGTGCAGAGGTCGGCGAGCCGGCGGGCGTGCCGCTTCCGCTCCTTGGTCCCGGGCGGGCCGTACACGTTCGCGTGGGCGCCGTTCCCGTCTTCCGGCTCGTGCCGGGCGTCGAACCCGATCGCCCGGGCGGCGCCGCAGTTGAAGGCGACGATCCCGCTCCCGGCCGGCCACCGGGAGAGGGTCTGATCCGGGGTGGTGAGGCGGGCGATGTCGGCCGAGAAGACCGGGTGGCTGAACGCGGCCGAGGAGAGGACGCCGCCCGGGAACCAGACCGCGGCGGCGGCCGGGACGATGACCCGGTACAGGGTGTCCTCGTCGGGGACCGGCGGGCCGTGCGGGGCGGGCGCGCCCGCCATCACCCGGCCCCCGCGACGGCCCAGGCGATCAGCGCCTCGGCCCGCGCCCGGTCGGCGACGGGGAAGGTGTCCTCGTCCTCGACCCCGTTCGCGGGGTCCCAGCGCAGGAAGTGGACGCGGCCGGGCGACTCGAACTCCAGCTCCAGCAGCCGGGTGCCGGACCGCCACTCCAGTTGCACCGCCCCGGACGAGAGCGGGACGACGGCCGGGGCGGGGGCGAACGCCCACCCCGGCACCCCCGGCCCCCACTCCCGCACCGCCCGGATGACGTCCGGGTCCACCCGGGCGGCCCCGTGCCCGTCCCAGTTCTCCGGCAGGGCGGCGAGTTGGTCGAGCCGGGCGTCGAGGGTCACCAGCCCGGCGGCGACGTCGCGGAGCCGGACGGCGGTTGTCGTGCTCATGACGGACATTGTACCCGATCCCCGGCCGGTCACCCGCCCTTCTCGACAAGCCCCCGCAGCACCTTGTAGTCCGTCTTCCCCGTGCCCAGCACCGGCAGGGCGTCCACCTTCCGTACCTCGTCCAGCCGCATCACCCCGCGGAACCCCTCCGCCTGCAACAAGGCGTTCGCGTCCCGCAGCGGCACGTCCTCCGTCGTGAACAGCACCACCCGCCGCCCGGTCGGCGTCTCCACCCCCTCCACCGCCACCCGCGGGCCGGCGTCCGTCGGCGGGTACTTCCGCGAAAACGGCTCCTCCAAGGCCGGCAGCGAGATCATCTCCCCGCCGGCCTTCAGGAACCGCTTCAGCCGGCCGTGGAACACCACCGCCCCGGAGGGGTCCAGCTCCGCCAGGTCCCCGGTCACGTACCACGCCTTCCCCCCGATCTGCTCGAACGGCGGCGGGCCGTCGTGCCCCAGGTACCCGGGGAACACCGTCGGCCCGGCGACGTGCAGCATCCCCATCTTCCCCCGCGGCAAGACCTCCTTCGTCTCCAGGTCGGTGACGCACACCTCGACGTTCGGGAGCGGGTCGCCGATCGTGCCGGGCTTCACCTGCCCGGGCCGGTTCACGCTCACCACCGGCGCGCACTCCGTCACCCCGTACCCCTCCAGCACCTCGGCGCGCGGGGCCAGCTCCTTCGCCTTGTCGAACACCTGGGGCGGACACTTCTCGGCCCCCACGATGACGATGCGCAGGGAGTGGAGTTGGCCGCCTTTCGCCCGGTCGAGGATGAACCCGAGGAACGTCGGGGTGCCGGCGATCATGCTCGGCTTGTACGCCGCGATCTTCCGCACCAGCCCGCCGGCGTCGGTCGGGTCCGGGTGGTGGACGACCCGCACCCCGACGAACAGCGGCAGGAGTCCCGTGACCGTCAGCCCGAAGCTGTGGAACATCGGCAGGAAGCCGATCGCCGAGTTGTCCCGGGTGACCTTCAGGGCGTCGACGCACCCGCGCTGGTCGCTGATGATGTTCGCGTGCGTCAGCGGCACCGCCTTCGGCGCCTTCTCGCTGCCGCTGGTGAACAGGATCACCGCCGGCCGGTGCGGGTCCGGGTCGAGCCGGCCGAGCATCCGCCGCCGCGTCCACCCGCCGAACCACCGCACCGCCAACAGCCGCCGCAGCTTCTCGAGCGTGCCGACCCCGTCCCGGACCTCCTCCAGGTAGATCAGCTTCGCCCCCGGCACCTCGACGCGGACCCGGTCCACGAACGCCTTCGAGGTGACGACGTGGGTCAGCCCGGCGACCTTCACCGCGTGCGCCAGGTTCGCCGGCCCGGTCGTCCAGTTCAGCACCACCGGCACCTTGCCGGCGAGCGTCAGCCCGAGGAACGCCAGGTCGCACGCCACCGACGCCGGCAGCATCAGCCCGACGTTGGCGGCATCGATCGGCCGGAACCGGGCCGCCATCACCCCCGCCCCGACCACCAAGCGCTCGTAGGTCACCCCGCCGGCCAGGTCGTCGGCGACGATCACCAGCTTCCGCCGGGCGAACGCCTGGTTCAGGAACGCCGCCGCCACCGTCTCCCCGGGGATTGACAGCGGGCTGTCATCCGGGTCGCGGTCGAACCACCCGGCCGGCGGCGGCTTCGGCGGGGCCGACTCCTGCAGCCCGGCGGCCAGCGCCCACAGCTCGCCGACCGCCTTCGGGGTGCCGTCCCCGGTGAACCCGAACCGCTGCTCGACGCCCAGCCCCACCTCCATCGCCTCCAGGCTGTCCACCCCGAGTTGCGCGAACGTGGTGTCGGCGGCCGCGTCGGCCGGGAGCGGCCGGCCGAGCTTCTCCTCGAAGATCCCGGCGACGGCGGCCTTGGTCTCGGCGGTCACCTTCGACAGGTCGAACTCGCGGGCGGCCGGCGGCGGCGGGAAGGTGTGGGTGCGCGGGCCGAACAGGAAGTGCCGGGGGACGAACGTCGGCTCCTCCCGCGGGGTGTCGGCGTTGTACCACCGCTCCAGCCAGGTGTTCACCGCCGCCCGGGTCGGGAGCGGCGGCCGCTCGTCCGGGGTGAACGCCTCCAGGGTGACGGTGACCCGGCGGCGCGGGGCGAAGACCAGCAGGTTCGCCAAGAGCAGCTTCGCCCCGCGGAGCAGCCCGCTGAGCACGAACGGCTCGGTGTCGGCGAAGCTGAACATGCTGCCGTAGACGCCGCGGGTGCGGGCCATCACCACCGTCACCCCGGGGACGGCGGCGAGCACGTCGGCGGCGGTCCGCGCCCCGCCGATCCGCTCCGACCCGTCCCGCGACAGCTTCCCGCCCGGCCACAGGATCACGTTCTCCCCGGCCTGGAGCGCCGCGATGACGCCGGCGACCGCGTCCCCGGCCCGGGCCTTCACCTCCGCGCTCGGCTTGGAGGTGTCCGGCATCTTGATCGCGCGGAGCAGCCAGCCGAACGGGGCGGTGATCGGGTTCTGGAAGTTCGTCTCCAGCAGGAGCGGCCGCATCTTGAAGGCGGGCCACAGGTGGGTGATGAGGAGCGGCGGGTCGACCAGCCCCGGGTGGTTCGGGAGGATCAGGTACGGCCCCGGCTTCTTGAACACGTCCGGCTTGCCGACCACCCTCACCCGGTAGCGGAGCGAGAACACGAGCCGGAGGAACGCCCACCCGGCCCACCGCAGCGCCCACAGCATGACCCGCCCTCCCGCCGGGGTGTGGCCCGCTCGCTCCGCGAGCGGTCTTCGGCGTCCGCTCGCGGAGCGAGCGGGCCACACCCCGGCGGTCAGGATAAGGCATCCCGGCCGGTCACACCACCAGGAGTGCGGCGAGGCCGAGGCCGGCGGCCGCCACCCCGGCGGCGAGGGCGGGGGCCGGCTCGACCCGGTACCCGCGCGGCAGCTCGTGGGCGGCGAGGGTGCGGCAGAACCGCCGGTGCTGCCAGGCGGCCACCCCAGACGCGACCGCCCCGAGCACCGCCAGCCCGACCCCGACCGGCCCGGCCCACGGGTGGTCGTGGTGGCCGGCGTCCGGGCGGACGACCCGGAGGAACAGCCCGAACCGGGCGACCACGAACCCCATGCCGACGAGGCCGAGGCCGGTCCGCACCCAGGCCAGGAGGGTCCGCTCGGCGGCGAAGAACACCCGCGGGTCGTACTCGGGCACGGCCGGTCCTCGTCAGGGCGCTTGTGTGCGGGCGGGGGCGGGCTTACCATACGGCGGACGCATCCAAACTCTCGGAGGTGTGTCGTGACGCGAGCCTCCGCCGTTCCGGTGGCCGCGGCCCTCCTGCTCGCCGCGGCTTCTGCCGCCCCGGTTCCGAAGGGGTCGGAGCGGACCACGTGGCCGATGTACGGCGGCACCCCCGGCCGGAACATGGCCAACCTGACCGACGCGAACGTCCCCGTGCCCGGCCCGGACGGGAAGGACGCCCGGTGGACCGCCGACCTGGGCAGCAAGTCCTACGGCGGCCCGGTGGTGGCCGGCGGGCTGGTGTTCGTCGGGACGAACAACCAGCGGCCGCGGAACGACCGGGACACCGCCCGGGACAAGAACGGGCAGGTCGAGCCGGTCGACCGCGGCGTCCTGATGTGCTTCGACGCCCGGACCGGTGCGTTCCTGTGGCAGGCGGTCCACGACAAGCTGGAGGGCGGGCGGGCGAACGACTGGCCGGAGGAGGGGATCGGGTCGTCCCCGGCGGTCGAGGGCGGGCGGGTGTACTACGTCTCGAACCGGGCCGAGGTGGTGTGCGCCGACGCCAAGGGGTTCGCGGACGGGAACCAGGGGTTCCAGGGCGAGAAGTACCGGGAGGACACCGACGCGGACGTCCTCTGGTCGTTCGACCTGGTCGGGGAGCTGAAGGTCTTCCCGCACAACCTGGCGTGCTGCTCCCCGCTGGTGGTCGGCGACCTCGTGTTCGTGGTCACCGCGAACGGGGTGGACGACACCCACGAGAAGCTGCCGAGTCCGGACGCCCCGAGCTTCGTCGCCCTGGACAAGCGCACCGGGAAGCTCGTCTGGAAGGACAACTCCCCGGGGAAGAACGTGATGCACGGACAGTGGGGCATCCCGTCCTACGCGGCCGACCCGGTCCCGCAGGTGATCTTCCCGGGCGGGGACGGGTGGCTCCGGGCGTTCGACCCGCCGACCGGCCGGCTCCTGTGGAAGTTCGACTGCAACCGGAAGGACGCGGTGTACGAGCTGGGCGGGACCGGGACCCGGAACGACTTCGTGAACAACGCCCCGGTGGTCCACGGCCGGCGGGTGTACGTCGGCACCGGGCAGGACCCGGAGCACAGCACCGGGGTCGCCCACTTCTGGTGCCTCGACCTGGACCGGGCGGTCCGGTTCGGGGCGAAGAACAAGAACGCCGACGTGTCCCCGGTGAACGACAACTTCGACCCGAAGGCGGCGGTCAACGCCTCGTCGGCCCTGGCCTGGGTGTACGGCGGGGACGAGAACCGGAAGTGGGCGTGGCGGGACTTCAAGTTCGGCCGGACGATGTCCACCGCCTGCGTCGTCGACGGCGTCCTGTACGCCCCCGAGCTGGCCGGGCAGGTGCACTGCCTGAGCGCCGCGACCGGGGAGCACTACTGGGCGTACGACACCAAGGCGTCGATCTGGAACGCGGCGTACTACGCCGACGGGAAGGTGTTCGTCGGGACGGACGCCGGCGAGCTGTTCGTGTTCCGGCACGACCGGAAGCCGCTGGCGTTCGACGGGCTGGCGGCGGCGCAGGGGGCGGCGAACCAGAGGGAGGCGCGGGCGCTCTGGCGGGGCGTCCAGAAGCAGGTGGCGGACAAGTACCTGCTGGCGAAGGTCGAACTGGACGCCCCGATCCGGTCGGCCCCGGCGGTCGCCGGCGGGGTGCTGTACGTCGCCACCGAGAAGACCCTGTACGCCTTCGGCCCGAAGCCGTAACCCGCGGCCGGCGCGCCCGGTCTTCCGACACCATCCCCTCCGCCCGCGCTTCCCGCGGGTAACCGGCGCGAGCCGGCGGGCGCGCCGCCCCGCCGGCCCGCCCCGTTCGCCCGCCGCCTTGGTTGACCCACCTCCGCCGCCGACCTACGTCACATCACTTCCCGGACGGCCGCGCCCGACCCGTCACGTCGGCCGCGGCCCACCCGACCCACCTCATCCGGCCCGCCCGCGGCCGACCACCGGAGGAGCGCATGCCCCGCCCCAACCGCCCCGCCCTCGACCTCGAGGCCCTCGGCGACCGCGTCGTCCCGGCCGTCATCGACCTGACCACCGCCGGCGCGGCCGGGGCGGCGGGCGGGGCGGTGTTCGAGCAGGTCAGCCCGCAGCCGACCGGGACCGGGTACATCCGGTCGTTCGTCCGCCTCCAGGGGGCGGCGAGCGGGGGCGGGGCCGAGCAGGGGTTCAACACCGACGCCCGGCCGCTCTCGTACGACGAGAACTCGAGCCCGCAGTTCACCCGGTCGCTCACCCTCGGGCAGGTGCCGGTGGTGACCGTCAACGGGGTGAACTACCGCGAGTTCCTGCTCGACATCAACCAGAAGGCGTCGGCCCCGCTCCTGTCGCTCGACCAGGTGAAGGTGTACCTCGGGGCGACCGGGAACGCGACCTCGCTCGCCTCCCTCGGGGCGGCGGTGTACGACCTGGACGCGGGCGGGGACAACACGGTCAAGCTGAACGCCCGGCTCAACTCCGGGAGCGGGTCCGGGGACATGCGGCTCCTGATCCCGGACGCGGCGTTCGCGGCCGGCGGGCCGGGGAGCTTCGTCTACCTGTACTCGAAGTTCGGCGGGATGGCCGGGGCGTCGGCGAACGGCGGGTTCGAGGAGTGGTCCGTCCGGGCGGCCGCGCCGGCGGCCCCGCCGGTCGTGCCCCCGCCGCCGACCGGGCGGCTGTCCGGGAAGGTGGTGCTCGACCTGGACCGGGACGGGGTGCTGACCGAGGCCGAGCGGAACACCGGGATCGCCGGGGTGACGATCGAGCTGCGGGTGACCGACGCCGCCGGGCTGACCCGGACGGTCGGGTTCGCCACCACCGCCGCGGACGGGTCGTACGCGTTCGACGCCCTGGCGGCCGGGACGTACACGGTGATCCAGTCCCAGCCGCCGCAGTGGGGCGACGGGGCGGACTTCGTCGGCACCGGCGGCGGGGTCTACTTCGGGGGCCAGACCGCCGACGGGTTCTCGAACGACGGGTTCCGGGAGGTCGTCCTGGCGGCCGGGCAGGTGGTGACCGACTACATCTTCGCGGAGGTCGGCGGGGTGATCTCCGGGACGGTGACCCGGGACGCCGAGGGCACCCCGGTCCCCGCCCCGGGGGTGCGGGTGACGCTGGTGTCCGTCGACGCCCAGGGGAACCGGGTGGTCGTCGGGGAGGCGTTCGCCGCCGAGGACGGGTCGTTCTCGTTCGCCGCCCTGGCCGCCGGGAACTACCTGGTGCTGATCGCCGGGCTGGACGAGATGGACCTGGTCCTGCAGGCCGGCCAGGACGCGACGGTCAACGGGCAGGTGTTCGTCTGACCCCGCGCCCGGCTCACGCCCCGGGCGGGGAACACCCGGGGCGGCAGACGGCGTAGGTCACCGCCGGGTCGGCGAACCCGGGGGCGGCGAACTCCCGCACCCGGGCCATCCCGCACTTCTCCATCACCCGCCACGACGCCCGGTTCGTGACCAGGGCGGCGGCGACCACGCAGGCGACCGCCGGGTCGGCCAGCGCGAGCCGGACCAGCGCGGCCGCCCCCTCGGTCGCCAGCCCGCGGCCCCACGCCGCCCGCCGCAGCCGGTACCCGACCTCCACCGCGCCCGTCGCCCGGTCCCACCCGGCCTCGGCCGCGAACCGGTAGTCGGGGGCCGGGCGGAGGAGGAACCACCCGAGGAAGTCGCCGGCCGGCCGCCCGACGGCGGCGAAGAACCCGCGGTGCGGGTGGGCGGCGTAGGACGGCAGGAACTGGGTCCGGATCTTGTCCCGGTACTCGCCGGCGGTGGCGTGCCCCGGGCCGACGTACCGCAGCACCTCGGGGTCGGAGTCGAGGTCGAACAGCAGGTCGGCGTCGGCGGCGGTGTCGGCGAACCGCCGGAGCGTCAGGCGGTCCGTCTCGAGGAGGACGCCGCCGGGGTCGCGGGATGGGGTCATCGCTTCTTCGCCGCCGGCTTCTTGGCGCCCGCCTTCTTTGCAGGGGTCGCGGGCTTCTTCGGGGCGGGCTTCGCCACCTTCTTGGCGGCCGCCTTCACCGCCTTCGGGGCCGGCTTCGCCGCCTTCCCGGTCGCCGCCTTCGGGGCCGGCTTCCTCGCGGCGGCCGCCTTCTTCACCGGGGCCACGAGCTTCGGCGCGACGACCGGCAGCCCCTCGATCGCGGTCAGCCGGCCGCGGGCGTCGAACCGGGCCGTCACCTCGCGGCCGCCGGGGTCGCGGAGCACCAGCCCGGCGGGGACGTCGGCCGGTGACAGCCCGATGTCCCGGGCGTAGGCGGCGAGCGCCGCCTTGTGGTCGGGGACGGCCATCTCGACCACCGCCGCCGGGAACGTCGCGGCGAGCCGGGCGAGCGGCTTGCCCGCCGGGGCCGCCAGCCGCTTGTCCCGGATCAGGACCAGCTCGCGCCCGGCCTCGTGCGGGAGGGTGTGGAACGCGTCGTACCCGAGTTCGGCGGACAGGATCGTCCCGAGGACGTGGGCGGCGTGCGGGAGGAGGTCGGGGCCGAGGAGCGGGGCGAGCGGGAAGGCGGGGGCGCCGAGGGCGTGGACCCCGAGCCGGTGGGCGACCGACCGGGCGGTGTCGACGAGCGCCCGGTTGGTGACGGTCAGCCGGAGGTGCTTGTGGGACGACGCCCACAGCCAGGCGTCGTTCGGGGCGTGGGTGCCGAGGATGGGGGCGTCGAGGCTGAGCTTGCTGTAGGCGAGGGTGGCGGTGGCGGGGTCGTACGCCCACTCCCCGGGGGGCTGCTTCTCGAGCAGGGCGACGAGCCGCCGCTGCCGCTCGAACGCGCGGCCGACGTGCCGGTGGTAAAGGGCGACGAGCTGCTCGTCCACGGCCGCACCCCCGTGACCTACTGCCCGCCCGCAGGGGGGTTCGGCCGGCCGCCCGGGGACGGGACGAACAGCCCGGCCAGGAACCCGAACACGCTGGTGAACAGGCTCAGCATCACCTCCGGCGAGACCCGCATCTCCTGCCCGGCCACCTTCGCCAGGAAGGAGTTCACCGCGAGCACCAGGACGGCGGCCAGCATCACCGCCACCAGGGCCCCGATGACGACCGTCCACAGGCGGTCCCGGGTCCGGTCCGACGGCGGGCCGAACACCGCCCGCCCGACCTCCTGCCGCTCCTCCGCGGTCAGGGCGGCGAGGGCGGCCTTGGCCGCCTCGGACCGCCGGCCCGCGGGGGCCGCCGCCACGGCCCCGCCGGCCAGCGCGGCGGCGTCCTCCGGCTTGTCCTGGAGGAGCGGGGCGAACACCTGGGCGTAGGACTCCTTCGGGACCGCCTTCAGGCAGTCCCGGCTGATCGCCACCCGCCCGTCGTCCCCCACCCTCCCGAGCTGGTCCTGGACCGCCTTCCGCGCCTGGGCCTGGACCGTCTTCTGCGCGTCGTCCACGGCTGACCTCCGGGGGCCGCGCCCGGCCGGGGCGTCCCGCGGCCGGGCGGGCGGTCACACGTTGTAGGTGGTGCTGGCGGTGGTGCCGCCGCGGCCGGTCCAGTTCGTGTGGAAGAACTCCCCGCGCGGCTTGTCCGTCCGCTCGTAGGTGTGGGCCCCGAAGTAGTCCCGCTGGGCCTGCAGCAGGTTCGCCGGCAGCCGCCCGGTCCGGTACCCGTCGTAGTACGCCAGCGCGCTGGACATCGCCGGGACCGGGACCCCGCTGGCCGCCGCCGTCCCGATCACCCGCCGCCACCCGCTCTGGGCCCGCCCCAGCTCGCCGGCGAAGAACGGGTCCACCAGCAGGTTCACCAGCTTCGGGTTCTGGTCGAACGCCGCCTTGATCTTCCCCAGGAACGCGCTGCGGATGATGCACCCGCCCCGCCACATCAGCGCGATCCCGCCGTTGTTCAGCTCCCAGTTGCTCGCCTTGGCCTGCGCCGCCATCAGCGCGTACCCCTGGGCGTAGCTGATGATCTTGCTCGCGTACAGCGCCATCTCGACGTCGCTGACGAACTGCTCGCGGTCGTTGAGCCGCGCCACCGTCGGCCCGGCCAGGACCGACGCGGCCGCCACCCGCTCGTCCTTCTGGGCGGACAGGCAGCGGGCGAACACCGCCTCCGAGATCAGGGTCAGCGGCACCCCGTGCTCGGTCGCCGCGTCCACCGTCCACTTCCCGGTCCCCTTCTGCCCGGCCTTGTCCAGGATCAGGTCGACCATCGGCTTCCCCGTCTCCGGGTCCTTGTACCCGAGGATGTCGGCGGTGATCTCGACCAGGTAGCTGTCGAGGACGCCCTTGTTCCACCGGGCGTACACCCGCTGCAGCTCGTCCGCGGTCAGCCCGAGCAGGTCCTTCATCAGCTGGTACGACTCGCAGATCAGCTGCATGTCGCCGTACTCGATCCCGTTGTGGACCATCTTGACGAAGTGCCCCGCCCCCTCCGGCCCGACCCAGTCGCAGCACGGGGCGTCGGTCCCGTCGGTGTCCTTCGCCTTGGCCGCGATCGCCTGGAAGATCGGCTTCACCTCCGGCCACGCGGTCGGGTCCCCGCCGGGCATGATGCTCGGCCCCTTCAGCGCCCCCTCCTCCCCGCCCGACACCCCGGTCCCGATGTACCGGATGCCCTTCGCCGCCAGCTCCTTCATCCGCCGGTTGGTGTCCGGGAAGTGGGTGTTCCCGCCGTCGATCAGGATGTCCCCCTTCTCCAGGAACGGGGCGACGGCGGCGATCGTGTCGTCGACAGCCTGCCCGGCCTTGACCAGCATCATCACCTTCCGCGGCTTCTTGATGCTGGCGGCGAACTCCTGCGGGGTGTGCCCGCCGACGAACTTCTTCCCCTTCCCGCGGCCGTTCACGAACGCGTCCACCTTGTCCTTGGTGCGGTTGTACACGGCGACGGTGTACCCGCGGCTCTCCATGTTCAGGACGAGGTTCTCGCCCATGACGGCGAGGCCGATGAGGCCGATGTCGGCGGTCGGGGAGGCCATGGCGGTACCCTGGGCCAGGTGTCGGGGAAATGGGTGGAGGCCGTCATCCTACGGGGAACCCCGCCCCGGCGGCGCGGAGTTTTCCGCCCCCGCCCCGGGGCCGGGTGGGATAAGATTTCCCCCGCACCCCGGTCGAGGACCCGCCGATGCGCCCGAACGACCCGCCGCCCGGCCCGGCCGGCGACCCCGACCGGCCGGCCGACGCCACCCGGACCGCCCCGCCCCACCCCCCCGGGGCGGGCGCGGACGGGTACACCTTCACCCCGCCGCCCGGGTTCGAGCACGCCCCGCCCCGGGACCCGGCCGGGCCGGCCGTCCCCGGGTACGAGCTCGGGGAGCGGATCGGGCAGGGCGGGATGGGGGTGGTGTACGCCGCCCGGGAGCTGGCCCTGGACCGGGAGGTGGCGATCAAGTTCCTCGGGCCGGGGGCGGAGGCGTCCGACACCCTCCGCCGGCGGTTCGAGACCGAGGCCCGGATCACCGCCGGGCTGGCCCACCCGAACATCCCCCCGGTGTACGCCCACGGGCGGCTGCCGGACGGCCGCCCGTACCTGGTGATGAAGCGGGTCCGCGGCGGCACCCTGCACGACCTGCTCCAGGAGCGGGCCGACCCCGGGGCCGACCTGCCCCGGCTGCTGCAGGTCTTCGAGCAGGTGTGCCAGGCGGTCGGGTACGCCCACCGGCACGGGGTGATCCACCGGGACCTGAAGCCGCGGAACGTGATGGTCGGGAGCTTCGGCGAGGTGCAGGTGATGGACTGGGGGCTGGCCAAGCGGACCGCCCGCCCGGACACCGGGACCGACCGCGGGGCCGGCGGGGTGACGATCGCCGGGCAGGGGATGGGGACCCCGGCGTACATGCCGCCGGAGCAGGCGAAGGGGGAGTGGGAGCAGGTGGACGCCCGGGCCGACGTGTTCGCCCTCGGGGCCGTCCTGTGCACCGTCCTGACCGGGGAGCCGCCGTACGCCTGGGCGTCGACGTCTCACCAGCCGACCCCCGGCCCCGGGGCCGACCTGACGGCCGCCGCCGACCGCCTCCGGGGGTGCGGCCGGGACCCCGGGCTGATCGCCCTGGCCCTCGACTGCCTGTCCGCCGACCCGGCCGGCCGCCCGCCCAGCGCCGGGGCGGTGGCCGCCCGGGTGGAGGAGTTCCGGCGGAAGGTGGCGGACCGGCTGCGGGCGGCGGAGGTCGAGAAGGCGGTGGCGGCGGCCGAGGCGAAGGCCGAGCTGGCCCGGGCCCGGGCCGAGGCCGAGGCCGAGGTGGCGGCGGTCCGGGAGCGGGCCCGGGCGGCCCGCCTCCGCCGCCGGCGGCGGCTCCGGCTGGCGGCCGCGGCGGCGGTCGCGATGACCCTGGGGGCGGCCGGCGGGGTGGTGTGGTGGCAGGCGTCCGGGACGGCCGCCGCCCGGGCGGCCGCGGCGGCCGGGCGGGACGCGTACCGGGCCGGGGACCGGGCGGCGGCGCTGAAGCAGTTCGGGACGGCCCTCTCCGACTACGAGCGGGTGGTCGAGGGGCCGCTCCTGTGGAACCGGGCGACCCTCGAGCTGGAGCTGGCCGGGGTGTTCACCTGGGTCGGGAAGCTGGAGGAGGAGGCCCGGAACCCGGCGGCCGCGGCCGCCGCCCTGGGGCGGGCGGCCGAGCGGATCGACCACCTGCGGGAGGCCGGCGGGCGGCCGGAGCACGACCTGGCGCTGGCCGAGGTCCACCACCAGTGGGGGATCCACCACGCGAACAAGGGCGACCGGCCGGAGGCGGTGAAGAGCTACCGGACCGAGCTGCACCTGCGGGAGAACGTGCCGGCCGGGCGGAAGGCCGACCCGGGGTACCGGCGGGACCTGGCCCTGGCGCACGGGTTCCTGGGGGACGCCCTGCGCGAGGACCGGCAGTTCAAGGCCGCCGAGGACGCGTACCTGGAGGCGAAGCGGCTCCGCAAGGAGCTGGCCGACCGCAGCCCCGGGGACCCGGACCCGCTGTGCCTCCACGCCCGGGACTTCCTCAACCTCGGCAGCCTGTTCGCCGCCACCGGGAAGGAGCCCGAGGCGGTCGGCCAGTACCGCACCCGGCTCCGGTGCTACGCCGACCACCTGCCGCCGTTCCCGGCCCTGCTCCCCGGCGACTACCGGCTCGAGCGGGCCAACACCTGCTGCGACATCGCCGAGCTGGAGCTCGACCTCCCGGCCCCGGCGGCCGACGTCCCCCACCTGCTCGCCGCCGCCCTGGCCGAGTACGCCGCGCTCGGGGCCGGGGCCGACGTCCGGGCCGGGGCGGACGTCCGGGCGGCGCGGGCCCGGGCGCAGGTCTGCCGGGCCCGCGCCGCCCACCGGGCGGACGACCCGGCCGCCCGGGAGGCGGCCGCCCGGGAGGCGGCCGCCCTGCTGGCCGACCTGGCCGCCGCCGACAAGGCCCAGAGCGGCGACTACTACCACCTGGCGGCCGCCCACGCCCTGCTCGGGGCGGCCGACGGCCCGGCCGCCGACCGCCACCGCGTCCTCGCCCTGGACCGGCTGGAGACGGCCGTCCGGAAGGGGTTTGTTGACGGCCGCCGGCTGGACCGGGACCGGGTGCTGGCGGCCGTCCTGGGCGAGGACCCGAAGCTCCGCGGGTGGTTCGCCGAGGTCCGGGCGAAGCTCCCCGCCCCGAAGTAGCCCGGCCGCGGGGTTGCCGCCGTCCGTAAACCAACCGTGTCCGCCGGCCGCACACCACGGAGCCACCCCATGCCCCTCGCCGTCCGCACCGACCCCTGCGCGTTCGACCTCCTCTCCCTCGGGGCCCTGGTCCACCGCCTCGACCCCGGGCCGATCCCGTTCCGCAAGGCCCGCGCCTTCGACATCCACGTCTCCGGCGGGGAGTACAACGTCGCCGCCAACCTGGCCGACGGGTTCGGGCTGAAGACCGCGGTCGCCACCGCGATGGTCGACTCCCCGCTCGGCGACCTGGTCCGGGGCCGGGTCCGGGAGATGGGCGTCACCCCGTTCTACAAGCACTTCGAGCACGACGGGGTGCGCGGCCCGAACATCGCCACCGTGTACAGCGACCGCGGGCACGGGGTCCGCGCCCCGGTCGTGTTCTACAACCGGGCGAACGAGGCCGGGGCCCTGCTCAAGCCCGGGGACTTCGACTGGAAGGGGATCTTCGCCGGCGGGGTCAAGTGGTTCCACTCCGGCGGCATCTTCGCCGCCCTGTCCGCCACCACCGCCGACCTGATCATCGAGGGGATGAAGGCCGCCAAGGCGGCCGGGGCGGTGGTGTCGTTCGACCTGAACTTCCGGGCCAAGCTGTGGAAGGCGGCCGGCGGCGAGGGCCGGGCGGTGGAGGTGATGCGGAAGATCGCGGCGAACGTGGACTGCCTGGTCGGGAACGAGGAGGACATGCAGAAGGGGCTCGGGGTGAAGGGGCCGGAGGTGACGCAAAAAGCCGAGTCGAAGCTCGACCCGGGGGTGTTCTTCGGGATGATCGAGAACACGGTGAAGGAGTTCCCGAACGTCAAGATGGTGGCCACCACCCTCCGCGAGGTGCACTCGACCAACCGGCACGACTGGGCGGCGGTGCTCTGGCTGGACGGGCAGAAGTACGCCAGCCCGACCGCCCAGCTCGACGTGGTCGACCGGATCGGCGGCGGGGACGGGTTCGCCGCCGGGTGCTTCTACGGGCTGCTCACGGGTCGGCCGCCGCAGGAGGCGCTGAACCTCGGGTGGGCGCACGGGGCGCTGCTCACCACCTACCCCGGGGACACGACGATGGCGACCCGGGCGGAGGTGGAGTCGTTCGCCAAGGGCGGCGGGGCCCGGGTGCAGCGGTAAGGCGGGTGGTGTTGGGTTTGTGGCACAGGTCTCCGACCTGTGTTGCTTCACAGGTCGGAGACCTGTGCCACAAACCCGCCCCGTCACCGCTTGACCAGCTCCACCTCGAAGATCAGGGTGCTGTTCGGCGGGATCCCCGGGCGCCCCGCCGGGCCGTACGCCAGGTCCGGCGGGATGACCAGCTTGCGGATCCCGCCGAGCTTCATCCCCGGGATGCCCCGGCCCCACCCCGGCACCACCTCGTTCAGCGAGAACGGGACCGGCTCCCCCTTCCGCCGGCTGCTGTCGAACACCGTCCCGTTGGTGAGCCACCCGGTGTAGTACGCGGTGACCGAGTCCCCGGGCCGCACCTCCGGGCCGTCCCCCTCCTTCAGGTCGCGGACCTTCAGCCCCCCGCCGATGTCCCGCAGCCCGGGGTCCTCCGCCGTCGGGTCGCTCCCGTCGGTCATCTTCGTCACGTCCGTCCCGCCGGTCGGCGGCGGGTACCCGCCCGCCCCCGGGTTGACCGGGCCGCCCCCCTTCCCGCTCCCCGGGTTGCCCCCGTCGCACCCGGACACGATCACCGCCGTCGCGATCACCACCAGGGCGATCGCGGCGGCCGGGATCAGCACCCGCATCATCTGCGCCCCGGACGGGTCGCCCGCCGGGGTGGTTCCGCCCGCGCCTGCCGCCATGACCGACCTCCGCCCGTGGGTGGGAAAACTTGCGGGGTGTTATACGACCGCCCGGCCGGGTACGATCACCCCACCCACCCGCTCCGAGGACCACCCATGCCCCGGTTCGCTCCCGCCGCCCTCCTGCTCGCCGCCGGCCTCTGCGCCGGCCCCGCCGCCCCGGCCGACGACAAGGCGGACAAGGAGAAGCTGGCGAAGCTGCAGGACGAGATCGAGGCGGCGATGAAGGCCCGGAAGTACGCCGAGGTGATCGACCTGGCCGGGCAGGCGGCCAAGCTCGACCCGAAGAACCCCGGGTTCCCGTACGCCGCCGGCACCGCCCACGCCGCCCTGAGGCAGCACGACGCGGCGGCCAAGGCGTTCACGACGGTGCTCGAACTGGAGCCGAAGGCGGCGGCCGCGTACGACCGCCGGGGCGACGCCCACCTGAAGGCCGGCAAGTTCGCCGAGGCGGTCGCCGACTTCGACAAGTACCTGGTGGCGAACCCGAAGGCCGCCCCGGACCACTGGCGGCGCGGCATCGCCCTGTACTACGCCGGCCGGTTCAAGGACGGCGTCGCCCAGTTCGACCTGCACCGGAAGGTGAACCCGGAAGACGTGGAAAATTCCGCGTGGCACTACCTGTGCAACGCCCGGGCGAACACCCCGAAGCAGGCCCGGGCCGACCTGATCCCGGTGACCAAGGACGCCCGGGTGCCGATGGCGCAGGTGCTGGAGCTGTTCGCCGGCAAGCTGAAGCCGGAGGACGTGCTCGCGGCCGCCGAGAAGGCGAAGCTCGCCGGCGACGACCTGACCGAGGCCCGGTTCTACGCGAACCTGTACGTCGCCCTGTTCTACGAGAGCGAGGGCGACGCCAAGAAGTGTCTGGAGCACATGGCCGCGGCCGCGGAGAAGTACAAGATCGGGCACTACATGTGGGACGTGGCCGACGTGCACCTGAAGCTGCTCAAGGCGAAGAAGTGAGCCGGGGTAGAACGGAACGCGGGTGACGCGGGGTCAAGGCCCGCGGACGAACGCCGGATTCGGACGAAGAGGTTTCGTCTTGATCCGCGTCACCCGCGGGGTTTCATCCCGCGTCACCCGCGTTCCGTTTTCTCTTCCCCCTCCACCCCGGGCTCGATCACCCGCATCGCCTTCCACTTCCCGCCGCGGAACCGCAGCCAGAAGCACGCGCTCATCCCGACGATGTGGAGGGTGACGAACACCCAGCACCAGTACACGCTCCCGCCGAGGGACACCGTCACCCACGTCGGGACCACCATCAGCGGCCAGGCCAGGGCGAACGTCAGGGCGGTCACGTACTTCGTGTCCCCGGCCCCGCGGAGGGCGAACGCCAGCGACACGCACACCGCGTCGGCGAGGGAGAAGAACGCCACGAACAGCAGGAGGGTCGGGACGACGGCGGCGATCGCGGCGAACGCCTCCGGGTCCTTCCCGCCCTCGAACATCCGGAGCAGGAGGGTCGGGACCGACACGTACACCAGGGCGACCAGGCCCATGTACCCGACCGCCCACCGCAGCCCGGTGTAGACGGTCCGCTCCGCCACCCCCGGGCGGTCCTCCCCGAGCCGCCGCCCGACCAGGACGCTGATCGCCTGCCCCAGCCCCATCGCCGGCAGGAAGGCGATCATGTTCAGCCGGATGGCCAGGGTGGTCGCCCCGAGGGCGGCGTTCCCGAGTCCGCCGACCAGTTGGGTGAACAGGTTGAACACCAGCACGTCCAGGAACACCTGCACCCCGGCCGGCCCGCCGAACCGCATCAGCCGGCCGAACAGCGCCCGCTCCGGCCGCCAGTCGGCCGTCCCGAACTCCGCCCGGTACCGCCTCCGGAGCATCAGGGCCAGGGCCGTCAGGGCGGCGACCCACGAACCGGCCACCGTCGCCCACCCGGCCCCGGCGATGCCCATCTCGGGGAAGCCCCACCGGCCGAAGATCAGGAGCATCGCCAGGGCGATGTTCACCGCCGTCCCGACGCCCTCGATCCCGAGCACCGTCCACGTCTTCCCCCGCCCGGTGAAGAACCCGTTGACGGCGGCCATCACGAACATCGGGAGGGCGGCGAAGCTCAGGGTCTGGAGGTAGATCGTCTCGAGCCGCTGGACCTCCGGGGGGTGATCCGCGACGGCGGTGAGCCACGGGGCCAGGGGGACGACGAGGAGGAAGAGGAGCCCGGCGGCGACCGCGAAGTAGACCCCCTGCCAGACGGCCGGGCCGACGCGGTGCGGGCGGTTCGCCCCGGTGTACTGGGCGACGAACGTGGCCGTGTACCCGGCGGTCACCTGGAGGACGCCGTAGAACAGCCAGAACCACATGACGGCCGGGAACGACGCGGTCATCTCGAGCGGGTCGTGCCAGGACAGGAGCAGGGTGTCGACGAACACCTGGACCGTCATGAAGCTCTGGCTGACGACCAGCGGGAGGGCGAGGCCGAGCAGCTCCCGGCTCCCGCCCGGGGCGGCGGACGGCGGGGCGGCGGAGTGGGCCAGCGCCTCCGCCTCGCCGGCGGCCTCGGCCACCCCCGCCGGCTCCCCGTAGGGGCCGGCCGGGGCGCCGTGGCCCGGCCCCGGGAGCGTCGTCGGGTCCGCTTCCGCCTGCGACTCGTCTCTCATCACGCGGCACCCGTCACTGGGGGGAGGGCAGCAGCCACACGTTCCGGTACTGGACCGGGTGGCCGTGGTCCTGGAGCAGGATCGGCCCGGGCTTGGACGGGTCCCCGCCCATCCCGGCCCGGGTGTTGTCGGTCGTGATCTCGGCGTTCTCGTGGACCAGAACCCCGTTATGACGCACCGTCATCCGGGCGGGTTCGGTCTTTTTCCCGCCCTCGAACCTCGGGGCCTTGAACGCGATGTCGAACGTCTGCCACACGGTCGGGGCCTTGCACGCGTTCACCTTCGGCGGGTGGAGGTCGTAGATCGCGGCGCAGTCGTTCTTCCCGCTCCGCAGCCCGTAGCTGTCGAGGACTTGTACCTCGTACCGGCCCTGGACGTACACCCCGGAGTTCCCGCGGCCCTGCCCCGTCCCGGCCGGCTCGTACGGCACCCGGAACTCGACGTGCAGGGTGAAGTCCCCGCCGAACGCCTCCTTGGTGATGATGTCGCCGTGCCCCTTCACGCCCTCCATCGCCCCGTCCTTGAGCGTCCACTTCACCTCGTCCTTGCCGTTCTTCTTCACCCACTTCCCGAAGTCCTTCCCGTCGAACAACACCACCGCCCCCTTCGGCGGCGGGACCGACTCGGCGTCCTTCAGGTCCTCCGGCTTGGCGACCTTCAGCTTGTCGTCGAGCTTCCACGGGTCGTCGGCGGCGAGGGCGGCCGAGGCGCACAGGACGAGGGCGGCGAGCGCGAGGCGCATGGGAGGGCTCCGGGGTGGGAACGAACGCGGAGATTGTACCGGCGGATCGCGACCCGGGGTTTCAACCCCGGGTAACCTGGGCGGAGACACCCGAGGGCCGCCAATGTTCCGTCTCGCGCTGCTCGCCGCCATGTCGGTTGCCGGGCCGATCGCCGCCCAGACCCGCGACGTCGAGCTGAACGGCCACACCTTCACCCTGCCGAAGGGGTTCACGATCGAACTGGCCGCCGGCGCCGACCTCGCCCCCCGGCCGATCGCCGCCGCGTTCGACGAGAAGGGCCGGCTGTACGTCACCGACTCGTCCGGGTCGAACGAGAAGGTGCAGGTGCAGCTGGAGAAGAAGCCGCACCGCGTCCTGCGGCTGGAGGACACGGACGGCGACGGCCGGTTCGACAAGCAGACGGTGTTCGTGAAGAGCGTGATGCTGCCGCAGGGGGCGATGTGGCGGGACGGGTCGCTGTACGTCGCCGCCCCGCCGCACATCCTGAAGTTCACCGACACCGACGACGACGGGGTGGCGGACAAGGAGGAGGTGTGGTTCGACGGGAAGACGCTGACCGGGTGCGCGAACGACCTGCACGGCCCGTACCCCGGGCCGGACGGCATGATCTACTGGACGAAGGGGGCGTTCGCCGAGCAGACGTACACGGTCAACGGGAAGAAGTGGACCACCCGGGCGGCCCACATCTTCCGGGCGACGCCGGACGGGAAGAACATCGAACCCGTGATGACCGGCGGGATGGACAACCCGGTCGATCTGGTGTTCACCCCGTCCGGCGACCTGATCTTCAGCACGACGTTTTTTCAGCACCCTGCCGGCGGGCGGCGCGACGGGCTGGTCCACGCGGTGTACGGCGGCGTCTACGGGAAGGACCACGGCCCGGCGCGCGAGCACCCGCTGACGGGGCCGGACCTCCTGCCGCCACTGACGCACCTGGGCCCGGCGGCGCCGTGCGGGCTGCACCGGTACGAGTCGGACCAGTTCGGCCCGGAGTACGCGGACAACCTGTTCTGCTGCCAGTTCAACCTGCGGAAGGTGAGCCGGCACGTCCTCGTCCCGAAGGGCTCGACGTACGAGACGAAGGACTCCGACTTCGTCGTCTCGGACAACCTCGACTTCCACCCGACGGACGTGATCGAGGACGCCGACGGCAGCCTGCTGGTCGTCGACACCGGCGGGTGGTACAAGCTGTGCTGCCCGACGTCGCAGCTGGTGAAGCCGGACGTGACCGGGGCGATCTACCGGGTGAAGCGGGACGGCGCGCACAAGGTCGACGACCCGCGCGGGCTGAAGCTCGACTGGGCGAAGGCGGCGCCGGCGGACCTCGGGAAGCGGCTCGCCGACCCGCGGCCGGCGGTCCGCGGGCGGGCGGTCGCCGCCCTCGCCCCGAACACCGAGGACAACGGCGAGGCGGTGTGGGAGGCGATAGTCGGCGGCCCGCCGCCGGCGCGGGCGAACGCGATCTGGGCGGCGTGCCGGAACACGGACCAGTGGCGGCGGCGGATGTGCCGGCATGGGTTCGAGGACCCGGACCCGACGGTCCGGGCGGCGGCGGTGCGGGCGGCGAGCCTGACGCGCGACGCCGCGGCCCGCCCGCGGCTCGTGACGATGCTGACCGGCGGGTCCCCGGGCGAGCGGCGGGCGGCGGCCGAGGCGCTCGGGCGGGTCGGCGACCCGAAGGCCGTCCCGGCCCTCCTCGACGCCCTCGCGGACGAGAAGAACGACCGCGCCCTCGACCACGCCCTGACGTACGCCCTGATCGAGATCGGGGACCCGAAGGCGACCCGCGACGGGCTGACGCGGCCGACCCTGCGGGTGCGGGCGGCGTGCCTGGCGGCGCTGGAGAACATGCCCGACGGGAAGCTCGTCCCCGACGACGTGCTCCCGCACCTGCACGAGTCGAACGCCGCAGTGCGCGAGACGGCGTGGTGGGTCGCCGGCCGGCACCCGGAGTGGGGCGACCGGCTCGCCGGGTACTTCCGGGAGCGGCTCGAGCGGGCCGGGAAGATGACCCCGGAGCAGCGGGACGACCTGGCTGACCGGCTCGGGAAGTTCGTCCGGGCGGAGGCGGTGCAGCAGGCGCTCGCCGACACGCTCGGCGACCCGGCGGCGGCCGCGGTCGCCCTGCGGGTGATGGCCCGGTCCGGGCTGAAGGCGATGCCGACCGCGTGGCGGACCGGCCTGCTCGCGGCCGCCCCGACCCTCGACGGCCGCGAGGCGTACCGGGCGGCGCTGGCGGTGTACCGGGCGATCCCTGCCCCGGAGAAGGACTTCGACGCGTTCCTGGCGGCCGCCCCGCGGGCCACGCTGTGGCCGACCGGGGTAATCCCGGACGAGTTCCGGCTGGCCGCCCTCGCCGCCCGCCCGGCCGGCCACGCCCTCGCCGCCCCGGCCGCCGGGTATCTGGTCGGCAAGCTCCGCCGGGACGAGGACGCCGCCGACCGGGCGGCCGCCGCCGACGCCCTGTCCCGCGCCGCCCTCACCGCCGACCAGCTCACGGCGCTCGCCGCCGCGCTGAAGGCGGCCAACCCGCTCGAGCTGCCGAAGCTCGTCGCGGTGTTCGCCCAGTCGACGGACGAGGCGGTCGGGCTGGCGCTGGTGAAGGCGCTGCGCGACCCGGCGGTGCGGCCGCTGGTCCGGGCGGAGGCGGCCAAGCCGGTCCTGGACAAGTACCCGAAGGCCGTTCGCGACGAAGCGGAGAAGCTGTACGCCGACCTGGCCGAGGCGCGGAAAGACGAGCGGGCGAAGCTGGAGAAGGTGCTCGCCGAGCTGAAGCCGGGCGACGTGCGGCGCGGGCAGGTGGTGTTCAACTCGGCGAAGGCGAGCTGCGTCGCGTGCCACAAGGTCGGGTACGTCGGCGGAACGGCCGGCCCGGACCTGACGAAGATCGGCGGGGTGCGGGCCGAGCGCGACCTGCTGGAGGCGATCCTGTTCCCGAGCGCGAGCTTCGTCCGGAGCTACGAGCCGGTGCGGGTGGTGACCACCGACGACCGGGTGCTGAACGGCGTCCTGCGGTCGGAGTCGGCGGACGAGGTGGTGGTGGCGGTCGCGGCCGACCGGGAGGAGCGGGTGCCGCGGGCGGAGGTCGCGAGCATGGCCCCGAGCACCGTGTCGCTGATGCCCGGCGGGCTGGACCAGCAGTTGACGCCGCAGGAGCTGGCGGACCTGCTGGCTTTCCTCAAGGCGTGTCGGTGACGGCGGCGGAAAACGGAACGCGGATGACGCGGGATCAAGGCACGCGGATCAACGCCGGATCAGAACCAGATCTTGGTTTGATCCGCGTCATCCGCGGGGTCTCATCCGGCGTCATCCGCGTTCCGCTTTCCGTCCCCGACCGACCCGGACACTTCGGCCGTGGTACAATAGCGCCGTCCGTACCCGTCACGTCCTCCCGTCTCGCTCCCCGTCCGGAGTTCGTCCATGAAGCTCGACCCCCTCCAGCGCGGCCACATGCCCGACGTCGCCCCGGCCGAGCCGTTCGCCCCGCCCGGCTCCCACGTCCGCGGGTGGAAGGTCAAGATCCCCGGCGGCCGGCCGCTCGCCACCCCGGCGGTCGAGAACGGGAACGTCTACCTCGGCGGCGGGTTCGGGAGCTACGAGTTCTACGCCTTCCGGGCGGACACCGGCGCCCTCGCCTGGCGGTACCAGACCGAGGACGACGGCCCGACCGCCGCCGTCGTCGCCGACGGGCGGGTCGTGTTCAACACCGAGAGCTGCGAGCTGGAGGTGCTGACCGAGGCCGGCGAGCGGGTCTGGAAGCTGTGGCTCGGGGACCCGCTGCTGAGCATGCCGGCGGTCGCCGACGGGTGCGTCTTCATCGCCTTCCCGGACTCCCGCGGGGACCGCCGCCACTACCTCGCGGCGTTCGACCTGCACGCCGGCCGGGAGTTGTGGCGGCACCCGATCGCCGGCGAACTCATCACCTGCCCGGTGCTGGCCGACGGGCACGTGTACGCCACCTGCCTGGACGGCACACTCAACTGCTTCGACCGGGTGAGCGGCGCGCTCCTGTGGACCGAGCAGAAGAACGCGACGAGCAGCCCGTCGGTGTGGAACGGGCGGTGCTACTTCAGCGAGCGGACGGAGGAGGAGCGGCGGACCGGGGCCGGGGTCGAGACGCAGCGGATGGAGCGGCTGTCGCGGAAGCGGTCGGGGGTCGGCACCCCGACCGAGTCGTACCACACGACCACCGCCGCCGCCGACTACCTGGACCACGGGAAGCGGGCGGCCCGGTCGGCCGAGTACCGGGCGCACGCGGCGTACGACTCGTCGGTCGGGTTCGGCGGGCACCAGGGGGACATGAAGGCGCACCAGTCGGTCGGGAACCTGGGGACCGGGCACGTGTCGGCGGTGTGGGCGTACCAGGGGTCGAAGCCGGTCCTGGCCCGCGGGCGGATGTACACCGGGCACGGGGCGGCGGTCCACTGCGTCGAGCCGGAGTCGCACGAGGTGGTGTGGAAGCGGGCGGTGCGGGAGGGGGCGGGCGAGGTGCTGGACGCGGCGACCACCCCGCCGGCGGTGGTGAACGGGAAGCTGTTCCTCGGGACGACCGACGGCCGGCTGCTCTGCCTGGCCGCCGCGACCGGGGACGAGGTGTGGGCGGCCGAGTTGGGGGAGCCGGTGGTGTTCCAGCCGGCGGTGGCCGGCGGGCGGGTGTTCGTCGGGACCCGGAACGGGACGCTGTTCGGGCTTTCGACCGGCGACCCGGGCGACGACGGGTGGCGGATGTGGGGCGCCACCCCGGCCCACAACGGCCGGGCGGAGGGGTGAGGAAATCGGAACGCGGATGACGCGGGATCAGAGCCCGCGGATGAACGCCGGATTCGGACGAAGATCTTTGTCCTGACCCGCGTCATCCGCGGGGCTTCATCCGGCGTCATCCGCGTTCCGTTTGTTGACCGGTGCCGGCCGCCACAGCAGCAACAGCGCGACGAGGCCGGCCAGCGGGGCGAGGCCGGCGAGGACGAACCCGACGTCGTAGCTCCCGGCCGGGTCGTACCGGCCGACCGCGTCGATGTGCCGGCCCATCGCCTTCTGCACGGTGCCCACCACGAACCAGCCGGCCGCCGCCAGGATTCCCGACAGGAACGCCATGTGGCGGGCGGGGAGTTCCTGCGCCAGCGCGTAGTAGCACGGGTGGAGGCCGAGGATGCCGGCCCCGGCCAGGACGATGCACCCGACCCCGAGCCACCCGCCGCCGACGACCGGGGCCAGCGCCGCGGCCGCCGCGACGAGCGCGAAGACCGCGTACCCGGTGACGCGGGCCGAGTGCACCGGGCGCCCGCCGGCGACGAGCCGCCGCACCAGCATCCCGAACGCGAGGCACCCCAGCTCCGCCGACACGTAGTAGACCGGGACGATCAGGTCGGCCGCGTCGTCCGAGAACCCCTGCGACTTCTTCAGGTACCGCGGGAGCCACTCGCGGATGAACTGCCAGCTCACGCTGATCCCGAGGATGATGACGAACAGGGTGAGGTAGACGCGGAGGAACGGCCCCCACCGGAACGCCGGGGCGGGGGCGTGCTCGTCGGCCGGCGCCGGGGGGTGGTCGAGGTCGCCGCGGCGGACCAGCGCCAGCCACAGCGGCACCCACAGCAGCCCGGCCGCGCCGATCGTCCAGAACACCACCTCCCACCCGCCGCCGAGCTTCCGCACGACGAGGACGTAGACCGGCACGAGGATCGCCCCGAGCGACGCCCCGCTCTGGAGCAGGCCGTTGCCGAGCGGCCGGTCCTTCGCGGTGAGGATCTGCCGGGCGGTCAACAGGGCGCACGGCCAGTGACCGGCCTCGAAGAAGCCGAGGACGGTGCGGCACAGGAGGAGCCAGTAGAACGGCCCGCTCCCCGGCTCGCCGGGGCGCTCGAAGTGGTCCGTCACGGCGGGGTTCGCGAGCAGCGGGGTGGCCAGCCCGGCCGCGGACCAGCCGACGAGGACGACCGGGTACAGGAGCCGCGGGCCGACGCGGTCGGCGACGAACCCGAAGAACACCGACCCGGCCGCGAACGCGAGGGCGAAGTTGCCGGCCACCTCGCCGTACCGGGCGTCGTCCAACCCGTACGGCCCCTCCAGCTCGGTGCCGATCTGCGGGAGCACCTGCCGGTCCATGTAGTTCAGCAGGGTGGCGAGCATCAGCACGCCGCAGACCCACCACCGCCAGGGGGATTGTGGGTCGCGGGGGGCGGGGGGGTGGGTCACGGGTGGGGTCGCCTTCCGTCGGGTCAGTAGTCCCACGCCGCGCCGTCCCAGGTGACGACGCGCTCCAGGTAGGCGGCGACGCCGGCCGAGAAGTAGGCGAGCAGCGCCTCGCCCTTCTCGGCGGTCGCCGCGGCCGGGTTGCCGATGTGCCCCGGCTCGCTCCGGTCCGGCATCACCCACGCCCGGTACCCCGGAGCGAACGCCTTGCCGTGCGGCACCTCCGGCACCGCAGCCAGGTGGCCGGCGACCAGGTGCGGGGCGAGCCGCAGCACCATCGACGTCTCCCACTCGCAGGCGTGGCCCATCTGCTTCTGGGTGAGGCCCGGGATGTCCGCGGGCGGGCCCCCGCGGGCGTCCCAGTAGGTGAGCGACAGCAGCAGGAGGTCGCGGCGGTCGCGGTGCTCCTGCTTCAGCTCGAAGAGGGCTTGCTGGAGCGGGACGGCGTTCCCGCCGTGGCCGTTGACGAACACGACCCGGATGAACCCGTGCGCGACGAAGCAGCCGGCGAGGTCCTTGAGGACGTCGAGGTAGGCGCGGGGGGAGGCGGACAGGGTGCCGGGGAAGTCGAGGTGGTGGTGCGAGTTCCCGAGCCACTGGAGCGGGGCGAACAGGCACCGGCCGGCGACCGGGGTCTGCTTCACCCGGCGGACGACCTCGCCGAGCAGGAGCGAGTCGGTGAACACCGGCATGTGCCGGCCGTGCTGCTCGAGGGCGGCGACCGGGAAGACGACCGGGGTGGCCTTCGGGAGGGCGGCGACGGCGGGCCAGGCGAGGTCGGCGAGGTCCATGCGGGGGCGTCCGGGTTGGGGTGGGAGACAGTGTACCCGGCGGCGGCGACTTGTGCCCGGGGGCGGGCCGGGTTATCACTCGGGGGAGGAGGTGCTCTATGGCGAAGTCGGCGAAGAGGGCGAAGAAGTACACCGTGACGGACGGGAAGCTGGTGCTCGTGCTGGAGGTGGCCGAGGAGGGCGGGTACCTCGTCACCGCCCCGTTCGACCCAGACGTGCTGACCCAGGCCGAGACGGTGGAGGAGGCGTTCGAGATGGCCCGGGACCTGATCGCGCTACTGGAAGAGGACCGGGCGGCCGAGCGGAAAGCGGCCAGGCAGGCCGGGAAGCGGGCGGCGAAGCTGACGGCGTGACCCGGAGGGCGCGATGAACCGAAGGGACTTGGAGAAGCACCTCCGGGAGAACGGCTGTGCCCGGCACCGCCAAGGGGGGAAGCACGAGATCTGGATCAACCCCGCGACCGGGCGCAAGTCCCCGGTCCCACGCCACACCACGGTGAAGCGGAGCATCGTCACGGAGCGCCTGCCGCAAGCTCGGGATCCCGGTCCCGACCGGCTGCTGACCCGCGCGTTCCGCCTGACGCGGATGCGCGGCGCGTGCGCCTCGTCACCGCCCCACCTTCTCCCGTACCGCCTCGGCAAACTGAAGCGCCCGGGCGACCCCGGCCGATCGGGCAACGGCCGTCGTCCGCACCGGACGCGGGCCGGGCGGAGGTGGGGGGCGATGCGCCGATTCCGCAGACTGTTCGCGATCACCGGGCTGTGCGGGTGGGCCGCCCTGGCGGCCGTCCTCGGGGCCACCCCGCGGTCCGCCGCCTCCCCGCCGGCGCAGCCGATGCGCGACCTCGTCCGGGCCGACCGCCCGACCCTCGACGCCCTGTACGCCGGCGGGTCGGTCGGCGCCATCCCGACCGGGTTCCTGCCCGGCCGGGCGATCCCCGACCCGGGGTCGCGGACGACGGCGGCGAGGTCCCGGCTGACCCACGCGGTCTGGCAGGGGAAGATCTTCCACGGGGACGGGACCGGGCACAACAAGGTGTTCGGGGTGAAGGCGGTGCCGGTCCGGGTGTACCACGGGGAGAGCTGGCGGGACGGCGGGCCGGCGGTGATCGTCGACTACGAGGGGACGTCGCGGCTGTTCGGGAACGTCCGGGACGAGTTCCGGGAGGTGTCGCCGGGGCTGTACCTCGGGCTGACCTGGGTGCGGAAGCCGAACGGCCCGGAGCTGGCGACGATGTTCACCCTACAGGACCGCGGCCCGGCCCGCCGCTGACGCGGTTCCGCCGGGGTTACGGGTGGGGTATGATGCGGGGGACGCCCTTAGCGAGGACCCGCCGATGGACGAACCGACCCACGCGCCGATCAGCCCCGAGGAACTAACCGCCCTGCGGGCCGAGCTGGAGATGCTCCGGGCCCAGGTGGCGACGCTGACCCGGCAGAAGGCGCACTACCGCGCCGACCTGGAGCGGGTTCTCAAGTCGTCGTTCCCGCTGCCCCCGACGGAAGAGGAGATGCGGGAGGCCGGCAAGAACCCCAACGCGCTCGCCGAACTGATCGCGGAACTCGAGGCCGGGAGGGCCGGAAATGAGCCCGGGCGGTGACGAGCCGTTCACGCCCACCTACGCGGCCGGGGTGCTGGAGTTGCTGAGGGGGTGGGGTCTGGTGGCCGGACGGGTCGGGTTGTGGGACCAATACCTCGCCGCCCTCCGGGAGGTCGAGCGGCAGCTCCGCACCCGGCCGCGGGAGTGGGGAGACCCGACCCACAACTTCCACGGGCTCGCGATGGTCGGGTACCAGCGGTACACCCCGGTGTTCATCGTCCGGTACGCCGTCCACCAGACGCACCCGCTCGTCTTCGTCCGCGAGGTCGTCCTGACGCCCGGGTCGCCGCTGGCGGAGGGGATCGGTTAGCCCCGCCGCACCCACGGGCGGACGTCGATCCCCACCATCCCCGCCCGCCGGGCCGCCTCCAGCCCGATCTCCGTGTCCTCGAACACCACGCACGCCCCGGCCGCCACCCCGAGCCGCCGCGCCGCCTCCAGGAACACGTCCGGGTCCGGCTTGTGCCGGGCCGTGTCCTCCGCCGTCACCAGCGCGTCGAACCAGTCCCGCACCCCGAGCCGGTCCAGCGTCCGGGTGATCGTGTCCCGGTACCCGCCGCTCGCCACCGCGATCGGCAGCTTCCCCCGGTACGCCGCCGCGACCGCCAGCACCGGGCCGACCGGGGTCACCGCGTCCAGGTGAGTCAGGAACCCCTCCTCCTTCGTCCGCACCATCGCGTCCACGTCGGTCACCGCCACCCCGGCGTCGGCCGCCAGCGCCCGGATGATGGCCGCCGTCGGCATCCCGCCCATCGCGTAGAACCGCGGCTCCGGGAACGGGATGCGGAACGGGCCGAGCATGGCGAGCCACGCCTTGTAGTGGGCCGGCATGGTGTCCGCGAGGGTCCCGTCGCAGTCGAAGATCAGCCCGGCGGTGCCGGGCGGGGCGGTCCAGACGAGGTCGTGCATCCGGTTGCTGTACGGCCGGGTTGGCGTGACAGCAACCGGCCCGGCGGGTAGGATTCGGGAGACCCCGGAGTGCGACCGATGAGCACGGCGACGGCCCCGAAGCTGATGACCGCCGAAGAGTTCCTCGCCCTCCCGGACGACGGGGTGGAGCGGTGGCTGATCCGCGGCGAGTTGCGCGAGAAGCGGGACACCGACATGACCGTGCGGAACCGCACCCACAGCATCACCGAGGGCCGCGTCACCGGGTTCCTGTTCAAGTGGCTGTGGGACCAGCCCGCCCCGCGCGGGGAGGTCGTGTGCGGGGAGGCCGGGTTCCTCCTCCGGCGGGACCCGGCCACGGTCACCGCGGGGGTCGACGTGGCGGTGGTGACCGCCGCCCAGGCCGACGCCCGGCCCCCGGGCACCACCCTGTTCGACGGCCCGGCCCTGCTGATCGCCGAAGTCCTGTCCCCGCACGACACCCAGGAGGAAGTGGCCGAGCGGGTCGAGGAGTACCTGGCGTGCGGGGTGCCCGTCGTCTGGGTGATCAGCACGTACTTCCGCACCGTCACCGTCCACCGCGCGGACGCCGAACCGGTCCTGTTCAACCGGACCCAGACCCTCACCGGCGACCCGGAGCTGCCCGGGTTCTCGTGCCCGGTCGCCGACCTGTTCCGCTGACTCCGTCGTACAATTCCCACATGTGGCCGAACCGCGACGACACCGACCGGCTCCTCGCCGACGCCCGGGCCGGCGACCCGGGGGCCGTGGACCGCCTCCTCACCGAGTTCCGGGAGCCGCTCCGCCGGGTCATCGGCCTCCGCCTCGACCCGGCCGTCGCCCGCCGGGTCGACGCCTCCGACATCGTCCAGGACGTGCTGCTCGAAGCGAACCAGCGGCTGACCGAGTACCTGAAGTCGCCGGACATGCCGTTCCACCTGTGGCTCCGCCACCTGGCCCAGGACCGGATCATCGACACCCACCGCCGGCACCGGCTGGCGCAGCGGCGGAGCGTCGACCGGGAGCAGCCGATCGCCCGCCCGGGGTGGGCCGACGAGTCCGGGGCGTCGCTCGTCGCCCAGCTCATCGACACCGAGCGGACCCCGACGTCCGAGGCGATCCGCCAGGAGCTGCAGCGCCGCCTGTCGGACGCCGTCGACCAGTTGTCGGAGGACGACCGGGAGGTCGTGCTGATGCGGCACCACGAGGTGCTGTCGAACCAGGAGGTGGCGCGGGCGCTGGGGCTGACCGAGGCGGCCGCGTCGATGCGGTACCTGCGGGCCCTGCGGCGGCTCCGCACCGTCCTCGTCCCCGACGGCGGCGACCCCCCCGAATCGCTGTAGGGCCCACCCGTGCTCGCGTTCGAGTCCGCCGCCCAGCTCCTCGCCGAGCCGCCCGCCCGGCGGTACCTCCACGTCGTCCTGCTGAACGCCGTCCGGGACAAGGCGACCCGGCTGGAAGTCCGGTTCGGCGAGGACGGCGGGCTGCTGTACTACCGCGTCGAGGACCGGGACTGGGAGCTCGCCCCGCCGCCGGACGACGTCTACCCGCTGCTGAAGGACGCGGTCCGCGGGGCGGCCCGGCTGGTGTCGCCGGAGCGGCCGGACCTGTCGGTGGTGTACGGGGTGCCGGGCGCCCGGTACGAGCCGCTGGAGTGCGGGTGGCTGACGTACCAGCTCGGCGGGCAGTGCCTCGACCTGCTGGTCCGGATCGACCCGCGGGAGCCGTTCGGGTCGATCCGGTTCGACCTCGACCCGGCCGGGGTGGCGGACTTCGCCGAGGCCGCCGGGCAGGCGCTGGCCGAGTACGCCGCCGCCCTGACCGCCGGGGAGGTCGAGCTCACGGGCGAACCCGGAGCGTGAGCGACGGGGTGCCTCTTCACCGCCCACCCCGTCGCTCACGCTCCGGGTTCGCCGAAAACCATGACCGACGACCGTGACGCGCGGCTCGCCGCCGCGATCGAAACGCTGGACGCGGACGCCCGGGCCGGCCGGCCGGCGGACGTGGACGCGGCCGCCCGCGCCCACCCGGACCTGGCCGCCGAGCTGCGCGAGCTGTGGGCCGTCGCCCAGTTCGCCCACCTCGCCCGCCGGGTCGCGCCGCAGCCGCCCGCCCTCCCCCTCACCGCCACGTTCGCCGGCGACGCCACCACCACCGCGGACCACCACCCGCCGCGGGCGTTCGGCGACTTCGAGCTGCTGGAGGAACTCGGCCGCGGCGGGATGGGGGTGGTGTACAAGGCCCGGCAGCGGAGCCTGGACCGGGTCGTCGCGCTGAAGATGGTGCGGGAGGCGCACCTGGCGACCGACGCCGACCGGGCCCGGTTCCGGACCGAGGCGGAGGCGGCCGCCCGGCTCGAGCACCCGAACATCGTCGCCGTCCACGAGGTCGGGACGGCCGGCGGGCAGGCGTACCTGTGCATGGAGTACGTCGGCGGGCCGACCCTGGCCGAGCGGGTCCGGGCCGGCGGCCCGCTCCCGCCGCGGGAGGCCGCCCGGCTGGTCGCGGTCACCGCCCGGGCGGTCCAGTACGCCCACGCCCAGGGCATCCTCCACCGGGACCTGAAGCCGTCGAACATCTTGCTGGCGAGCGGGGGGCGTGAGCCCCCTGATGCCGACGGGTCATCAGGGGGCTCACGCCCCCCGCTCGCCGGCACCCCCAAGGTCACCGACTTCGGGCTGGCGAAGAAGATCGACGGGTCGCTCAGCCTGACCCGGACCGGGGCGGTGGTCGGCACCCCGTCGTACATGTCCCCGGAGCAGGCGGCCGGGCGGAAGGACCTCACCCCCGCCGCCGACGTGTACTCGCTCGGGGCGGTGCTGTACGAGCTGCTCACCGGCCGCCCGCCGTTCCAGGCCGCCCACCCGGTCGACACGCTGCTCTTGGTGCTGGAACAGGAGCCGGTCCGGCCGCGCGACCTGAACCCGACCGTCGACCGGGAGCTGGAGCTGATCTGCCTGAAGTGCCTGCAGAAGCCGGCCGACCTGCGGTACCCGACGGCCGCGGCGCTGGCCGCCGACCTGGAGGCGTACGCGGCCGGGGAGACGGTGACGGCGGCCCCGAGCGGGCTGCGGTTCTTCCTGTCGCGCCTCTTCCGGGAGACGCACCACGCGGACGTGCTGGAGAACTGGGGCAAGCTGTGGATGTGGCACAGCCTGATGATCTTCTCGCTCTGCCTGGTCACCCAGGTGATGCGGTGGTCCGGGGTGGACGACCACGTCTGGTACCTCGGGTTCTGGTCGGTCGGGCTCTTGACCTGGGGCGCGGTGATGTGGCAGCTGCGGAAGGCGGCCGGGCCGGTCCTGTTCGTGGAGCGGCAGATCGCCCACGCGTGGGCGGCCGGGGTGTGCGCCAGCATCGCCATGTTCGCGATCGAGTGGCTGGCCCCCCTGCCGGCGCTGACCCTGTCCCCGGCGGTGGCGGTGGCGGCCGGGATGGTGATGGTGTTCAAGGCCGGGATCCTGTCCGGCCGGTTCTACGGGTGGGCGGCCCTGAACTTCGCGGCGGCGGTGGTGATGCCGCTGGTCCCGCGGGTCGGGATCCTGCTGTTCGGGGCGGTGTCGGCGCTGTCGTTCTTCGTCCCCGGGCTGAAGTACTACCGCCAGCGGAAGGCCCGGGCGGCGTGACCCGGCCCGGTGGGCGAGGCACTCCTGCCTCGCCGCCGGTGCGAGGCAGGAGTGCCTCGCCCACGGAGGAGAGGTCCATGACTCGCAGGAGGCGCCGCGTGCTCTGGGTCCTCGCCGTCCTCGGCGTGCTGCTCCTGCTCCCGGCGGCGCTGTTCGCGCTGAACGGCCTCGTCCTCGCGCACGGCACCACCCCGCACGTGCGGCAACTCCCCGACGTCACCCCCCAGCCGCGGCGATCGGAGCGGGAGGTCACCGTCGTCGCGTACAACGTGGCGAAGGGGTTTGCCCACCGCGGCGGGCTGAAGTTCGACCCGAAGGACCGCGTCGCGGAGCGGCTGCGGCGGATGGCGGCCGTCGTCCGCGCCGAGAACCCGGACCTCGTGTTCCTGTCCGAGGCGCTGACCGCGTGCGGGCCGTGCGAGATCGACCAGGTCGAACTCATCGCCCGGGAGGTCGGGCTGCCGCACGCCGCCGCCGGCGAGAACTACAACGTCGGGTTCCCGGGGTACCGCGTCGCCGGCGGGAACGCGGCGCTGTCGCGGTTCCCGCTCGCCCCGGTCGCCAACCTCGACCTCGCCGGCCGGCGGCCGTTCTGGGTGACGCAGAACAACCGCCGCGCCCTGGCGGTGACGGCGGACCCCGGCGGCGGGCCGGTGCTGCTCGTCGCCCTGCACAACGACTCGTTCGACATGCGGAACAACGCGGCCCAGATGCGGCAGGTTCTGGACTGGGTCGGGGACCGGCCGGCGGTGCTGGCGGGCGACTTCAACAACCGGCCGAAGGACGCGTCGATCCGCCAGGTGCGGGAGTCGGGGCGGTTCGTCGGCGAGTGGGACGGCGACCCGACGTTCTTCGAGGGCGACCGGCGGGAGCGGATCGACTACGTGTTCGCGCCGGCCGGGTGGAAGTTGGTCGAGTCGCGGGTGGTCCCGGACGACACGTCCGACCACCGCCCGCTGGTGTGCCGGTTCCGCCTCCCGGGGTGACCCCGGTCTTCACCCCGAAGGGGTGGGACAACGTAGCCCAGGGCGCAGCCCTGGGTTCCGGTCAGGCACGTGCCCGCACCCTGAAGGGGTGCGACACGCGACGCCTGTCGCACCCCTTCAGGGTGCATCGAACTACGACCACGCTACCCGGGGCGTTGCCCCGGGCTACGTTGTCCCACCCCTTCGGGGTGAAGACCGGGCGGGTGACGCCATGACCGAGGCGGAATGGCTGGCGGGCGCTGACCCGATCGCGATGATCGAGTTCCGCCGGGGCAGCCCGGTGGGCGAAGACCGCGTGTCCTGGTCGAACAACCGGCAGCAGTTTCACGAGCCGCAGCGGGGCCTCGACCGGGGCTTCCGGCTGTTCGCCTGCACGTGCTGCCGCCGGATCTGGGACCGCATCCCCGAGCCGTGTAACCGGGCCGCCGTCGTCGCCGTCGAGGGGCTGTCGGACGGGCGGGTGTCGGGGGCCGAGGTCGAGGCCGCCTTCCAGGCGTCGTCCGCCGTGGAGTACCTTGGCGACGGGTCGAGGCGCGGCGACCCGGGGTACTGGGCCGTCAAGTACCTCGGGCGCGGGTTCTACAAGATGACGGCCGGGGCGAGTGCTCTGATGGTCTCGGCCCGCGTGCTGGCGATGGCCGGCGGGGACTACGACACGGAATTGTGGCGCGCCTTCAGCGGCTGCTACTACGTCGGCGGGGGGTTCTTCCTGCGCCCGTTCGAGTGGCCGCTCCCGATCCCGGCGGGTGTGGAAGTCGAGCGCGCCTCCCAGGCCGCCCTGCTCCGCGACATCTTCGGCAACCCGTTCCGCCCGGTGACGCCCGACCCGGCGTGGCTCACGTCCACCGTCGTCGCGCTCGCCGCCGGGATCTACGCCGACCGCGCCTTCGACCGGCTGCCGATCCTCGCCGACGCGCTCCAGGACGCCGGGTGCGACCACCCCGACGTCCTTGCCCACTGCCGCGACCCACACCTCACCCACGTCCGCGGGTGTTGGGTCGTCGACCTCCTCCTCGGCAAGTCCTGACCCGCCGTCACGGCCGGCCGAACCCCGCCCACAACTCGTCCGCCTCCCGCCGGGACGCGCCCCAGGCGTCCCAGGCGGCCGCGTCCGGCGCCCCCGGGGCGTCGAGCATCCCCTGCAAAAGGCCCAGCGACCGGGCCCGCGCCGCCGCGTACTCCCGCACCTGCGGCCACGGCGGGTCGTCCGACCCGGTCCCCTCCGGCGGCGCGGCCAGGGCGTCGGCCGCCGCCTTCGCCTCGGCCAGCCACGCCCGGAACGGGACCGCCGCCCGCGCCCGCCGCTCCCCGGTCAGCAGCAGCACGGCCCCGACCTGCTTCTCGACCGCCCGGACCGACCCCGGGTTCAGGAGCGTCAGCCGCAGCGGGGCGTTCGCCTTGTACCCCTCCCACGCCGCCTCCCGGACGGCCGCCGCCCGCCGCTCGGCCGCGTGCCGCAGGTCGGCCCACGCCTCCCCCCGCTTCATCGCCAGCACCAGCCCGCCGACGCACCCGACCGGCAGCGCGAGCAGGCACCCGGCGGCGACCAGCCGCCGCCACCCGCCCGCCGACCGGACGGCGCTCAGCAGCCCGGCGGTGACGAACCCGGCCACCCCGCCGCCGAAGTGCGCCTGCCAACTGATCCCCGGCAGGAAGCTCAGCCCGGCGTTCAGGAGCAGCACCACCCACAGCCGGCGGGCCCAGTCCCCGGCCACGTCCGCCGGGAGCCGGGACCGGAACAGCAGCAGCCAGGCGAGCAGCGACGCCAGCACCCCCCAGATCGCCCCGGACGCCCCGGCCAAGAGCGCCTCCGGCTTCAGGGCCATCGCCAGGCACGCCCCGCCCAGCCCGGACGCGGCGTAGATCAGCGCCAGCCGCTTCCGGCCCCACAGCAGCTCGGCCAGCGGCCCCATCATCGCCAGGGCGAACAGGTTGGCCAGGAGGTGCAGCCCGCCGAAGTGGACGAAGCACGAGCTGGCCAGCCGCCACCACTCGCCGGCCAGGAGGTCGGCCCCGGTCACCGCCCCGAGCCGGTGCAGCACCGGCAGGCTGCCCTCCGACAGGTACCGCCAGACCGGGTGGCCGCCGCGGACCGCCGCCGCCACCCCGACCAGGAACCACAGGACGTTGGCGACGAGCAGGACCGGGACGACCAGCGGGGGGCGGGGGTCGAGGTCGAGGCGGGCGGCCGGCAGGGGCGGGTCGGGGTCGGTCGGCACGGGGACGGTCTCGGCGGCCTGGGGGATGGTCCCGGCCGCCGCGGCCGCCGCCCCGGCCGGGGTCAGGGCGTACCCCTGGCCGCGCCCGCGGACCCAGGCCGCGACCTGCACCAGCCCGGCCAGCCGGAGCTGGGCGAGCGGGTCGTCCAGGGCGTCCCGGTCGGTCCGGGTGGCGGCCGCGTGGGACGACGGGAACCACGGCTCGGCGCCGGCGGTGGCCACCCAGGCCAGGACCGCCGCCGGGGTCGGCGGGGCCAGGGCCAGGGCCACGTCGCCGACCGGGACCGCGGGGGCGGTCGGGTCGCTCGGGGAATGAGAGGTCGGGGGGGCGACCTCGTCGTTCGCGTCCATACCGGCATCATGATCCGGGGGCGGGCGGGTGTCGACGCGGCCGGCCTCGTTTTTCATCGACTTCTACCAAAGGGCGGAATGGTTGCGCCGTGGCTCACCCTGTCCGACGAGGTCCGGGCCGCCGTCGCGGCCGCCCGGCCGGTCGTCGCCCTCGAATCCACCCTGATCGCCCACGGGCTGCCGTGGCCGGACAACCTTCAGACCGCCCGGGCGGCCGAGGCCGCGGTCCGGGCGGCCGGGGCGGTGCCGGCGACGGTCGCCGTCTGGCACGGGGCCCCGACGGTCGGGCTGACGGACGACCAACTGGCGGAACTCGCCCGCGCCGGCGGCGTTCTGAAGGCGAGCCGCCGCGACCTGGGGGCGGCCGTCGGGCTGGGCAAGCTGGCGGCCACCACGGTGTCGGCGACGATGGCCCTGGCGGCGGCCGCCGGGGTGCGGGTGTTCGCCACCGGCGGGATCGGCGGGGCGCACCGGGACGCCGACCCGTTCGACATCTCGGCCGACCTGGCCGAGCTGGCCCGCACCCCGGTCCTGGTCGTGTGCGCCGGGGCGAAGAGCATCCTCCACCTGCCGCGAACGCTCGAGGTGCTGGAGACGTTGGGGGTGCCCGTCCTCGGGCACCGGGCCGACGCCTTCCCGGCATTCTACGTCGCCGGTTCGGACTTGCCGGTGTCCTGTCGGGTGGAATCCGCGGCCGAGGCGGCGGCGGTGTTCGCGGCCCACGTCCGGATGGGCGGGGGCGGGGCGGTGCTGGCGCGGCCGTGCCCGGCGGACGTGGCGGTGCCGGCCGACGAGTTCCGCGGGTGGCTGGCGGCGGCCGAGGCGGCCGCCCGGGCGGCCGGGGTGACCGGGGCGGCGGTCACCCCGTTCCTGCTGGCGCGGCTGGCGGAGCAGAGCGGCGGGCGGACGCTGGCCGCGAACCGGGCACTGATCCTGGCGAACGCCGCCCTGGCGGCCGAGGTGGCGGTCGCCCTGGCGGCCGGGGGGTAGCAGGCACACTCCGTGTGCCGCCCGCCGGCGACGATTCCGCGGGCGGCACACGGAGTGTGCCTGCTACCTTCACGGGATGGTCTGGACGCTGCCCGGCTCGCCGCCGGCGGCGGTGCACAGGGCCTTCAGGTTGGCCTCCGGGATGTTCGCGGGCAGGGCGCGGACCGTCCCGTCGCAGAACAGGACGTTCGCCCGGCCGCCGACCGCCCGGAGCTTCGGGGCCGGGTGGTCGCCGCCGACCGGCAGGTCGTCCGGCTTGGTCCACACCACCGGCTCCTCCGCCTCGACCACCATGATCGTGTTCGACGTGCCGTCGGAGATTTCGAACCCGGGGGCGAGGCCGTTCAGCGGGTCGCCGGGCTTGTGCCGGTCCGGGCTGGGGTACGCCCGGAACACGCCCTGCGGCCCGGCCAGCCCGCGGTAGTGGGTGCGGCCGTCGGGGTCCTTGACCCCCGGCAGGGCGTACACCGCCGGCATCCGCGGGACCAGCGCCATGTTGTGCGGGCTGTCCCACGCCTCGTCGAGCTTGAACTGCCGGAACAGGTCGTCCTGGCCGAGGTGCGGGAGGGCGGCGACCCGCCAGCTCAGGCCCACGCTCTTCCGGTCCGGGCCGCAGTACCCGGCCGGGAAGGGGTAGCGCATCCGGAAGTCCCAGGCGCCGGGTTCTCGGGGCATCCCGGCGGCGGCCGAGACCGCCCGCCCGATCTCCTCCAGGTTGCGGCGGCTCGCCTCGTGGGCGCGCTCCTCGCCGCGGCACGCCGGCAGGGCGAGCAGCAGGGCCGCGGCGAGTCCGGCGCGGCGGTGGCGAACGGGCATGCGGTCTCCCGGGCGGGGGTCAGGGCAGGTCGACGATGTTCCCGTCGTTGGTCTGGATGACGTTCTCCAGGGTCTTCGGCGGGAGGTTGATCGGGAGGAACCGGACCGCCCCGTCGCAGAACAGGGCGTTGAACCCGCCGGCGAACACCCCGCCCATCTTCGGCGGCTTGCCCGGGGCGAGCGGCAGCTCGTCCGGCTTGGTCCAGATCACCGGGTCGTACGCCTCGGCCGCCAGCAGGGTGTTCGCCGTCCCGTCGGGGATCCCGGGCACCCCGACCCCGAACACCGGTTTGCCCGGCGCGGCGCCCTTCGGGGCCGGCGGCATGACCGTGTTCGGGCCGGCGAACGACCGGTAGAAGGTGTACCCGTTGGTGTCGGTCCGGGGCGGGGAGAACACCTTCGGCATCTGCGGGATGAGCTTCCGGTTGTGCTCGCCGTCCCACGGCTCGTCCAGCTTGAACTGCCGGTACAGGTTCTCGTGCTCGAGGTACGGGAGGAGGGCGACCCGCCAGCTCAGCCCGACCTTGCCGGACTGGTCGGCGATCCCGGCCGGGAACTTCCCGGAGGCGTCGAGGGCGTTGTGGAACGCCAGCCCGATCTGCTGCAGGCTGGCGCGGCTGGCGGCCCGGAACGGGGCCCCGGAGACGGCCGAGTAGATCGGCCGGTTCGGGTACGGGAAGGTCGGCAGCCCGGCCCCGGCCGGGGCCGGGGCCTGGTCGTTCGGGTCCGTGCCCCTGGGGTCCTTATTGGGGTTGGGGACCGGGTCCGGTGGGGGGGCGGTGTCGGGGGCGGTCGGCTTGTTCTTCTTACACGCCGGCAGGGCGAGGAGCGCGGCGAGGGCGGCCGCGGCGAGGGAGCGGGAGAGCATCGGCGGGGACTCCGGGGCGGGTTGCCGACAGGGTACCACACCGCCCGCCGGCCGTCACTTCTTCCCGCCCGCGCGCCACCCCGCCCGGCACTCCAGCGGGAAGTCGGTCAGCACCGCGTCCACCCCGGCGGCCCGGGCCTTCGCCCAGTTCCCCGGCTCGTTCCCCATCACCAGCGGGCCGACCAGGAACACCCGCTTCCCGGCGGCGTGAACCTTCTTCACCTCGTCGGCGGTCGGGATGAAGCGGACGTACACCCAGTCGGCGGTCTTGTCCGCGAGGGCGCCGCCGAGCTTGTCCGCCGCCGGGCACAGGGCGGCGCACGCGGCCGCCGGGTTCGCCTCCTTCAGCTTCTCCCGCACCTTCGCGTCGCCGATCGCCAGCCCGATGAACACCAGTTGCTTCAGGACGCCGTACTTGTCGGCCATCTTCACCACGTCCGCCTCGCAGTCCGGCTCCTTCAGGTCGACGGCGACGAGGGTCGAACGGGCCTTCCGCTCTTGGAGCAGCATGAGGACTTCGACGAGTGCCGGGACTCGCTCCCCGTGGAACGCGCCGTCGAACTTCGACCCGGCGTCGAGGCCGCGGAGGTCGCGGAGGGAGAGGTCGGCGAGCCTCCCCTTGCCGTCGGTGGTGCGGTCGACGGTCGGGTCGTGCAGGCAGACGAGCTGGCCGTCGCGGGTCCGGCGGACGTCGAGCTCGATCCCGACCCGCAGGTCGACGCAGGCGTTGAAGGCGGCGAGGGTGTTCTCCGGGGCGTGGGCCGGCAGCCCGCGGTGGCCGACGAGGACCGGGTCGGGGGCGAAGCCGGGCGCGGCGAGGAGCAGGGCGGCGGCGAGGAGCAGGGCGGGACCGGGGTTGGGGGTGGGGCTACATCTTGATGACCTTCAGCCGCCGGGAGATCTCCTCGACCGGGATCACCTCACCCTTGCCGGACCCGGGGCAGACGGAACAGGTGTGCTCCCAGTCGGCGGGGGTGGCGACGTTGCTGTCCCAGAACGGCCAGGTGCGGCACTGCGGCGGCCGGACCGGGTAGATGGTGCAGCCCTTTTCGGCGTCCCAGAAGGTGCAGTCGCCGTTCGCCCGCTCGCGCAGGGTGACCCGGCCGCGGGCCTTCCGGGCGTACAGCTCCCGCACCTCGCGCAGCGGCTGGCCGAGGAACCGGGCGATCGCCGCGAGTTCGTCCTCGGTCACCCACACGTACCCGGGGTCGCCGGTGCAGCACTTGCCGCACCGGGTGCACTCGAACGCCAGCCCGTCCCGGTACCACGGCTCGTCGGCCACGGCTCACCCCCTCCGGGGTATGTTACCCGCCGCCGGCCCACCGGCACATCACGTCGGTCCGCAGGACGTACTTCCGCCCGTCCGCGACCGGCGCCCCGCGGTGCAGGACCTTGTGGATGAAGACGAGCGCCTTCCCGGCCTCCGGTTGCACGCGGATCACCGGGTCGTCGTCCCCGACCCGGCCGAACGACCGCAGGTTGAACTCGGTCGCCCCGCCGGCGACGCCGCCGGAGAGGTACACCATGAAGGTGAACGCGCTGCGCTCCCGCGGCGACCGCTCGTAGGACCCGTCGAAGTGCCAGTCGAACTGCTGCCCGGGGTCGTACCGGTAGAACCGGAACCGCTCGTTCAGCCCGGACGGCGCCCACGACGCGGACGGCGGCGGGACGAGCGGCCCGAGGCGGCCCCACAGCTCCGCCGCGAGCCGCGGGTCGTCGACCATCACCCGGTCGTTGTTCCGGACGTCCTTCCGCATCACGAACCCGCCGGGCGTGGTGATCGGGGCGTCGCCGTACCCGGCCGACTCGCTCAGCGTGACGTAGTAGTCGCACTCGTCCGGGGTGAGGAAGTCGTGGACGACGAACAGGTCGTCGCGGTCGGTCAGGGGTTCCTTGCGCATCGGGGCACTCCGCGGTGTTGTGTCGGTGGCACCGGCATTTCTGCCGGTGCGCCACGCGAGCACCGGCAGGAATGCCGGTGCCACAAAGACGTCACCGCACCGGCACCAGGTTCGCCAGGAACTGCCGGGTGCAGTTCTCCCACGTGTACCCCGCCCCCGCCGCCGCGCACGCCGCCCGGTCCCCGGTCGCCAGCGCTCGGGCCACCGCCGCCCCGAGGTCCTCGTCCAATGCCCCGAGCCGGGCGTCGGTGACGATGTCCACCGGGCCGGTCACCGGGTACGCGGCGACCGGCAGCCCGGACGCCAGCGCCTCGATCAGCACCACCCCGAACGTGTCCGTCCGGCTCGGGAATACGAACAGGTCCGCCGCCGCGTACACCTCGCCCAACGCCTGCCCCGAGCGGTACCCCAGGAACACCGCCTCCGGGTACTCCTTCTCCAACGACGCCCGCGCCGGGCCGTCCCCGACCACCAGCTTCGTCCCGGCCGTCTTCAGCCGCAGGAAGTCGCCGATCCCCTTCTCGTGCGACACCCGGCCGACGTACAGGAGCACCGGCCGCGGGTGACCGGCGTCGATTCTCGGGCGGGGGTGGAAGACGCCCAGGTCGACGCCGCGCGACCACCGTCGGATCGGTGACCGAAATCCACGACCGACCAGCTCCCGCTCCAGACTCGGGGTCGCCACCATCATCCCCGCCGACGGGCCGTGGAACCACCGGAGGAACCGGTACGTGATCCCTTCCGGGACGCGGGCGAGGCGCTTCAGGTACTCGGGGAAGCGGGTGTGGTACGATGTGGTGAACCGCCACCCGATTCGCCGGCAGAACCGGCGAACCAGGAGGCCGAGGGCGCCCTCCGTGGAGACGTGGACGTGGTCCGGGCGGAACCGGGCCACCCGCTCGTACACCCGCCCCGGCCGGGGGTAGCAGACCGGGATCTCGGGGTAGAACGGGGTGGGCACCGACGGGTACGCGGTCGGCTCGACCACCTCGACGGCGTGGCCCCACCCGCGGAGCACCCGGGCGGTGGTGTCGAGGGTGCGGACCACCCCGCTGACCTGCGGGTGCCAGGCGTCGGTGGCGATCAGGACGCGGGCCATAGCCAGGAGTCTCCCGTGCCGGACCCGGACAAGCGCAAGCTCCGCGACCTGAAGCGGGCGATCAAGAAGCGCGGGAACAAGCACCGCCGGCAGGAGCTGAAGCGGACCCTGGCCGAAAACCCCGAGGCGGCCGCGGACGCCGCGGGGGACGTCGGCAAGCACCGGTCCGACCGGCTGAACCGGCTCGACAACGACGCGACGCGGCGGAAGCCGGACGAGAGGAAAGAAGAGAATTAACCACAGAGTCACAGAGAGCACAGAGCGAAGACATAACACCGAGGAAGACAGGAGGCAGGGTTTGAAGACACTTCTCCCCTCGGTCTTCTGTCCTCCTCGGTGCCCTCTGTGACTCTGTGGTTAATCCCTCTTCAGCTTCACGCACACCAGCTTCGACCCGTCCCGCGCGAACAGCCGGCCGTCCGCCAGCGCCGGGGCCGCCCGCACCGGCTTCGCCAGCACATTCGCCCGCGCCCGCTCCTTGTACCCGTCCGGCGAGGCGTCGAACCGGACCAGGTCGCCGCCCTCGGTCAGCGCCACCAGCCCGCCGTCCGCCGCGATCAACGACGCCACCCCGAACTTCGGCGCCCCCCACTTCACCGCCCCGGTCTTCCACTCGACGCACCGCAGCTCCGCCGTCCCGACGTCCGCCCGCCCGTGGACCCCGTACAAGTAGTCGCCGACCCGCACCGGCGTGCTGTACTGGCTCGACAGCGTCTTGTCGTTCCCCATCGACGTCTTGCCCGGGTTCGGCCACACCTCCGCCAGCTCCCCGCCCTTCGCCTTCACGAGCACCGCGCCTGTCGAGTAAGACACGGTCAGGAAGATCTCGTCTTTCCACACCAGCGGGGTCGCCGCCTGGACGCTGGCGTCGATCCGCGGCCGCCACTCCAGCTCGTACCGCACCTTCCCGTCGGCCGGGGACAGCACCCGCAGCCCGTACCGGGTCAGGAACACCGCCGCCGGCTTGCCGTCGATCTCGGCGGCCGTCGGGGAGGAGTAGCTGGCCGCGTCGTCGGTCGCCTTCCACAGCTCCTTCCCGGTCGCCGGGTCGAACGCCACGACGCCCGCCCCCTTCCCGCCGACGTTCAGCAGGAGCTTCCCGTCGAGCAGCAGCGGCGAGCACGCGACCCCGAAGAACCCCTTCGCCGCCTTGTAGTCGGCGAGCAGGTTCCGGCCCCACAGCTTCTTCCCGGTGGCGAGTTCCCAGGCGTGGAGGTCGCCGTTCGCCCCGAGGGTGAAGACGCGGTCGCCGGCGACCAGCGGGGTCGCCCGCGGGCCGTTGTCGAAGTCGAAGTCGTCGCGGTACTTGGTCGGGTAGGTGGCGGCCCACAGCTCCTTGCCGGTGGCCGGGTCGAGGGCCGCGACCACCTCGTCCCCGCCGACCCGGTGGAACAGGATCACCCTCCCTCCGGCGGCGACCGGCCCGGCCCACCCGGTGCCGACGTCCTTCGTCCAGGCGACCGGCGGCCCGCCCTTCGGCCAGTCCCACGACAGGCCGGTCTCGGTGGAGTGGCCGTCGCGGGCCGGGCCGAGGAGCTGCGGCCAGTCGGCGGCCGGGAGTGTGGGTGCGAGTGCGAGTGTGAGGAAGAAGGCGGTCGGGGGGCGGGACATGTGGACCTCCGGCGGTTGCCCGGGCGAACCCGGAGCGTGAGCGACGGGGTGCTGCCCCTACCCCGTCGCTCACGCTCCGGGTTCGCCCCGCCGCCGGCGCCGTTCTTGCGGCCCGGCACCGGGGGTCATAGTATTGGCCTGATCCGACCACCGCCGCCGTCCTCCCCGGCGGGCCGCCGGAGCCGGCCGTGCTCACGTTCCGCCGCTTCCGCAACACCGACCCGCCGGCCCTGGCCGACGTCTGGAACGAGTCCCACCAAGCCCGCAGCGCGTTCCCCCTCCGCACCCCCGCCCTGCTCGAGCGGTGGGTGTTCTCCAAGCCGTACTTCGACCCGGACGGGCTGATCGTCGCCGCCGACCCGGCCGACGGGGACAAGGTCCTCGGGTACGTCCTCGCCGGGTTCGGCCCGAACCCGGAGCTGTCCGCCCTCGACCCGACCAACGGCGTCATCTGCTCCCTGGCCGTCCGCCCGGAGGCCCGCCGCCGCGGCCTCGGCCGGGACCTGGTCCGCAAGGCGGAGGAGTACCTGACCGCCCGCGGGTCGACGGTCCTGTGGGCCGGCCCGCGGTGGCCGTACTGCCCGTACGGGTTCGGGCTGTACGGCGGGACAGGGTGCCCCGGGTTCCTCGCGTCCGACGCCGGGGCCGACCCGTTCTTCCGCGGCCTCGGGTACGAGCCGGGCGGCACCACCCTGGTGTTCCAGAAGAAGCTGGACGCCCCGCTGGCGGTCGCCGACGGGCGGTTCGGGTTCTTGCGCCGGCGGTACGAGACGCAGGTGGTGCGGGCCGCCGGGGTGCCGTCGTGGTGGCACGACTGCGTCTGGGGGACGCTCGAGCCGGTCGAGTTCCGGGCCGCGGACAAGCTGTCGAACAACTTCCCGGCCGCCCGGGCGGTGGTGTGGGAGCTGGAGGGGTACGGGTGGCGGTGGGGGTTCCCGTCGGCCGGGGTGCTGGACGTCCAGGTGCGGGAGGACCTGCGGCGGCAGGGGCTGGCGAAGCTGCTGCTGGCGCAGGTGCTGCGGTTCCTCCAGGACCAGTTCTTCGGCATCTGCGAGGTGCAGGCCCCGGCCGACCGGCCCGACCTGGTCGGGCTGTGCCGGGCGGTCACGATGGAGCAGGTGGACGTCGGGACGGCGTACGTCAAGCGGGTCTGACCGGTTTGTGGCACCGGTCTCCGACCGGTGAGGGCCGCACCGGTCGGAGACCGGTGCCACAAACCGCTACGGCGAGTCCCACGTCAGGGTGACCCGCGGGGTCGGGCCGGGGACCACCAGCCGGACGTGGTGGGTCGGGTCCCGCCCGGTCGGGTCCTTCAGCTCCTTCACCTGGACGTACCGCGGGAACACCCGCAGCCCCTCGACCCAGTGCAGGCTCAGCTCGACCTCCCCGGCCGCGTTCGGCGCCACCCGGGTCAGCACCACCCGGCCGGGGGCCGCCCCCTCCCACGTCGCCGACCCGCTCAGGACGAACGACCGCCGCCGGTCCAGTGCGAACACCACCACCTCCCGCCCGCCCTCGGCCAGCCGCGCCACCTCCTTCGCCGCCGGGTACGCGGCCCACCGCCCGGCCGCCTCCGGGCTCCGGGTCACCACCCACCCGACGTTGTACCACTCGCAGAACGCGTCCAGGTCCGGGTCCGTCCACTCGCCCCACCCGCGGCCGCCGAGCCGGTGGCAGCACATCGCGCAGAACCCGTGCTCCACCCCCGACTCCGGGTCCAGCCCGCCGAGGTATGACCGCCCGGTCAACAGCGGCAGCAGGGCCGACCAGTTCCACCCCGGCCGGCGGTCGGCCGTCTCGTCCCACAGGATCCGGGCCTCGGTCGTGGTGTGCTGCTTCAGCGCCGCGACCAGCTCCCGCTGCTCGGCGGTCAGCCCGACCGGGAGCGGGTCGGCGGCCACCCCCGCGGCCCGGGCGAGCGGCCGGCCCCGGCCGTCGGCCCACCCGGCGGCCAGCAGCCAGCCGACGAGCAGAACCGCCACCGGCCCGGCCAACTTCACCCGCCGCAGCGCCGCCCACGCGGCGAGGGTCGCCGGCGGGACGAGGAACGCGGCGGCGAGCAGCCCGAGCCGGTCCGGGACGTCCGCGGGGAGGGCCGGCCACGCCCCGGCGACCCGGGCGGCCGCGCCCGCCAGCCCGGCCGAGAGGATCAGCAGCCCGGCGGCCGCCCGGTGCCCGGCCCGCCACCCGACGACCGCCCCGGCCACCCCGGCGAGCACCAGCCCGGCCCCGCCCGGCAGCCCGCCGAGCGGGTCGCCGAGCGCCGCGGCCCAGTCCGGCGGGGCCGCGTCCGCGGCCGCCTGGCGGACCCACCAGTACCGGCCCCAGTCGACCAGCCACCAGACGTTCGGGGCGACCCCGACGAACGTCACCCCGGTCAGCCCGAGGTGGAACGCCGGCCCGTGCCGCGGGGCGAACACCAGGTAGTAGGCCAGCGCCACCGGGCAGAGCCCGACCCACAGGAACGGGTGGGCGTACCACCCGACCAGGGCGGCCGCCGCCAGCACCGCCCAGGCGTCCACCCCGAGGGTGGCGGCGAACCGGGCCAGCCACGGGACGAACACCACCGCCGCCAGCCCGCCGGCGAGGGCGTCGAGTTGCCCCTCGGCGACCGCGCGGGCGGCCGGCCCGGACCACCCGAGGACCATCCCCGCCGCCCCGGCCAGGACCGCCGCCCCGGCCGGCAGCCCGGCCCCGCGCCCGGCCGCCGCGAAGCAGAGCGGGACCAGCACCAGCACGGCGAACAGCCCGACCTTGTACGCCCCCGGGCGGTAGGTGCCGCCGGCGAGGGCGAGGAACAGCTCGGCCGGCCGGCTCCCGCCGTCGAACACCGGGGTCTTCGGGTACCCGGCCTGGAACTGCGGGTCGTAGCAGGTGGTCGCCACCCGGGCGCGGAACGCGGCCGCCCCGAGGGTGCCGTGGTACAGGTGGAGCGGGTGCCGGCCGGACAGCACCGGGCGGTCGTCGGTGACGGCCGCCCACACCCGGTCCGGGCCGAACAGGGCCAGCGCCAGCCCGGCCTGTGCGACCACGAGGGCGGCGAGGCCGAGGAGCCACACCGGGCGGTCGCGGAACCCGTCGGCGGGCGCGTCGGTCATGCCACCTCCCCGGGGCCGAGGGCGGCCGACGATACGCCGGGACGGGCCGCGGGGGCAAGGCCGGCTTCGCGGTGGTGGGGTGGCGGGGTTGCTTCCCTGTTGTGGCACAGGTCTCCGACCTGTGAGTGCAACAGGGAAGCAACCCCGCCGCCCGTCCCCAATCCCCATCCCCAACCGCGGCCGCGGTGGTAGAATGCACGTACCGCGCGGGCCGCCCCGGCGGGCGGGGGTCCGGCCGATGAAGTGCCAGCGGTGCCAGAAGCAGGCCACGTTGCACATCACCGAGGTGCTCGGGGAGGAGCGCTTCGAGGAAGTCCACCTGTGCGAGGACTGCGCCAAGAAGTACCTGTACGAGCCGCAGCAGAAGAAGCTCGGGAAGCCGGCCGCGGCCGACGAGGACGCCCCGGCCGGGGCGAAGTGCCCGGCCTGCGGGATCACCTTCCTGGAGTTCCGGAACCACGGCCGGTTCGGCTGCCCGCACGACTACGACGCGTTCCGGGCGGACCTGCTGCCGCTGTTGGAGGGGGTCCACCAGGGGGACGCCCGGCACGCCGGCAAGGCCCCCCGCCGCGGCCCCCGGGCGAAGCCCGCCCGGGACGAGCTGGCCACCCTCCGGCAGCAGCTCCACGCCCTGGTGACCGAGGAGAAGTACGAGGAGGCGGCCCGGGTCCGGGACCGCATCCGGCAGCTGGAGGAGGGGACGTGAGCCGCCCGCCCGGGGGGCCGGGATGACGTGCATGTTCTGCGAGCGCCCGGCCACCGTCCACCTGACCGACATCGTGGACGGGAAGAAGCGGGAGGCGCACCTGTGCGACCGGTGCGCCCGGGACCGCGGGCTGGTCCCGGCCGGGGCGGGGCCGCAGCTCGACCTGTCCGCCCTGCTCGGGCTGCTCGGGGCCGCCCGCCCGGCCGCCCCGGCCGACGCCGCCTGCCCGGCCTGCGGGCTGTCCTACGGGGCGTTCAAGGCGGCCGGCCGGTTCGGCTGCCCGCACGACTACGACGCGTTCCGGGCCGCCCTCGACCCGCTCCTGGAGCGGGTCCACCGGGCCACCGCCCACGCCGGCAAGGTGCCGGCCGCCGCCCGGGCGGCCGAGGCCGACACCCTCCGCGGGCGGCTCCGGGACGCGGTCGCGGCGGAAGACTACGAGGAGGCGGCCCGGCTCCGGGACCGCATCCGGGCGCTGGGGGCGAGAGCCGAAGGGACCACCGGATGAACCTCGACACCCTGCTCCCGAACCTCGGCGAGTGGCTCCGCGGGACCGGCCCGGAGTCGGACGCGGTCGTGTCCACCCGCATCCGCCTGGCCCGGAACCTGGCCGACTACCCGTTCACCGGCCGCGGGTCCGCCGCCCAGAAGGCGGAGACCGTGGCCCGGGCCAAGGACGCGGTCGCCAAGGCCGACCTGCCGTACCGCCTCGACTACCACGACGTCCCCGGGCTGCCCGCCCTGGACCGCCAGTTCCTGGTCGAGCGGCAGCTCATCAGCCGGGAGCTGGCGGCGGTGGTCGAGGGGCCGCGCGGGGTGGCGTTCGACCCGAACGAGTCGGTCAGCGTGATGGTGAACGAGGAGGACCACCTGCGGCTCCAGGTGCTCCGCAGCGGGTTCGCGCTGGAGGAAGCCTGGGCCGACATCGACCGCCTCGACGACGCCCTGGAGGCCCGCCTCCCGTACGCCTTCCACCCGCAGTTCGGGTACCTGACGGCGTGCCCGACGAACGTCGGCACCGGGCTGCGGGCGAGCGTCATGCTCCACCTCCCGGCGCTCGGGCTGACGAAGCAGATCGACAAGGTGTTCCGGGCCCTGCAGAAGATCAACCTGGCGGTCCGCGGGCTGCACGGGGAGGGGAGCCGGGCGTTCGGCGACCTGTACCAGATCTCCAACCAGGTGACCCTCGGGAAGAGCGAGGCGAAGATCCTGGGCGAGATCCGGGAGGTGATCCTGACCATCCTGCAGTACGAGCGGCAGGCCCGGCAGGTGCTCCTGAAGGAGCGGCGGCAGGCGGAACAGGACCGGGTCGCCCGGGCGCTGGGCACCCTCGGCAGCGCCACCATGATCACCGCCGAGGAGACGATGGAGCTCTTGTCGGTGGTCCGGCTCGGCATCCACCTCCGGCTGATCGACGACGTCCCGGCGACGGCGGTGAACCAGCTGTTCATCCAGACCCAGGCGGCGCACCTGCAGAAGCTGGTCGGCCACCCGCTCGACGGGGAGGAGCGGAACGCCGCCCGGGCGAAGTACCTCAAGACCCGGCTGCGGGAGCTGGGGTCGCACCGGCCGTAGCAGGCACACTCCGTGTGCCGCCCGCCACCGCCGACGGCACACGGAGTGTGCCTGCTACCCCATGCGAACCGCCTTCCCCTTCGTCGTCTTCTTCCTGTTCCTCGGCCTGTGGACGTGGAAGCTGCTCCACCCGGTGCCGGTCCCGGAGGAGGTCGCGCGGGCCATTCCCGGCTCGATGAAGTTCGCGTTCGCGAAGAGTCTGCACGTCGGGGCGTACGCCTTCCTGACCGTCCTCGCCGCCTTCCTGCCGGTCCGCCGGCCGTACTTCTGGGTGGCGGTGCTGACGCTCGTCGCCCACGCGGTCGGGACCGAGGTCGGCCAGTTGTACGTCCCGAACCGGCACGGGAGCGTGCGGGACGTGCTGCTCGACTGGCTCGGGGTCGCGGTGGGGCTGATGGCGGTCCGGGTGTCGGGGATCGGGTACCGGCCGCCGGTCACCCCGCCCGCCGGGCGTCCCAGTCCTCCGGGGTGACCAGCACCTGCCGGGCGTTGCTCCCGTTGTACGCCCCGACGATCCCGTCCTCGGCCATGAAGTCGATGAACCGGGACGCCTTCCCGTACCCGATCCCGAGCGCCCGCTGCAGCAGCGACGTGCTCCCCCGCTGCTCCCGGACCACCACCTCCACCGCCTGCTCGTACAGCGGGTCGCGGTCCCGCAGGCCGCCGTCCCCGCCCCCGCCGCTGCCGCCCTCCGCCTGGTCGCGGGTCTTCAGGTTCAGCAACTCGCTGTCGTAGTTCGGGGTGTCGGTGGCGACCGCGGCCACCACCCGCTCGATCTCCCGGTCGTCCACGTACGCCCCCTGCGCCCGCGTCGTCACCCCCTGCTGCAGCAGCAGCATGTCGCCGGTGCCGAGCAGCTTCTCGGCGCCCTTCTCGTCCAGCACCACCGCGCTGTCCGACCGGCTGTTCACCTGGAAGCAGATCCGGGCCGGCAGGTTCGACTTGATCAGCCCGGTGATCACGTCCACCGTCGGCTTCTGGGTGGCGAGGACGAGGTGGATGCCGGCCGCCCGCGACTTCTGCGCCAGCAGGATGATCCGGCTCTCGATCTCCTTTTTCATCTGCATGATGAGGTCGGCCACCTCGTCGATCACGATCACGATGTACGGCATGGTGCGGGGGATGCTCTTCAGCTCGTCCTCGCCGTCCGGGTGGACGCGGCGGACGACCTCCTCGAACGGCAGCTCGTTGTACGCGGACACCTTCCGCACCCGGGCCCGGTGCAGCCACTCGTACCGCTCCTCCATCTTGTCGACGGCCCACGCCAGGATCGCCTCCGCCTTCTTCCCGTCCTTCACCACCGGGGTCATCAGGTGCGGGATGTGGGCGTAGTCGGACAGCTCCACCTTCTTCGGGTCGATCAGGATCATCCGGCACTCGTCCGGCCGGCGGGTGAGGAGCAGGCTGACGATCAGGGTGTTCAGGCAGACCGACTTGCCGGTGCCGGTCCGGCCGGCGATCAGCAGGTGCGGCATGTCGGCGAGGTCGTAGGCGAGCGGCCGGCCCTCGACGTCCTTGCCGACGAACAGCGGGAGCTTGAACCGGGCGACCTTCGGGGCGGCGGCGGTGGCCGCGACCAACTCCTTCAGCCGGACCGTCTGGCGGATCTCGTTCGGCACCTCGATGCCGACGGTGTTGCGGCCCGGGAGCGGGGCGACGACGCGGACGCTCGGCACCCGGAGGTTCAGCGCGAGGTCGTCGGCGAGGGTGGTGACCTTGTTGATGCGCAGCCCGGTCTCCAGTGAGACCTCATATTGAGTAATCACCGGCCCGGTATGGATGCCGACGACCTTCACGGTGATGCCGAAGTCGAGGCACGTCTTCTCCAGCAGGACGGCCACCTCGCGGAGCTTCTGCTCGTGGTCCTCGACCGGGAACGGGTCCGGGTCGGTCAGCAGCGACAGCGGCGGGAGTTCGTAGTCCGCGTCCGGGGCGGGTGGCGTGGCGGCCCGGGCCGGCGGGACCGGGGTCGGCCCGGCGTGGACGTGGATCGGGATGTCGCCCGGGTGCGCGTCCTCGGCCTCGTGTTCCTCGGGTTCCACGAACGGCAGCGACGGGGCTGCGGTCGGAACCGGGGCAATCGCCGCCGGCTTGCGGGCCGGGACGACCGCGACCTTCCCGAGCGCCTTCGCCGCCGCCCCGAGGCCGGTGACCACCGCCCCGCTCCCGTCGGCGACCCGGTCGTTCCCCCACGCCGCCGCCCGCCACGCCGCCCGCAGGAGGCGCCACACGGCACGGGCGAGTCCGACCACCAGCCCGTCGGCGGCGAGCAGCAGCCCGAGCAGCACCGCGAGGCCGAGCGCGACCTGAGCCGTCACCGGGTCGAGGGCGTCTTCGAGGCCGAACCGCAGGTACGCCCCGACGCTCCCGCCGTGCCCGGCTGCCGACGGCCCCCGCCCGGCCGCGAACCAGTCGGCCGCGACCGCGGCGCAGGTGGTGAGCACCGCCCACCCGAGGGTCCGGACCGCGAGCCGGCCGGGCGACCGGTTCACCACGAGCAGGCCGGCGAGGACGAGCCAGCCGCCGAGGAACGCGGCCGCCGCCCACCCGAGCGGGTCCACGAGCCGCGCGGCGAGGTCGTCGCCGGGCGCGCCGAGGAGGTTGTCGGTGCCGGCGAGCGGGCGGTAGGTGGCGACGGCAGCGGCGGTCAAGGCCCACGCGGCGAGCAGGGCGAGGGCGACCGCGTCGAGGCGGAACCGGGGCGGGGCGGGCGGTCGCGGCTTGGCCGGCATGGGGTGGCCTCGGTGGGCGAGGCACTCCTGCCTCGCACCGGAGAGCGAGGCACTCCTGCCTCGCACCGGAGAGCGAGGCAGGAGTGCCTCGCCCACGGGGATTGTCCCCGGTCGGACGTGAGGGCTGAACGCGGGTTCGCCGGCCGGGCCGCCGGTTTCCGCCCGCGGCCGCCGCGCCGCCGGTAGAATGCGGCCGACCGCTACGACCGGAGGGGCGGATGCTGCACGTCGCGCTGCTGGAACCGGAGATCCCGCCGAACACCGGGAACGTGGCCCGGCTGTGCGCCGCGACCGGGGCGCGGCTGCACCTGATCGGCCGGCTCGGGTTCCGCCTCGACGACCGGTCCCTGCGGCGGGCCGGCCTCGACTACTGGGCCGCGGTGGACGTGGCCCGGCACGCGACGTTCGAGGAGTTCGCGGCGGCGGCGGTCGGCGGGCGGGTGTGGTGCGTCGAGACGCCGGCCGACCGGCCGTACACCCGGGCGGCGTTCGCCGACGGCGACTGCCTGCTGTTCGGCGGGGAGTCGAAGGGGCTGCCGGCCGGGGTGCGGGCGCGGTACGCGGACACGCTGGTCGGCATCCCGATGCCGGGCGGGGCCGTGCGGAGCCTGAACCTGGCGACGGCGGTCGGAATCGTGCTGTACGAGTGCCTGCGCCAGCTGCACGACTGGTAGGACCGGCACGGCCGCCCGCCGCGGGGCGGCCGTTCGCACCCCCGCCCCGCCGACCCGCCGCCCGCCGTGCCGACCATCACTCCGCTCGACAGCGGAGGTGGCGGATGTCGGAGGCGGTCGTCGCGTGCCCGGCGGTGGAGGACGTCGCCGGGCTGGTCCACCGGACGTTGTGCGCCCGGGACGCCCTCGACCCGGCCCAGACCCCGCTGTTCCGCACCCCGCTGCGGAAGGCCGGGCGGGCGTGCGGGGTGGTGTTCCACGTCGAGGGGCCGCGGCAGCTCCGGACCAGCGCCGTGTGGGCGGCCGACGACGACCGGGTGATCTTCTACGACACGGCCGGGGTGCGGTTCGCCGAGGTGCGGCTGAGCGAGAGCCCCGCGCTGCCGGGCGAACCCGGGGCGTGAGCGACGGGGTGCGGCTCGTGTCCTGTGGCACCGGCATTCCTGCCGGTGCTGCATCGGCGCGCCGGCAGGAATGCCGGTGCCACCAACCACGTCAGTCGTCCTTCTTCGCGTCGAACTTGATCTTGCACCCCGCGGCGGCCGTCGTCTCGGCGGCGGCCGGCTTCGTCCCGGCCAGCGCCGCCTTCACCGCCGCCTCCAGGTGCCGGGCCTTCGGCTCGTCCGGCGGCGACTTGTCGTCCATCGCCCCGGTGTACACCACCGTCCGGTCCTTGTTCAGCACGAAGAACTCGGGGGTGAACATCGCCCCGTACTTCCGGGCGACCTCCTGCGTCGGGTCGTACAGGTACGGGAACGGGAACTTCTTTTTCGCCGCCCGCTCCTTCATCGCCGGCAGGGCGTCCGCCTTGGCCGTGTTCACGTTGATCGCCACGACCGCCACCTTCGGGCCGGCGCCGGCGGCGAACGCGATGATGCGGTCCTCGTAGTCCTTCGCCACCGGGCAGCTGTTGCAGGTGAACACGACGACGACCACGTCCTTGTCCTTCAGGTCGGCGAGCGCGTGCTTCTTCCCGTCGGTGCCTTCCAGGTCCGCCCACGCCGGGGCCGCGTCGCCGGGGGCGAGCACCTTGTTGAACTTCCCGGGGCCGGCCGCGGCGGACGACACCGACAGGACGAGCGCGACGAGCGAAAGGCGGGTCATGGGAAGTCTCGTGTGTCGGGCGGCCCCGGGGTCGCCCGGGGTTCACACCCCGGGCTACTACCTCGCCACCCCTTCGGGGTTGAGAACGATTCTTGAGTCCCAACGGGACGGGCAGGGAATAGCCCGGGGTGTGAACCCCGGGCGGCCGGCCGCCGGGTCGCCTACTTCGGAACCATCAACGTGAACGGCCAGACGAACGCCTGCAGGGCGGTCAGCGCCCCGACCACGCACGCCAGGAACACGCTGTGCCAGACCACCGCCTTGAAGATGTCCGCCTCCCGCCCGAGCTGGTTCGTCCCGGCGGTCGCCACGCAGATGCTCTGGGCGTCGATCATCTTCCCCATCACCCCGCCGGTGCTGTTCGCCGTGCAGATCAGGGTCTGGGCCTGGTCGAGCGTCAGGTCCGGCAGGTGCCCGGCGTCGTACAGCTGGGTCGCGGTGATCCGCTGCAGCCCGCCGAACAGGGCGTTGCTGCCGGCGTCCGTCCCGGTCAGGAACACCCCGAGCCACCCGAGCATGGCGGCGAAGAACGGGTACAGCACCCCGGTCGCGGCGAACGCCACCCCGAGCGTCGCGTCCATCCCGGCGTACTTGGTGACGTAGCTCAGCCCGAGCATGAACGCGATCGTCGGGATCGGGATCCGCATCTGGTGGGCCGTCTTCCGGAACACCGCCCCGACCTGCCGGCCGGTCATCCCCAGGAGCAGCATCGACACGAGCGCGGCGAGGAACACCGGGGTCCCGGGGGCGGTCAGCCAGGTGAACTTGAACACCGCCGGCTCGAGCTTCTGGTCGGCCGGGGTGCCGGGCGGGATCAGCTCGTTCGCCCGCTCCACCCGCTTGTGCAGCCCGGGGACCTCGACGTCGTAGTACGTCTTGAGCCCGCCCAGGTCGAGGGCCCCGCCGTTCTCCTTCTCCAGGTACCGGACCACCCCGCTGGCCACCAGGAACAGGCCCATCAGGGCCCACGGCATCCACGCCCGGGCCACCGCCCGGAAGGTCAGCGGCGGCTCCGGTGCGGTCGGCTCCGGGAGGGCGGAGTGGAGCAGCTCGGCGACCTCTTCCTTCGCGTGCTCCGCCTGGGGGTCCGAGCGGGGGGCGTCAGCCCCCTGTGGGTCCCGCCCCACAGGGGGCTGACGCCCCCCGCTCGGGGCTTCCTCCGGGAACCGGAACACGTCCCGCGGCTTCCACACGTACTTCAGGAACACGGCCAGGGTGATCAGGGCGAAGATCCCCCCGCCGATGTCGGTCAGCTGCCAGATCGGCGGCAGCCGGAAGTGGTGGTGGGCGGTGGCGAAGAAGAACTGGAACAGGGCGAACGACCCGCCCCCGACGGCCAGCGCCGGCCAGACGGCGAGCGTCTGCCGCCAGGTGCACATGCACTTCACCATGTACAGCGGGATCAGGCACGACAGGAGCGGGAGCTGGTGCCCGCACATCACGCTGATCCGGTCCGCCGGGATCCGGGCCGACCCCTCCAGGGTGATGATCGGCACCCCGAGCCCGCCGTAGCACACCGGGGAGGTGTTCGCGATCAGGCAGATGACCGCGGCCCGGAACGGCGGCACCCCGAGGCCGACCAGCATCGCCCCGCAGATGGCCACGGGTGAGCCGGCCCCGGCCGCCCCCTCCATGAACGCCCCGAACGCGAACCCGATCAGCACCGCCTGCACCCGGGCGTCCCGGCTCAGCCCGCCGATCGACCGGCGGATCACCGCGAACTGCCCGGTCTCGACCGTCACGTTGTACAGCAGCATCGCGGCGAACACCGTCCACCCGATCGGCAGCAGCCCGAACGCGGCCCCGTACACGAACGACATCCCGGCCATCTCGGGCGGCATCTTGTACACGAGCCAGGCCAGCAAGAGGGCGACCACACTCCCCGCCGCCCCGGCCCAGCTCGCCAGCCACCGCCGGCCGACCAGCAGGTAGAACAGGACGAGGACCGGGAGCCCGGCGACGACGGTCGAGAGGACCGTGTACCCCGCCCCGCCGACCGGGAGCGGGTTGAGGTCCTGGGCGTAGACGGCGAACGGCATGGGGGGAGACCTTGGTCCGCGGGTGGCCGGTCCGGAGATGCTACCCGGCCGGCGGCCGCGGTGCCACGGTCCGGCGGGCGGTTCCGGCGGGGGCGGGTGGGTGGCGGCGGGACTCCCGGGGTTCTATCCGGGTCCGGGGATTCGGGTAGGTTCGGTGAAGTGCGGGCGGGGCGGCGGACGAGAGAAGGTGCGGGGCCGGCGCGACCGAGGGCGCCCGGGCCGACTCGTCACACCGTACCACCCGGCGGGACCTCTCCCGCCCGGATCGGGGGAATCACCATGACCCGTTCGTACCGGGCGTTCGGCCCGCTCCTGCTGGCCCTGGCGGTGGCGTGGGGGTGCGCCCCGAGCCCGGCCGGGTCGGACCGGTCGCGGGAGGCGAAGGCCCAGCGGCTGGAGGAGGACTTCCGGGCGGCGGCCGCCGCCCGGGACGACCTGCGGGCGAAGCTGGCGGCGGCGGAGGAGCGGCAGGCAGCGGCCGAGAGGCGGGCGGCGTGGCTGCAGGGGCAGTTCGACCAGGCCCGGGCCGGGCAGGCGGCGGCCGCCCGGGAGCGGGACGGGGTGCGGGCCGAGCGGGACGCGGTGGCGGCGCAGTACGACGGGTTCCGGAAGAACCTGAAGGCGCTGCTCGGTCAGGCGGAGGGGGCGCCGTCCGAGTCGGCGTCGCCGGCGACGGTCGGGGCGACCGCCCCGCCGGCCGCGGCGCTGAGCAACTGAGGCCGACCCCCGTGGGGCACGCGGTTCGCACCCTCCCCCCATCGGGAGGGGCGACCCGACAACTACCCGATTGTGCTGGCACCCCGGGCGTGGTAGTTCTATGCCCGTTGGTGCTGTACCACCTCTTGCACAGTGATCGTTCTGGACATATGTTTAGATCATGAGGGGAGCGGTCGTGGATCAGAAGTGGTTGACGTGCTCGATCAGTCCGGGACAATTCCCGACCGAGTACGCGGTCGCGGGGACGCAGTACAACGGAACGCCGTTCTCGCTGTTCGCCCCAGAGGACGCGGTGCGGGCGCCGGTTGGCGCGACAGACGGGCCGGGTGCGGTCCGGGTTGTCGTCGTTGACCGGCGCGACGGGCTTGCGTTGGTCCGGTTGCCGGCGCAAACTTTCGAGAACGGTCACCACGTGACGGTGAGCGAAACGGAACTCAGTTCCGAGCCCAAGGCGCGCGCGGCCACCGCATGATCCTGTCCAACGTCGCCATCTACGAGGCTCTGGACCAAGGGCGGATCGTCATCACCCCCGAACCACGGCCGCGCTACCTGCAGGTCGGTCAGGACTCGCCGTTCGACACCCACTCCGTCGACGTGCGGGTGGGCAAGTACCTGTCGTTCCCGAGAAAGGGTCCGTTCAGTTTCGACCTCCACCGGCCCGGCCAGCCGAAGGGCGAGTTCGCCAAGTTCGTGGCGTCGAACTCCGAGCGGGTCGAGATCCCGGCCGCCGGGTTCCCGCTGGAGCCGAACAAGTTCGTCCTCGCCCAGACGGTCGAGCACGTCTCACTGCCGATCGAGGTGGAGGCGAACCGCCGGCTGAACCGGTGTCTCGCCGCCCGGTTCGAGGGGAAGAGCAGCCGGGCGAGAACCGGGCTGCTCGTCCACTTCACAGCCCCGACGATCCACCCGGGGTTCAGCGGCCCAATCACGTTGGAGGTCATCAACCTGGGTCCGGTCCCGTTCATCCTGCGGGACGAGATGCCGATCGGGCAGTTGATCTTTGAGGAGGTGGACGGCCTCCCGATCCATAAGGACAGCCAGTTCCAGGGTCAGAACCGACCCGAAGGCAAAGTCTGATCGCCCTTTGCCCGGCGGTTACTTGTCGTCCTGTTCGTCCCGGCCGCCGACCTTCTTCCCCTTCCGGTCCACCTCGCACCCGCACCCCGGGCACGTCCACCCGCCCCACAGCGCCTGCCGGCCGGTCGCCGCCCTCCGGAACTTCGGCAGCCGGTACCCGCACCCGGGGCACGTCCGCCGCGGGCTGACGAGCGCGATCAGCAGCACCGCGAGCCCGCCGCCGACCCCGCCGATGACCGCCGACCGCACCACCGCGTCCCAGTCCATCGCACACCCTCCGTCTTGGAGCGCGGCCGTCCCGGCCGCTTCTTCCGGCAGCGGCCGGGACGGCCGCGCTCCAAGAGGGTTCACGCCGCCGGGTCGGCGCCGCCCACCCATGGGCCGGCCAGCTTCTGGTGCGGCGGCGGGGTCAGCGTGCTGCCGGCGTCCCCGGCCGACCACCCCCACACCTGGCCCGGCTTCCCCCGCGACTTGCTCCGCCCCTCCCACCGCTCCGCCCACGACGAGTCCGCGGCCGCCACCTCCCGCCGGTCCCGGTCCCAGAACAGCGCCCGCCCGGTCCGGTAGCTCCGGGCCGCCATCGCGGTCACCGCCACCGCCGCCGCCCCCAGGTCCGGCGGGCAGAACGTCGCCTGCTTCCGGCCCCGCACGCAGTCCAGGAAGTTCTCCCACAGCGCCTCGGTCTCGTTCTTCGGCGGCTCGACCGCGACCACCTCCGCCGGGGCCGGCGCCGTCTCCAGCCGCGGCGGGAACGTCGCCCCGCGGGACGGGTCGTCGCGGAACACCTGGAACCCGCCCTTCACGAACTTCACCGCCCCGAGCCGGCCGCGGACCACCTCCTCCGCCGGGTACCCGGTCACCGTCGCCCCGGTGAGCACCAACTGGCACCCCTCCTCGTAGTCGGCGACCACGGTGCCGACGTCCGGCACCTCGCGGCCGTCGTACTCCAGGTACACCCCGCCGCCGGCCGCCACTCGGGCCGGGAACTTCACGCCCATCGCCGCCGACAGGTGCGCGACCGGGTGCGTCAGCAGGTCGGCGAACGGCCCGCCGCCGAACGCCCACAAGGTCCGCCACTGGGCGAACGCCGCCCGGTCGAACGGCTGCTCGCCGGGGGTCGGGCCGAGGCGACTGCCGGCCAGCTCGAACCGGTGCCCGAGGAACAGGTCCCAGTCCACCGTCTTCGGGGTCATCTCCTTGGCGAGCCGGTAGAACCGCCACTGCCCGCGGGCGTCGTTCCGGAACACCCCGCCCTGGGCGTGGGCGACGTGCCCGATCCCGCCCTGGCGGATGAGGTCGAACGCCCGCACCCAGACGGCGTCGGCCATCGACTGCACCCCGACCGTGACCACCCGCCCGGTCCGCTTCCAGGCGTCGAGGACGGCGACCGCCTCCTCGGGGGTGCGGGTCATCGGCTTCTCGACGTACACGTCCTTGCCGGCGGTCAGCGCGTCGACCGTCATCCGCCCGTGCCAGTGGTCGGGGGTGGAGATGCAGACGGCGTCCACGTCCTTGCGGTCGAGGACGGCCCGGTAGTCCTTGGCGACGCGGGCCTTGTCGGCGGGGTCGAGGCCGCACTTCCGGGCCGACGGGTACAGCCCCTGGCTGTACCGCCGGCGGGTGGTCTTCCCGCCGAACGTGACGTCGTACTCGTCCTCCAGCCCGTCCCACACGTCGCACACCGCGACCGGCTGGACCGGGTGGCCGGCGGCGGCGAGGCGGTTGACGAGGTCGAGGTGGGCCTGGGCGCGGCCGCCGCACCCGAGGAAGGCGACCCGGACGCGGTCGGCGCTGCCGGGGACGCGGGCGTAGCCGGCCGCCGACAGCGACAGGGCGGCGGCCGAGCCGAAGAACTTGCGGCGGTCGAGGGGGCGGTGTTGGTCGGTCGGCATGGCGGTCTCGGGACGCGCGGGGCTACGGTCAGAATACGGGGCGGGGCGCCAAGGTGGGGAAGCGCGGCGTTAACGGCCCGAAACACGGCGGGGGGAGCGTTGACGATCGGGCCGATTATTCCTTGTCGGGGCGGACCGCGGCCGGTCTAATCGCGTAATCGCCCCGACCCGTCGTTCGTGGCGCGCCGCTGCCGCGGGCCGCGGACCCGCCGGTGGTTGGAACGCCCCTCCGCGCGAAAGGTTCCGCCCATGCGCCGTTCCGTGACCGCCCTGGCCGTCGGCCTCGGGCTGGCGGGGCTGCCCGCCCCGGCCCCGGCCGCGCTCGTGACGTACACGTTCGAGGGCCCGCAGTTCCTCCCGGGCCAGCCGACGCCCCTGCCGAACCGCGCCCCGAACGTCGGGGACCCGACGTTCCTGACGTCGTTCACCGCGGCGCCGAACGCGGCCGGTTTCATGATCCAGCCGGGCGGGTTCGGACCGACCATCAGCGGCCAGTTCCTGATCGAACCCGTCGTGCCGGCCGACGACCTGGTCCTGACGTTCAGCGCCCCGGTCGACAGCCTGTCCGTCGTCTTCGTCACCAATTCCCCCGTGACCGCCCCGGGCCGGCTGGAGCTGACCACCCCGGTCGGGGTGGCGTCGGTGACCGGGGCCAACCTCGGCGGGGGCTTCGTCTTCACGGGCGCCACCCTGACGTTCTCGAGCCCGACCCCGTTCACCACGGCCACGCTCCGCGCGTTCAACGCGGCCGGCGGCCGCATCGAGTTCGCGATCGACAACCTGACGCTGAACACGGCGACCGCGGCGGTCCCGGAGCCGGCCTCGCTGACGCTGATCGGGGCCGGGCTGGTCGGGGCGGTCGCCCGCCGCCGGCTCCGGCGGGCGTGACCGGCGGGCGGCGGACCAACACCAACAGGAGCCCGGGGGTCTGACCCCCGGGCTTCGCGCGTTCCGTGGCCGCCCGCGGCGGGGTCCGTATCATTCTTCTGGTTTGCCCGCCACCCGGAACCCCGAGACCCTACCACCCCCCGACATGCAAGCCAAGCTGGCGCTCGAAGACGGCACCGTGTACACCGGGCGGGCGTTCGGCGCCCCCGGCGAGACGTGCGGCGAGGTCGTGTTCAACACCTCCATGACCGGCTACCAGGAGGTCCTCACCGACCCGTCCTACGCCGGCCAGATCGTCACCATGACGTACCCGCTCATCGGGAACTACGGGACCACCGCCGCCGACCGCGAGTCGGACCGGGTCCGGGTCGCCGGGTTCGTCGTCCGCGAGCTGACCCGCGTCCCGAGCAACTTCCGCAGCGACCGCGACCTCGACTCCTACCTCAAGGACCACCGCGTCACCGGCATCGAGGGGATCGACACCCGGGCGCTGGTCCGCCGGCTCCGCGTCCGGGGGGCGATGAGCGGCGTCCTCTCGACCACCGACCCCGACGACGCCTCGCTCGTGGCGAAGGCCCGCGCCTTCCCCGGCATGGAGGGCCGCGACCTCGTCCGCGAGGTGGTCCCGCCGGCCGCGTTCGAGTGGTCCGAGAAGTTCGGCCGGTTCGCCGAGCACGTCCTGCCGAGCCGCCCGCCGGAGCGGCACGTCGTCGCGGTCGACTACGGGATGAAGTGGAACATCCTGCGGAGCCTGGCCCAGGTCGGGTGCCGGGTGACGGTGGTGCCCGGGACCGCGACCGCCGGCGAGATCCTGGCCCACGACCCGGACGGGGTGTTCCTGTCGAACGGCCCGGGCGACCCGGCGGCGGTCGGGTACGCGGTCGAGGCGGTGAAGGGGGTGGTCGGGAGGAAGCCGGTGTTCGGCATCTGCCTCGGGCACCAGCTGCTCGGGCTGGCGTTCGGGGCGAGGACGTTCAAGCTGAAGTTCGGGCACCGCGGGGCGAACCAGCCGGTCCGGGACGAGCGGACCGGGAAGGTCGAGATCACGACGCAGAACCACGGGTTCGCGGTCGACCCGGGCACCCTGCCGGCCGGCGTGGTGCCGACGCACGTGAACCTGAACGACGGCACCCTGGAGGGGATGCGGCACCGGGAGTGGCCGGTGTTCGGGGTGCAGTACCACCCGGAGGCGGCCGCCGGGCCGCACGACTCCGGGTACCTGTTCGAGGAGTTCCGGAAGATGATGGGGTGACGGCGTCCGGCGAGCGGGGGGCGTCAGCCCCCTGATCCGCCACCCATCAGGGGGCTGACGCCCCCCGCTCGCCGGGGCCCGTCACCTCGGCGGGGGCGGGGGGACCGGGGCGGCGGCCCCGCCCCCGACCGCCTCGGCGGCCATCGCCCGCGGCAGGTGGCGGACGTTCACCACCACCTTCACCTTCAGCTCAGCCCCGCCCTCGACCGTCACCCGGAGCGGGGTCGCCGCCTTGTCCTCGGTCCCCAGGAACTTGGCGAACATCGCCCCGCCCTGCTCGTCGACTGTGCTGAACAGCTTGTGCAGCCGGGCCATGTTCGCCGTCACGTCCAGCACCGGGGCCGGGCCGGGCTTCGCCCCCGCGGCCGCCTTCACCGCGTCCAGCGCCCCCGGCCCGAACCCGACGAACGCGGCGTCCGCGGCGAACGCCACGTACCCCGGCGGGTCGGCCCCGAACACCTTCGCCAGGTCGGCCCGGTCCCGCTCCGGGAACAGCCGGGCGAGCGGCACCTTGTGCACCCCGACCCCGCCGGCCTTCGCCGCGTCGAACTCGAACCCCTTGCCGAAGTCCGGGTCCTTGGCCGCGGCCCGCAGGGCCTTCTCGACCGCCGCCGGGTCGGCCAGCGACACCCCGGCGACGACGGTGAACGTCCCCGCCTTGTCCGGCCCGAGCAGGGCGACGGCGGCGTCCAGCTCGCCCTTCTTCGCCGCCCCGCCCAGCCCCTTGACCAGCTCCGCCAGGACGTCCCGCAGCTTGTCCGGGAGCGGGGCGTTCTTCAACTGGTCGCCGACCCCGTCGGCGACGGCGGCGGCGATCTCGCGGGCCTCGGGGGCGAACGCCGGGGCCTGGACCACCAGCCCGGCGGCCGCGTCCTTCGGGACCAGCCCGGCGAACCGGTTGGCCGTCGCCGGGCGGGCCGCGACGTCCTTGGCCAGGGCGGTCCCGGGCCTCGGGACGACGGCCAGCTCGGTCGTCGTCTCCCCGGTGGCCGGGTCGAACGCGAACGCCGCCCGCACCTCGGCCGCCTCCTTCAGCCCGCGCTCGGCGTACCGGCGGACGAGCTTCGGCCCCTGGTCGAAGAGGCCGCCGAAGAGGGCGGCCTCCTGCCCGCCGAGGAACTGCTTCATCTGGCCGGCGGTCTGGTCGAGTTGGTCCAGCAGGCCGCCGACCAGCTTGGGCGGGACCCGGTCCGGGTACACGGAGGCGGAGGCCAGGGCCGGGCCGCCGGCGAGCAGGTCGCCGGCCGGGACCAGGTCGTTGGCCGGGGTCGGGTCGCCGTCGTTCAGGGTGAGGTACGCCCACCCGCCGGGGGCGAACTGGAGGTGGGAGTTCTTCGGGAACACGAGCCCGGGGAGGTCGAGGGTGTACACCCCGGGCTTGCCCTTCGCCGCCTCCGCCTTGACCTGCAGCCGCCCGAGGAAGTCGACGAACTCCTTCTCCCCGGTGACCGGGACGACGACCGCCAAGGCGGACTCTTCGACCTTCTCCTTGAGCACCACGTAGGCGGCGAGCGGGCGGTTCAGGTCGACCCCGTCGAACCCCTTGTCCCCGAGCAGGCCCTTGACCCCGGCGTCGAACTGCTTGGCGACCTGGTCGCCCCCGGCCGGCCCGACCGCCTGGCGGGCGATCTCCCGGGCCTCGGCCAGGAGCCGGGACGGGGGCTGGGTGCGGACCACCACCGCCGGCTTCGGCGGGTCGGCCGGGGCCGGGGCCGAGGCCGCCACCAGGGCGGCGAGGGCGAGGACGGGTCGCGAGCGCATCGGGGACTCCGGGGTGGTCGGGGCGCGGGCGGGGTCGCCCGCCCGGGTATTCGCCGCAGCCGGCCGCGTCTTCACGGCGACAGGATACGGCCGCCGGGCGGCGGTTGCAAACGCCCGGCGGCCCCGATAGGTTTGGCCGGGGGGACCCGCCATGCACGCCCGCGCCGTCGCGTACTTCCGGGAACTGCAGGACCGCATCGGTGCGGCGCTGGAGGCGGCCGACGGCGGGGGCCGGTTCCGCGAGGACGCGTGGGAGCGACCGGGCGGCGGCGGCGGGCGGTCGCGGGTGCTGGAGGGCGGGGCCGTCGTCGAGAAGGGCGGGGTGAACTTCTCCGAGGTGTACGGGGAGCTGACGCCGGAGTTCGCCAAGCAGATGCCGGGCGACGGGCTGGGGTTCACCGCCGCCGGGGTGTCGCTGGTGATCCACCCGCGCAACCCGCTGATCCCGACGGTCCACGCGAACTTCCGGTACCTGACGCACGGGTCGAAGGCGTGGTTCGGGGGCGGGGCCGACCTGACCCCGTACTACCCGTTTAGGGAGGACGTGGTGCACTTCCACCGGGTGTGGAAGCGGGTGTGCGACGCCCACCCGGGGGTGGCGGACCACGCGAAGATGAAGCGGGCGTGCGACGAGTACTTCCACCTGAAGCACCGCGGCGAGGCGCGCGGGGTCGGCGGCATCTTCTTCGACTACGCCGACGCGACCGAGGCGGTGTTCGCCTTCGTCCGGGCCGCCGGGGACGCCTTCCTGGAGGCGTACCTTCCGATCGTGGAGCGGCGGAAAGGGCTGGCGTGGACGCCGGAGCAGCGGGCGTTCCAGGAGTACCGTCGGGGGCGGTACGTGGAGTTCAACCTGGTGTACGACCGGGGGACGGTGTTCGGGCTGAAGACGGACGGGCGGACGGAGAGCATCCTGATGAGCCTGCCGCCGGTGGTGCGGTACGTGTACGACTACCGGCCGGCCCCGGGGACGCCGGAGGCGGAGCTGACCGACTACTGGCTGAAGCCGCGGGACTGGGCCGGCGAACCCGGAGCGTGAGCGACGGGGTGGAGGACGCACCCCGTCGCTCACGCTCCGGGTTCGCCCGGCGTGTTGAGGAGCATCACATGTCCGAAGCCCGCAAGGTCGCCCTGGTCACCGGCAGCGGCACCGGCGTCGGCCGGGCGTGCGCCGTCCGGTTCGCCCGCCTCGGGTACGCCGTCGCCGTCAACTACTCGCGGTCGGCGGACGACGCGGCCGAGACGGTGAAGCTGGTCGAGGCGTGCGGGGCGCCGGCCGTCCTGTGCAAGGCCGACGTGGGGGACGAGGCGGCGGTGCGGGAGATGGTCGCGGCGACCGAGGCGGCGTTCGGCCGGCTCGACGTGCTGGTGAACAACGCCGGGACGACGCACTTCGTCCCGCACGCCGACCTCGACGCCCTCACCGACGCCGTCTGGGCGGACATCTTCCGGGTGAACGTGATGGGGGCGTTCTACGCCACCCGGGCGGCAATGCCGCTCCTGAAGGCGAGCAAGGGGAGCGTGGTGAACGTGACGAGCGTCGCCGGGCTGACCGGCCAGGGCAGTTCGATCCCGTACTGCGCGAGCAAGGCGGCGCTGAACTGCATGACGCAGTCGCTGGCCCGGGCGTTCGGCCCGGACGTGCGGGTGAACGCCGTCGCCCCCGGCCCGATCCTGACCCGGTGGCTCGCCGGCCGGGAGGCGCACGTCCAGAAGTTCGTCGAGCAGGCCCCGCTCGGCCGGGCCGCCGACCCGGACGACGTCGCCGACGCGGTGGTGTACCTGGCGACCGGGACGGCGCTGACCACCGGGCAGGTGCTGGTGGTGGACGGCGGGCGGACGATGTGAGGGGTGTCTGGCGAGCGGGGGGCGTGAGCCCCCTGATGGCACCCGGCGCCGGTCGCTCCGGGTGCCATCAGGGGGCTCACGCCCCCCGCTCGCCCGGCTCACACCTCCCACCCCTTGCGGTACTCGCGCCGCACCAGCGCGTTCGCCTCGGCCACGTCGGCGGCCATCTTCTCCACGTCCCAGGTGATCTTCTTCCCCGGCCCGACCCGGCTCGCCATCACCCCGGTCAGCACGAACTCGGTGAACGGCCCGGCGTAGTCGAAGCCCGAGCTCGGCTCCGGCCCGCCCTTGCACGCCGCCAGCAGGTCGCCCTTCACCCCGCCCTTCGACCGCGCGAGCGTCTTCTCCGGGGCCGGGAACGCGTCGTGCGCCTTCTTCGGCACCAGCCGCGGGTTCCCGCCGTAGGTGTCGGTCGCCATGACCCCCTTGGTGCCGACGTACACCGTCCCGCCGCCGAACTTCTCGCCGTGCTCCTTCTCCAACTCCGCGATCCGGTCCGGCCACTTGTTGTCGTAGCTGTTCACGGTCACCGCCGGCATCGTGCCGCGCGGGCCGAACGTCCACCGGAGGTGGTTGTTCTGCGGGAACATCTCGGCGCTGCCGGCCGTCTGGGCGACGCACTCGACCGCGAACGTCTTCGCCTCCGCCAGCTTGAGCGCCCAGAACGTGCCGTCGAGGATGTGGCAGCCCATGTCGCCGAGGGTGCCGGTGCCGAACGCGGTCCAGCTCCGCCACCCGAACGTGTGCAGCCCGTCGTGGTACTCGCGGGCCGGCGCCGGCCCGACCCACTCGTCCCAGTGCAGCCCCTCCGGCACCGGCTTGCCGGCCGGCCGCCCGCCCTTCCCGCCGAAGTTCCGGGTCATCAGGCTGTGCGTCTCGGTCACGTCCCCGATCGCCCCCGCCCAGACGTACTCGCACAGCCGGCGGTACCCCTCGCCGGCGTGCCCCTGGTTCCCCATCGACGTGTGCACCTTGTGCTTCTTCGCCTCAGTGGTGAGGGTGCGGGCCTCGTGGATGCACCACGTCAGCGGCTTCTCGCAGAACACGCTCTTGCCGAGCCGGATGGCCCGGACCGCGGCCGGGGCGTGGTGGTGGTCCGGGGTGGCGATCAGGACGAGGTCGAGGTCCTTGCCGAGCTTGTCGAACATCTGGCGGTAGTCGTGGAAGACGGGCGGGTTCGGCACCTTGTCGGCCACCTTCTTGACCGCCTCCGCGATCTTCTTGTCGTCCACGTCGACCAGCGCGACGAGCCGCTCGCCGGCGGCCGTCCCGGGGTTCCCGCCGCCCTGATTGGCGCACCCGATGACGGCGATCCCGAGCTTCTCGCTCGGGGCCTTGTCGCGGAGGAACGTCGGGGCGGCGTACACCCGGGGGGTGGCCGCGACGGCGGCGGACGCGAGGAGGAAGTTGCGGCGGGAGAGGGAGGCGCGGCCCATGTGCGGCACCGGGGTGGGAGGAGGGGTCGGGTTGAGGGTACCCGCCGGCGGGCGGCGGTGCCAACGGATTTGGGACCGTGTCCGTCCGAGCCCGAGCGCGAGCGAGGGTTGAGGTCGTCCCTCGCTCGCGCTCGGGCTCGGACGGGGGGCCTCAATCCGGGCGGGCGGCCTTGCGGGCCTCGAACGCCCGCCGGGCGAACCCCTTCAGGAACGCGAGCTGCTCGTCCGTCGCGGCCCCGGCGGGAAGGGTCAGGCTCGACCCGTCGCGGTGCAGCACGACCCAGTCGGTCCCCGACCGGTACACCTGGATGATGCCGGCGTAGGCGAGCCGGCGGGTCGCACCGCCGGACGTGACCGTCAGCCCGTCGGCGTCGGCGACTACCTCGACCGGCCGGCGTGGCTTGGCGGCGAGGTCGAAGAGGAGTCGGAACAGGCCGGGGAAGAGGAGCAGGGGGACGGCGAGGAGGGCGAGGAACCACGGGGAGGTGACGGTGACGAGGTAGGCGACCCCGATCCCGAACCCGACCGACCCGGACAGGGCCGGGAGCCACGGGAACAGCTCCTCGGCCCGGTGCCGGCGGGTGTGGTCGAACCGGAGGGTGAACGGGGGCACGCCGGGTCCCGCCGCGGGTTACTTCTCGTCGCGGCCGTGGACCTGGGCCGGCGGGCTGGTGGCCTCGACCGCGGTGAACGGCTCGAGGATTTTGTAGGTGTGCGGGGCGCCCTTGGGGACGGCCCACGAGTCGCCCGGCTCGAGCAGGACGACCTGGTTGTTCTCGAGGTGCAGTTCGGCCCGCCCGCGGACGACGAACCCGACCGTCTCGTAGTCGCGGGCGGTCGGCGGCTTCATCTCGCTCGGCGGCTCGTCCTCCCACAGCCGCATGGAGAGGTGGATGCCGGACGCGAGGTACTTCTGCCCCATCTGGCCGGTGGGGGAGAAGCGGGAGTTGACCTTGGTGACGCTGGTGTCGGCCACGGGTGTGCCTCCGGACGGGTCGGGCTCGCCCGTGGGGAGGGATGCACTTCCGGTGCCGCGACTACGCCGCCTTCCCGGCCGCCGCGTCCGCCACCTGGGTGATCAGTTGCTTCACCAGTTCCCACGTCTCCCGGTGGTACGGCTTCGGGATCTCGACCCGCTCCCCGGCCGGGTGCCGGGCCAGCGCCCCGGCCTTGACCCGGTACTCGGCGTCGGCCACGCCCCGGTTGTGGACGAGCACGTCCCGGGTCGCCTTCGCCTCGGCGAGGCGGTCGATGTCCGCGGCCGCCGGGAGCGGCAGCCCGACCCGCCGCTCGAGGTACAGGAACACGGTCCGGGTGGACTTGTACGTGACCTCAGCGATCTCGTGGTCCACCAGTCGGGCGACCAGGGTGGGCAGGTCGCCGGCGTCGAGCGCGTCCTCAAGCTTGACCGTCTTGCCGCCGATCCCGCGGGGGTAGGCGGTGAGCCAGAGCCGGAGCAGGTCGCCGACGAACGCCTCGAACGTAGCCAGGAACTGCTGGAACGTCGCCTCGGTCAGTGAGCCGGAGACGTAGCCCGACCCGCGGACCGCCAGTTCGGCCCCGGACAGGGCCGTACCGGTGAGCAGATTCTGGACACTGAACGGCGGCAGGGCCGTGACGGCCTGCCGGACGACATTCCACGCCGCCTCGGTGTGGAAAAAGTAGTCGTGGGCGGCATCCAAGTCAGCGAGGGTACGGTCCCTCAGCGCCCGGATGTCGTCGGACAGCGGCATGACCCCCTCTTGTCATGGGGCCGCGTCGAGGATGGCCTGCACCCGGCTCGCGTCCCCTTTCCGGCCCAGGTTGACCACCGCGATGTAGGGCTGGCCGTTGAACGAAATGGCACTTTCGTCGAGCCAATACCTGACCCGGTGGTCATCGAGCAGGGAACGGACGCTGTCGAGTTGAGGGACCGGCACCATCAGGTACGGGCCGGCCGTACCCTCCGTAGAAACTTGGAGGGGCTTCTTCGTTGTGATGTCGGTCATCGGGCCCTCACTCGATCGGCTCTTCCAGGTACGTGTACCCCTCCAGCCCGGCCTCGTACAGCTTCAGGTACTGCTTCGCCTCCCCGGCCGTGATCCGCCCCTGCCGGACCGCCCGCTCCACGTCCTTCCGCGCCCGGTCCGTCAGCTTTTCCGCCGAGTACTGCACGTAGTTCAGCACCTCCGTCACCGTGTCCCCCTTCACCACCGAGTCGATCGACGGCGTCCCGTCGTCGTCCAGGCTCACGTGCACCGCGTTCGTGTCCCCGAACAGGTTGTGCAGGTCCCCCAGGATCTCCTGGTACGCCCCCAGCAGGAACCCGCCGATGAAGTACGGCTCACTCCCGTCGTACGGGTGCAGCTCCAGCGCGCTCCGCACGTCCCGCAGGTCGATGAACTGGTCCACCTTCCCGTCGCTGTCGCAGGTGATGTCCCCGAGCACCGCCCGCCGGGTCGGGGCCTCCGTCAGCCGGTGGATCGGCATGATCGGGAACAGCTGGTCGATCGCCCACGAGTCCGGCATCGACTGGAACACCGAGAAGTTGCAGAAGTACGTGTCACTCAGCATCGCGTCCAACCCCTGCAACTCCTCCGGCACGTAGTCCAGGTCCCGGACGATCCGCTGCAGCTTCCGCCCGAGCGCCCAGAACAGCCGCTCCGCCAGCGCCCGCAGCTCGATCGACAGGTGCCCCAGGCTGAACAGCGTCAGCGTCTTCTCCATGTGCTCGACGGCGTCGTGGTAGAACTCCAGGAAGTTCTTCTTGGTCAGGTCCTTGTACGTGGCGAACAGGTCCCGGATCGGCTCCGGGGCGTCGTCCGGCAGGGCGTCCGGGGCGGTGCAGTTGTCGAAGTTCGACGTCCCGAGCACGTCGAACACCAGCACCGAGTGGTACGCCACCACCGCCCGCCCGCTCTCCGAGATGATCGCCGGGTGCGGCACCCCGGCCTCGTCGCACACCTGCTTCACCCGGTACACCACGTCGTTCGCGTACTCCTGCAGGGTGTAGTTCGTGCTCGACTCGAAGTTCGTCTGGCTCCCGTCGTAGTCGATCCCGAGCCCGCCCCCGACGTCCAGGTACTTCAGCCCGGCCCCGAGCCGGTACAGCTCGACGTACACCCGGGCCGCCTCGGTCAGCGCGTCCTTCACCTTCCGGATGTCCGACACCTGCGACCCCATGTGGAAGTGGGTCAGCTGCAGGCAGTCGTCCAGCCCCTTCGACTTCAGGTACTCGTGCGCCTCCAGCACCTCGGTCAGGGTCAGCCCGAACTTGCTCCGGTACCCGGCGCTGCCGCGCCACCGCCCGGACCCGCGGCTCGCCAGCTTCACCCGCACCCCGAGCGGCTGCCGCACCCCCAGCTCCTCCATGTACTTGACCAGCAGCTCCAGCTCGGTGAACTTCTCCACCACCGGGAGGATGTTCTTCCCGACCTTCCGGGCGAACACGATCATCTTGATGAACTCGTCGTCCTTGAACCCGTTGCAGATGATCGGCGTCTCCCCGGTCCCGTTGGTCAGGGCCAGCACCGCCAACAGCTCCGGCTTGCTCCCGGCCTCCAGCCCGAACCCGTGGGCCTTGCCGAAGTGCAGCACCTCCTCGACGACGTGCCGCTGCTGGTTCACCTTGATCGGGTAGACGCAGTGGTACGCCCCGGCGTACCCGTACTCGTCCATCGACTTGCGGAACGCCCCGGCGATCTCCCCGATCCGGTGCTTCAGGATGTCGGTGAACCGCAAGAGCAGCGGCGGCTGGACCCCGCGGGAGCGGATCTGGTCGACGAGTTCCTTGAGGTCGATCCCGCGGTCCGGGTCCTTGTCCGGGTGGACGGTGACGTGCCCGAGCTTGTTGATCCCGAAGTACCCCTTGCCCCAGTTCTTGACCCCGTAGGTCTCGAACGCGTCGGCGAGCTTCCACGGCGTGTCCGAGTCGGCGGTCCGCCGGTCCAGGGTCTTGGCCATCAGGGGGAGCCTTTCCCGCGAGGGGGAACGGGGTTGGGACAACGCCCCCATGATACGGTGGCGCGGGGGCGGTGCAACGGCAGGTGGCGGGGTCGTGGGGTGGTGAGGTCGTGGGGTGGCGGGGTGGTTTCGTCTTCTCACCACCTCGCAACCCCACCACCCCGCCACCCGCACCGCCGCCCTTCCCCCTCCCCCGGCGGGTGAGGTACAATGCCCGGACGCGACGCCGAACCGCCACCGCACCCGCCCGGACCGGGAACGCCTCGGAGCCGGAGACCTCCCCATGCCCAGCCCGTTCCCCGGAATGGACCCGTACCTGGAAAGCCCCAAGCTGTGGCCGGCGTTCCAGCACCAGCTCCTCGCCTGTCTGTACCAGATCCTCCTGCCCGGCCTCGTCGACCGGTACCGGGCCCGGGTCGGGACCCGCACCTACGTGTCCGAGATGCCGCTGTTCACCTCCGTCCTGCGGGAGGAGTACACCGAGGAGTTCGTCGAGGTCCGGAACCGGTCGGACAACAAGCTGGTGACCCTGCTGGAGGTGGTCGGGCCGGCGAACAAGACCACCCCGGCCGGGCGGCAGGCGTACCTGGACAAGCGGAAAGAGGCGGTCGCCCTGCGGGCCGGGGTGGTGGAGATCGACCTGGTCACCCAGGGGAAGCCGACCCTGACGTACTCCCGGGACGGGCTGCCGGAGTTCGACCACGCGGTCTCGGTCACCCGGGCCACCGCCCCGGACCGGTACGAGATCTACACCGCGACCGTCCAGAAGCGGCTGCCGAAGTTCAAGCTCCCGCTCGCCCCGGACGACCGGGACGCCCTGCTCGACCTCCAGGCGGCGTTCGCCCGGGCGTACGACCTCGGCGGGTTCGCGTCGCTCATCGACTACAAGTCCCCGCCCCCGGCCGACGTCGCCCTGTCCGACGCCCAGCGGGCGTGGGCCGACGACCTGCTCCGCCAGGCCAAGCTCCGCTGACCCGCGTCCCGACTCGCCCCGCTTCACAGCCCCGCGCGAATCGTCCGCCCGCGGCCGGAACGTCACTTCCCCCGGCCGCGTTTCATGTACTAGTTTTGACAGTCGCGCCTGTTTCCCAGACGTCCCAAATTTACAATCACGCCGGACCGCACGACCCCGCCGCCAGAACGGACTCCGGTGCCGATCGGCCTCCCGGTCGGGTCGCCCCCCCCCGCGACGGACTGCCACCCCGGCCGGAGCCGAATTTCGTGGGCCCAACCGTCTCGCTCACCCCCCCGCCGGCCGGGCCCGCGCCCGGCCCGCGCCCGCTCCTGGCCCGCCTGCTGTCCGCCGGGGTCGTCCCGGCGGACGACTACCACGCCCTGGCCGGGGCCGCCCGGGAGGCGGTGGACGCGGCCGACGACGGCACTCTGCTCGACGCCCTGCTCGCGGCCCGGCTGCTGACCGCGTACCAGGCCGGGCGGCTGCGGGCCGGGCGGCTGCACGGGCTGGTGCTCGGGAACTACCGGCTCTTGGACCGGCTCGGGGCCGGCGGGATGGGGGTGGTGTACCGGGCCGAGCACCGGCAGTTGCGCACCCCGGTCGCGGTCAAGGCCCTGCACCCGGACCCGGACCATTCCCCGCGGGCCCTGGCCCGGTTCTTCCAGGAGGCCCGGGCGGTCGGCCGGCTCCGGCACGAGAACATCGTGGCCGCGGTGGACGCCGGGGAGGAGCCGGCGGCCGGGCCGGACGCCCCGGCCGTCCCGTACTTCGTGATGGAGCTGGTGCCGGGGACGGACCTGGAGCGGGCGGCCGCCCCGGCCCCGCTCCCGGTCGGGTTCGCCTGCCACCTGGCCCACCAGGTGGCGGACGCCCTGATCGAGGCCCACCGGCACGGGCTGGTGCACCGGGACCTGAAGCCGAGTAACGTGGTGGTCACCCCGGACGGGCGGGCGAAGCTGCTCGACTTCGGGCTGGCCCGGCTGCCCGGGGAGGAGCGGCTGACCCGGACCGGGGCGCAGCTCGGGACGGTCGGGTACATGGCCCCGGAGCAGGCCCGGGACGCGCGGGCGGCGGACGCCCGGGCGGACGTGTTCGGGCTCGGGGCGACGCTGTTCTACGCGGTCACCGGGCGGGCCCCGTTCACCTCCCTGCCGGCGTACGCCGCCGCCCCGCCGTCCGCCCGGGTCCTCCGCCCGGAGGTGCCGGCCGGGCTGGACGCGGTGCTGTCCCGGATGATGGCCCTGGACCCGGCCCACCGGTACCCGTCGGCCGAGGCGGTGATGCGGGCCCTGCTCCCGTACCTGCCGGCCCGCCCGCCCCGCCCGGGGGACCACACCCCCCACCCGGACCGGCCGGTCGCGGCGGTCCTGGCCGCCCCGCACCCGACCCTGGCCGGGGCCCCGAACCGGGTGCTGGTGGTGGACGACCAGCCGGACATCCGCCGCCTGTGCCGGATCGCCCTGGTGGCCGACGGGCTCGCCTGCGACGAGGTCGGGGCCGGGCCGGACGCCATCGCCCGGGCGGCCGAGGCCCCGTACGACCTGGTCCTGCTCGACGTGGACCTGCCCGGGTTCGGCGGGGAGGAGGTGCTCCGCCGGCTCCGGCGGCAGCCCCCGACCCCGCACCTGAAGGTGGTGATGTTCTCCGGCCAGGCGGACGGGGACGAGCTGTCCCGGATCCTGCTGGCCGGGGCGGACGACTTCCTGACCAAGCCGTTCAGCATGACCCAGCTCCGGGCCCGGGTGAAGTCGGCCCTGCGGCTGAAGGAGGCGCAGGACCGGTCGGCCGGGCTGAACCGGGACCTGATGGCGCTGACGGCGGAGCTGGAGCAGACGCTGGAGGACCGGGACGGGGAACTCGTCCGCGCCCGGAACGGGCTGGTGCTGGCCCTGGCGAAGCTGGTCGAGCACCGGTCGGCGGAGACCGGGCAGCACCTGCTGCGGCTGCAGCGGTACTGCCGGGTGCTGGCCGAGGAGGCGGCGGCCCGGCCGGGGTTCGCCCCGCTCCTGGACGCCAACTTCGTCCGCTGCCTGGAGGACGCGGCCCCGCTCCACGACGTCGGGAAGGCGGCCCTGCCGGACTACGTGCTGAACAAGCCGGGGCCGCTCGACCCGACCGAGCGGGTGGTGATGCAGGCGCACACCACGATCGGGGCGGACACCCTGCGGGAGGTGGCCCGCCGGCACCCGTTCGCGACCGGGTTCCTGCACACCGCGATCGACATCGCCCGGAGCCACCACGAGCGGTGGGACGGGACCGGGTACCCGGATAGGCTGGCCGGCGACCGGATCCCGCTGGCGGCCCGGGTGCTGGCGGTGGCGGACGTGTACGACGCCCTGCGGGGCCGGCGGGTGTACAAGCCGGCGCTGACCCACACGACGGCGGTGATGACGATGACCGAGGGGCCGGGCGGGCACTTCGACCCGGCCCTGCTGGAGGTGTTCCGCGGGTGCGCCGACCAGTTCGACCGGATCTTCCGCGAGTTCACCGACTGAGCGCACGTCTGGAAGAAGGGCCGGGGTCTGGGTCTTCACCTCCCCCCTGGTGGGGGGGGACGCGACACGGCACGGGCGGCTACGGAGAACCCAGGGGTCGCTCTCCCCCCCCACCCGCCGGCGAAGCGCCGGCGACCTCCCCCACCAGGGGGGAGGTGAATCCACACCGCCGCCTTGCTCCCGGACGCTCCCCAGGACGCGGCCGCGCGGGCGGGCCGCCGCCAACAACCCCTTGACAACCGCCCCGCGGGCGGGTCCACTCACCGGCGGGCCGACGTTCCCGCCCGGGGGTGACCGATGCGCGCGACGGGGCTGGCCGCGGCGCTGCTGGCCGCCGGGTGCGGGCCGGGCGGGGAGCCGTTCCACCCGGTCGAGGGCCGGGTGGCCCTGGCCGGCGGCCGGTCCCCGTTCCCCGGGAGCGTGTCGTTCCGCCCCGACCCGGCCCGCGGGAACACGTCCAAGCACCACCCGACCGCGGAGCTCGACCCGGACGGCCGGTTCCGGCTCGTCACCGCCGGCCGGCCCGGGGCCCCGCCCGGGTGGTACAAGGTGCTGGTGTTCTCGGCCGAGAAGGTCGGGGACGGGCCGTACGGCGGGCCGACCCTGCCGAAGTGGCGGACCAGCCCGAGGTACACCGACGAGGCGACCACCCCGCTGGCGGTCGAGGTGGTCCCCGACCCGCCGCCCGGGGCGTACGACTTCACCGCCGGCCCCTGACCCCCCTCCCCCGGCCGCGAGAGGCAGCCATGCGGACCCCCCGCCGCGCGTTCACGCTGATCGAGCTGCTGGTCGTGGTCGCCATCATCGCCGTCCTCGTCGGCCTCCTGCTGCCCGCCGTGCAGAAGGTCCGCGAGGCGGCGGCCCGGATCAAGTGCCAGAACAACCTGAAGCAGATCGCCCTGGCGGTGCACAACTACCACGACGCGATCCGCCAGCTCCCGTACTGCCGGTACGGCGGGTACACCGCCCAGTACCCGGACGGGAGCCAGTGGGGCGGGTACGACCCGAACTCCCGGTCGTGGAGCTGGCTCGCGGTGCTGCTGCCGTTCGTCGAGCAGGACAGCCTGCACCGGCAGGGCGACGTCCCGAACGCGACGCTGGCCGGGAGCGGGGTGACCGGGGCGGTGGTCCCGGGGTTCCTGTGCCCGACCGACCCGGGGGCGGCCGGCGGGCCGAAGCTCCACCGGACGCTGTACATGCCCGGGCAGACGCTCGGGCTGTCCAGCTACAAGGGGGTGGCCGGCGGGAACTTCGCCTGGAGCCCGTGGGTGCAGGCCGGGGTAGGGGTGCCGAACCCCGCGCACAACGCCGGGGAGATGTTCCTGAACGGGGACGGGCTGCTGTTCGCGATGGGGTGGAAGTTCCCCCGGGGCTTCGCGGCCGTGTCCGACGGGCTGTCCGGGACGCTGATGGTCGGGGAGGACGTGTGGCACCCGGAGGTGTCGGCCGGGAACGGGGCCGCCGGGGCGACGTTCCCGGCCGGCGTCCCCGGGCTGTCCTGGGCGCAGTCGGCCGACATGACCCGGACGTGCGCGATCCCGCCGAACAACTTCCTGAACGGTCAGCTCCACCCGGCGCTGAACTGGAGCCAGAACCAGGGGTTCAAGAGCCGCCACCCTGGGGGGCTGCAGTTCGCCCTGGCCGACGGGTCGGTGCGGTTCGTCAGCCAGTCGATCCCGCTCGGGGAGTACAAGCAGCTGGCCACGATCCGCGGCGGGGAGGCGGTCCAGGCGCCGTGACTCTGGTGGCACAGGTCTCCGACCTGCGTGACGCGACCACAGGTCGGAGACCTGTGCCACCAGACCTGTGCCACCAGACCTGTGCCACGGTCACTTCTTGAACGCCTCGAACGCCTCGGCCACCTTGCCGGTCTTCGCGTCCCCGGTGTGGGCGTACACCGCGTACCGCAGCTTCAGCTCCCCGCCCTTCTCGATCCTCAACAAGTCCGTCTTCCCCTTCTGCGACGGGAACCCGCTCCCGCCCCGGGCGAACGGGTTCGGGCCGTTCAGCCCGTACGCCCGGACGTGCCACCCGGCCTTCGGGTTGTCCGGCCCCTCGAACACCGCGATCCCGACCGGCTTGTCGTCCACCTTCCCGGAGTAGTCGATCCACGCCGTCGGGTGGCCCCAGATCGGCAGGTCGTCCTTCTGCGGCGGGGCGAACGACTTGCCGTCGGCGGTGGTCACCGTCCCACCGTCCGGCCCGCGGCTCGGCCGCAGGGCGTCGTGGGTGCGGATCCCGAACGACCCCTCCTTGGTGTCCCCGAAGCTGACCGGGCAGACGGCCGCCCGCAGGGTGATGTCGAAGGTGAACAGCCGGCCGGCCGGCAGGTCGCGGAAGCTCACCACCCGCGTCTCGTCCATGATCTTCTGCCCCTCGACCGTCCGCCACTCGTTCACGGTCTCGACCCCCACCCCGCCGCCCGCGGCCTTCGGCTCGCCCACCTTCACGCACGTCATCTGGCCGTGCCGGCGGTTCCCGTCCTTGTCCTTCGCCTCGCTCCAGAAGTCCACCCCCTTGCCGTGCTTGTCCATGGTCTTGGCCTTCAGCTCGACCCCCTCGGGGATGACGTCCCCGTGGCAGAACCAGACGGACTTGTGGTGGACGTGGTCGGTCGTGGCCTCGCCCGGGAGGCCCTTCTCGACCGGGTACCCGCGGGTGACCGGCACCCCGCCGGGGGCGAGCACCGGGTACAGGAACGGCTTCGGGTACTTCGGGTCGGTGACGTACCGCGCCACCACCTCCTTCCCGGCCTTGAACTCGACGCCGTCCTTGGTGACGGCCGCGGTGACGTCGGCCGCCCGGGCGGCCGGGGCCGCGAGGAGGGCGAGGGCGAGGGGGAGGCGGCAGCGCATGAGGGGACTCCGGGAGGGGGGGCGGGCGGGGTGCGGGTGTAGTGTCCGCGGACCGGCGGCGGGTGTCAAGGCGCCGGAACGGCCACACGCTGCGGATGGGTGGGCGGGTTTCTCCGCAGGTGGCTTCCCCTCACCCGGCCGCTCGCGGACTCGCGGCCGACCTCTCCCCGCTGGCGCGGGGCGAGGTGGGGGCACCGCGGCCCCTCCCAGCGACCCGGCCCGGGGCGCCGGCGGGGCAGTGTCTTCACCTCGCCCCGGTTTCGGGGAGAGGTCGCCGGCGCTTCGCCGGCGGGTGAGGGGCGCCACCTGCGGGGTAGACCCGGGGCCGACCCGCCGCCAACCCCGGGAAACGCGCGGTAAGGTTGTCCGCCCCGCCGGAGGACCCCGCCGTGACCCCGCCGCCCGACCCCGCCGCCGGCCGCCGCGCCGCCCTCGGGTGGGCGGCGGCCGGGCTGGCCGTCCACCTCGCGCTGGCCGGCGGGGCGCTGGCGACGGCCGGCGGCGACCCGGCGTACTTCGTCCACTTCGGGACCGACTACCCGGCGTTCCCGCTCGCCCGGGCGGCGCTCGGCGACGACCTCCTCGCCGCCCGCGGGATGGGGCACGACGGGCAGGCGTTCTGGCTCCTCGCCCGGGACCCGCTGCTGCTCGACACCGAGTCGGCCCGCCGCCTCGACTACCCGGTCTACCGCGCCCAGCGGGTCGGGTACCCGGCGCTGGCGGCGGTGTGGCACCTCGGCGGCGAACGGGCCCTGCTCTGGGGGCTGCTGGCGACGAACCTGGCGGCCGTGTTCCTCGGCGGGTACGCGGCGGCCCGGCTCGCCGCCGCGGTCGGGGCGCCGGCCCGGGCCGGGCTGGCGTTCGCCCTCAACCCGGGCATCGCGGCCGGCACCCTCCTGAGCACGTCCGACGGGCTGATGCTGGCGGCGCTGCTCGGGTGCCTGCTCGCCGTCCGCCGCGGCCGGCTCGGGTGGGCGGTCGCAGCCGGGTGCGCCGCGGTGCTGACGAAGCAGGTCGCGTTCGCGGCGCTCGTCGGGGTCGCGGTGCTCGCCCCGGCCGTGCCGCGCCGGACGCGGGTGCTGCTCGCCCTCGTCCCCGGCGGGGCGGCCGCCGGGTGGGCGCTGTATGTCGGCCACCGGCTCGGGTCGGCCGGGCCGCTCGGCGGGGCCCCGGTGTTCACCGCCCCGTTCGCCGGGTACGCCGAGGCGTACCGCACCGTGTGGCTGCCGGGCGGCAACTGGGGCCACGCCGCCGTCGCCGGGATGGTGGTGCTCGCGGCCGGGGTGGCGGTGTGGCGGGTTGTGCGGCGGCGGACGCTGGTGCTGGCCGCGGCGGTGCCGTTCGCGCTGCTGGTCCCGTTCTTCCGCGCCGACGTGCTCGACCTCGCCCTGAACCCGCTCCGCGTCGCCGCCCCGCTCGTGACGCTGCTGCTGATCGACCTGTCCGCCCGCCGGGGAGGAATCCGTCCGAGCCCGAGCGCGAGCGAGGGGTGAGCGCCGCCCTCGCTCGCGCTCGGGCTCGGACGGGACCCGCCGCGCCGCGCAGCGGACGCCCGCCCCGCCCGTTACAGTGACGGGATGAGCAAGAAGAAGAAGGTGCGGGTCGAGCTGCGGAAGAACCGGACCAAGCCGCCGCGGGACAACGACCTGACCCGGGCGTTCCAGGAGGACGCGGCCGGGTCCGCCGACGCCGCGTCCACCGAGCGGGTGCGCGCCAAGGGGGACGTGTCGCGCTACCGGACCGTCGTCCAGGACGAGACCGGGGCGGCCGCCGGGATGCGGTCGGTGGACGCCGCCGAGTGCGTCCGCGGGCGGGTGCTGCGGGTCCACGGGCTGGCGTCGGTGGTCGAAGCGGACGACGGCCGGGTGTTCCGGTGCGCCGTCCGCCGGCTCCTGAAGAGCTTGGCGTCCGACGAGCGGAACGTCCTCGCCACCGGGGACGTGGTGTGGTTCCGCCCTTCGGGGGTGGGGGGTGGGTTGTTGGGGGTCGGCGGTCCGGTTGAGCAACCCGAGGCCCCCGAGGGCGATCCGACGCCGGAAGCCTCCCAGCCAACAACTCCCGACCCCCAACCACCAGCCCTGGAAGGGCTGATCGAGCGCGTCGAGCCGCGGCACGGGGTCCTCACCCGGGCCAGCCGGCGGCGGGAGCAGGTGCTGGTCGCCAACGTCGACCAGGTGGCCGTGGTCGTGTCGCTCGTCCAGCCGGACCTGAAGCCGCACCTGATCGACCGGTACCTGGCGGCCGCCCAGAAGGGCGGGCTGCGGCCCGTCGTGTGCCTGAACAAGATCGACCTCGCCGACCCGGTCGCGCTGCAGCCGCTGGTCGGGGCGTACGCCCAGCTCGGCATCCCGGTGCTGCTCACCAGCGCCCGCACCGGGGCCGGGATCGACCGGCTCCGCGAGCGCCTCCGCGGCCGGGCCACCGTGTTCTCGGGCCAGTCCGGGGTCGGGAAGTCGTCGCTGCTGAACGCGGTGCAGCCGGGGCTGGGGCTGGCCGTCCGGTCGGTCAGCGAGGTGAACAACAAGGGCCGGCATACCACCACCTACGCCCAGTTGATCAAGCTCGCGTCCGGCGGGTGGGTGGTGGACACCCCCGGCGTCCGGCAACTGGAGCTGTGGGACGTCCGCCCCGAGGAGGTTGAGGGGTACTTCCCGGACTTCCGCCCGTTCGTCCCGCTGTGCGCCTTCCCGGACTGCACCCACACCCACGAGGCCGGGTGCGCGGTCAAGGTGGCCGTCGCCCGCCAGCAGGTCAGCCCCCGCCGGTACCACAGCTACCTCGGCCTGTTCCGCGGCCGGGAGTGACCGCCGGCGGGGCGGAACCCGGCGGGCGCCGCCGGGGCCGCCGCTTGCGTCATTCCGGCCGCCGGCCCGGACTTCCCGCCGCCCCCGCGGCCCCCCGACCGGAACCACCCCCCGCTCCCCGGGGGCGGGCGCGGCCGGCACGACCCGCCCGCCCGCGCCACCCGTCGCATCACCCCCCGCGCCGGACAGAAACGGCGCCTTACCCAGCCCCGGTCGATTTCCCAACCGGCCCGGGCGCGGTCATAAATACGCGAGCACCCCGGCACCCCCGCCGGAGGCCGCGGCGAACGGACTGCCGCGGCGGCGGGGGGCGGGTGCGGGAGCCACGAACCCGTGGGGGGTCACCGATGAGCGTGCGGCGGATCAAGATGTGTCTGATGACGGCGACGGTGGCCGGCCTGATCGGGCTGGTGGCCGCCGACGCCTCCGCCTTCGGCGGGAAGAAGAAGGACGACTGTTGCGACCCGTGCGCCGGGTCGGGCGGCGGCCGGGGCGGGCTGTTCGGCGGCGGCGGCGGGCTGCTCGGCGGCCTGTTCGGCCGCGGGTCCGGCGGCATGTCGTCCGGCGGGGCGGCCTACGGCGGGGCGGCCGCCCCGGGCGTCGGGGCCGGGAGCTGGGTCACCCAGCAGCAGACGGTGACCGAGATGGTCGCCACCACCGTCGACCAGACGGTGACGGTGATGCAGCAGCAGCAGCAGCAGCAGGCGTACACCGCCTACCGGATGGAGACGGTGCCGGAGACCCAGACCCGGCAGGTGACGGTCAACAAGATGGTGACCGAGACGGTGAACGAGACCCGGACGGTGACCGAGCGGGTGCCGGTGCAGAAGACGATCACCGTCAACGAGAAGGTGCCGGTCCAGAAGACCGTGACCGTGATGGAGCGGGTGCCGGTGCAGAAGACGATCACCGTCAACGAGAAGGTGCCGGTGCAGAAGCAGGTGACGGTGATGGAGCGGGTCGCCGTCCAGAAGCAGGTGACGGTGAACGAGACCCGGTACACGACGGTGATGGTCACCGAGATGGAGACGAAGACGGTCCGGAACAAGGTGTCCGTCCCGACCACCGTCGAGCAGGGGCCGACCCTGGCCGACCGGCTGAAGAAGATCTGCGACCCGTGCTACGAGCCGTGCCCGCGGACCAAGACGGTGTGCAAGACGCACACCGAGTGCACCACCGAGTGCGTCCCGGTGACCAAGTGCAAGAAGGTCGCCGAGTGCGTCCCGGTGTGCAAGACGGTGTGCACCTACGAGTGCCGGCCGGTGACCAAGACGGTGTGCACCTACGAGTGCGTCCCGGTCCAGAAGACCGTTTGCGTCCAGGAGTGCCGGCCGGTCCAGAAGACGGTGTGCGCCTACGAGTGCGTCCCGGTCCAGAAGACGGTGACCGCCTACGAGTGCGTGAGCAAGCAGGTCACCTGCCCGGTCACCCGGACCAAGTGCGTCCCGACCTGCGAGACGGTCACCTGCACGGTGAACGTCCAGAAGTGCGTCCCCTACCAGGCCACCCGGTGCGTGACCGTGTGCGTCCCGGTGCAGCAGACGGTCAAGGTCTGCAAGATGGTCCCGACCCAGGTGACCAAGGACGTGAAGGTGTGGGTGCCGGCCCCGGCCTGCCCGCCGGCCGGCGACCCGTGCGCCAACCCGTGCCCGCCGGCCCCGTGCGGCGACCCGTGCGCCAACCCGTGCGCCGACGGGAAGGACAAGGGCGGGCTGTTCGACAAGCTGAAGGGGCTGTTCGGCGGGAAGAAGTGCAAGGCGAAGAAGGACGACTGCTGCGGGGCGGCCGCCCCGGCCGTCGCCGGGGCCCACGCCGGCTGCTGCCACTGAGCACCGGGGTGAGCTGACCTGACGCACCCGGCCCGGGGTTCCGCGAGGGACCCCGGGCCGGGTCGTTTTCCGTCCGGGCGGCTTCCTGTCTTCACCTCTCCCCGCTGGGGAGAGGTCGCCCCGGAGGGGCGGGTGAGGGGCAGCCACCTGCGGAGTCGCCCGGTCGGCCGAGAGGCGCGGGTGGCGGCGCGAGTGACCCCTTCGCGGGCGCCCCTCACCCGCCCCTCCGGGGCGACCTCTCCCCAGCGGGGAGAGGTGAAGACACCGGGCGGCCCGCCGTCACGGCTTCTTCGCGGCCGGCGGGCGGGTCTTCACGTCGGCGAGCAACTCCGGGTTCACCCGCCCGTGCAGCCGCCACACCCCGTCCGGCCCGCAGGCGTACGCCCCGTCCTTGAGGTGCTCCTCCACGAACCGCGGGGTCAGCGACACGAACCCGTGCGACTCGTCCCGGGTCACCCACACGTCCAGGTCCTTCAGCACCAGGTCCTTCGGGGCCTTCAGCCCCGGGCCGGTGACGAGCCCGAGCCGCAGCTCCTTCGCCCGCCCCTTCACCCCGGACCACTCCCCGCCCGGGGGGGTGAAGTCCACCCCGCACCCGGCCGCGGTGTGGGCGGTGACCACCACCGGCACCCCCGCCCACCGGGTGTGGACCCCGACCCGCACCGGGTGCGCCTTCCCGTTCGGGTCCTTGTACTCCGCCTGCCCGTTCACCGCGGCGTACGCGAACGTCGGCCACCCGCGGTCGACCATCGGGCCGGCCGCGGCCACCAGCCCCGGGTCGGTGGTGACGGCCAGCTCCGGCAGGGCCTCGGCCCCGGCGTTCAGCCGCTTGACGGCGGCCCCGGGCAGGGAGAGGTCGAGCGCCCGGTCGCGGAAGAACAGCTGCGGCTCGACCGCCCGGTCGGCGTCCCGGGTCAGGTCCTTCAGCCGCAGGAGCAGGTCGCACCCGGCGATCGACTCCGCCCCGCCCGGCCCGTCCTGGACCTCGACCTTCACATCGGTGAACCGGACCTCCACGTCCCGCCCTTTGGCCGGCCGCGGGGACACCAGGGCGGCCGGGACGACCAGCTCCGGGATCACCCCGGTCCGGTTCTCGGGCACCTCGAACCCCCACTTCTGCCACGTCTTCGTGTACACGAGCGGGTAGCTGTCCACCGTCCCGAGGGTCACCTTGATCTCGGCCGGCTCGCCTTTCTGCCCCTTCGGCTTCGGGACCAGGGCGCGGAACTGCATGACCGTGTTCTTGTCCTCCTTCAGCGGGACGCGGACCCGGGCGGCGTTGGCCGGCGGGGCGACCGCCTTGAGCAGCGGCGGCGGGGGCGAGGCTGACGGCGAGGGCCGCGAGCGCGGCGGACAGGGAGGCGACGCGCATGGGCGCACCCGTGAGGAGGGGGAAGGTTCGAGGATACCGCGCCGGCGGGGCCGCGGGGAAGTCGCCCCGGTCTGGTGGGGCAGGCATTCCTGCCTGCCAAGCGATGTACGGCAGGCAGGAATGCCTGCCCCACCAAGCGGAGGCGGGTCGCCGGCGGTCAGCGCGGCCGCGGCTCCGGGGCCGGGCCCCGCGGGGCCGCGGCGTGCCAGACCCGGACCGGGCCGTCCGCCGCTGCGGCCGCCACCCGCCCCCCGCCCGGGGCCCACTGTTTTCGGGCGTCCCGTCATGCCGGCCGTCACCCGATCACCTCGGCCACGTTCCCGGCCGCGTCGGTGATCTCGGTCGGCCGGACCTCGACCGTCAGCCCCGGGAGTTCCGGCCAGGCGTACCGCCCGCGGGCCGCCTTCAACGACCCCCGCACCGCCGCCAGCGCGGCCGCCGACAGGTTCACCACCAGCTCCGCCCCGTCCCGCTCCCACCCGGCCTCCGCCGCCGGCCGGAACCGCACCGCCTGCTCCCGGCCGGCGAGCACGAAGTCCCGCCCGTGGGCCAGCCGGGACCGGAACTTCCCGAGTAGCGCCCGCACCGCCTTCGCCCCGAGCGCCACCGCCGCCGCCCGGTTCCTTCCGCGCCCGCCGGCCGTCCACTCCGCGACCGCGACGAAGCTGCGGTCCGACTGCGACCCGTCGCGTTCGATCCCCTCGCGGACGCGGGTCCCCGTGACCGGGTCGTCCAGCACCGACCGGTGCCCGAGGTCGGTCACGAGCAGCGGGTTCGCCGCCCGGAGGACGTCCAGCACCCCGCCGGTGCTCCAGTCCCCGCACGCCTCGTGCTCGTCGGCGGTCAGCCCGACCACCTGGAGGAACTCGACCCGGCCGTTCGGGGTGTCGACCGCCCCGAGCTGCGGGTCGGCGGCGAACGCGGCCGCGCGGACGGCGGTGTCGGTGCCGACGGCGATCGGGCCGTTCAGGTCCATCGCGTGCCCCTCGCCGAACGGGTTGCCGGACCGGCGGACGTACCGGCCGAGGTTCATCAGGAAGCTGAAGGCCCAGCCCGGCGGCCGCTTCTCGCGCCCGCGGGTGAGCCGGAACGTCAGCTCGAACCCCCACCCGCTGACCGCCGGGTCGTCGGACTCTTTCGCGTACAGCTCGCTGAACCCGTAGGTGACGAGGTGCCAGTGGTCGGGGCCGGCGGCGCGGTACGCGCTGATGCCGTAGATCAGCCCGTCGCCGAACGGCGGGTGCGGGGCGGAGGCGACGTGGAGCGGGTCCGGCGGGTCCGGGTACAGGCGCTCGCAGGCCGCGTCGATGGCGTGCCAGCCGGGGGCCTCGTCGTCGGGCTGCTCGGCCGGGTCGGGCTTCTTCCGCTTCTTCGCCATGGCGGGGCTCGGTGGTGCGCCACGACGCTACCGCGCCGCGGCCGTGGTACAATCCGGGCGAGGAGGTGCCGCATGGTCACGGTGTACATCGACGGGAAGCCGGTCCCGTGGGCCGACGCCGAGAAGTTGATCGAGGAGGCGGCCGCGACGAAGACGGTCCAGTTCCGGAACGGGTCGGGGCGGGTGATCGCCACCACCGTGCCGGAACCCGACTGGGTCGCGGCGATCACCCCGGAGGAGACCGCCCGCCGGCTGGGCGGGCCGTTCCTCACCCTCGACGAGTACCGCAAGCAGGCGGGCCGGGAATGACCTTCGCCGTCGGCCACGCCACCCAGGCCGGTGGCCTGGGCTGAGGGAGGGCGCCCCTTCGGGGCTTTGAGGGCCGAAGGCCCGCCCTCCCTCAGCCCAGGCCACCGGCCTGGGTTCGGATGGGTGGTCCCGGGCGGGCGGCGGATCGACGCCCGAGCCCGCCGCTACAATCTCCCTCACCGACCTCCGGGGGCTGACGCCGCCCGGCTCGCCAGGGAGTTGCCATGTCCGCCCCGTTCGGATTCGCCGTCGTCGGCTGCGGGATGATCGCCCGGTTCCACGCCCGCGCCATCGCCGAGATCCCCGGCGCCCGCGTCGCCGCCCTCGTCAGCCGCAGCCCCGACTCCGCCGCCAAGCTCCTCGCCGAGACCGCCACCCCGCCCTGCCCCGTCTTCGCCGACGTCCTCACCGCGGTCCGGTCCCCCGGCGTCGACGCGGTCATCATCACCACCCCGAGCGGCGCCCACCTCGAGCCCGCCCTCCAGGCGGCCGCCGCCGGCAAGCACGTCGTGGTCGAGAAGCCGCTGGAGATCACCGGCCCGCGCTGCCAGCAGATCATCGACGCCTGCGCCCGCGCCCGGGTCCAGCTCTGCACCATCTTCCCGAGCCGGTTCGCCGACTCCAGCGCCGCCCTCAAGGCGGCCGTCGACGCCGGGAAGTTCGGCCGGCTCACCCTCGGCGAGGCGGCGAACAAGTGGTGGCGGTCGCAGGCGTACTACGACGACGGCGGGTGGAAGGGCACCCAGGCGCTCGACGGCGGCGGGGCGCTGATGAACCAGGCGATCCACAACGTCGACCTGCTGCTCTGGATGATGGGCCCGGCCGACGCCGTGTGCGGGCTGACCGCCACCCTCGCCCACGAGCGGATCGAGGTCGAGGACACCGCCGTCGCCGCCATCCGGTTCAGGAGCGGGGCGCTCGGCGTCCTCCAGGCGACGACCAGCGTCCACCCCGGGTACCCGAAGCAGATCGCCGTCCACGGCGACAAGGGCAGCGCGGTGATCGAGCAGGAGGACGTGCTGCGGTGGGACTTCGACCCGCCGACCCCGGACGACGCGGCGGTGCGGGAGCGGTTCGCGGCCAAGGTCGGGGCGAGCGGCGGGGCGGCCGACCCGAAGGCGATCAGCCACGATGGGCACCGCCGGCAGCTCGCGGACTTCGTGGACGCGGTCCGGACCGGCCGCCCGCCGAAGGTGGACGGCCGCGAGGGGCGGAAGGCGGTGGACCTGATCTGCGCCGTGTACGAGAGCAACCGGACCGGGCGGGTGGTCGAGCTGCCGGCCGGCTGACCGGCGTTTCCCTCAAGGCCGGCGCGGCCGGCGCCCGATGATCCCCCCAACCCGCCCCACCGGGCGGGTTGGGGGTGACGGATGGCCGCCTCGAAGCCGCGGAACCGGGCCGCCGACCTGGCGGTGTACCTGCTCGTCCGGCTGGCGGTGTGTGCCGTCCAGGCCCTGCCCGCCCGCCTCGCCTACGCCCTGGCCGACGCCCTCGCCCGGCTCCTCCACGCCGCCGCCGGCCGCCTCCGGCGGACCGCCCGCGACAACCTCGCCGCCGCCTACCCCGAACTCGCCGCCGACCCGGCCGCCGCCGACCGGGCGGTCCGGGCCGTGTTCCGCCACTTCCTCCGGGCCGCGGTCGAGCTCGCCCTGTTCCCGCGGAAGTTCCGGCCCGGGACGTGGCGGCGGTACGTCGCCGTCCCGGACGGGGACCGGCTGCTCGGGCCGATCGGGGACAGCCGCCCGGCCCTGATCGTCACCGCCCACCTCGGGAACTGGGAGCTGGCCGGGGTCGCGCTCGGGCGGGCCGGGTTCCGCACCCACGCCGTCGCCCGCCCGCTCGACAACCCGCACCTCGACCGGTTCGTCCGCCGCCTGCGGCAGTCCGCCGGGCAGCGGCTGATCGCCAAGAACGGGGAGTTCGACCAGCTCGACGCCGTCCTCCGGGCCGGCGGGACGGTGGCGACCCTGGCCGACCAGGACGCCGGCCCGCGCGGGGTGTTCGTCTCTTTCTTCGGCCGCCTTGCCAGCACCCACAAGGCGATCGCCCTGCTCGCCCTCCAGTACGACGCCGTCCTCGTCGTGACCGGGGTGGCCCGGGTGCCGCGGGCGGGCCACCCGGCCCCGCCGCCGGCCGCCGGCCTGGGGCCGATGTTCTACGCCGTCACCCTGGAAGACCTGATCGACCCGCGGGGGTACGCCGGGCGCGGCCGGGCGGCGGCCGTCCGGGCGATCACCGAGCGGTACACGGCGGCCCTGGAGCGGCTGGTCCGCCGCCACCCGGACCAGTACCTGTGGCCGCACCGGCGGTGGAAGACCCGGCCGCCGGAGCGGGCGGCCGACCGGGCGGCGTAGCCGGTTGGGCGTGAGAGGGCGTGTTGGAACCCGGGTGGGCGGCGCCTTGTCTTCACCTCCCCCCGGGTGGGGGAGGTCGCCGGCGCTTCGCCGGCGGGTGGGGGGGGAGACGCACACGGTCGCCCGGGCCGCACTTCCTCCCGGGTCGCTCTCCCCCCCACCCGGCTCACTTCGTGAGCCGACCTCCCCCACCCGGGGGGAGGTGAAGACCAACACCCGTCCCGGTTCCAGGACACGCTTTGACACCGGGCGGGCGGGCAGGGTACGATCCCGACCCCGCCGGGAACGGAGTCCCCCGCCATGCCGAAGCCGCGGAGCCGCGCCGCCGACCTCGCCGTGTACGCCGCCGTCCGGGCCGCGGTGTGCGTCCTCCAGGCCGTCCCGCCGGCCGTCGCGTTCTGGCTCGCCGACCGGGTCGCCGGGCTGTTCCACCGGTTCGTCCCGTCCCGCCGGCGGGTGGCGGTCGAGAACCTGTCGGCCGCGTACCCGGAACTGGCCGCCGACCCGGCCGCCGCCGACCGGGTGGTGCGGGCCATGTACCGGCACTTCGTCCGGGCGGCGGTCGAGGGGTTCCTGGTCCCGCGGAAGCTGCGGGTGACGAACTGGCGGGCGTTCGTGGACCTCACCCCGTCCCCGGCGGCGGCCGGGCTGATGCTCGACCCCCGCCCGGCCCTGCTGGTCACCGCCCACTTCGGGAACTGGGAGGTGGCCGGGTACGCCCTCGGGGTGCTCGGGTTCCGCACCCACGCCGTCGCCCGGGTGCTCGACAACCCGCACCTGGAGCGGTTCGCGCTGCGGCTCCGGCAGGCGGCCGGGCAGACGATCATCGCCAAGAAGGACGACTTCGACCGGCTGACCGCGGTCCTGGCCGCCGGCGGGAAGGTCGGCACCCTGGCCGACCAGGACGCCGGCCCGCGCGGGGTGTTCGTCTCGTTCTTTGGCCGCCCCGCCAGCACCCACAAGGCGATCGCCCTGCTTGCGCTGGAGTTCGGGGCGGCGGTGGCGGTGCTCGGGATGCCCCGGGTGTCGCGGGCCGGGCGGCCGGCCCTGCCGGCGCCGGCCGGGATGGAGGGGACGTTCTTCGCGGTCGAGGTGGAGGACGTGATCGACCCGCGGGAGTACGCCGGCCGGCCGGACGCGGTGGCGGCGATCACCGCCCGGTACACGGCGGCGCTGGAGCGGGTGATCCGCCGCCACCCGGAGCAGTACTTCTGGCTGCACCGGCGGTGGAAGAGCCAGCCGAAGGCGCGGGCGGCGAGCGCGGCGTGACTTCCCTCTTGTGGCACAGGTCTCCGACCTGTGTTGCCCTCACAGGTCGGAGACCTGTGCCACAAGACCACAACCACGCCCGCCGTCCCTCACGCCGCCTTCGGCACCGCCACCCCGGCCCCGGGCAGCCGCACCATCTCGTGGATCGTCCCGGTCAGCGGGACCACCACGTCCGGGCCGTCCGGCGGCAGCAGCGTGACCGGCAGCGCCCCGCGGACGTTCAGCGTCAGGGTGCTGTGCCGGTCCACCCGGGTGCCGGGGGCGAACGCGACCCGGAACCGCCGCAGCACCGCCGGGACCGCGACCCGGAACAGCCGCAGGGCGAACGTCGCCCCCATGCACATCCGCGCCCCCGACCCGAACGGGACGTAGGCGTACGGCCCGGGGCTCGGGCCGAGCCACCGGTCCGGGTCGAACCGCTCCGGGTCCGGGAACAGCTCCGGCAGGTGGTGGGTGGCGTACACGCTCAGCACCACCACCGACCCGACCGGGACCGGGTGCCCCATCACCGTCCCCGGGCGGGCGACCCGCCGGCTGACGATCGCGACCGGCGGCAGCAGCCGGAGCGACTCCTTGACCGCCCGCTCCAGCCGCGGCCCGCCGGCCGGGTCCGCCCCGGCCTCGGCCAGCGCCGCCCGGGCGACCGCCGGGTGCTGGGCCAGCAGCAGCAGCGTCCAGGTCAGGGCCGCCGCCGTCGTCTGGTACGCCGCGTTCAGGAGCGTCTGCACCTCGCCGACCACCTCGCCGTCGGTCAACTGCCCCGCGTCCTGGGCCCGGAGCAGGTGGGCCATCAGGTCGGCCTGCCCGTCGGCCAGGGTCTCCCGGCGGATCCCGATCAGGTGCCGGAGCCGGATCTCGAGCCGGTCCCCGGCGGCGAGCCAGTCCTGGTACCGCTCGACCGACAGCTCGACCGGCAGGGTCTGGGCGAGGACCACCCGGACCAGGTCGTCCAGGTAGCTCTGGATCGCCCCGGCGACCGCCGCCGCGTCGGAGAAGTCTTCCAGCCCGAACAGCAGCCGGCCGGTCACCCCGAGGGCGAGCTGCCGCATCTCGGCCGCGAGGTCGATCGTCCGCCCGACCCGCCACCCGGCCAGGGTGCGGTCGACCAGCGCCTCGATCGCCCCGGCCCCGGCCTCGACCGCCGGCCGGGCGAGCGGCGGCATCAGCAGCCGGCGGTGCTCGACCTGCTTGGGGCCGTTCAGCCCGAACAGCCCGAGGGCGTACCGCCGCTGGGCCGAGTTCCGCGGCCCGGGGGCGCCGTAGATGTGGAACGTGGCCGGGTCGGCGAACAGGTCCCGGGCGGCGTCCGGGCCGGCGACGAACACCGTCTGCTGGGAGCCCTTCGGGAACGCGACCGCCGGCCCGTACCGGCGGTGCAGCCGGGCGGTCCCGCCGACCGTGTCGTCGCACAGGTCGTGGAGCAGGGCCTCGTCCCCCGTCGGCATGTCCGTCCCGGTCGCCATCGCAGACCTCCGGTCCCGCGGCCACGGTCGGCGCGTCATAGCCGGACCGGGCGGTCTCTGTCAACGGGGAGAGTCTGCCGCCCGGGGGAGGGCCGGGAAGCCGGGTTGCGGCGGCGGGCGGGCGGGGGGTATGTAGCCGCAGCTCGTCCCTCCCGGAGACCGCCCGTGGACCGACCCGGCACCTTCCCCGTGGCCCCGTACTTCGACGTGCTGTTGAGCCGGCTGGACGCCGGCGACCCGCGGACCCGGGCGGCGTTCGGCCGGCACGTGCACTGGGGGTGGTGGCCGGACCCGGCGGCGGCGGACGGGACGGCGGAGGACTACGGGGCGGCGGCGGAGCGGCTGTGCCGGAAGGTGTGCGACGCGGCCGGGGTGACCGACGGGCTGCGGGTGCTGGACGTCGGGTGCGGCTTGGGCGGGACGGTGGCGAGCCTGAACGAGCGGTTCACCGGGCTGGACCTCGTCGGCCTGAACCTCGACCCGCGGCAACTCGCCCGGGCGGCGGACACGGTGCGGCCGGCGAACGGGAACCGGGTCCGCTGGGTGGAGGCGGACGCCTGTTCGCTGCCGTTCGCCGACGGGTCGTTCGACGTGGTGCTGGCGGTGGAGTGCGTGTTCCACTTCCCGAGCCGGGCGCGGTTCCTGGCGGAGGCGGGTCGGGTGCTGGCGGCGGGCGGTCGGCTAGGGCTGTCGGACTTCCTGCCGCCGGCGGAGTCGGCGGCGGCGGTGCGGGCGAACCCGCCGGGCCGGGACGAGGCGACGGTGCAGAGCTTCGGGCGGGTGGACCTGACGTGTTCGGCGGACGAGTACCGGGAGCTGGCGGCGGCGGGCGGGCTGGCGGCGGGCGTCGCGGAGGACGTCACGGCCGGGACGATGCCGACGTACGCGTTCCTGCGGGCGGACCTGCGGCGGGTGGGGGACCGGTCGGCGCGGGTGCACGAGCGGGCGACGGCGCGGCTGGAGACGGCGTGCCGGGCGGGGCTGCTGCGGTACACGGTGCTGGGGTTCGCGCGGGCGGCCGCCGCCGCCCGGGCGGCGTGAGTCAGGGGGCTTCGAGCGGCCCGCGGAGCGGCTTCGGGAAGACGTCCCGCGACGCCCGGTAGGTGGCTTCGAGCGGGCACGGGACGTACCGGTCGGGGGTGAGGAAGATCGGCATGTCGGGCATCGCGTCCCCGACCCCGACCGGCTCGATGTAGCCGGTGATGGTGGTGCCGGCGGAGTACGCGGCGAGGGTGAGCGGCTTGTCCGGCGGCAACTCGAACGGCTCGTCCCGGATGCGGTCCCAGATCAGCTTGTGGGCGCCCTGCGGGTCGCGCCGCGACGGCGGGAACAGGTCGACGATCAGCAGGTGAATCCCGCGGGTGAGCGCCCCGACCGCGTGCCCGACGAGGGCGTCGAGCCGGTACGGCGTCCCCTTGTCCTGCCGCGTGACGAACAGCACCGCCGCGACCGGTTGGTGCAGGTCGTCGCGGACGGTCACCACCCGGCAGGCGTACTGCCGGCGGTCGTCGGTCGCGCGGAACGCCGCCCGCGGCGGGTGTTCGTCCGCGTCGGGCGGGTCGTCGAGGCGGTTCCGGTGCGACACCGGCTGGTCGGGTTCGGGCAGTTCGAGGAAGCCGGCGGCCGGGCGGAGTTCGACCGTCTCGGTGATCGCGCAGTGCGACGCCGGCAGCACCCGCCGTTGAACGCCCGGCCGAGTTCGACGGCCCACCCGAGTTGGAAGTCGTGGAACGCGGCGTCGGAGGCGCGGGTCCAGTCGTGGATCGGCATGCGGCACCTCCCGCCGGGATTGTACAGCGTCGGCCGTCGTGCCGAGATGCGAGATGACGGGTCTTCAGCCCGGAGGGGTGGGACAACGTAGCCCGGGGCACCGCCCCGGGGTGGGTGGTAGCGGAGGGGTCGCAGCCTGAAGGGCTGCGACAAGGCGTGTCCCAGCCCTTCAGGCTGGGAGGTGGTTGGGGTCGGTACCCGGGGCGTTGCCCCGGGCTACGCTGTCCCACCCCTCCGGGGTGAAGACCGGGGCATCCGGCGGTGGCGGGGAGGCGGTGACCTGGACCACCGCCCCGTCCGCCAGGGCGAGCGGCCGCAGCACCCCGTTCTCGGACACCGCGGTCGTGGTCACGGTCGTGGCGTCCTCTGCCGGCGGCCCGCCCCCAGCTTACCGCCCCGACCCGCCCGGCCGAAGCGACGGCCGATGGTCACCCCGACGGCCCCCGTACGTCGCCCAGCGAAAGCCCCTCGCGGAAGAGCGGCCGTAGCCGCCGGAACCGGCCACCACCCGTCCTCGGAGTTTACACAGCCACGGAAATCAAACGTCCGCAGTAATGACTTCAAAGAAACGCCGGTGCTTGTCGTACGGGTGAGTACCACGTCTGGCGGCCGATACGTGACGCACTCCTTTGTAAAGCAGCCCCAGACCCCCGATGAGCCCCAAAACCATAACCCCGCAGGTCATGAAGGGCCACGGGGGCCCGACGGGTGCAAAGATCGCAGCAGCACCGTGAAGACCGAGCCCGAGCAACATGCCGGCCAGCCACACCGCGAGCCCACCTACCGACAGCAGGGTAGAAAGCACGGCCAGCAACAAGGCAACTCGCGCCGGAAGCCGGGGCCTGGCCGTCGCGCTGGAGTCTCGCGACTGGTCCCCCGGCGCGACCTCTTCGCGGTCCTCGTGCAGGGATGCAACCCCGCCTCGTTCGGGCGCTTCCGCCTGGCGTTGCTCTTCCGCCGGACGTACTTCCGCGACCGCGTCGGGCTGACGCCCCGACGCTCGCCCGGACACCAGCGGGGCGAGCACCGCGTCCCACTCCGCGGCGTCCTTCGGGCGGCGGTCCGGCTTCACCGCCACGCTCGCCGCGATCAGCCGGACCAACTCGTCCGGCACGCCCAACTCGCGCAGCTCGTCGGCCACGTCCGACCCGGGGGCGGCGGACAGGTCGCCGGTCAGCATCTGGTACCCGATCACCCCCAGCGCGTGGACGTCGTCCGGCGGGGCCGGCGGCTCCCCGGTCCGCTGCTGCGGGCTCGCGTACACCAGGCTGTACGACCCGCTCAGGAGCGTCGGCAGCCGGCCGCCGCGGGTCGGCGGCCCCTTCGTCTCCGACGCGATCAATAGGTCGGCGGCCGCCGACAGCCCGGCCCACCCGAGCATCTGGTCGGTCAGGGTGCCGCCGGGGACGTACTCGTACATCAGCCACGGGGCGTCCCCGGTCAGGCGGCGACCGCGACGACGTCCTTGAAGAACTCGAGCATGGGGACGCTCCGGGACGGGACGGGGCCTTACCGCGGGGTTCGTCGGAACGTGCGGGACATTTTGCGGGAACGGGACGGAATCTCACGGGGCGTCGATCGACACGCTCAGGAACATGCCGTCGATGCGGACCGTCAGCCCGCTGAACCGGACCGCCCGCAGCCCGAGCAGCGGCTTCTCCCGGGTGGCCGGCGAACCCGGCCGCGTCAGCGGGGCGCCGTCGGGCAGGTCGACCAACACCGGCACGGCCGCCGGGTCCGGGTCGCGGGTGCCGGGGAGGTTCGGGTAGAGCCAGAGGGCCGCGTCCCACCGCGGGATCGGGTGGGAGCCGAAGAGCAGGACCCGGTTCGTCCGGGAGAACTGCGCGAAGACGGCGGGCGGCGTCCACGCCTCGGCCTGCCGCTCCTGCATCAAGAACCCGTCGTTGTACCCGGTGGCGAGCACGACCGGGAACGGGGCCGCCCCCGGCGGCGGGGCGACGCCACCCGGCGACAGCACCGCCCACAGGATGATCTGGTCGCGGTACGCCCGGAGCTGGCGGCCGGTGGTCGGGTCGGTGACCGGCGTGCCGCCGGGCCGGTACAGGTCTTCGCCGGCGTCCGGAGGCCACGGCTGGTCGACGATCAGGGGCGGCATGGGCGGCCGGAGGTCATACCACGGGGGCGCGGCGGCGCTTGAGGCGGTCGTCGATCGGGAACACGCAGAACCGGCCGTCCGGGAACCGCTCGCGGCACTCGCGCGCCAGCGCCACCGGGTCGACCCCGAACGCGACCCGGGTCTCCCACCGGTACGCCACCCACGGCTCGTCGGGGTGGGCCGCGAGGCGGGCGAGCAGGTCGTCCGCGTCCGCGTGGTAGGCGACGATCTCCGCGCGCTGCCGGGGCTCGTCGCCCGGCACCCACTCGGTCACGAGGTCCGACCCGAACACGGTGTCCTGAAACATCTCGGCTTCGTTCCGTTCGGGTTCGCTCGGCTCGTGCATGGCGGCCCTCCGGCGGGCGAGACGTGACCGACCCCACCATACCACCGCGGCCGCGTCACCGCACCCACGGGCGGAGCCGCTGGCCGAGCGCCCACAGCCGCGCCCCCACCGTCCCGACGTCGGCGGCGAGCTTCTTCACCACCCGCCGGTACGCCCGCGCCGCCCCCGCCGGCACGTCCCGCCCCGCACACGCCGCCGCCGCGCTCCGCAGGTGGTCCTTCGCCTCCGCCAGCGCCGCCCGCTTCCCGCCGCGGCCCGCCCGCCCCACCATCAGCACCGCCTCCGCCAGCGCCAGCACCAGCCGCGTCCCGTCCGGCAGCAGCACCGCGTCCACCCGCCCCGCCGTCGCCGCCGCCTCGTCCGCCTGACCCGCCAGCGCCAGGTCCAAGGCCAGCCACGCCCGGAAGTCGGCCAGCACGTCGTCCGGGCCGCCCAGCTTCACCGCCGCCCGGCACACCTCCAGCGCCTTCTCGTCCTGGTCCAGCCCCCGGTACGCCGCCGCCAGCGGCCGCAGCATCCACGCCTCCACCCCGTCGCGATCGCGCCACTCCCCCAGCCACGCCGCCGCGTGCGCCAGGTTCCCGGTCGCCACCAGCGCCGCCCCCGCCTTCGCCCACGCCGGGGCGTCCGCCCGCAGCACCTCGCTGTACCGCGTCACCGCCGCGTTCACCGGCCGCCCCGCCTCCGCCAAGGCCCACACGTACGCCAGCACCACCTCCCGCCCGGCCGCCGGGTTCGTCGCCAAGAGCTCCGGGATGCGGTCGCTCACCGCCTCCGGGTCGCCCCCCGCCACCGCCCGCTCGGCCCACAGCCCGGCCGCGTCCGGGGTGCCGTCCGGGGCCGCCGACAGCTCCCGCAGCTCGTCCGTCGCCCGCGCCCCCCAGCCCTCCGCGTCGAACGCCGTCGCCGCGTCCTTCAGGAGCCCGCGCGTCGCCTCCGGGTCCTGCGCCAGCGCCCGGAACCGGGCCGCCGCCGCGTCCTGGTCCCCCTGCCGACACGCCACCTGGACCCCGCGCAGCCGCACCAGCGGGCTCTCCGAGTGCTCGCCCACCAGCTTCAGCGTCCGGGCCGCCCCGGCCACGTCCCCGGTCGCCAACTGCTCCCCGACCAGGCTCAGCCCGGCCGCCTCGAACGTCGGGTCCAGGTCGAACGCCCGCTGGAAGTCGGCCAGCGCCCCGCGGCGGTCGGCCACCCCCTTCCGGGCCTCCGCCCGGTACACGTACGCCACCGGGTTCGCCGGCTCCAGCTTCACGAACTCCTCGCACGCCTCCAGGCACTCCCGGGTCCGCCCGGCCGCGTCGTGCCACGCCGCCAGCTGCCGCCACCCGAGCACGAAGGTCGGGTTCTCGGCCACCACCTGCCGCATCAGGGCGACCGCCTTCGCCCGGTCCCCGCGGCGGTTCTCGACCCACGCCGCCCGCCCCCGCAGCTCCACCGGCAGCGGGTCCAGCTCCGCCGGCCGGCACGCCGCCAGCGCCTCCTCGTACCGCCCGGCCAGGGCCAGCTGCTCCGCCTTGCAGTCGTGCCCCGGGACGAACTTCGGGTACGCCTTCACGCACGCCTCGGCCGCCCGCAGCCGGTCCCCGGGGTCCGCGTCCTTGCCGTCCGCGCTCTCGACCCAGAAGATCGGCGCCCACGGGTGGAACGGGCCCCCGCCCTGCCACGCCTCGCGCAGCACCCGGTTCGCCCGGTCCTCCCACCCGGCGTCCCGCAGCTCGTTCAGCGCCGCCTGCAAGGGGAACGGCGTCTGCCCCGGCCCGTCGCACACCTCGACGAACGCCCGCAGGGCGGTGTCGGGGTCGTCCGTCCGGGCCGCGTACCGGATCTGGCGGACGGCCACGTCCGGCCCGGTCGCGTGCTCCTGGAGCACCGCCAGGGCGTCCCGGGCGTCCTTCGTCTCGTCGTCCGCGAGGTGGGCGTCGAACAGCACCGCCGCCGCGTGCGAGTACCCGGGGCTGGCCTTCAGCGCCTCCCGCAGGTCCGCCTTCCCGCCGTCCCGGTCGCCGGTCTGGAGCTTCGCCTCGCCGCGCATCATCAGCGCGACCGGGTGCCCCGGCTGCAGCCGCACCAGCTCGCTCGCCGCCTCCAGGTAGCTCTCCGACTTGCCGGTCTCGTTGTACCACTCGGCCAGTTGGTGCCAGCCCCACAGGTACGTCGGGTCGACCGCGACGAGCGCCTGCATCGGCGGGATCGCGGCCGCGTAGTTCCCGCGCCGGGCCTCGACCCACGCCACCCGCCCCTGCAGCACGAACGGCAGCTCGGCGGCCAGCTGCGGCGGCTGGGCCGCTTCGAGGGCGGCCTCGAACCGGCCCATCTCGGCCAGCCGCTCCGCCTTCAGGTCGTGGGCCTCGACGTTCCGCGGGTCCAGGGCGGTCGCCTTGTCCAGCGCGGCCAGCACCTCGTCGTGGTGCCGCGGGTGGTGGAGGGTGCGGGCCAGCCGGAGCCACACCCGCGGGTCCCCGGCCCGGTCCCGGGTCAGCTCCCGGGCCAGCTCGGCGGGCTCGTCCGGGGCGTCCGCCCGCTCCGCCCACAGCTGGACCGCGTGCCACGCCCAGTCGTACCCCGGCTCGTGCCGGACCGCCACCTTCGCCCGGTCCAGGGCCTCCCGGAACCGGTCCGCGTCCCACAGCCGCTCGGCCAGGAAGCCGTGGGCGAACGGGTCGAGCGGGGACCGCCGGGCGGCCCGCTCCAGCACCGCCACCGCCTCCGCCGGCTCCCCCGCGTCGTCCAGCGCGTCGGCCAGCTCCCGGGCGGCCACCGACCACCCCGGGGCGACCGCCACCGCCTGCCGCAGCGCCTCCACCCGCCCGTCCGCGTCGCCCGTCGCTTGGGCCACCTGCGCCTGGTCGACCCACAGCTTGGCCAGGAGCGGGAACCGGGCGGTCGCGTCCCGGGCCAGCGCCGCCGCCTCCTCGTGCCGGATCAGCCCGGCCATCTGCCCGATCACCACCGACCACGCCTGCCACAGGTCCGGCCGGTCGTCCAGGATGTCCTCGAACGTCGTCAGCAGTTCGCCGTGGTCGTCCGGGTCGGTGTGCACCTGCCGGGCCTGGTCCGCGAACGCGACCAGCCCGTCCCCGGCGTGCGGCTGGCGGCGCAGCTCGGCGGCCAGGAACGCCAGGGCCTCCCGCTTCTCCGCCCGCCCGCGGCTCAGCTGCACCAGCTCGGCGACCATCGGCTCCTGGTCGACGTTCGCCTTCAGCGACGCGCGGATCGCGGCCAGCGCCTCGTCGGTCCGGTCGGCCCGCTTCAGCACCTGGGCGAGCACCGCGTAGTACCACGGGTGGCCCGGCTCGACCTCGCCCGCCCGGGTCACGTCCGCGAGCGCCTCGTCCACCCGCTTCCGGTCGGCCAGTACCAACGCCCGCTGCCGCAGCGCCCAGGCGTCGTCCGGGCACTCGGCCAGCATCTCCGACACCGCCCGGTCGGCGTCCGCCTCCGGGTCGCCGGACAGGAACTCGGCCCGGAGCTTCAAGAGCGGGTGGTGGTGCGGGAACTTCTGGCACGCCTGGGCCAGGTGGGTGCGGGCGGCGGCCCGGCCGTCGGTCGCGGCCAGGAGCGCGGTCAGCGTCCGGTGGGCGTCGGCGGACAGCGGGTCGAGCCGGATCACCTCCAGGAAGTGCGCCCCGGCGGCGGCCACGTCCGGCTTGATCCGGGCGACCCGGGCGGCGGCCCGGTGCCAGACCGCCGGCGGGACCAGCGGGCGGGCGGCGGCGAGGTCGGCGTCCGCGTCCGGGTGCCGGCCGGCGGCCGCCCGGCACTCGGCCCGGAACAGCAAGAGGTCGCCGAGGGCCGAGTCTTCCGGCGAGCGGGGGGCGTAAGCCCCCTGAGGAGCACCCGACTCAGGGGGCTTACGCCCCCCGCTCGCCAGCTTCCTCACCGCCGCGTCGAGGGCGGCGTCGGCCTGGGCCGGCTCGTCCCGGTCGAGCAGGGCGTGGAACAGCGCCCGGGTCGCGGCCGGGGCCGGGACGGCGGCCCGCCCGGCCTTCTGCTGGAACAGCCGCAGCGCCTCGGGCACCTGGTCGGTCGCCCGGGCGGCCCGGAAGTACGCCTCCGCGAACTGCTCCTCCCGGTCGTCCAGGGTGGCGGCCAGCCGGTACAGGTCGGCCGCGGCCGCGAACCGCTGGCCCTCCCACCACTGGGTGGCGAGCAGGTAGTACCCGGCGGCCGCCCCCGGGCGGTTCCGGACCGACCGCCGCAGCAGCCACGCCGCCTCGGCCTGCCGGTCCGGGAGCGGCAGGAGGGCCTGGGCGAGGGACTGTGCGAGCAGCGGGTCGGAGTCGATGGCCGACCCCTCGGCCTCCAGCAGCGCCACCCGCTCCGGCATCCGGTTCAGGTCGCGGAGCACCCCGGCCTTCGCGGCCACCCACGTCGCCTCGTGCGGGAACAGCGCCAGCAGCGCGTCGTAGGCCGCCAGCAGCTTCACCGGGTGGGCGTCGTACCGGGCGAGGGCGAGCTCGGCGAACGCGGTCAGCCGGTGGCCGGGGAACGCGGCCCGCATCCGCTCCAGCGCGGCGACGGCGGCCGCCCGGTCGTGCGCCAGCAGCGGCTTCTGCACCGCGTACAGGGCCTCGCGCTCCGCCGCCTCCGGCAGCTCCAGCCCGTCGAGCTTGGCGGCGTGGGCCGCCGGCACCAGGGCCAGGCCGCGCGGGCCGAACGGGCGGAACCGGTCGGTCAGCCCGGCGACCGGGGCCTCGACCGGGCGGCGCTCGTGCCCCTCGGCCAGGAACGCGCTGCCGCGGACCGGGTCGGCCCCGACGCACACCCGGGCCTGCGAGAACCCGGCCTCGACCAGGGTGACGACGAACGGCACCCCGCGGCCGATCAGCTCGGCCGCGGCGGCCGGCCCGACGGTGAACTCGCGGCACGCCCACCCGGCGCGCTCCGCCCGGTCGCGCTCGGCGGCGTCCGGCAGCCCGTCGGCCGGCGGGGGGGCGTCGGCGGCCGGTTCGGGCAGCCGGTGGCCCCAGAACCGGGCCAGCAGCTCGGCGACCGTCGGCGGGGGGGTGCCGGCGACCGGCAGGTCGAGGGGCAGCACGCGCCGGGTGGTGGGGTGGTGGGGTGGTGGGGTGGTGGGGTCTTGTGTCTGCTCACCACCTCTCAACCCCGCCACCCCACCACCCGACGACAGCCGGTCCGCGAACGCGGCGTAGAACTCGTCCCCGACGGCCCGGGCGTGCTCGGCGGCCGCGGCCCGCTCGCCGAGGAAGTACGCGGTGTCGGCCCGGCGGGCGGCCAGCCACTTCACGTTCTCCGGCTCCAGGAGCGGGGAGAACTCGGCGTACCGGTCGAGGGTCCGGCGGGCGTCGGCGTGGCGGCCGAGGTCGTTCTGCAGGGAGGCCAGCTGGGCCGACACCAGCCCGCTCTCCAGCTTCCCCTCCGCGTCGGTCAAGAGGTCGAGGGCCTCGCGGTCCCGGCCGAGGCGGACGAGCAGGTGGGCGGTCGACTGCACCCCGGGGCGGAACAGCGGGTGCAGCTCCAGCGACCGGCGGGCGGCGGCCAGGGCGTCGAGCGGGCGGTCGGCCAGCTCCAGCGCGCTGGCCTTCTCGACGAACGGCCACGGCCGGTCGGGGGCGACCGCCTCGGCCCGGGCCAGGTACCGGTCGGCCCGGTCGGCGTCGCGGAGCCGGGCGGCGACGAACGCGTGGAGGGAGAGCCAGTCGGCCTGCAGCTCCGGGGACGCCTCGGACCAGTCCGGGTGCCGCCGCATGAACGCCCAGGTGGAGAGCGGGCCGAACCGCTCCATCCGGTACCGGGCGTGGTAGTAGATCGCCTCCGGGAACGCCGGGGTGGAGCGGTACGCGAGCAGGTGCAGCCGCCGGCCGAGGACCGGGGCCCCGAGCTGGATCGCCATCCGCCCGCCGATCAGCCGGGCCGGGGTCCCGTCCCACGCCCGGTACGGGCCGACCGCGGCCGCCGCCTCGTGGGCCCGGCGGTACAGCCCCTGGGCGTACAGGTCGCGGATCCGGGCCAGGTCGGCGGGTGCGAGGTCCATTCGGGTCTCGTCAGGGTGGGTCGGGCAGGTCGGCGAGCGGGGGGCGTGAGCCCCCTGGTGGGGTCCGGATCAGGGGGCTCACGCCCCCCGCTCGCCGCGCTCAGCCGGCCTCGCCGGCGGCGTCGGCCAGCGGGCCGAGCTGCGACAGGATGTTCCCGAGCTGCCCGAGCCGCATCCCGAACCGGTCCAGGAACTCCCCGAGGACGAACTCGTCGTCCAGCTCGCCGCCGGCCGCCGCCACCCGGTCGGTCACCTCCCGGACCAGGGACAGGTACGCCCGCTCCAGCGCCGGCAGCGCCTGCTTGCACGCCGCCCCGACGTCCGGGAAGTCGTCCGCCCACCGGGCCAGGAACGCCCGCCACCGGGCCCCGCCGTCCTGGCCGGCGGCCTGCGCCTTCAGCAGCCCGACCTGCTCCTGCTGGAGGCCGACCAGTTGCCGCAGCAGCGGGGCGAGGTCCTCCGGCGGCGGCGGGGGCGGGGCCGGCACGGTCAGCGGCGGGGTGATGTAGATCGGCGCGTTCATGCGGGGTCCGGTGGCGGGCAGGCGGGGGCCGCGGAAATTATACGGACGCCCCGGACCGGGGCGAAAGCGGCGGGCGGGGGGCGGGGAAATGGGACGAGCCGCCCGGGGGGGACCGGGCGGCTCGCGGGGGAAGAGTGCCGGGCGGGGTGGTTGGGGGGAACCCGCCGGCCTTCGTGTCGTGGTTCTGGGGGGAACCGTCTCGACGGGAAGGGGTAAAGCAGCGGCCGTGCCAAGAGCACCGGGCAACCCGCCGCGCGTCGCGCCCGCCCGGGATTCGTAGCCGATCCGCCCCGGACGAGAACTCCATTTCCCACGGCCCCGGGGGCGGGTTGTAAATTCGTGTCACCGGTTTGCAGGGTCCGGCCGGTAAAGGTTACCGGGCGGCGACGAACCGCCACTCCGGGACGCACGGCGGCATCTCCCCGGCGTGGTACGCGTCCGCCCCGATCCCGTCCCGCAGCTTCTTCAGCGCCAGCCGCCGGTACGTCACGTAGTGGCAGTCGCTCCCGGCCTCCCGGATCGCGTCCCACATCCGGTACAGCCGGTCCGTCTCCCGCACCACCTCGGCCAGCGACGCCGCCCGGTCCGCCTCCCACACGATCCGGGCGTCCAGGTTCTTCCGGAACGCCCGGTTGAACTGCAGGGCGTCGGCCATCAGCCGCTTGTCCGGGAGGCGGGCGGCGTCGGCCAGCTTCGGGGCGTCCTCCAGGTCCGCCCGCCGCTGCCGGAGGAAGTCGAGGTCGGCCTGGAAGTCCTCCGCCCGGGTCAGCACGTACCGGGTCTCCCGCGGGTCCAGCAGCTCCCACTGGACCGCCACCTGGTGGACCGCCGCCTGGACCGCCTCCCACCGCTCCGCCGGCGGGGCCGGCTCGGGCGCCCCCACCGGGGCGGACAGCAGGACGGTCGCGAGGAACAGGTCGGACGGGGACATGGGCTAACCCCCCTCGGGTTCGGCCCGGGCGCGCGGGGGTGCCGGCGCCCGAGGCACGGGTGAGACGAACGCGACACGGTGTGTCGGGTCGGGGAGGGAGCGGGCGGCCGACGGAAAGGGATGTCCGACCCGCCGCGCGGGCGGCGGGACGGAGGGCGGTCGGCCCGGCCTCGGCGATCCGGCGTGATCCGGTTGTGGGCACCGCTTATAGGCGGTGCTGTGGAACTCTACAATACATCTCGTGTGCCGCGGCGGCGATTTGCCACCCGATACCGTGACAACCGTCGCCGCATAAACCGGCGACCCGTCGTAACCGCCGTGAATGTCGCATGATGAACGAGATCGTCGTCGACGGGCGCGTTGTTCCACCCGCCCGCTTCGCTCTCACCTCAACGCCCCAGTTGCACAAGCGACTGGCATGTGATTGCCCGTCACGATGGCACACGGGAAGGTTTCGGGACGTCATCACCCCGAATCAAACTGACGATGTGCCGTCGGGCGAGTCACGTTGCCGCCCGGCGCGGCATTCGGCACCGGCGAGTTTATTCCGATTACGACGGGACTTGTTCTGCCGAGTGGGGTTCATCTCGCTATAACACTTCGGCCGGACCGACTCGCACCCGCGACCGGCGCGAAGACCCGACCCCATCTCAGCGCCCGGCGGCGCTCGCCGCCCGTACCACCCTGGAGGTCGCATGCGGCCCGTTCGCTCCGCGTTCACGCTGATCGAGTTGCTGGTCGTCATCGCGATCATCGCGGTGCTGATCGGGCTCCTGCTCCCGGCGGTCCAGAAGGTCCGGGAGACGGCCGCCCGGATGAGCTGCCAGAACAACCTGAAGCAGATCGCCCTGGCGGCCCACTCGTACCACGACGCGGTCGGGACGCTCCCCCCGAGCCGGATCTACAACCAGTACCTGTCCTGGGGCGTCCTCGTCCTGCCGTACCTGGAACAGGACCCGCTGTACAAGCAGTTCGACCTGACCCGCCGGTACATCGACCAGCCGGCGGCGGCGGTGGCCGCCGGCGTCCCGGTGTACTTCTGCCCGACCCGCCGCCGGCCGCCGAGCGTGAGCCGGGCCGGGCTCGACGCCCTCGGCGGGGTGGACAAGCCCGGGGCGGCCTCGGACTACGCCGGGTGCGGCGGGGACCGGGTCGGGTACGCCGGCGAGCTGGACGGGTTCAGCGGCAGCCCCGCCGCCCCGACCCCGGCCGACGGCACCATCCTGGTCGCCGCCCGGGTCACCCTGTCCGGGACCACCGTCACCGGGTGGCGCGGGCAGGTGACCCTGTCGTCGATCGGGGACGGGACGAGCAACACCCTGATGTTCGGGGAGAAGCACCTGCCGCGGGTGAGCCTGAACGCCGACATCGGGGACGGGTCGATCTACAACGGGGACCACCACCGGACGGTCGCCCGGACGGCCGGCACCGGCCCGTCCTCGAGCGCCGCCGGCGGGCCGTGGGCGTACGACCTGGGCCGCGGCCCGAACGACGTCGGCGGCGGGGCCGAGCGGTACCAGCGGGTGTTCGGCAGCTGGCACACCGGGGTGTGCAACTTCGCCCTGGCCGACGGCAGCGTCCGGGCGATCCCGAACGCCACCCCGGCGGACCTGCTCGGCCGGCTGTCCACCCGCAACGACGGGACGGTGGTGGCGGTGCCGTGACGACCGTGGGGGAGGCATTCCTGCCTGCCCGGCGAAGAGGCAGGCAGGAATGCCTGCCCCACCTGACCGGTGCCGCCGCGGCGGGCCGGCGATACACTCGCCCCGTCCCGACGCGGAGGGGCGGATGGCACGGTCGCTGGCCGGACGGGTGGCCCTGGTCACCGGGGCGTCGAGCGGGATCGGGTGGGAGCTGGCCCGCCAGCTCGCCGCCGCCGGGTGCAAGGTCGGCCTCGTCGCCCGCCGGGCCGACCCGCTCGCCGACTTGGAGAAGGTCGTCGCCGCCGCCGGCGGGACCGCGGCCGTCGCCGCCGCCGACGTGGGCGACCGGGACCAGGTCGAATCCGCGTTCCGCCACGTCCGCGACCGCCTCGGCCCGGTCGACCTGGTGGTCGCCAACGCCGGGGTCGGGAAGGCGACCCAACTCGACCCGGTCAACCTGGACGACGTCGAGCAGACGTTCCGGGTGAACCTGCTCGGGGTGGTGTACACCCTGTCGGCGGCGCTGCCGGAGATGCTGGCCCGCCGGTCCGGGCACCTGGTCGCGGTGTCCAGCCTGGCCGGGTACCGCGGGCTGCCGGGCGAGTCCGCGTACTGCGCCAGCAAGGCGGCGGTGAACGCCTACCTGGACGGGCTGCGGATGCAGCTCCGCGGCACCGGGGTGGAGGTGACCACCGTCTGCCCCGGGTTCGTCACCACCCCGATGACGGCGAACAACACGTTCCGCATGCCCGGGCTGATGACCGCCGAGGCGGCCGCCGGGCGGATCGTCCGGGCGGTCCGGGCCGGCACGAAGGTGTACAACTTCCCGTGGCGGCTGCACCTGATGGTGAAGCTCAGCCGGTGGCTCCCGGACCGGGTCATGACCTGGGCCATGCGCGACTACGCCGCCGACGCCGAGAAGAAGCCGCCCGCCCCCGCGTGACCCCCGAGGAGTTCCCGATGCGACCCGTGGCGACCCTGGCCGTCCTGCTCGCGGCGTCCGCCGCCGTGGCGGCCGACGACAAGGACAAGGCGGCGATCAAGCCGATCCCGACGACGGACCTGAAGCTGACGTTCCCGAAGGCCGGGAAGCCGACCGAGCCGGCGGTGATCGGCTCGGCGGACGAGCTGGCGAAGAACGAGGTGGTGGGCGGGTCGGCCGCCGAGCTGAAGAAGCAGGTGGACTTCGCGAAGGAGAAGCTGGTGGTGTTCGCCTGGGGCGGGTCCGGCGGGGACCGGGTGGCGGCGGACGGGCTGAAGACCGACGGCGGGAAGACGACGGCGGCGTTCGCCCTGACCCGCGGGCTGACCCGCGACTTCCGGATGCACTTCGCGCTGTTCGCCGTCCCGAAGGACGCGGAGGTGAAGGTCGAGCCGGCGAAGGGGAAGTGACACGCGTCCCTGGAGTAGGTTGCCGGTGTTGGAGTCCCGGCTTCAGCCGGCGCTTTGCTGGCGCCGGCTGAAGCCGGGACTCCAACACCGGCCGTTCCCACCCGCTCACCCCTTCATCTTCACTTCGGCAGGTCCCAGACGCGGATGTTGCCGGCCCGCCCGCCGGCCGCCAGGGTGTGCCCGTCCGGGCCGAACCGGACGACGTGGAACCCCCGCCCGCCGCGGTACGCGAACACCTCACTGCCGGTCGCCACGTCCCACACCTTCACCCCGTCGCTCCCGGCGCTGGCCAGCCGCCCGCCGCCGAAGCTGACCGACCAGGCGTCCCCGTCGTGCGCCTTCAGGGTGTGCACCAGCTTCCCGGTCGCCGCCTCCCACACCCGCACCGTCCCGTCCCACCCGGCCGTCGCCAGGTGCGTCGACGCCGGGCAGAACGCCACCCCGTACACCGGCCCCTTGTGCAGCCGGAGGGCGTGGGTCGGCCTGGCCGGCCCCTCCCACCGGTCCCAGTCCAGCTCCCGGGCGTCCCACACCCGCACCCCGTCGCTCCCGGCGCTGGCCAGCCACCGCCCGTCCGGGCTGTACCCCAGGGCGTGGACCGTCCCGGCGTGCCCCCCCAGCTCGATCGGGACCTGGGCGTCCTGGTTCCACACCCGGACCGCCCCGGCCCGGTCCCCGGTCGCCAGGTACAGGGCGTCCGGGCTGAACGCCGCCGCCTTGGTGGACGTCGGGTGCGGGTACCGGCGGTACACCCGGAAGCTGTCCAGGTCCCACACCGCCACCTCCTGGTCGTCGCTCGGGGTGACCAGCAGCCGGGACGGCGGGACGACCCACCCCGGGGCGTTCCCCCCGTCCCGCCGGGCCCCGGCGTCCCGCCGGTCGACGGCCACGTCGGCCGCCCACACGTTCCCCCGGAGCCGCGGGTCCAGGGTCCGCACCACCTCCTGGGCCCGCAGGCCCCACACCTGGACCGCCCCGTCCTCGTACCCGGCCACCAGCTCGTCCGGCCCCAGGAACGCCAGCGCCCAGACCGGCCCGGCCTCGGCCGCCAGGGTCACCCGCGGCTCCGGGCTCGGGTCGGGGGCCGGCGGGGCCGGGGCGGGGGCCGGGGCGACGAGGTGGCCGGTCCCGACCAGCAGCCCGCCGACCAGCATCCCGCCGACCCACGGGAGGACCCGGAGGGCGACGGCCTTCCAGCAGACGTGCTTCCGCGGCCGGACGGTGGCCGACCGGGACGCGACCGGGCAGACCTCGGCCGGGGCGTCGAGCGGGGACAGGGCGCGGATCCGGGTCAGCTCGTCGGCGAACGCCTGGGCCACCTCGGCGGCCGTCTGGTACCGGCGGCCCGGGTCCTTGGCCAGCAGCCGGTCGATGATGTCGGACAGCTCGTCCGGGATGGCCGGGTCGACCTGGCGGAGCGGGGGCGGGGTGTCGTCGGTCACCCGGCGGAGGACGGCGAGCGGGGTCTTCCCCTCGAACGGGGGGGCGCCGGTGGCCGCCTCGTACAGCACGCTGCCGAGGCTGAACAGGTCGCTCCGGGCGTCCGCCTCGCCCCCCTGGGCCTGCTCCGGGGCCATGTACAGCGGGCTCCCGGCCACGTACCCGGTGCGGGTCAGCTTCCCGTCGTCGGCCGCCCGGGCGAGCCCGAAGTCGGTCAGCTTGACCCGCCCGAACCGGCCCGGCCCGGGGTCCCCGCCCGGGTCCGCCGGGGGGTCCTCCAGGAGGATGTTCCCGGGCTTGATGTCCCGGTGGGTCAGGCCCTCGGCGTGGGCCGCGGTCAGCCCGGCGGCCGCCTCCATCCCGAGCCGGGCGACCTCGGCCGGGGTCAGCTTCCCGACCCGCCTCAGCCGCCGGTCCAGGGACTCCCCGCGGACCAGCTGCATGACCAGGTACGGGAGCTCCGACGCCTCGTCCTCGTCCACCTGGTGGACGGCCACGATGTTCGGGTGGGAGACGGCGGCCGCCGCCTTCGCCTCCCGGCAGAACCGGTCCCGGGCCAGCTTCTGCTTGGCCAGCTCCGGGTCGATCACCTTGATCGCCACCTCCCGGGTCAGGCACGGGTCGAACGCCCGCAGCACCACCCCCATCCCGCCCCGCCCGACCTCCCCGAGGACGTCGAACGGCCCCAGCTTCCCGAGCTTCCCCGGGCCGTCGGCCGGCTGCAGGAACCGGAGCAGGTCCAGGCCCGGCCCCTCGGCCGACTGGGTCAGCTCCACCGCGGCCGGGCGGGCGGGGGGGGCGGCCGCCCCGTTCCCCGGGGCCGCCCGGGGCGCCGCCCGGGCGGCGGACAGGACCGGCAGCCCGGCCGCCCCGGCCGGGGCGTCGGCGGCGCACCGCCGCAGGGCCGGGTAGTAGGCCGAGTCGGACGAGGCGACCGCCTCAGCGCAGTCCCGGAGGTCGGCGCACAGGGCGGCCGGGTCCCCGCCGGCCAGGTCGACGAGCCGGCACTGGCACCCGGGGCAGGCCCCGACGTGGTCCTCCAGGGCGGCCTTCCGGGCGTCGGGGAGCCGGCCCCGGACGAGCCGCTCCAGGTCGGCGGTCGGCGGGCATTCGGTCGTCGGTGCGGCGTCGGCGGCCATCGCGTGCCTCTCCCCGTCGGTCCTACCCCGCGTCCTCGGCGTCCATCAGCGCCCGGACCTCCTCCCGGAGGCGGGCCAGGACCCGGCTCTTGGCGACGTACACCGCCCCCGGGGTCATTTTCAACCCGGCCCCGACCTCGGCCGCCGGCTTCCCCTCCACGGCCGTCTGCCAGAACGCCTGCCAGGTGGTGTCCTGGAACTCCCCGCGGACCCGGTCCATGGCCCGGGCGCTGACCCGCCGCTGGTACTCCTTCTCCCACTCGGCGTCCGGGCCGCGGTCGTCGCCCCGGGCGGGGGTGGCGTCGAGCCGCTCGTGGGCGTCCGTGTCCCCGGTCCCGCGGGGCCGGTGCCGCTGGGCGGTGAGGAAGTTGTAGATCTTGTTCCGGGTGACGGTGTACAGCCACCCGCGGAACGTCCCCCGGGCCGGGTCGTACTGCATCTTCGGGGCGTTCCGGGCGACGCTCCGCAGCACGTCCTGCATCAGGTCGGCGGCGTCCGCGTCCTGCAGCCCGCGGTTCCGGGCGAACCGGTACACGACCGGGCCGTACAGCTGGACGAACTCCCGCCAGGCGTCCGCGTCCCCCCCGTCCCGGATGCGGGCGAGGAGGGTGACCCGGGTGAGCGGCGGCTCGGCCATGCGGGGACTTCCCGACCTGGGGATACCGGGTGCCGGCGGACGACTTACACGCCCGGCCGCGGCGGGCGGGGCGGGGGGATGCCGCCCATTTTAGCCGCCCGCCGCCGGAATGCGATGGGGGCCGGCCGGGCCGGCCGGTCGTATCGGTAGTCCCGACGCCCCCGCCTTCCGCCGGAGCCGACCCATGTTCTTCCCCCGCCTCGCGTTGGCCGCCGCCCTCGCCGCCGGCGCTTCGACCCCCGCCCCGGCCGACGACAAGAAGGAGGACACCAGCACCAAGGTGACCGGGGTGGCGGTGTTCCCGAAAGACCTGCCGTCGTTCGACGGGCGGGTGCTGGAGTTGCGGCTGTACGCGGCCGACCCGCGGGTGGCGGACAAGGCGGCGGAGCTGGTGGAGCTGGTGGAGGTGAAGGAGTTCAAGCACGTGACGGGTGCGGAGACGAGGAAGGAGTTCGTGATCGGGGCGAAAGGCGAGCTGAAGCCGACGATGCGGTACTACGTGACGGCGTTCGTGCTGGGCGGGAAGGACCGGACGCACATCGGCCTGGCGGACCACGTGAAGGAGCCGCTGAACAAGGTGCTCACGGACGGCAACCCGCGGGAGGTGACGATCCGGTTCCGGGAGGTGAAGAAGTAGCGCGCGCGCCCGGCTCGCCTCCGCCCCGCGCACCGGTTACACTGCGACCGTCCCTCCGGGAGGTGCGGCATGACCCGTCTGCTGTCGGCCCTCGCCCTGTCCGCCCTCGTCGCGGGGGTCGTCCCGGCCGCCCCGGTGCCGGAGGTCCCGGCCGACCCGACCAAGGACCGGGAGGGGAACCCGCTGCCGAAGGGGGCGACCGCCCGGCTCGGGTCGATGATGTACCGCGGGCCGATGTCCGGGCTCACGTTCTCCGCGGACGGGAAGCGGCTCCTCGCCCGGGACGAGACGAACCGGCTGTTCGTCTACGACGCGGACACCGGCAAGCCGCTCCCGACCAACACGGCCCAGCCGCCCGAGCTGGATCGGTTCGTGAAGGCCGGCGGCCGGGTCACCTCGGTCGTCACCGCGGACCGGGTGGTGTGGCTGGCCCAGGCCCCGTTCCGCCTACCGTTCCCCTCGGAAGTCGTCGTGTGCGGGCTCGACGGGAAGGTGCTGAGCCGGTTCGACGTCGAGGGGCAGGTGTCTTTCAACCCGGAGGTCTTCCGCGACGGGTTCGGCGGGGCCGCGGTCAGCGGCGACGGCCGGTACCTGGCGACGCTGGTCGGCGGGGACCAGCCGGCCGTGGTGGCGCACGACCTGGCGACCGGGGGGCGGCTGCTGTCGCGGCCGCTGGACAAGAAGGACGGCCCCAGCGTCGCCCTGTCGCGGGACGGGGGGACGCTGTTCGTCAAGCGGACCGGCGGGCCGATCCGGCGGTTCGGGCTACCCGGCGGGAAGGAACTGCCGCCGCTCGAGGGCACCGACCACGAGGTCTGGCAGGCCCAGGCGTCGCCGGGCGGGAAGTGGGTGGTGACGGGCAAGTTCCGCACCCGGACGGAGGTCGGGGGGAAGGTTGAGGACAAGGACGTGACGCACCTGGAGGTGCGGGCCGGGGACACGGGGAGGCTGGTCGGGAAGCTGGAGGTCGGCGGGCGCGCCCAGCACGTCGCGTTCGTCGGGCCGGACGCCCTGGTCGTGTCCGCCGAGAGGCCGCGGCCGCCGGGCATGCCGCTGACGGCCCTGTCCCGGTGGAACCTGTCCGACCTGAAGCGGGAGTGGGAGGCGCCCGGGACGGGCCTCCGGGTGGCCGCGGCCCCGGACGGGAAGACGTTCGCCGCGGCCGCGTACCTCCAGGCGGTCATCCACGACGCCGGGACCGGGAAGCCGCGGGCCCCCACCCCGGGGCACACCCGCGGGGTCGAGTGGGTCGGGTTCTCCCCGGACGGGAGGGCGGTGTCCACGGCCGGCGGGGGGGAGGTGATCACCTGGGGGACCGGTGGGGAGTTGAAGCGGCGGGTCTCGGTGCCCGAGCTGAACGCCGTCACGACGGTCTTCCTCGGCGGCCCGCCGGCCGGGGACCACCTGGTCGGGCCGGGGTTCGCGGAGGACGAGCGCCGCACCCCGGTCGTGGTCGGCTGGGACCGGGAGAAGGCCGCCGTCGGGTGGCGGCTGCCGGTGGCCGACCCGCCGTCGGGGTGGGTGGTGTCGTGGGCCGCTTCCCCGGACGGGAGGCGGGTGCTGACGGCCCGGCCCGGCCCGGCCGGGCAGGAGGTGGTGACCGTCCGTGACGGCCCGACTGGGGAGAAGGTGTCCGAGTGGTCGTACCCCCGGGGGCGCCTCCCGACCCCCAACCCGCCGCCCCGGGCCCTGTCCGGCGACGGGCGGGTGTTGGCCGTCCTGACGGACGAGACGGTGCTGGTCCGGGACGCGGCCACCGGCAAGGAGGAAGGCCGGGTGGACCTCGTCCCGGGGAAGCCGCGCGCGGCCTCGGGCCCGAGCATCGACCTCGCGGCGTCGCGGGACGGGTCGCGGGTGGCGGTGCTGGACCGGGGGGTGGCCGTCGTCTACGACGTGAAGTCCGGCAAGCCGGTCGGCCAGCACACCTTCCCGGACCCCTGGCCTGGACACCTGACGTTCAGCCCGGACGGCACGTCCATGGCCGTCAGGTACACCCGCGGCTCGCTCCGGGGCCAGACCTTGTTCGTCTGGGAGCCGGGGAAGGGCCCGGCCGGGCTCCGCGCCTTGGGGGCGGGGGCGGGGTCCGGAGTCTTGTGCGCCGCGTTCAGCCCGGACGGCAAGAGCCTGGCGGTCGGGTACTCGGACGGCACCGCCCTGGTCTGGGACCTGACCGCGAAGTGAGTGCGTCACTACCCGACGTGGTACTCGACCGCGTGGGCCTCCGCCGCGGTCGGCACGTCGAGCTTGTCGAACAGCCGCTCCCACACCCGGGTCGGCACCTTCCGCTCCCGCCCCGCGTTCCGCTCCCGGACCAGCGGCACCGGCGGCTCCAGGTACACCACCCGCACCCGCGCCCGGTACGCCGCGCACAGGTCGATCACCCTCCCCCGCAACACCCGCGACACGTTCGTCCCGTTCCACACGAACGGCCGGGCTTTCCGCAGGCACGCCTTCGCCTTGGCATACGCCGCCACCACGCCGGACTGGTCGTCCGCCGGGTCCACGTCCAGCTCCGCCCGGATCTGGTCCAGCGCGATCACCTCCCGGTCCCCGGCGTGCTGTGACAGCCAGGTGTCCTTGCCGCACCCCGGCAGCCCCGACAGCACTACCGCCTCGCACCGCGTGTCGTCGTACAGGTCGAGCGTCGGGTGGGCGGCCGGGGTGCGGAAGTAGCTGAACCGGGAGTGGTCGGAGGCGAACGGGCGCGGCCCGGCCCACACCCCGCACTCCCGGCAGAAGTCCGGGAACAGCCCGAGCCGGGTGAACGTGTCGTCGCCGGTGACCGCCACGATCCGCCCGCGGTGGTCCGCCTCCGCCAGGATCGCCAGCAGGTCCATCCGGGCGGTGACGGCCGCGGTGACCGCCGCCCGCAGCGGGTCCGGCTTGTCCAGGTAGTTCCCCGGCAGCCCGTGCCACCGGACCAGCCCGAGGATCTGTTCCCGCACCGCGAACGGCGTCCCGAGCGGGCCGAACGCCGGGTCGTCGGCGAGGATGCGGCGGGCCTTGTAGACGCCCTTCACCGCGTGCCCCGGCGACCGCACCCGGCCGTCGGCCTCGACCCGGGTGCAGTCCGGCTTGGCGACGTCGTGGAGCAGCGTCGCGGCGAACAGGACGTGCCGGTCGGCCTCCGGCAGCTCGCGGAACGCCGGCAGGGCGGCGAGCTCGGCGAGCACCATCCCGAGGTGCGTGAGGACGTCCCCCTCGGCGTGGAAGACCGGGTCCTGCGGGCAGTCCGCGAGCGGGTCGAGCCACGGGAACGTGGCGCGCAGCGCCGCCAGGTCTACCCGCCAATCGGGCGGCTCGGGGCACCCGGGGATGCGCCAGACGTCGTCCATGTCACCGGCCTCCGTCACGCGGGCTTCACCGCCCGGGTCGCCAGGAACGTCGGGATCACCTTCTCCAGCGGCTTGCCGGGCTGCACGTCCTCGTACAGCCCGGTCAGCACGAACCCGGCGTCGAGCTGCCCGCCGACCTGGTCGGCGAGCGTGTGGCCGTACACCAGCGGCTCGTTCCGGTCGGTGTACCGCCGCCGCTCGTCGTCCGTGAGGTGCGTGAGGTCCGAGTACGGGACGGGGTGCCGCACCACCAGTTCGCCCGCCTCCATCCGGGCGTCGTCGAACACGAACAGGAGCGGGTTGGTGAACCCGGCGAGCAGCACCCCGCCGGGCCGGAGCACCCGGAACGCCTCCCGCCACACCGGCCGGACGTCCGGGGCGAACAGGTTCGACACCGGGTGGAAGACGAGCCCGAACCGCCGGGCCGGGAAGCACGACAGGTCGGCCATGTCCCCCTCGACCGTCTCGATCGCCAACCCCTCGCGGTCGGCGACCGCCCGGTCCCGGCCGAGCTGCCGCGGGGAGTTGTCGAACACCGTGACGTTCGCCCCGGCCGCCGCCAGCACCGGCCCCTGCTGCCCGCCGCCGGACGCGAGGCACAGCACGTCGAGCCCGGGGAGCGGCGGGAACCAGTCGCGCGGCACCGGCTTCGTCGGGGTGAGGATCACCGACCAGTCCCCGCGCCGGGCGGCCGCGACCACGTCCGGGCCGACCGGGACGGTCCACTCGTTCCCGGTCTCGACCGCGCGGTCCCACGCGGTCCGGTTGTAGGCGCGCACGTCCACGGCCGGCCTCCGTCGGGTCACCCGAACAACGACACCCCGTCGGCGAGGCGGTTCGGGACCAGCGGGCGGTCCTGCCAGTGGCCGTCGGCGACGACCGTCTGCAGGAACTCCGGGCGGACGAACTTGTACCGCCCGGTCACCGCCCCGCCCTCCTCCGCCTTCACGTACAGCCCCTCCATCCGCCCGCTCAGGTCGGTCTGCCGCACCGCCCGGTCCACGTCCCACCCGAGCCGGGCCACCTCGTCCCGGAACCGCTCCGGGGCTTCCGCGGTGACGAAGTGCGACGGCCCGACCAGCGCCCGCAGCGCGTCCCCGCCCGGGAACGGGCCGGCGTACAGCACCCTCACCGGCGCCACCGGCAGCCCGGCGAGCAGGGCCGCCCGCCGCGGGGTGTCGAGGAACGCGCCGGTCCCGGTGTCGAGGACGTCGAACTCCAGGAAGTAGTGCGGCAGGGCGTCGTAGTACACCGAGTGCTTGGCGTACAGCCACTCGCCGTACACCACGTACCGGTCCGCGAGCCGGTCGAGCAGCCGGTCGGCCAGCGCCCCGGCCCACTGCTTCAGGAGCGCGAACTGCTTCTCCCGCGGGCCGCCGGTCAGGTAGTGGCCGCGGGACTGGAGCCGCAGCTCCCCGCCCGGGCCGAAGCTCACCCCGCAGTTCGCCCCGTCCATCTTTTCCTCGACCACGACGTGCCGGCCTTCGAGCGCCGACAGCGGGACGGCGTCGAGGTCGTCGTCCCCAGGCTGGACGTTCGACCCGGCGAGGTGGTGGGTGCGCGGGTACTTGCGGATCGGGGTCATGGGACGTCCACCGTGGCACCGGCAGGAATGCCGGTGCTCCCGACGCGAGTCACCGGCAGGAATGCCGGTGCCACCACGGAGTGGGACGACACCCGCGCTGGCCGAAAGGTTCATGCCCGCCCCGCCCGGGAACCGATTTCCAGGTGTGAACGCTCGGCCAGTATTTTTCCCGCAACCGAGCTTGCGCCCCGCGCCCGCGTGGGGTATCAAGCGGCGGGGACGTTTCCGCACGGGAGGACGCGATGCAAGACAAGAGCGGTCTGGTTCCGCACCTGGTGGTGAACGGGGCGGCGAAGGCGATCGAGTTCTACACGGCCGGGCTCGGGGCGACCGAGATGGCCCGGATGCCGACCGAGGACGGCCGGATCCTGCACGCCGCGCTCCGGATCGGGGGCGCGACCGTGTTCCTGTGCGACGACTTCCCGGACCACTGCGGCGGGGTGAGCCGGGCGCCGAGCGGGCCGTCCCCGGTCACCCTGCACCTGATCGTCCCGTGCTGCGACGACGCGATCGCCGCCGCGGCGGCCGCCGGGGCGACCGTCACCATGCCGGCCGAGGACATGTTCTGGGGCGACCGGTACGGGCAGGTGCTCGACCCGTTCGGGCACGCGTGGTCGTTCAGCAGCCCGCTGTCGGCGGAGCGGAAGGCCGCGGCCGAGGCCCGGTGGGCGGCCGAGAACCCGTTCGGGCAAAAGGCGTCGGCGTGACCCCGCCGGACGAGCCGGACGCGTGAGCGACGGGTTTCGTTCCCCGTCGCTCACGCGTCCGGCTCGTCCGGCGTCACTTCTTCGCGGTGAACGCGTACAGGAACCCGTCGCTCCGGACGTACAGGGTGTCGTGGGCGATCGCCGGGGTCGCCCGGACCGGCTCGCCCAGCTTCACCGAGTGGACCACGTCCGGGGCGTCCTCGCCGGCCGCCACCACCGCGACGGTGCCGTCCAGCGACGCGAGGTAGAGGTGGCCGTTCGCGGCCACCGGCGAGGCGTAGTACCGCGGCCCGGCCTTCACCCGCTCCGCCTCGTACACCGGCTTCCCGGTCCCCGCCTCCAGGCAGGTCACCTGCGGCCCGTCCTTCACCCAGTACACCCGGTCCCGGTACACGACCGGGCTCGGCACGTACGGCAGCCCCTTGGTGTAGCTCCAGGACACCTCGCCCTTCCCGCCCGGCTTCAGCGCGACCGCCCGGTTCGTCCCGCCGGCCAGCACCTTCAGGTTCTCCGCCCACTCCTCCCGGGTGATCTTCCCGTCCTTGTTCGGGTCGTTGTTGTCGAAGAAGCCGCCGAACGGGGTCTTCGCCGCCCCGGCCTTGGTCAGGTGCCCGAGCTTCTCCTCCCCCGCCTCCTTCAGGATCTCGTCGAACGTCGGCAGCTTGAAGTCGGCCCCGCCCGGCGACCACCCGACGTAGAGCAGCGCGTCCTTGTACCGGACCGGGGTGGTGCAGGCGACCGCCGGCAGCTTGTCCACCGCCCACAGCTCCTTGCCGGTCGCCGCGTCGTACCCGGTCAGCGACGCCATCCCGGGCACGACGAGCACCGTCTTCCCGCCGTCGTCCCACACCGCCGGCGACCCGTAGGACGTCCCCGGCTTCCGGTCCGTCTTCCACTTCTGCGACCCGGTCGCCAGGTCCACCGCGTACACCGCCGAGTCCTTCGACAGGTCGCGGGCCAGCAGCACCGCCCCGCCGGCGATGACCGGCGAGGTGCCGGACCCGAACTCGTTGTTGGTGATCGCCGTCGGCAGCTCGAACCGCCACCGCTCCTTGCCGTCCAGGTCGTACGCGATCAGCCCGCACGACCCGAAGTAGGCGACCACCGTCTTCCCGTCGCTGGCCGGGGTGGACGCGGCCGGGCTCCCCTCGGTCGGGTGGAACGGCTCGATCGCCTTCGCCTTCGCGTCGGCCCGCCACCGCTCCTTCCCGTCGGCCCGCGAGTAGCAGATAGTGAACAGCTTGCCGCCCTCGAACGCGGTCAGGACGACGTTGTCCCCGACGACGATCGGCGAGGACGCCCCGGGCGGGACGGCGACCTTCCAGGCGAGGTTCTCCTTCGGCCCGAACTTCACCGGCGGCTTCTGGTCGTCGGCCACCCCGGACCCGCCCGGCCCGCGGAACTGCGGCCAGTCGTTGGCGGCGGCGGGGAGTGTGAGTGTGAGGAAAGACATCGCGAGGCGGGTCATCACGGCTCTCGTGGGGACGGGGCGATGCGGGCGAACGACACGCCGGGGCCGGGGCGGGTTCACACCCGGTGGACCACCTCGGCGGTGGGGTGCCGGACCTTCGCCAGGGCGGCGTAGGCGTCGTCCGGGTGGCGGTACCCGGCGGTCGCGATCACGACCGACCCGAGGCCCTTCTCCTTCAGCCCGAGGACCTCGTCGTACTTCTCGGGCTGGAACCCCTCCATCGGGCAGGCGTCCACCCCGGCCAGGGCGCAGGCCGCGAGGAAGAACCCGAGGGCCAGGTAGCACTGGCGGGCGGCCCAGGCGTGGGCGTCCGCCGGGGACGGCCGCGACACCGACCCGAGCATCTTCTTCCGGTACCCGTCGAGCGAGTCCGGGGCGACCCCGCGGACCGCGGCGGTGCGGGCGACGTGCCGGTCCACGTCCGCCGGGGTCGGCGGGTTCTTCGCCGCGAACACGACGAGGTGCGAGGCGTCCAGGACCTGCGGCTGGTGGTACGACACGGCGTGCAGTTGCTTCCGCACCGCCGGGTCGGTGACCACGACGAACGCCCACGGCTGGAGGCCGTAGGACGACGGGGCGAGGACCGCCGCCTCTTCGAGCCCGGCCCACACCTTGGGCGGGATGGTGCGGGCCGGGTCGAACTTCTTGGTGGCGTACCGCCACCGGAACCGGGCGAGGACGGCGTCGGGCGAGACGGGCTCCATCGGGCCTCCGGGGTCTTGTGGCACCGGTCTGGGGACCTGTGCCGCGGCTACACCGCCAGCACGAGCCGGTACCGGGCCTTGCCGGCCCGGAGGTGGGCGAGGGCGTCGTTCACCTTCGCCAGCGGGAACGTCTCGGTCACCGGGGCGATCCCGTGGCGGGCGGCGAACGCGAGCATGTCGGCGGTGGTCACCGGGCTGCCGAGCGGGGAACCGGAGACCGACTTCTGGCCCATGATGAGCGGCATCGCCGGGACGGCGACCGGCTCCATCACCGCCCCGACGAAGTGCAGCCGGCCGCGCGGGGCGAGCACGTCCAGGTACGCCGGCCAGTTCAGCGACACGTTCACCGTGACCAGGATGAAGTCGAGGGCGCCGGCGAGCTTCCCCATCTCGCCGTCGTCGCGCGAGTTCACGACGTGGTGCGCCCCGAGCTTCTTCGCCTCGTCCGCCTTCCCGGCCGACGACGAGAACGCGAACACCTCGCACCCCCACTTGTTCAAGAACTGCAGGGCCATGTGCCCGAGCCCGCCGATCCCGACCACCCCGACCCGGTGCGTCGGCCGGACGCCGCACTGGACGATCGGGTTGAACACCGTGACCCCGCCGCAGAACAGCGGCCCGGCCTTGGCCGGGTCGAGGCCGGCGGGGAGCGGGGTGACCCACTCGGCGCTCGCCCGGACCGTGTCGGCGAACCCGCCGTGACGGCCGACGATCGTCCCCTCGGCGGCCGGGCACAGGTTGTGGTCCCCGCCCATGCACTGCCGGCAGGTCATGCAGCTCCGGGAGTACCACCCGATCCCGACCCGGTCGCCCGGCTTGGCGGTGGTGACCCGCGCCCCGACGGCCCTGACGGTGCCGACCACCTCGTGCCCGGGGACGAAGGGGTAGGACGACTGGCCCCAGTCGTTGTCGAGCATGGACAGGTCGGAGTGGCAGATGCCGCAGTGGGAGACGGCGACCTCGACGTCCGCGTCCCGGAGCGGGCCGGGGTCGTACTCGAACGGCTTCAGCTCGCCCTTCGGGGCGTGCGCGGCGTAGGCGCGGACCGGCATCGGCGGCTCCCTTGCGAGACGTGACGAACCATATACCCGCGGCCCGGCCGGGGCTTTCACGCCCCCGGCCCGGGTGGCGGCGGGGGCTGCGGGTGTGGTAGAGTGCGGCGAACGGAGGGCGCCATGAGCACGACGACCGAGGAGATCCTGACGCTCGACGAGTTCCTCGCCAAGTACGGGGACTGCTCCGGGGTGGAACTGATCGACGGCCGGGTGGTCTGGGGCGGTCGGTTCACCACACGACCCGAGGAGGCGGACGTGCCCAAGTTCCCCCACGGGGTCACCAGCTACTCCGCGACCTGCGTGTTCGGGGACTTCATCCGGGCGAACGGGCTGGGCTGGGTGGCGATCAACGACACCTTCGTCCGCACCAAGCCGCGGTCGGTCCGGGGCGCGGACTTCCTGTACGTGAGCTACGCCCGGCTCCCGAAGACCGACCCGCCGCCGGACCTGACCATCCCCCCGGACCTGGTGGCCGAGGTCCGCTCGCCGACCGACCGGATCAGCCAGCTCACCGACAAGGCGACGGAGTACCTCCGGGCCGGGGTGAAGGTCGTGGTCGTGATCGACCCGTCGGTCCGGACGGTGGCCGTGTTCCGGGACGAGGAGCTCCCGTTCCGGCTGGCGAACGGCGACGAACTGACCCTCCCGGACGTGCTCCCGGGGTTCGCCGTGCCGGTCGCCCGGTTCTTCGAGTGACACCCCAATGTCACTCACTTCCCCTTCGCCCACCGGGCGGCCGCCTCCGCCACCCGCCTCCCGAGGATCGCCGCCGTCTTCAGGTCCCCCGGGTTCACCTTCTCCTGCCCGTAGTCGGTCTGGGCCATCGCCCCGCCGTACGCGCTCAGCCGGTTCACCTGGTCGGCCCCGGTCCCCTCGACCAGCTCCCCGGGCCCGACCCACACCATCCCGTGCTGCATCGCGTTCACCCACAGGCCCGCGAGCGTGTTCAGCTTGTCCCCGCTCAGCCCCTGGGAGTGGGTGAACCCGGCCGCCAGCTTGTCCTTCCACCCGAGCCGCATCCACACCTCGCTGGCGGCGTCGACGAACGCCTTCAGCTGGGCCGAGTACCCGCCCATGTACGTCGGGGTGCCGAACACGATCGCGTCGGCGGCCGACACCTTGGCCATCAGGTCCGGGTTCTTCCACCGCCCGCCGGCGATGTCGTCGCCGACGATCCGCACCAGCTCCACGGCGGTGCCGGGCACCCCCTTCGCCCCCTCGGCGACGGCCTCGGCGACCTGCTTGGTGTGCCCCTGGGCGGAGAAGTAGACGATCGCGACGGTCGGCACGGGCGGCCCCCGGTGAGGTGGAGACGGGCACCCCCACTGATAGCCGGGCCGGGCCGGAAGTCCACCGGCCCGGGTCACTGGGCCAGCCACCCGCCGTCCACCGGGAGCGACACCCCGGTCGTGAACTTCGCCGCGTCCGAGGTCAGGTACAGGACCGCCGCCGCCACCTCCTCCGCCCGCCCCATCCGCCCGACCGGGTGCATCGCCGCCATCGCCTTTCCCTGATCGCTGTCCTCACCGCCGACGAACCGGTCGATCATCTCCGTCACGATCGCCGCCGGGGCGACCGCGGTCACCCGCACCCCTTGCTTCGCGAACTCCAGCGCCGCCGCCTTCGTCAGCCCCTCCACCGCGTGCTTGCTGGCGATGTAGACGCTCACCCCGGCCATGCCGACGTGGCCCGCGATGCTCGACGTGTTCACGATCGCCCCGCCCCCGCCCTTCAGCATCGCCGGCACCTCGTACTTCATGCTGGTCAGCACGCCCCAGACGTTGATGTCGAACACCCGCCGGTAATCCGCCTCCGTGACCTCCGTCAGCGGCCCGGCCCACTCCACCCCGGCGTTGTTGAACGCCGCGTCCAGCCGCCCGAACTTCGCCACCGTCTCCTCCACCAGCCGCTTCACGTCCGCCTCCTTGGCCACGTCCGCCGCGACGAAGTGGGCGACCCCGCCGGCCTTCGCGATCTCCTCCACGACCGCCAGCCCCTCCTTCTCCCGCCGGCCGGACAGCACCACCTTCGCCCCCTCCCGGGCGAACGCGACGGCGGTCGCCCTGCCGATCCCGCTGGTGCCGCCGGTGACGAGCGCGACCTTGCCGGTGAACGTGGCCATGACCGAGACCCCTGTGACGTGACGGGCGACCGCGAGCGGACGCGGGAGACTACCCGCGGCCTGGCCGGCGGCTTACGCGCCGCATTCCCCGCTACGCCGATTGCGGGGCGGAAAATCCCGGGGTACCTTCCCTTCAACCCCACCGGGAGCCACGCCCATGCCCGACCTGGCCGACGGACAGACGTTCGAGATGCAGGGGTCCGGGAAGAACCCGTACCGGATCAAGAACGCCGGCGGGGTGTACTCGTGCACCTGCCCGGCGTGGTGCAACCAGTCGCTGCCGAGCAACGCCCGGACGTGCAAGCACATCCGCAAGCTCCGCGGGGACGCGGCCGAGGAGCTTCGGCTCCAGACTGCCGGCCCGCTCGCCCCGCTGAAGCCCGAGGGCTCGGAGGACGTGAAGGACCTGCCGCTGCTCTTGGCCCACGTGTGGACGGACGAGCACGACCCGACCGGGTGGTGGATGAGCGAGAAGCTGGACGGGGTGCGGGCGTACTGGGACGGGAAGCAGTTCCTGTCGCGGCGGAACAACATCTACCACGCCCCGGACTGGTTCACCGCCGGGCTGCCGGCGCACCCGCTCGACGGCGAGCTGTGGTTCGCCCGCGGGCAGTTCCAGCCGGCCAGCGACATCGCCCGCAGCCAGGGCACCCCGGAGCGGTGGAAGGGCCTCAAGTACCTGGTGTTCGACGCCCCGGACGCGGCCGGCCCGTTCGAGGACCGGGTCCAGTTCCTGCGGGCCGGCGTCGGCCGGTGGAACAACCCGTACACGACCTTGCACGACCACACCGCCTGCACCGGCCTCGACCACCTGTTCGCGGAGCTGGACCGCGTCACCGCCCTCGGCGGCGAGGGGCTGATGCTCCGGAAGCCGCAGTCGCCCTACGAGCGGACGCGCTCGACGACGCTGCTGAAGGTGAAGAAGTTCCTCGACTGCGAGGTGGTGGTGACGGACTACGAGGCGGGGAAGGGGCGGCACAAGGGGCGCGTCGGCGCCCTGTGGGTGCGGCTCGCCAACGGCAAGGAGTGCAAGGTCGGGACCGGGCTGAAGGACCGGGACCGCGAGCACCCGCCGGCGAAGGGCGCGATCATCACCGTCAAGTACCAGGACCAGACGCCGGACGGGGTGCTGCGGTTCCCGGTGTACGTCGGCCCGCGGCCCGACGGCTTCCCGACCGCCCCCGCCCCGACCCGCAAGGCGGTCGCGGTCGTGACCCCCGTCGAGCCGGTTCCCGTTCCGACCCCCGTTCCCCCTGGAGGCCCTGCGATGGCGACGATGACGAAGCGGTACTTCGAGTTCGTGGACGGCGCGTCGAGCAAGTTCTGGGAGATCTGGATGGACGGCACGGACGTGACGACCCAGTGGGGGAAGATCGGCACGGCCGGGCAGACGAAGACGAAGGCGTTCCTGGACGAGGCGAAGGCGAAGAAGGAGTACGACAAGCTGCTGGCGGAGAAGACCGGGAAGGGGTACGCGGAGAAGCCGCGGCCGGCGTGACGTGGAGAAGAACAGAGATGTAACCACAGAGTCACAGAGGGCACCGAGGCAGGAAGAACACCGAGGAGGACAGAACGCAGGGTTGAAGACAATCTTCTTGTCTTCCTCGGTGTTCCTCCTCGGTGCCCTCTGTGACTCTGTGGTTAATTCCTCTTCCCGAACTGCTCCCGCAGTTGCTTCAGCGCCTCGTCCACCAGCTTCTCCCCGCTCCCCTCGGCGCACCGGGCGCTCACCACCTCGTAGTTCCCCTGGCTGTACGCCACCCGCGTCGGGACGTACCCGACGCTGCCGTTCGCCAGCTCGGCGATCATCGTCTGCCGGAACGGCGACCCGGCCTTGATCTGCAGCCCCAGCTCGACGAAGATCTCGCCCGGCAGACTGACCCACGCCAGGTCGTCCCCGAGCGAGACCACCTGCACCTCCACGGCCAGCGGCTTCCCGAGCCGGGCCCGCACGTCCTCGACCCGGAACGCCTTCACCTGGTCCAGGAACTTCGGGGCCGGCTTTTCCCCCGCCTCCACCGCCGCGACCACCCGCTTCGCCTCCGCCACGTCCTCGTCCGTCACCGGGGCGAGGGCCAACTCGACCGTCGCGGTCGAGACGCGGAGCGGGCCGTCGCCGGCGGGGCGGACCTTGTCGAGCGCCCGCAGAACCTCGGCGGCGAGCCGGGTGCCGATCCGGGCCGCCTCCCCGTGCCCCTTCTGCGGCCTCGCGTCGTCAACGTTGATGTGGTTGATGTCCCCGCACGTCCCGGCGGTGAAGAGCGTCACCATCTCGTCGCCCTTCACGGCGCCCAGAGATTTGGCCAGCGTGTATGGATAATCGGCGGAGTAGTACAGCCCGCCGACCGTGTCGAGGTGCATGGCGAAGTTGACGTACACGGCGATCGGCTTCGGCGTCTTGTCCAGCGTCTCGATGAGGACCACCGGGACGGCCGGGTCGGTGGGGCCGACCGGGCGGACGATCTTCGGGTTCTTCTTCCCGGGGTTCCAGCCGACGGACCCGTCCTCCATGTGGAACCGGCGGTTGAACGCCAGCCCGTCCTCCTTGCCCGTGGCGAACGACACCGCGGCGGGTCGGCGGGCGGCGTCCGCCTTCTTCACCGCGTCGGCGATCTTGCCGGGCAGGTCCTTGAGGTAGTCCTTGGCGACCTGCGACCCGCCGCCGAGGGCGCCGGCCCGCTTCGACCCGTCGGACAGGACCGGGCCGGTGTGGGAGTGGGTGGCCGAGATCATCACGTGCTTGCCGGGGATGCCGGTCTGCTTCTCGACCAGGGCGCGGGTCTCGTCGACGAGGCTGCGGGTGGTGCCGATAAGGTCGAGGGCGACGAGGGCGGCGCGGGTCCCGTCCTTCTCCAGGACGAGGGCCTTGGCGAAGAGCGGGTCGTGGGTACCCTCCGCCCCGCGGGCGGAGTAGTACCCGGCCATCGGGCACCCGCGCGGCGGGGTGACGTCGACGGCCGCCGCCCCGGCGGTGAGGGGGCCGGCGGAGGCCGGCAGGGCGAGGGCGAGCGTGAGCGCGAGGGAAAGCAAGACGCGCATGGGGACCTCCGGTCGGGGTGGCGGGTCGGGGCGCGCCCAGGGTATCATCTCCTGAACCGGATGTGGAGGACGCCGATGGTCGTGGCCACCCCGCCGAAGCTGACGGTCGAGGAGTTCTTCAAGCTCCACGGGAGCGAGTCGCGGGTCGACCTGGTCCGCGGGCAGGTCGTGAGGTACCCCATGCCCGGAACCCGTCACGGCGTCGTCTGCATGAACGCCGGGGCCTTGGTCCGCGAGTTCGTGAAGGCGCACGAGCTCGGCCGGGTGATGGGCAACGACACCTTCATCCGCGTCGCGCCGGACACGACCCGCGGGGCGGACGTGGCGTACGCCAGCTACGCCAGGCTCCCGCCGGGGCCGTCGCCGGAGGGCGTGCTGGAAGTCGTCCCGGAGCTGGTGGTCGAGGTGAAGTCGCCGTCCGACCTGTGGACCGAGGTGTTCGGGAAGGTCCACGACTACCAACAGGTCGGCGTCCCGGTCGTGGTCGTCCTCGACCCGGCCACGGAGTCGGCGAGCGTCCACCGGGCCGGGGCCGACCAGCAGATCGTCGGGAAGGACCAGACCCTCACCCTCCCCGACGTGCTGCCGGGGTTTGCGGTCCTGGTCGCCCGGTTCTTCGAAGAGTGACCCCCGCCGCCGGCCCTCCCCCGCTTGCCCCGCCCCCGACTGCGGTTGAAACGCCCGCCGCCGACGCTATCCTCCCGCGGCCCGTCGTCGGCCCCGGAGGGATGGCGTGACCGCCGGCCTGCTCGCCCTCGCCCTCGCCGCCCCGCCCGCACCGAACGGGTTGCAGAAAGGCGACGAGTTCACGTTTGTCGGGACCGTCGAGGAGGCGGTGGACCGGCCGGCCGACCGGTTCCGCCGGGCGCACGCCCTGGAGCTGCGGGTCCTCGTCCTCGACCGCCAGGACGCCTGGGCGGACGCCGCGGTACTGACCCGGCTGAAGCGGACCGGCGACGCGGTCGCCGGGGCGGTCGGGGCGGTCACCGGCGGCGGGCCGGCGAAGGGCGACCCGCCGGCCGTCCGGCTCGACCTGGTCCGGGTCCACGCCGACGGCACCGCCCACCTGCTCAACCCGACCCGCGGCCTCCCGCCGGTCCCGCTCGACACCTTCCCGGCGTCCGAGTTCGGCCTGTTCCCGCCGCGCCCGCCGCGGGCCGCCCCGGACGACCCGTGGGCGGTGGGCGGGGCCGCCGGCCGGCCGGGCGAGACGTGGCAGGCGAAGGGGACGGAGTTCGTGAACGCCGAGCGGTGCCGGGTGCTGGTGATGAACCAGCAGTCGGCGGACTGGCAGCGGCCGGTCGGCGGGGAGGTGTCGTGGCACCGGGCGGACGCGGTCTGGGTGTCCACCCAGGACGGCACCGCCCGCCGGGTCCACCGGGTGATCCGGCGGCGGTTCGGGCGGGAGGAGAACCCGGCCGCGTGGGTCGAGGTGAGGTACGAGCTGAAGGACCAGGGGCGGCTCGCCGGGCGGGCGTTCGACCGGGCCCGGCGGGACGCCGAGACCGCCCACGCCGCGCTGGCCGAGGCCGACGCGGTCGCGGCGAACCCGGGCCGGGTCGGGCCGAGGGCACTGGCCGCCCGGATCGACAAGCTCGACGACCAACTCGCGGCGGACCCGTCCGGCCCGTACCGGGAGGCGCTGGCCGCCGCCCGCCGGGCGCTGGACGCGGCCCGCCGCGGGGAGGCCGTCCCGGTCCCCGCACCTCCCCCAGCCGGCGCAGGCGGTACAACCCCCGCGCCCGGCGCCCCGACCCCGCCCCCGGCGCGGCCGCGGTGAGCGCCGGCGGGCGGCCGACGGGGTACGATTCGGTGGGCCCACACGGCGGGCGGCACGGATGACCGAGTACGACATCGGCGGGCCGGGGCGGGTGTGCGCGGCGACCGGGCGGCCGCTGAGCCCGGGCGACCGGTTCCACGCCGCCCTCGCCGACCGGGACGGCAAGCTGGTCCGCACCGACTACGCGGCCGACGCCTGGCCCGGCCCCCCGGACGATGCCGTCGCCCACTGGGCCGGCCGCGTCCCGGCCGCCGACAGGCCGCGGAAGCCGGTCGTCAACGACGACCTGCTGCTCGGCTGCCTGGACCGGCTGAGGGAGTCGGCGGACGCGGACGGGTTGAACTTCCGGTACGTCGCGGCGCTGCTCCTGATGCGGCGGAAGCGGCTCCGGTTCGAGGACGCGGCCCGGGACGCGGACGGGCGGGACGTGCTGGTCCTCCGGGACGCGAAGGGCGGGGCGGTGCACCAGGTGACCGACCCGCGGCTGACCGACGCCGAGGTGGCCGCCGCCCAGGCCGAGGTGTTCCGGGTGCTCGGGTGGTGATGACGGCTCGTGGGCGAGGCACTCCTGCCTCGCCGGCGGGAGCGAGGCAGGAGTGCCTCGCCCACCGAACCAGGGGAAGACGATGCGCCTCGCCCGCCTGCTCCTGCCGGCCTGCCTGCTCGCCCCGTCCGCCGGGTGCGAGTCGTTCCGCGACTGGGTGAAGCGGACCCCGCGCCCGCCGGTCGGCACCGGGACGGTCCAGAAGGTGACGGCCGAGCAGCTGGTCGGGTACCTGAACGACCACGCCGGCCGGCTCCAGTCGCTCCAGTACGGGAACGTGACGGTGACGGCGAGCGAGGGGGACGGGCTGCGGAAGGCGCTCGCCGAGAACTTCACCGCCCAGGGCAGCCTGTTCGCCCAGCAGCCGCGGAAGTTCCGGCTGAGCGTGGAGCGGGGCGGGCTCGTCAACGCGAAGGTGGACACCGGGTCCAACCCGGACCAGTTCTGGGCGTTCGTCGACGTCCCGGGGGTGCCGAAGATGTACGTGTTCGCCTCCCACGCCGACTTCCAGGACGGCAAGGCGAAGCTGCCGGACGGCGTCCCGTTCGAGCCGGACTGGGTGATGCAGGCGCTCGGGATGACCACCTTCCCGCCCGGCCCGGCGTACCAGGCCAAGACGGACGAGAAGGCCCGCACCCACACCCTGTTCTGGGACGCCCGGACCCCGGGCGGGGTGCCCGTCCGGCGGGAGATCGTGTTCGCCGCCGACGACGCGGACGCCGCCCGGAACCAGCCGCAGGTCCGCCGGCATGTGATCCGCGGGGCGCCGGACGCGAAGAACCCGGACGGGCGGGTGATCGGGGAGGCCGAGGTGAAGGCGGCCCGGACGGTGGCGGTCGGCACCCAGGCGGTCCAGTACCCGACCGAGATCGAGCTGCACGGCGGGGACGCCCGGTCCCGGGTGGTGCTGAAGCTGGACGCCGCGAAGGTGAACCAGATCTCCCCGCAGAACGCCCGCCACTACTTCGAGCGGCGCGAGATCCCCGGGGTGACCGCCGTCGACCTCGCCCACTACGAGTTCAAGGCGCCGGGGAAGTAGCAGGCACACTCCGTGTGCCGCCCGCAGAACCAGCGACGGCACACGGAGTGTGCCTGCTACGACCCGCCGAGCATCCCCACCTTCCGGGCGTACGGGAACAGCCCGCCGGCCTCGACGATCGGCCCCACCTCGCCGAGCGGCAGCAGGTCGAACGCCTCCCCGGTCGTCTCGTCCGTCAGCTTCCCCGCCGCCACGTCGATCACCACCTTGTCGCCGGTGCACACCCGGTCGACCAGCCGGGCCGCCGTCTCCAGCGGGACCAGGTACCCGCCGTTGACCGCGTTCCGGTAGAAGATGCGGGCGTAGAACTCGGCGACCACGGCCTTGATGCCGGCGGCCGCGAGCGCGATCGGGGCGTGCTCCCGGCTCGACCCGCACCCGAAGTTCTTCCCGCCGATCACGACCGCGTACGGGGAGACGAACTCGTCCGCCCCCGGCGGGTGGAACGGGACGTGCCCCTTCGGCAGCCCGGCCTGGTCGTCCGGCACCCCGCACAGCGCGTACTTGCCGAACATCCTGTACTCGGCCGGGATGGCCGGGTTGTACGTCAGGTAGTGGGCCGGGATGATCTGGTCCGTGTCGACGTTGTCGCCGAGGACGTAGGCCAGCCCCTCGATCCGCGACTGCATGGCGGCGCTCCCGCTGAGCGGGGGGCGTGAGCCCCCTGAGTTGTTCGGCGACACAGGGGGCTCACGCCCCCCGCTCAGCGATACCCTACCCGCCCGGCCCGCCCCCGGGAACCCCGCACGACCGATTCGCGTGCTACAGTTTCCGGCGGCGACCCGCCCGGCCCGCCAGGAGTCCCCGCCGGACCATGAGCGCGCGTCTGACCCTCGAAGGCGGGGACTGCCTGCCCCCGGTCCTGGACCTCGACCCCGGCCACCCGGTCACCCTCGGGCGGAGCCGGGACAACACCGTCGTCCTCCGGGACGAGCTGGCGAGCCGGCTGCACGCCCGGATCTACTTCCAGGACGGCCGCTGGCACCTCCAAGACCTCGGGCTGAACGGCACCAAGGTGGACGGGGCCCGGGTGACCGGGTCGGCCGAGCTGGCCGACGGGAAGCGGATCCGGATCGGGGAGGTCGTCCTCCGGTTCGCCGCCGACGCCCGCCCGGCCCCCGGGAAGGCCCCGAACACCCAGCTCGCCCCCGCCCCGCCCGCGCACACCGTCCCGGTGACCGGCCGGCACCCGCCCGGGTCGGTCCCGCCCGAGGTGCTCCACGCCCAGACCAAGGTGCAGGAGGTGCCGCCCCCCCGGGCGGTCCCGGCGGACGCCGACTTCCGGGTGGACGAGCTGACCGCGCTGTGCGCGTTCATGACCCAGGCGGTCGAGACCCGGGACCCGCACGACCTGGTCGCCCTGGCGCTGCGGGCCGTCCTGACCCAGACCGCGGCCAAGCTCGCCGGGTACCTGGCCCTCGACCCGGAGGACCCGGCCCCGAAGGTGGTGCTCCCGGCGGCCGCCGCCGTCGACGTGCCGCTCAGCCGCCGGCTCACCGCCCGGGCGGCGGCGTGCGGGAAGACGGTCTGGCTGTTCCCGGACCTGACCGCCGCCCACCCCCCGACCGACTCCCTGTCCGCGTTCGCCGACGCCGTCTGCGTCCCGCTCAAGGCGTCCGGCAGCCCGTTCGCCGCCCTCCACGTGTACCGCAGCGGGCGGGCGTTCGCCGACCGGGACGTCCGGTTCGTCGAGGCCGTCGCCGGGTTCCTGGCGCACGGGCTGGAGATCCACCGGAACCGCCGCACCCTGGAGGCCGAGAACAGCCGGCTCCGCACCCACACCCCGGCGGCCGACGACATCCTCGGCACCGGGACCGCGGTCACCACCCTGCGGCAGCAGATCCTGAAGGCGGCCCCGCAGCCGTTCACCGTGCTGGTGCAGGGGGAGAGCGGGAGCGGGAAGGAGCTGGTCGCGCTGGCCCTGCACCGCGGGAGCCGGCGGGCGGACGGCCCGCTGGTGGTGGTGAACTGCGCCGCCATCGCCCCGACGCTGTTGGAGGCGGAGCTGTTCGGGTACAAGAAGGGGGCGTTCAGCGGGGCCGACCGGGACCACCCCGGGCTGTTCCAGCAGGCGGACGAAGGGACGCTGTTCCTCGACGAAGTGGGGGAGCTGTCGCTCGACTGCCAGGCGAAGCTCCTGCGGGTGATCGAGGGGAAGGCGTTCCGCCCGGTCGGGGCGACGGCGGACGTGAAGGCGGACGTGCGGGTGGTGGCCGCGACGCACCGGGACCTGGACCGGGAGGTGAAGGCCGGGCGGTTCCGGCAGGACCTGCTGTTCCGGCTGAAGGTGATCCCGATCCGGGTGCCGCCGCTGCGGGAGCACCCGGAGGACATCCCGGAGCTGGCCGGGTTCTTCCTGGCGAAGGTGTCGGCCGAGTGCCGGCGGAACTTCAAGCTGACCCCGGCGGCCCTCCGGAAGCTGCAGGCCCACCACTGGCCCGGGAACGTGCGGCAGCTGCGGGCGGCGATCGAGAGCGCGGCGGTGATGGGCGAGGCGGACACGATCGACGCCGAGGCGCTGCCGCTGGCCGGGGTGAGCGAGCTGCCGACCGGGGTGCCGGCGGCGGCCCCGCGGCCGGCGGCGGACGTGCCGGCGAGCCTGGACATGGACGAGATCGAGACGTGGGCGATCCGCCGGGCGCTGCGGCAGACCGGCGGGAACGTGAGCCACGCGGCCAAGCTCCTGGGGATGAGCCGGGACACGCTGCACACGAAGCTGAAGAAGAAGGGGATCGACCGGGAGTCGGTGGCGAGCGCGGCCCCGGCCGCGGCGGAGTGACGGGGCGGGCGGGGCGGGCGTCTTCACCCCGAAGGGGTGGGACACCGTAGCCCAGGGCGAAGCCCTGGGTGGGCGGTGGAGTGAGCCTCCCAGCCTGAAGGGCTGGGACACCGCCGTGTCGCAGCCCTTCAGGCTGCGGCCCCCACCGCACCCGCGACCCGGGGCGTTGCCCCGGGCTACGGTGTCCCACCCCTTCGGGGTGAAGACACCGGCACCCGCCCCCGCGTCACTTCTTCTTGCAGTAGCTGAGCGACAGCAGGGCGAACGCGGTGGCCAGCTGCGGCACCCCCTCCAGGAACGCCTTATTCTCGTTCTCCCAGCTCCCGTCCGCCTTCTGCCTCTTCTTCAGCTCGTCGAACAGCTCCTGCCGCCAGTCGTGCTTCTCCCCCTTGGCGTCGGCGAACGGCTCCTCCCCGAGGGCGTCCATCGCCTTGGCGAAGGTGTGGTAGTAGTAGTACAGCCCGCTCTGCCCCTGCCCGGGGTTCTCGGTCACGCTGTAGTGGGCCTTCACCCACGCCACCGCCGCCTTCACCCGCGGGTCGTCCTTCGACACCCCGGCGTACAGGAAGCTCTTCAGCCCGGCGTACGTCATCCCGCCCTCGCTCCGCAGCCCGCCCTCGGCGGTGATCTTCGGGCTGTCCTTCTTGTCCTGGTCGGCCGGGTTGTACACGAACCCGCCGGCGTCCTGCTTGTTCGCCTTGGCCGCGAACGGCTGGTCGTTGAACTCGCTCTTCAGGTTCTGGCACCGGCCGACGTACACCAGGGCCTTCTTGATCGCCGGGTCGTCCTTCGGCACCCCGGCGGCCAGCAGCGCCTCGACCATGAAGTGGGTGTTCGACAGGTCCGGCCGCTTCGGCCCGTCGTACCCGACCCCGCCGTGGTCCAGGCCCTTCGGGTCGGTGTCGTTCTGCAGCCCCTTGACGAACTTCGTCGCCCCCTCGATCACCTTGTCGTACTTCCCGCCGGCGTTCAGCTCCTTGAACGTCACCAGGGCGAGGCAGGTCATGTAGTTCGCCTGCCCCTGGGCGTACACCCCGCCGTCCGGCTTGACGTTCTTCTCCAGGTACCCGACCCCCTTCTTCACCACCTCGTTGTCGGCCGGGACGCCGTTGCGGAGCAGGGCGGCGACGGTGAGGGCGGTGAGGCCCGGCTCGCCGGCCTTCGGGAAGAAGTCGCCGGCCGGGTTCTGGACGCCCTTCAGGTACGCGACGGCCTTGTCGACGACCGCCTTCAGGTCGTCGGCGGACGGGGCGGCGGTGGCGAGCGGGGGGCGTAAGCCCCTTGAGACGGCCAGCACGGCGGGCGAGGCGGCGGCGGCCTTGAGCCAGTCGCGGCGGGTGAGCGCGGACATGCGGACGCTCCGGTGCGGTCGGGAAGGGGGCTACCGGCAGCGTAACGGCGGGGGCGGGCGGCGGGAATGGGCAATCGGTGCCCGGGCGCGGCCACCGTTTAGCCGCGACGCGGAGCGGAGCGCGGGGGAGCGGGCGGACCCCAGGTGGGTCCGCCCGCCCGCGGGGCGGTCAGCCCTTCTTCCCGGGGTTGGTCACGGTGGGCAGCTGCTCCGGCTTGAGCTTCTTCGACACGACCTCGCCCCTCACCGCCGGGCGGAAGTTGCCGTTCTCGTCCGTGAACCCGTAGACCCGGACCTTGACCTTGTCGATCCACTCCACCTTCACCTTGTCAGTAAAACTCAGAGAGTAGATTTGGGCGAAGTCCGCGGCGTCGATCCCGACGCCCTCCCCCCCGAGGCAGTACGGTTCACTCGCTACCCCGTCGAAGTCGACCTTGAGGGTCACGTGGCTGGTGTCCGAGTGCACCGACCAGTTGGTGAAGTCGAACACGACGCACGGCTCCGGCTTCTTGTCGTCCGCCCGAACCGCCGCCGGCGGTGCGAGGGCGGCGCAGCAGAGGCCGACGATCGTCGCGCGGAACAGCATGGCGGTCCCTCCTGGTGGGTGCATGATCCCGTCACCGGGTCGGATGTCAACCCGCCCGGACCGATTTCACCGTTCCCACTCGCCTCACACCGTCAGGACGCGGTCCCGGGCGGCCACCGCCCACCGCCCGACCACCTTCCCGCCCTCCGCCACCAGCACGTCCCGGTGCAGCGCCACCGTCGGGCAGATGTGGCCCGGCAGCGCGTACACCACGTCCCCGGGCTTGTACCCGCCCGCCCCGGCCGTCTCCACGATCAGGTGCTCCTCGTTGTGGCCCACCGTCCGGTACTCCGGGAAGTCGAGCAGCGTCACCCGCTTCTCCAGCGCCGGGTCGGCGGCCACCGCCTTGTTCCCGAGGTCCAGCGTCACCCGGTCCGGGGTCGGCCGGCTCACCACCCGCGTCACCAGCACCGCCGCCGGGGTGATCCCGGCCAGGTCGGCGTACTTCGGCCCGTACCCGGCGTCGTGCAGCACGAACGTCCCGGGCGAGCACTCCACCCCGGGGATTTCTGTCAGCGCCGCGTACACCGGGAAGCTCGGCGTCCCGCCGCACACCAGCCGCGGGACCGGCACCCCGGCCGCCTCGACCTTCGCCCGCAGGTCCAGCACCGGGGCCAGGAACTCCCGCACCCCGGCCTCCCGGGCCGCCCGGTCCGGCTGGTTGTTGTGCCCGTCGTACAGCTGGAACCCGGCCGGGGTGAGGTTCGGCAGCCCGGCCGCCAGCTTGTACAACTCGGCCGCCGCGTCCCCGACCGGGATGCCGGTCCGGTGCTGGCCGACGTCCAGGTCGAGGACCGCCCCGACGGTCACCCCGGCGGCGGTCACGGCCGCGGACAGCGCCCGGGCCGGCTCCGGGTCGTCGACGAGGGCGGAGAAGGCGGTGCCGGGGTACTTGCGGGCGAGGTCGGCGAGGCGGCGGGGGTTCGGGCCGACGAGCGGGTAGGCGACGAGCACGTCCGGGGCGCCGGCGGACGCGAGCATCTCGGCCTCGGCGACGGTGGCGCACTTGTGCCGGGTGACCCCGGCGGCGAGCAGCAGCCGGGCGATCTCGCGCGTCTTGTGCGTCTTGACGTGCGGCCGGAGGCGGTGCGGCCCGCCGGCCATCTCGACCACCCGGGCGACGTTCCGCCGGATCAGCTCCGGGAAGAAGACGAGCGCCGGGCTGAGCACGGCGGCGGTGTCGGACAGGGTGTAGGCGGGGTGCATGGGTGGTGGGGTGGTGGGGTGGTGGGGTTGTCCGGGCGAACCCGGAGCGTGAGCGACGGGGGTGGGCGCCACCCGCACCCAGGGCGTCGCCCTGGGCTGAGGTTGTCGCACCCGTTCAGGGTGCAAGAGGCTCGACCCCGAAGGGGTCGCACAACCTCAGCCCAGGGCGACGCCCTGGGTGCGCTGGGTTCGGCGCGGGCGCCCACCCCGTCGCTCACGCTCCGGGTTCGCCCCCGGCGGCCGGGCTCACTCCTTCGCCACGAACGCGGTGATCCTCGCCTCCAGCGCCGCCAGCGCCTGCCCGGCCTTGTTCGCCGACGCGACCGCCTTCGCGTCCGCCGCCGGGTCCAGCGCCGCGACGTACTCGCTCAGCTTCGCCAGCGCCCCGCTGAACACCGTCAGCAGCTTCCGCAGGCCGAGCCGGTCCCCGCTCTTGATACACACCTCGACCTCCGCCTCCACCCGCTTCAGGCTGTCCTCCAGCTCCGCCGGCGGCAGCCCCGGCCACGTCTTCAGCAGGTACTCCCGGGCCCGCGCGTGGGCGTCCCCCTTCGGCGCCCAGTCGGCCTTCAGCTTGTCCCGCCGGGCCCTCACGTCCGCGTCGGCCGGCAGCAGCGCCGCCAACTGGCCGTAGGCGGCGATCGCCTCGTCCACGTCCCCGCGGCCGAGCAGGAAGGTGATCCGGGTGGTCAGGGTGTGGGCCTGCAACTCCACCGCCGCGACCGTCGGGTCGTTCTCCCGCCGGACCACCTCGGTCAGCGTCGTCACATGCCTGGCCAGGTCCTCGTTGAACTTCCGCAGGGCCGCCAGCTGCCCCTCGACGTGCGCCACCAGCTTGGCCGCGTCCGCGGACGGGCTCGGCAGCTCGCGCAGCCGGGCCAGGTCGTCGGACAGGTTCTTGTCGGTCGCGTCGGCGGCCTCGAACCCGCCCTTCGCCCGGGCCAGGGCGTCGGCGTTCTTCTGCCGGTCCACCAGCTTCGCCGTCGCCTCGAAGCAGATCCCCTGGGCCACCCGGGCGTCGGCCACCCGGGCGGCCGCGGCCAGCACCCGCCGGGTGTACTCCGCCTCCTCCTCCAGCTTCGGGTTGATCTCGAACGGCAGGGCCACCGGGTCCGGGCCGAGCACCGGCAGCGGGAACAGGACCGACCGGGTCGGGCCGAGCGAGACCGTCACGCAGGCGACGTTCGCGAGCGGCCGGGCGGACCGGAACACCCCGTCCTTGAAGTCGAACACGTCCTTCGCCTCCGGCGGCCCGAACCCGGCCTCGCTCCCCCGGACGCTCACCCGCCCGACCGACTTCTGGTACGCCGGGTCGGAGGTGACCAGCCGGACCGCGACCGGGGACTCGACCGTCCCGAGCTTCAGGCACCGGTACCCGACCACCTTGTCGGACGCCGGCAGGGCGGTCTGGAACCGGGACAGGGCGGTGCACCGGAGCGTCCCGTCCTTGTTCACCGCGGCCACCTTCAGCAGGGTGAAGGCCCGCGGGGTCGCGGTCAGCCCGGGCGGCGGGACCGACCCCGGCGGCGGGGCGATGATCTTCCCGGTCGCCGACCGGACCGGCGGCGGGGCCGGGCGGTTCGTCTTGAACACCTGCGACACCGCGAACACGTCCCCGGCCTTCACCGCCTTGTCGAGCGGCCCGAGCTGCCCGCCGCGGACCGTCACCTTCACCTCGTCCTTCGACCCGGGCACCGGCTCGGCGGTGCCGGCGAGGCCGAAGTCGGGGTCGAGCATCAGCCCGGCGGTCCGCCCGACCAGCTCCGGGGCGCGGACGGTCTGGGTGCGGACGACCGGGGAGGCGAGGCCGGAGAACCCGTCGTGCTGGCGGGCGGCGAGGTGGTACCGGCCGTCGCGGTAGTCGACGGTGAGGAAGTGGGTCTTCGCCCCGGACAGGTCGCGGGACGCGTCCAGGGCCGGGAACCCCTTGTCGTCGAACTGCTGCCACAGCGCCTCCCACCGGTCCCGCGGGACGTCGGCGAGGTCGATCACCTCGACCGCCCCGAGCGGGCCGAGGGCCGGCTGCAGGGCGGCGGACACGTCGCGCTTCAGTTGGTCGCGGAACGCCGGGGTGAGGAGCGGGTGCGGGGCCGCCTTGACCACCACCCGCCACACGTACGGGGCCTTCGGCTCCGGGTCGAGCTGGGCGCGGGCCGGGGCGGCGGCCGCGGCGAGGGCGACGGCGGCGAGCGCGAGGCGGTGCGGCATCTGCGGACTCCGGTCCCCGGCGAGCGGGGGGCGTCAGCCCCCTGATGTCGGGGAGGATCAGGGGGCTGACGCCCCCCGCTCGCCGGGCCGCCCGCGGTGCCACACATCTTACCACCCGGGCCGCGGCGCGGTATCGTCGGGGGTGTTTCCGCACCCACGGGCCACCCCATGCGCCTCCCGTTCTGCCTCGCCCTCGCCGCCGCCACCGCCGCCGCGGCCGCCGACCCGGCCCCGCTCCTGAAGCCGGTCGCCCCGCCGGCCGGGCAGGTCCGGGTCCGCGTCCCGGTGGCCGAGGACAAGACCACCTTCATGCAGTTCAAGGCCGTCGTCCCGACCCCGAAGGGGAAGGACGGGAAGACGGCCGAGGCGAAGGTGATGCTCGACACCCTCCCGCTCACCCCGGTCGTCACCCTGAAGACGTGGGAGCGGTGGGGGTTCGAGGTGCCGCCGAACCGGACCGGGGTGATCCCGGAGCTGGTCATCCCGGCCGGGCAGCTCGCCCCGAACCTCCCCAAGGGGCGCGACGTGGAACTCCGGCTGACGAACGTGAAGGTCGAGATCCGCGAGCCGGGGATGGGACAGGACCCGACCTGGGGCCACGACCTCCGCCTCTCGCTGCGCGAGCTGACCAAGGGGGCCGACCGGGCGGCCGAGCCGCGGGTCTACTTCGCCGACAAGTTCGTCGAGCTGACCGCCCCGGCGGCGGCGGTGAAGAAGCTCGACGCCGGGCCGGACGCGCTGCCCGACCCGGCGGTCGACCCGGACGCGGCCCTCGTCCCGGTGGCCGGCCCGCACACCGCCCAGACGCAGCAGTTGCCGCCGGTGTTCGCGTTCGCGTCGGTGAACGGGCACACCGCGTACAAGACCGCGGCCGGGAAGGCGGAGACGGTGAACGCGGGGGTGGCGAGCACGTTCAACTGGTGGGGCGGGTCGGGGGTGATGCTGACGATGAACACCGCCCGCGGGTGCGGGGTGGAGCTGACCGACGAGAAGGCGGACGACGGCGGGAAGGCGGTGGTCGGGAAGGTGAAGGAGCTGCGGCTCGGGGTGCTCACCGGGCCGGGGCTGAAGGCCCCGAGGGACGTGGTGCTGAAGGACCTGAAGGTGTTCGTCAGCGACGACGAGTCGGCCGCGTACGTGCTGCTCGGGACGCGGTTCATCGAGGACCACTTCGCGGACGCGGTGTACGGGTGCGGGCCGGACGGGGCGTGGCGGTTCCACGCCCGGGTGAAGCCGGACCTGCTGCAGGACGTGAAGACCCGCACCCCGCCGCCGAAGAAGCCGTAACGGCGTGGCAGTCGTATGCCGTCAGCACCCCTTGGAGAATCGCCCGTGCCCACCCCCGACCCGACCCGCGACCCGCGGACCGCGAGCGCCGGCGACCCGGCCGCCACCCGCGACCTCTCCCACCCCACCACCGGCGACGCCGACCCGGCCGGCACGTACCTCCAGACGCCGGTGCAGGCGGCCGCGTCGGCGGCGGTGTCCGGCGCCCCCGACACCATCCCCGGGTACGAGATCCTCGCGAAGATCGGCGAGGGCGGGATGGGGGTCGTGTACCGGGCGCGGCAGCTCGGGTTGAACCGGGAGGTGGCGGTCAAGCAGATCCTGCGGGCGGACGCGGCCCGGGCGGCGGTGGCGCGGTTCTGGGCCGAGGCGGAGGTGATGGCGGCGGTGCGGCACCCGCACGTCGTCCAGGTGATCGAGCTGGGGGAGCACGCCGGGCGGCCGTTCCTGGCGATGGAGTACCTCGGCGGCGGCACCCTCGGCGACCGGATCGCGGCGGCGGCGCCGCTGCCGCCGACGGAGGCGGCGCGGCTGGTCGGGAAGGTGGCGGCGGGGGTGGCGGCGGCCCACGAGCTGGACATCGTCCACCGGGACCTGAAGCCGGGGAACGTGCTGCTGGACGCGGCCGGGGAGCCGAAGGTGACGGACTTCGGGCTGGCGAAGCGGAAGGCGCACGACCTGACGCAGACCCAGGCCCTGATGGGGACGCCGGCGTACATGGCCCCGGAGCAGGCGGCCGGGCGGGCGAAGTTCGTCGGCCCGCCGGCCGACGTGTGGGCGCTGGGGGTGATCCTGTACGAGTGCCTGACCGGGAAGCGGCCGTTCGAGGGCGAGTCGGTCGGGGCGCTGTTGTCGCAGATCCAGTCGGCGGAGCCGGCGGCGTTGCGGGCGCGGGTGCGGTCGGTGCCGCGCGACCTCGACACGATCGTGGCGAAGTGCTTGGCGAAGGAGCCGGAGCACCGGTATCCGACGGCGGCGGGCGTGGCCGACGACCTGGGGCGGTTCGTGCGCGGGGAGCCGATCGCGGCGCGGCCGGTGGGGCGGGCGGAGCGGCTGGCCCGGTGGGTGCGCCGCAAGCCGACGGCGGCCGCCGCGTGGGCCGGCACGGGGCTGGCGGCGCTGCTGACGGTGGTGGTGTTCGTGGTGGTCGGGTTCTGGCGGGAGGCCGACACGGCCCGGGGGCGGGTCGAGGATCTGCTCGGGACGGAGACCCGGCTGCGGGGCGAACTCCAGACCACGAATGGGAAGCTGGAGACGGCCCTCAGGGGCGAGCAGGCCGCACTGAAGGTGGCGGAGCGGGAGCGGGAGAAGCTGGCGGCGGTCGAGTACGGGCGAACGGTCCAGGTCGCCCACCAGGAGTGGCGGGAGAACAACGTCTCGGCCGCCCTGGCCCTGCTGGACGGGACCCAGGCGGACTCGCGCGGCTGGGAGTGGCGGTATGTGCACCGGCTTTGCAACGGTCAACTCCTGGCCCTGCGGGGCCACACCGGCGGGGTGCGGTCGGCCGGCTGGGGCCCGGACGGGGCGAAGGTGGTGACCGCCAACCGCGACGGGCCGGTCCGGGTGTGGGACGCCCGGACCGGGGCCGAACTCCTGACCCTTCGCGGGCACACCGGTACGGTGTTCTCGGCGTCCTTCAGCCCCGACGGGGGGCGGATCGTGACCGGCGGCGAGGACAATACGGCCCGGGTGTGGGACGCCTGGACCGGGGTGGAGGTTCTGACTCTGAAGCACACCGGGTCTGTGACCTCGGCATCCTTCGACGCAGACGGGGCTCGGATCGTGACCGCCAGTAGCACTGGCGGCACGGCCCGGGTGTGGGACGCCCGGACCGGGGCCGAGCTCCTGGCCCTAAAGCACGCCGGCGAGGCGTCCTTCAGTCCGGACGGAACCCGGGTGCTGACCTTCTGGGCCGATACAGCCCCCCGGGTGTTGGACGCCCGGACCGGGGCCGAGCTCCTAGTCCTGGAGCACGCCGGGGGCGTTGACGTCGCATCCTTCAGCCCGAACGGACGACGGGTGGCGACCGCCGGCCCCGGCGGGACCGTCCGGGTGTGGGACGCCCGGACCGGGGCCGAGCTCCTGGCCCTCCGCGGACACAACTCACCGGTGCGGTCGGCGGGGTGGAGTCCGGACGGGGGGCGGATCGTAATCTGTGTGGACGACACCGCCCGCGTCTGGGACACCAAGACCGGAGCCGAAGTCCTCATCCTCCGGGGGGACGTCGGCATCTGGTTGGCGGCGTGGAGCCCGGACGGGACGCGGATCGCCACCGCCGGCGGCAAGACGGTGCGGATCTGGGACGCGACGCCGACCGACCCGCAGTTCCTCCCGAAGCCCGTCGCCCCGCCGCCGCGGCCGCGGTGACACCCCGCCGTCACAGCCGGCGGTGCATCACCAGCACGTCCACGAACCCCAACGTCGCGTGCCGGAACGCCCCCGGCACCCGACCCACCACCGCGAACCCACACCCCGCCCACGCCCGCACCGCCGCCGCGTTCGTCGCCTCCACGGAGTTGAACTGCACCGCCGCAAACCCCAGCCGCCGCGCCGTCCCGAGCGAGTGCTCGCACAACTCCTTCGCCAACCCCCGGCCGCGGAACCCGTCCGCCACCAGGTACCCGGCGTTCGCCACGTGACCCCCGCGCCCCGGCTGGTTCGGCCGGACGTAGTAGGTCCCGGCGAACGCCCCGGCGATCGTCGCCACCCTACACACCGCCGGCAGGTCGAACCACAGCGCCCGGGCCGTCTCCTCCGTCGTCGACTCGTCGTAGGCGAACACGTCCCCGCCGGCCGCCGCGAGGCGGAACAGGTCCCACACCGCCGGCCAGTCGGCCGCCGTCGCCTCGCGGATGTCGGCCATGGGGGCGCACCGTAACGGTTCCGACGGGATTGATTGGATCGCCGCCCGCCACCCGGTAGGATGGCAACAATGCTGCGCCTAGGTTAGATGGTCAGATCGAAAAGTTGAGGCCCGGTCACATCCGCCATTCGGGGCGTGATGTGAAAGGAGACGCCCGTGCCCGATTCCGCCCGCCTCGCCGGCCCGCCCCGCGTCCCGGGGCTGGAACTGCTCGACAAGATCGGCGAGGGCGGCACCGGGGTCGTGTACCGGGCCGTCAACCGCAACCTCGACCGCACCGTCGCGGTCAAGGTGCTCCGGGCCGACGGCGCCCCGGGGTGGCTCCGCGAGTCCCGGCTGACCGCCGCCCTGGCCCACCCGAACGTCGTCGGCATCCACGACGCCGGCGCGACCGACGGGAACCACTACCTCGTCCTCGAGTTCATGGCCGGCGGGTCCCTCCGCGGCCGCATGACCCCGGGCCGGCCGTGGCCCCCGGCGGACGCCGTCGCCCTGGTCGCGGCCGTCGCCGGGGCGCTGGACCACATCCACCGCCGCGGCGTCCTGCACCTCGACCTGAAGCCGGAGAACATCCTGTTCGGGGCCGACGACGGGGTCAAGGTGTCGGACTTCGGGCTGGCGATCCCCGAGGAGGACGCCGGGGACCTGCTCGGCGGGCTGAGCTACCCCGGGACCGCCGACTACGCCGCCCCCGAGCGGCGCAGCGGGCTGGCCCCCGACGCCCGGTACGACGTGTTCTCCCTCGCCACCCTCGCCTACGAGCTGCTCACCGGCCGGCTCCCGGGCCGGGCGTACGTCCCGGCGACGGCCCGCAACCCGGGCCTCCCGCCGGCGGTCGACGCGGTGCTGCGGCGCGGCCTGGCCCGGGAGCCGGAGGACCGGTACGCGTCGGTGGCCGAGTTCCGCGACGCCCTCGCCGCCGCCTGCGGCCCGCCGCGCGCCCGGCCGCGCCGCCGCCGACTCCTGGCGGTCGCGCTCGGGGCGGCCGTCGCGCTGGCCGCCGTCGCCGGGACGGTGGCGGCGCTCCGCCGGCCGGCCCCGGTCGACCCCGGCCCGGAGCCGGCCGGCCCCGCCGCCCCGGCGGTCGCCCCGCCGGACCGGGCGTGGGTGCTGTACGCCGGGGACCCGCCGGAGGGGCTCGCGCTGTTCGCCGGGGACGTGGGGGTGCCGGTCGAGCGGGCCCGGGTCGGCCCGGGCGGGGGGCGGGTCCCGGACGGGGTCCCGCTCCCGTTCCCGCCGGCCCCGCTGCCGGCCCTGGTCGTCCGCTCCCCGGGCGCCTGGGGGTTCGTCCACCCGCTCGCCGACCCGGGGCTCGGCCGGCGGGTGGTGTCGAACTGGGCGGCCCTGGCCGGGCCGGGGGCGCCGCCGGGGAAGAACCTGGTGCGGGCCGGCGGGTTCGACGGGGACTGCCTCAAGCCGGGCGGCGGGGTGTGGCGGTGGGACGACCGCACCGGCACCCCGGACCGGAAGGTCGAGGTGGCCGACCCGCCGGACCGGCCGGGGGACCCGGCGCTGCGGCTGACCGCCCGGGAGGGGGTCGGGTGCTACCAGCCGCTCGCCGACCCGCCGGCCGGCGGGTCGGTGCTGGTCCTCCGGTACCGGGCGCGGGCCGGCGCCGGCGCCCGGGTGTCGGTGTACGCCGACCTGGTGGCGGCCGCCCCGCACCGGGCCCCGGGGTGGGTGAAGCCGGGCCCGGAGTGGCGGACGTACCTGGTGGCGACCGAGGTCCCGCCGGGGCCGCGCGGGGCCGGGCAGAAGGTGATCGCCCAGGCGGCCGGCGGGGAGGCGTGGGTGGACGACGTGGAGCTGTTCGCCCTGCAGCCCGGGGGTGCCCCGTGACCGCCGTCGACGTTCAGGAGCTGGGCCTGACCCTGTTCGAGGAGATCGGGGACGCGGCCGTCGTCGCCGACCCGGACACCCTGCGGGTGGTGGACGTGAACCCGACCGCCCGGCGGCTGACCGGGCTGCCCCGCGGGCAGCTCCTGCGGCTCGGGCTGGACGAGCTGTTCCGGGCCGACGCCGGCGGGGGGATGGACCACCTGCTGCGGGCGCTGCGGGCGACCCAGACGTTCCACGCCCAGGACGGGTACGCCCTCCGCCGGGCCGGGGGCGGGTGGGTGCCGGTCAACCTGACCCTCACCCGGCTGCACACCGAGGCCCGGCCGCTCGGGCTGGTCCTGGCCCGGGACGTGACCGACCAGCGGCGGGCGGAGGACGAGCTGCGGCGGGCGAACGCCGAGCTGGAGCGGCGGGTGGCGGACCGGACCGCCGACCTGCACCGGGCGGCCGCCACCTACGAGCGGCTGGTCCACTCCCTGGACGTGGTGGTCTGGGAGGCGGACCCGGACACCCTGCGGTTCACCTACGTCAGCCCGCAGGCCGGGCCGCTGCTCGGGTTCCCGCCGACCGCCTGGGTGGACCGCCCGGCGTTCTGGGCCGACCGCCTCCACCCGGACGACCGGGACCGGTGCCTGGCGCTCCGCCGGGAGCAGTGCCGGCTCGGGGCGGCCCACGAGGCGGAGTACCGGCTGGTGGCCGCGGACGGGCGGGCGGTGTGGGTCGAGGACCGGGCCCGGTTCGCCCCGGCCCCGGGCGGCCCGCGGCTGGCCGGGACGGTCCGGGACGTGACCCGCCGGCGGGCGGCGGAGGAGGCCCGGGCGGCCCTGGAGGAGCAGCTCCGGCAGGCGCAGAAGATGGAGGCGGTGGGGCGGCTGGCCGGCGGCATCGCCCACGACTTCAACAACCTGCTGACGGTCATCAACGGGTACGCCGAGGTGCTGCTCGGGGACCTGCCGCCGACCGACCCGCGGCGGGGCGGGGCGGAGGCGGTGAAGGACGCGGGGGAGCGGGCCGCCCGGCTGACCCGGCAGCTGCTGGCGTTCGGCCGGCGGCAGGTGCTGGCCCCGGTGGTGCTGAGCCTGAACGACGTGGTCGCCTCGGCCGAGCCGATGCTGAGGCGGCTGATCGGGGAGGACGTGGCGCTGGCCGCCGCGCTGGACCCGCGGCTGCCGCCGGTGAAGGCGGACCCGGGGCAGGTGGAGCAGGTGCTGATGAACCTGGTGCTGAACGCCCGGGAGGCGATGCCGACGGGCGGCCGGGTGGCGGTGGCGACGCGGGCGGTGGAGGTCGGGCCGGGGCACCCGGCGGCGGGGGAGCTGGCGGCCGACTGGTACGCCGAGCTGGCGGTGTCGGACACCGGGGCGGGGATGCCGGCGGAGGTGCGGGCGCGGGTGTTCGAGCCGTTCTTCACGACCAAGGGGAAGGGGACCGGGCTGGGGCTGGCGACGGTGTTCGGGGTGGTGAAGCAGTCCGGGGGGCACGTGCTGGTGGAGAGCGCGGTGGGGGCGGGGACGACGTTCCGGGTGCTCCTGCCGGCGGTGGCGGGGTCGGCGCCGGGGCCGGCGGCGGAGCCGGCCGCGGGGCCGGCGCGGGGCGCGGAGACGGTGCTCTTGGTGGAGGACGAGAAGGGGGTGCGGCGGATCGCCCGGCTGGCGCTGGAGGGGGCGGGGTACGCGGTGCTGGAGGCGGCGGACGGGCCGGCGGCGGTGGCGGCGGCGGCGGCGCACCCGGGCCCGGTGGACCTGCTGCTGACGGACGTGGTGATGCCGGGGATGGGCGGGCGGCAGTTGGCGGAGGCGGTGCGGCGGGCGCGGCCGGGGGTGCGGGTGCTGTACATGAGCGGGTACACGGACGACGCGGTGCTGCGGCACGGGGTGGGGGACGGGACGGACGCGTTCCTGCAGAAGCCGTTCACCCCGCGGGCGCTGGCGGAGAAGGTGCGGGCGGTGCTGGACGGCGGGTGACCGGGCCGCGAACCCGCCGGAGGCGGTGTCGTGCGAGCGGCGCAATCTCCCACCCGTCTGCGGAAGTCAACGTGTCCGATGGTTCATCGAGGCCAACGCACAGGCCGGGTCGATCGAGGGCTCGATCGTCCTCACCCAAGCGGCGTTCGAGGTGCTCCCGTCGGCCGTGCTGGTCGAGAACCTGAACCGCTTGAGTAACACGCGGTACGGCGAGTTGGGAGCGGCCGGTCAGGTCCGGGAGTTGCTCTGCTGGGCAGGCATCCCGAGCGGAGTTCCCGCAGCGCTCGCCGAACTGACGCGGGCGGCCGCGAGCAACAACTGGCCCGATGCCCCGACGGCGATGATCCGGGTGCGGAAAACGATCATCCATCCCAGCCGGCAGAATAGGGAGGTGTACCGCCAGCATTCAGACGAGGTCCGCACGGAGGTCTGGAAGCTCGGGCTGTGGGCGCTGGAGTTGTGCCTGCTGAGGCTGTTCGAGTACCGCGGCAAGTACCTCAACCGCATCGCCCAGCGGGTCGAGGACGTGCCGTGGGCGACGGCGGGGGCGTGAGGCGACGGCCGCCGAGGTGACCGGGTGGACGACCACGACCAGCGGTTCAAGACCCTGCTCCGCGAGTTCCTCCCGGAGTTCGTCGCCCTGTTCCTCCCCGACCTCGCCGCCCGCCTCGACCTCGCCCGCCCCGAGTGGCTCGACCAAGAAGCCTTCCTCGACCCGCCGCACGGCGAGAAGCGCGTCCTCGACGTCGTCGCCAAGGTCCCCACCCGCGACCCCGTCCCCGACCCCGCCGGCCGGCCCGCCGCCCACGCCGTCGTGGTGGTGAACGTCGAGGTCGAGTCGGCCGACCGGGCCGCCGACGTCCGCCCCCGGATGCTCCGCCACTACGCCTTCCTCCGCTGGACCCACGACGTCCCGGTCCTGCCCGTCTGCCTGTTCCTCCGCACCGGCCTCGGCGGCGTCGGTTGGGACGCCTACGAGGAACAGCTCTGGGGCACGACGGTGCTGCGCTTCGAGTACGCGTACATCGGGCTGCCGGCCCTCGACGGGCTGACGTACTTCAACGGCGCGAGCCTGCTCGGCCTGGCGCTGTCGGCGCTGATGCGGCTGCCGCCAGCGGACCGCGCCCGCCTCAAGGCGGACGGGCTGGCGAGGATCGCCACGGCGCCGGATAATGTGGTGCGGCGGGAGCTGCTCAGCGAGTGCTTCGACAACTACCTGCCGCTGGACGGGGCCGACCAGGCCGAGTTCGAGCGGCTCCGGGCCGAGCAACCCCAGGAGGTCCAGGTGGAGTACAGCATCTTCTACCGGCGGGAGCGGGAGAGGACCTTGCGGGCGCTCGTGCCGAAACTACTGGAGCAGAAGTTCGGGCCGCTCCCGCCGTTCGTGGCCGGGCAACTGGCGGCCTTCCCGACGGAGCGGTTGGAGGAGATCGCGCTCAGGTACTTCAGCGCGGCGTCCCTCGGCGAACTCGGGCTCGGCGAGCCGCCGGCGGCGAACGGCACCTGACCGGCCGGCCGGTTGTCCGCCCCCGCCGGCCCGCCTATGATGACGGTTTAGCCGCCCCACCTGAGCCGCACCCGCATGCCCGTCAAGAGCCTCCCGCTCGCCGCCCCGCCCGCTCAGGGGGCTGACGCCCCCCGCTCGGGGAAGGGGACCTACGCCTTCGTCTCCCTCGGGTGCCCCAAGAACCTCGTCGACTCCGAGCGCATGCTCGGCAAGCTTGCCCAGGACGGGTACGCCCTCCAAGCCGACGCCGACGGGGCCGACGTCGTCGTCGTCAACACCTGCGGGTTCATCGAGCCCGCCCGCCAGGAGTCCCTCGCCGTCGTCCGCGAGATGCTCGCCCTCAAGGCCGAGGGCCGCGTCGGGGCCGTCGTCGTCGCCGGGTGCATGGCCGAGCGGCAGCGCGACCTCCTCCTCGAACACGTCCCCGAGGTCGACCAGATCGTCGGCGTGTTCGGCCGCGAAGACATCGCCGCCGTCGTCGACCGGGCCGTCTCCCAGCGCGACGAGCAGCGCTCCCTGTTCCGCCCCGCCCCGGTCCGCGCCCTCGAAGACACCGCCCGCCTCCGCATCACCCCCCGCCACTACGCCTACCTCAAGGTGTCCGAGGGCTGCGACCGCCTCTGCACCTACTGCGCCATCCCCAAGATGCGTGGCAAGCACGTCACCAAGCCGGTCGAGGAGGTCGTCCGCGAGGCCCGCGAACTCGCCGCCGACGGCGCCCGCGAACTGATCCTCGTCGCCCAGGACACCACCTACTACGGCCTCGACCTGTACGGCCGCACCCGCCTCGCCGACCTGATCCGCGAGCTCGACCGCGTCGACGGGATCGAGTGGGTGCGCGTCCTGTACGCCTACCCCGAGCACCTGTCCGACGAGGTCATCGACGCCCTCGCCGGGTCGGCCAAGGTCGTCCCGTACCTCGACATGCCGCTTCAGCACATCAACGACCGGGTGTTGCGGCGGATGATCCGCCGGGTCGACCGGGCGGCGACCGAACACCTCCTGCGCCGGCTCCGCGACCGGTGGCCCGGACTCGCCCTCCGCACCACGTTCATCGCCGGGTTCCCGGGCGAGACAGACGCCGAGTTCGAGGAGCTGCGGCGGTTCGTCGCCGAGTTCAAGTTCGAGCGGCTCGGGGCGTTCCCGTACTCGCGGGAGCCCGGCACCCCGGCCGAGAAGCTCGACGGCCACCTGCCCGAGGACGTCAAGGCGGCCCGGGTGGCGGCGCTGATGGAGGCGCAGCAGGCGGTCGCGTTCGGGTGGGCGGCCGGGCAGGTCGGCAAGGAAGTTGCAACGATCGTCGACGGGCCGGACCCGGAGTTCGCCGGGCACGCCCGCGGGCGGACCACCGCCGACAGCCCGGAGATCGACTGTGCCGTCCGGGTGAAGGGGAAGAACCTCCGCCCGGGCGACCTCGTGACGGCCAAGGTGACCGCCGCCGACGGGTACGACCTGGTCGCCCGGGCGGTCGGGAAAGCCCGGTAAGTGGGCAGCGGACGGGCGGTGGCAAATGAAATCGCGGAGAAATATGCTGGAAGGTCGGTTCGGGTTTGACTAGGTATTGAATCGGACGGTGTACGGCTTCACCTCTCGTCGCCTTGTCGCCGCGCGCCGGACCGGGCTTGGCAGCGCCTCTCGCCGCTGCCGTCATTCGTTCGGACTCTCCCGTCCGACCCCTTGACCGTCGGCCGCACCCGCCACGCGGGCCGGCCCGCTTTGTACCCCCGGGTGTCGGCGCGTCGCCGGCTGCCCGGCCCTCGTTCCATCCCCGTCCCATGGGAGGGTGACTCCTGTGTCCGCACCCCCAAGCCCCCGCAGGACCCGCGGCGGGTTCACGCTGATCGAGCTGTTGGTGGTGATCGCCATCATCGCCATCCTGATCGGCCTGCTGCTGCCGGCCGTCCAGAAGACCCGGGAGGCCGCCGCCCGGACCACGTGCCAGAACAACCTGAAGCAGATCGGCGTGGCCCTGCACAACTACGCCAGCACCTACGGGCACTTCCCGTCCGGGTACGACGACCAGTCGGCCGGGCCGCTGGTCCAGCTGCTGCCGTACGTCGAGCAGGAGAACAAGTACCGGGTGTGGCGGTTCGCCCCGTGGACCACGGCCAACCCGGACCCGAACGGCCGGACCTGGTACTTCCGGGACGAGAACAACCAGCCGCAGGACCCGGCGAGCATCAGCCCGCACCCGACTGGGGAGTACCCGGTCACCCTGAACGCCCGGGTGTTCCAGTGCCCGGCGGCGGTCGGGAACGACCCGAACGCCCAGACGGCGGTGATCCGGTACGTGTCCGGCGGGGTGGGCGGGCGGGACTACCCGCTCGGGACCGACATCCGGCCCGGGGAGACGCCCAACCCGGTGGCCGCCCACACCAACTACTACCTGACCGGGGAGATCGCCAAGCTGTACGGCCGGTCGAACTACATCGCGATGGCCGGGCGGCGGTCGACGACGGCGTCGGACGACGGCCTGCGAACGTACGAGGACGCGGACCCGGCGTTCCAGCAGCTGGTCCGGTCGCTGCCCGCGGCGGCCGGGATCTTCGGGTGGCGGAGCAAGATGCCGGTCGCCCAGGTGCGGGACGGGACGAGCAACACCCTGGCGTTCACCGAGTCCGCCCCGCGGTACGTGAGCTTCGGGGCCGGGAACGCGAGCAACGGGGTCGGCGGGTTCGCGTACACGTCCGCCATCCAGTTCGCCCAGTTCGGGTTCTGCCCGAGCGCCGCCAACGGGAACTGCCGGAACACCGTCGTGGACGAGCCGGACAAGGGGTACTCGGCCAGCCTGCCGAACAGCCGGCACCCGAACGACATCCTGGTCAGCCTGTTCGCCGACGGGTCGGTCCGGTCCCTCCCGCCGTCCAAGCTCAGCTCGGTGTTCTACCAGCTCTTGACCGGGGCGAACGACGGGCAGTCGATCACCGTCGAGTGACCGGGGCGGCCGGGCCGGCCGGGCCGGCCCCGCGCCGGCCCGGCCGGAACCACCACACCATCCGGGGGACGCCATGACGTCGGGGCGCGGGGTACTGCTCGCGGTCGTGCTCGGGGTGTCGGCGGCGGCCGCCGGGTGCGGGGACAAGGCCGGCAAGGAGGCCGAGATCCGCGGCCCGGTCGGGGCCGACCGGGACATCCCGACCGAGGGGGTCGGGAACGGGAAGAAGGCGAAGCCGGCGCCCAAGCCGGCGGACAAGCCGGTCGACAAGTGACCGGCCCGCTGCCGTTCCGCCGCCGGCCCGCACAATGACGGGGGGTGACCGCCCCCCGTCGTTCCGTTCCTGGGGCCGACCCATGACCCCGCCGCCGGCCGCCCCGTCCCCGCTCTGGAACGTCCCCAACCTCCTGTCGCTGTCCCGCGTCCCGCTGGCGGTGGTGCTGTTCGTACTCATCGACCGCGGGGCGTGGCCGGCCGCCCTGGCGGTGTTCGCGGCCGCCTGCCTGACCGACTGGCTGGACGGGTGGTGGGCCCGCCGGTACGGCCCGCTCACCGCCGTCGGCCGGGCCCTCGACCCGCTGACCGACAAGGTGCTGGTGTGCGGGGCGTTCGTCTACCTGATCCCGGTCCCGGCCGCCGGGATCGACCCGTGGATGGTGGTCGTCGTGGTCGGCCGGGAGTTGCTGGTGACCGGGCTGCGGGGGATGGTGGAGGCGGCCGGGAAGGCGTTCGGGGCGGACCGGTTCGGGAAGCTGAAGATGGGGCTGCAGTGCGCGGCGGTCGTCGCCGTGCTGGTGGTCGAGTGGGTGCGGGCCGCGGGGCCGGCGGAGGCGCTGGCGGCGCTGGAGCCGGCCCGGGCGGTGCTGGTGTGGGCGATGCTGGCGGCGACCGTCGGGAGCGGGGTGCAGTACGTGGCGAAGGCGGTGCGGCTGCTGCGGTGACGGCGGGTCCGGCGCGACTCGGTCGGTGGCCGCCCCTCACCCGGCCGTCGAAGACTCCGGCCGACCTCTCCCCGCTCCGCGGGGCGAGGTGGAGGCACCGGCCTCCTCGTCGGCTGTTCGGGTCGGGTCGCTGGGGCCGCGGTGTCTTCACCTCGCCCCCGCTTCGGGGGAGAGGTCGCCGGCGCTTCGCCGGCGGGTGAGGGGCGGCACCTCCCGCGAAGTCCCGGCCGCGAAGCCCCGCCCGGGAACCGCCGTCACCGGGCCAGCACCAGGTACCCGACCACCGCGGACAGGACCGCCACCACGGCCAGCAGGACCGGGGTCCAGTCGAACGCCTTCTTCCGCGCCCGGGCCGGCTTCCGGCGGAGCGGCTTGGTCGGCCGGTCCGCCTCCCCGGCCGCGTACGGGGCCGTGTCGTCGGCCGGGTCGGCGACCGGCAGCGGGGTCGGGAGCGGGGCGGCGGTCCGGCCCGGGATCCCGGCCCGGGCCCCGGACGCCCGGCCCGGCGGCAGCCCCGCCCGGCCCCCGGCCGACGGGTCGGCCCCGTACTCCGCCGTCTCCTCGTCGGCCGGCCGGCGGTGCCGCCCGGACGCCGAGGCCGGCAGCGGGGTCGGCCCGGACAGCGGGGCCGGGTCGACCACCAGGTCCCGGAACTCGGGGGCGCTGGCCAGGGACACGAACGGCCCGGCCTTCGCCCGGCTCACCAGGACCGCGGCCGCGTCCCCCAGGAGCCGGTCCCGGAGGGCGTTGCGGATCGCCCCGGTCGTCCCCTTGACGGTGCACGCCTCCCCGGCCTCGTCCCGGTACACCAGGTACCAGACGTCCGCCCCGTCGGCCGCGGCCGGGTCCCGGGGCGGGGCCCCGCGGCCCTGCCCGGTCAGGTCCTCCAGGAACTCCCGGCAGCTGGCCGGGCGGCGGTCCGGCTCGGCGCTCATCGCCCGGCGGATCGCCCAGTCGACCCGGTCGGACAGCCCGGGGGCCAGCTCCCGCGGGGCCGGGAACTCGTTGCGGATCTTCTTCATCCAGCAGTCGAGCGGGGACGCGTTCTCGAACGGCACCCGGCCGGTGACCATCGCGTACAGGGTGGCCCCGAGGGAGTACACGTCCCCCCGGACGTCGACCGTCTTGGCGCTGCGGAACTGCTCCGGGGCCATGTAGTGCGGGGTCCCGAGCCCGCGCCCGGTCTTGGTCAGGTTCAGGTCCCCGTCCACGTCCCGGACCAGCCCCAGGTCGGTCAGCTTGGCCACCCCGTCCCGGGTGACCAGGATGTTGTCCGGCTTCACGTCCCGGTGCACCAGCCCCTGCTTGTGGGCCCGCTGCAGCCCCTCGCACACCTGGGCCACCAGCCGCACCGCCTCCGCCTCCGGGAACGCCCCGGCCCGCTCCACCCGCTGCCCGACCGACTCCCCGTCCACGTACTCCATCACCAGGAACGGCTGCGGCCCGGCCCCGCAGTACTCGATCGCCCGGACGACGTTCGGGTGGTCGAGCACCCGGGCCGCCTGGAACTCCCGCTCGAACCGCTGCAGCAGGACCGGGTTCTTGGCCGTCGCCGCCGCGATCACCTTGACCGCCACCACCGCCCCGGTCTGCCGGTGCCGGGCCTTGTACACCGTCCCCATCCCGCCCTCGGCGATCCGGGCGACGATGTCGTAGCTCCCCAGCTGCGTCGGGTGCATCGGGGCGGTGGCGTCGGGGGGCGGCATGGGCGGGCTCTTCGGCCGGGGGGCCGAGGCGGGCGGGCCGGGGGGCCGGGCGGACGGCGTTACCCTCCCTTATAGTGCAAGTTCACCCCGGGAGCGAACCCCGACCGGCCGGAACCCGGCGGGCGGCCGGCCGACTTCTTTACCTCCCCCCTTTGTGGGGAGGTCGGCGGCGCTTCGCCGCCGGGTGGGGGCAGCGTTGGCGGTCACCCGTGTCGCTCACTCGCGCGTGTCGCTCTCCCCCCACCCGCCGCTCGCGCGGCGACCTCCCCCACCAGGGGGGAGGTGAGACCCCGGCCCCCGCCGACACAACCGCCCCCGCCCCCCCAGCCGCCCGCCGCCCCGCGGTTTGTGGCCGTTCCGTCCTTGTCAAGGTTCGTGCCGTCGGCAAGAATCACTTATCCCGTCCGCCGGACCGGGCACGGAGCACCCGCCCCATGACCATCTTCGGCAAGCTCCTGACGCTCTTCTGCCTCCTGGCGGCCGGGGCGTTCGCGTACTTCGCCGTCCAGAACCGGGCCGGCCGGCAGACCATCACCGCCGCCGTCGTCCGCCACCGCCTCGTCGTCGAGGGGCTGCCGCTCGGGGCCGAGCCGGGCGCCCCGACCGAGATGCCGACCGACCCCGACCCGGACGCCGAGGTCCCGTTCCCGGTCGAGCTCGGCGGCGGGGAGCGGCGGTCGTCCGTCAGCCGGCCGCTGCTGGAGGGGTACTTCCAGCCGGCCAACGGCGGCGCGGGGGTGCTCGGCGGGGGCGGGGCCGTCCCGAACCAGTTGGCCGAGGTCCGGCGGGTGAAGGCGAAGGTCGACGCCGCCCTGGCGGCGGACGGCCCGAAGCAGGTCGCCCTGCTGGCCGGGTGGCTGCGGGACCAGCCGGAGGCGTACGAGGACCGGGAGGCGTTCCTGCGGCTGCGGGAGGCCGGGGACGCGGACGGGCTGAGGGCCCGGCTGGACGCCCGGTTCGCGGCCGTCCTGGGCGGGCCGAGGCCGCTGGCGGCCGGGGCGGCGGCGAAGGCCCCGGAGGACGAGGCCGACCCGGCGAAGCTGCGGGCCCGGGCGGACGAGGTGGCGGCGTCCCGGGCGGCCCCGCTCGGGGAGGACGAGCGGCGGGCCCGTCTCGCGCACCTGCTAGTCCACCTGGACCGGGACGCGGCGTGGCAGAAGCGGGTGCTCGCGGTGGTCGGGGCCCGGGAGTACGCCCGGGCGATCACCGACCAGTCGAACCGGGTGAAGGAGATGCTGGACCGGCCGGGGTATGCGATCCCGGCCGACGAGGCGAGCTACCGGGCCGAGCGGGCCGACCTGCAGCGGCTGGCGATCGCCCGCACCACCCTGGCGAACAACCAGGCGGACCTGCGGCGGCGGTGGGAGGAGCAGAAGCGGAAGGAGGACGACCTGGTGGCCCAGCGGGAGACGGAGCTGAAGCGGATCCTGGCCCAGTACGCCAAGGTGAAGGCCGAGGTGGACGACCTGCTGGCCAAGCAGGCGGCGGTCGAGGCGGCCCTGTTCGAGGTCCAGCGGGAGGTGGCGGTCGCCCTGGACCGGGTGTACGAGCTGTACGACGAGCTGGACGCCCGGGAGCGGGACCTGCTGGCGGCCCCCCGGCCCTGACGCCCACGCCCGGCGGCCCGCCCGCCCCGGCCCGCGGAGACACGGCGATGACGCTGCTCGGCAAGCTGCTGACGTACCTGAACGTGCTCGTCGGCCTCGGGCTGTTGACCTGGGCGGTCTCCGCCTTCCTGCTCCGGCCCGGGTACTTCGACCCGGCCCCGGACCCGGCGACGGTGGAGAAGGGGAGCAGCCCGGTCACGTTCGACGGGCTGAAGAAGGACGCGGACGCCTACTTCCGGCTGGCCAACTCCTCCGGCGGGGCGCTCGGGGAGTCGTTCCGGGCGCTGGAGCAGCTGGAGGAGCGGCGGGAGGCCCGCCGCCGGGCCTACGCCCAGCGGCTCGACTGGGCCCGGAACGGGATCCGGCCGAAGGACCCGCTCTCCCCGGGCTTCTTCCTCGAGAAGGACCCCGGGGTGATCCCGAAGGAGCCGGAGCCGGCCGAGAAGGGGCCGGACGACAAGCCGCTGAGGGGGGCGGACACCCTGGAGAAGCAGCGGGCCGCGGACGTGCAGGCGCTGATCGACCTGTCCGCCGACGTGGCGAAGGCCCGGCTCCGGTACGCGGAGCTGACCAAGGAGATCGTCCGGAACGACGCCCGGCTGGCGGCCATGACGGCGATCCGGGACGAGGTCCAGGCGGAGGCGTTCTACCTCGCGGCGGTCGAGGTGAACGTGTACGAGGCGCGGGAGACGGTGCTCCGGCGGAAGCGGCAGCTGGACGGCCGGCTGGCGCAGCTGCGGCCGCGGTAGCGGGGCTTCGGGGGCGGCACACCACGGGGGGGCGGCGATGACCTGGCTCGGCAAGATCCTCACCTTCGTGGTGATGGTGATGGCGGTGGTGACCATGTTCTTCACGGCCCAGGCGTTCGTCACCCGGACGGCGTGGCAGGCCCGGGCCGACGACGCGACCGCCAAGCTGAAGCAGTCGGAGGACCTGCGGCGGCAGGAGGAGCGGCGGCACCAGGCCGAGGTGGACGCCCTCCGCCGGCAGGCGGGGCTGTACCTGACCCAGCTCGAGGGGCCGGACGGGAAGGGCGGGCTGAAGGACCAGAACCGGACGCTGGCCGGGGCGGTCGAGGCGGTCCGGGCGGAGACCGAGAAGCTGCAGAAGAACTACGCCGCCGTGGACGTGGCGGCGGTCCAGCAGGGGACGAACCTGACCGCGACGGTGGCCGAGCTGCGGGCCAACCGGGACCAGGTCGCGGAGCTGCAGGACAAGGCGGTGGGGCTGCAGCTGGCCACCGAGCTGGCCCGGCGGGAGGCGACGAAGGCGACGAACGCGGCCCGGCAGTCCCAGGCGGTGGCGGACGACTACGCGAAGCGGGTGGACGACCTGCAGGCCCGGGTGGCCGAGCTGCGGGCCCGGCTCGGGGCCGGGGGCGGGGGCGGGGCCCTGGGGGCCCTGGACAAGCCGCCGCCGCCGCTGCTGGAGAACGCCCGCGGGGAGGTGACGGAGGTGGTCGGGGACCTGCTGGTGGTGTCGATCGGGATCGACTCCGGGCTGGCGGTGAACACCACCCTGCAGGTGTCCCGGGCGGACGGCACGTACCTCGGGACGGCCAAGGTGGCCGACGCCCAGGGGCTGTTCCCGAAGCAGGCGATCGTGGTCTTCACCCCGGCCCGGAAGGACGTCCCGCTCGACCGCCAGCCGCCCGCCGCCCTGCCCCGGAAGGGCGACCTGGTCCGCCCGGCCGCCCCCGGCCGGTAGCCCCCGCCCCGCACCCCCGGTAGACGGAGACCCCGCCGATGGCGAAGACGAGAGAGAAGGCCCGGGGCGAGCGGGCGGCCGGCCCGCGGGCCCGGAACGACGCCTACGTGATGCTGCTGGTCATCGCCCTGGTGGCGTTCGTGGCCGCGACCGTGTTCATGTACCTGGACTTCGACGAGTACGGGTCGAAGGCCCCGCCGAAGGAGGCGATCCCGCAGCCGGCGAAGCTCGGGGAGTCGCTCAAGGGGGTGGCGGAGAAGGCGCCGGACAAGGGGCCGGACGACGGCAAGCCGGCCGACCCGAAGCCGGACGGGATGTGACCCCGGCCCGCCGCCACGGGCCCAGGTCCTCTCTTGTGGCACAGGTCTCCTGACCTGTGCCACAGGAACGAATGCCCCCCAACACCCCCGATTTTCCCGGGGGTGTTCGCGTTTCGGGGGCGGCCGCCACTTGCCCGGACCCCCCCGGCCGGCGCCCCGCCCGCACATTCGGCTTTTTTCCTTCAAGCCCCGTCGGTATTTTCCCGCCCGTTCGGCCAACCGGAATCGAGAGACCAGGAAGGGTGCGTTATGCGTCGGCCACCGGCGTGGGTCGTCGTTGTCGGCGTCGTCGCGGCGGGTGCATGGCACCCGGCCCCGGCGCGGGCGGACGACGGGTTCTGGGTGAGCGTGGCGGCGGGGGCGGCCGGGGCCGCCGACCCGGCCGAGTACGGCGACTTCCTGTTCGACTCCCCGCACGCCCCGCCGGTCGCGGTCACCCGGTTCACCGGGACCGGGCGGGCCCTGGCGATGACGGCCGGCGGGAGCACGTTCTTCACCGGGGCCGCGACCCCGATCCTGCTGCCGACCTCGGACGGGTACGCGACGATCACCAACCCGGACGTGGCGAACGGGTCGGGCGGGCTGCCGCGGTTCGCCGGCGGGGCCCAGGCGTCCGGGGCCCCGAAAGACGCGCCGGCCGTCCCGCCCGACTCCAACCAGCTGGCGGTCGACTTCGCGGAGCCGGCGGCGGACGGGTCCAAGGCGCTGACGGTGACGGCCACCGACCCGTCCGGGGCGGTGCTCGGGCGGGCGGAGGTGACGGTCCGGGACGGGGACTGGTGGGTGATCGGGCTCGGGCCGGGTAAGGGGGACATGACCCCGGCGCCGGTGGACCCGCTCCCGGTCGAGCCGGACGGCGGGAACGGGTCCACCGGCGGCGGGGTGATCGTCACCCCGGTGATCGTCCCGGTCGCCGGCGGCGGGGCGGTGACCACCCCGGAGCCGGGGACGGCGGCCCTGCTCGGGCTCGGCGGGCTGGCGGCCGCCGGGTGGCGGCGGGTCCGGCGGAAGTGAGTGGCCATCGGCCCGGCCGATCGGTCCGCGTGCCGGGGGCGGCTTCCCTCCCCCGGCCGGGTCCGTAACCATGTGGGTGTGGGCCGGCGGGGTGTCGGCCCGACTCGCACGGAGACGACCCGATGCCGGCCCTGGTGACCAAGGAAGCCCCGGACTTCGCCGCCGACGCGGTGGTGGGGGACGAGTTCAAGACGGTCAAGCTGTCCGACTACCGCGGGAAGTACGTCGTCCTCTTCTTCTACCCCCTCGACTTCACCTTCGTCTGCCCGACCGAGATCGTCGCGTTCAGCGACCGGATCGAGGAGTTCCGGTCCCGCGGGGCCGAGGTCCTCGGGTGCTCGATCGACAGCAAGTTCTCCCACCTGGCGTGGGCCCAGATGCCGCGGGAGAAGGGCGGGCTCGGCGGCCTCACCTACCCGCTCCTGGCCGACCTGACGAAGAAGATCAGCGCCGACTACGGGGTGCTGCTGGACGCCGGGATCGCCCTGCGGGGGACGTTCCTGATCGACAAGGCCGGGGTCCTGCGGGCGGCGACGATCCACGACCTGCCGCTCGGCCGGAGCGTGGACGAGGCGGTCCGGGTGCTCGACGCCCTGCAGCACTTCGAGAAGTACGGGGAGGTGTGCCCGGCCGACTGGAAGAAGGGGTCAGCGACGATCGACACGAAGAACGCCGGGGCGTACTTCGCCAAGGCGGCCGCCAAGAAGTGAGGCCGACGCCCCCCGCCGGCGGGGACTTCCCGCCGGCGCGGCGGGCCGTAGGTCGGGCTGTGCCCGACGTGCCCGGTGACGTCGGGCACAGCCCGACCTACGACCACGCCAACCCGGGTCACCACGGGCGGGTCAGTTCCCGCCGCGGCCGTTCGCCCCGGGCAGGCCGTTCAGCCCGGGCAGGGCGGGCAGCGCCGGGGCCGGGCGGACGTTCAGCCGCCGCGGCGGGGCCGGCTGCGGGTCGCCCAGCTCGATCCCCTTCAGCTCGACCTTCTTCCCCCTCCGCAGGACCACCGCGTCCACCTTCCCGGCCTTCGCCTCGTTCACCTGCCGGGTGAACTCCTCGGGCACGTCGGTCACCGGCTTGCCGGCGAACTCCAGCACGATGTCGTTCGCCCGGAACCCGGCCTTCTCGGCCGGCGACCCCTCGACCACCTCGGTCAGGGTGACCCCGCGGCCGGCCTCCAGCCCGAGCTGCTCGACCACCACCGGGGACAGCTTCTCCAGCCGCACCCCGAGGCGGAACTTGGCGGGCGCCCGGCCGTTCAAGTCCGGCAGGTCCAGGCCGGGGAAGGCGGGGAAGTTCGGGAGCCCGCCCTGGCCGGCCAGGGCCTTCAGCATCTCCAGCTGCTTCCGGGCGTCGGCGTCGCCCATGTTCTGCATCATCAGCTCGAGCGCCTTGAGCATCTCGGCCTGGGCCTTCTGCAGGTCCTCCGGGTTGAACCGGCCGCCCCCGTTCGGGAAGGCCGGGAACGGGACCGGGCGGGGGAACGCCCCCGGGTTGAACGGCAGCTCCGGCCGCGGCCGGACCGGCGGGTCGGCCGGCGGCGCCGGCGGCTTCGGCCGGTCGAGCACCCGCCCGGTGACCGCCTTCTCGACCGCCTCCAGCTCGGTCCGGATGGCCTCGACGTTCTCGCCTTTGCGGGCGGCCGCCTCGACCGCGTCCCGGACGGCGGTCAGCTCGGCCGGCGGCGGGACGGTGCCGCCGGGCTTCGGGGCGACGAACCCCTTGGCCAACGACTTCTCCAGGGCGTCGACGGCGGCGGCGACCTCGCCGACGTTCTGGCCGCGGCGGGCGGCCGCCTTGACCGCGTCGCGGAGGTCGGCGAGGTCCGGCGGGGCGTCGGCCGCCCACAGGGCGGAGCCGAGGCCGGCGGTGACGACCGCGGCCGCGAGGAGGCGTGTTCCGAGGGTGGGCACGGGCGGACCTCCCGGGAGGGGTGGTGAGGGGGGTATGAGTGTGATTGAATCAGCGCCGCGGGCGGAACGCCAGAGGAATCGGCGCGGCGTTACACACAACGTCTTGTGGCACAGGTCTCCAGACCTGTGCGCCGCCGGCACAGGTCTGGAGACCTGTGCCACAAGACGGTCACTTCTTCGCCCGGGCCAGCGCCCCCTGGAGCCACTTGGCGAACGCCCCGGGGTCGTTGATCTTCCCCTCGAACGGGACGTTGTCCTGGCCCTTGAACGGCCCGCCGACCACCTTCACCTTCCCGTCCGGGAGCGGCACCAGCACCGCGTACAGCGGTAGGGCCACGTCCTTGAACACGGCGTTCTGGAACCGCCGGTTCGCCTGCGCCTCCTCGACCCGGGCGTCCTCCCCAGGGTCCGACGCGTACGCCCCGGGCGGCACCTCGTCGGTGTACAGCTGCACCCGCTCGAACTTCTCGAACTCGGCCCGCACCGCCGGCAGCGGGAACACCGACTCCTCGTTGTACTTGCAGTTCGTGCACGTCACCCCGGTGAAGTCGACCAGCACCGGCTTCTTGGACTGCCGCGCCCGGTCGACCGCGTCCTTCAGGTCGGTCGGCCACGGCTCCGTCTCCGGCAGCAGGAACGCCTGCACCCAGGCGTACACCGCCCCGGCCGGCCGCTGGGCCTTCCCGTCCGCGCCCTTCCACATCGCCGGCAGCAGGTAGAACCCGAGTCCGACGAAGAACAGCGCGAACAGGAGCCGCGGGACGCCGACCGTCGGCTTCTCCTCGTCGTGCGGCAGCCGGTAGGCGTTCAACAGGTACAGCCCGCAGGCGAACGCGATCCCGACCCACCCGGCGATGACCGCGTCGTAGGTGAAGAACTCGGTCGGGGAGAACACCCGCAGCTCGGCGGTGCGGAAGAACTTCAGGGCGGCGGCCAGCTCCAGGAACGCCATCACCACCTTCACGCTGTCCAGCCACCCGCCGGACTTCGGCAGCGCCTTCAGCAGCCCCGGCACCATCGCCAGGACGAAGAACGGGGCGGCGAACGCGGTGGCGAACGCCAGCCCGCCGACCAACTCCCGGGTGGTCGGCAGCGAGATCAGGCTGCCGCCGCCCGAGTCGGCCGCGGAGATCCCGGCGAACCCGCCGAGGAACGGGGCGACGCAGGTGAAGCTGATGACGGTGAACGCCAGCGCCCCGAACACCGTCCCGAGCGTCCCGCCCTTCGCCTGCTTCGCCTGCAGCCGGCGGGACAGGAAGCTCGGCAGGGTCAGCTCGTACATCCCGAACAGGCTCAGGGCGAGCACCAGGAACAGGAGCCCGAGGGCGAGGTTGGTGGCCGGGTGGGCGGACAGCCAGGCCATGAACTTCAGGAGGGCGAACGCCGACACCCCGAGGACGACGATGATGGTCAGGGAGTACACCCCGGCCAGCTTGACCCGCTCCCGGAACGACCCGTGGGCGTGCTTCAGGAAGATGCTGACGGTGATCGGGATCATCGGGAAGACGCACGGGGTGACCAGCGAGATCAGCCCCCAGGCGGCGGCCGTCAGCGCGAACGCGGCCAGCCCGGCGTCCGCCGGGGCGGTGCCGGCCGCGCCGGCGGCGGACTCGTCCGGCACCCGGGCGGCGGCGACCGCGGTCAGGTCGGCCTCGTACACGTCGAGCGGCTTGGCGATCTTCGGGCCGACGGTCGGGGCGACGACGACCGTGCCGCCCTGGGTCCCCGGCTTCACCGGCTCCGACTTGCGGGGCGGGGGGGGCGGGGCGTCGGCCAGCGGCGGCTCGTCGGTCACCGTGAACACGAGGCGCGGCAGCTCGTCCCCGGTCGCGGTGACGCACTGGTCGGCGCACACCTGGATTCGGGTCTTGCCGAGCCCGAGGTCCTTCGGCCCCGGCGCCGCGGTCGGGAGGACCAGGGCCTTGAGCTCCCACGTCGGGGACGAGTTGTAGACCAGGTCCGGCTCCCCGGGCTTCATCTCTAGCCCGGGCGGGTCGGTGTTCCCGTCGAGCAGGGCGAGGTCGCCGGGCGGCAGGTCGATCTTGTTCTTCGGGTCCTGCCCGGGGGCGGTGGTGAAGAACGGGTAGGTGTGGGCGTCCTTCCCCGGCTTCAGGTCGACGGTGAGCTTGATGGTGACCGTCTCGCCCCGCCGCACCTTCGCCGGCATCCCCACCCGCACGTCGGCGAGGGCGGCGAACCCCTTCGGCAGCTTGCTCCGCGGCGGGTCGTCGAACGGGAACTGGGCCGGGGCCGGGGCGGCGGCGAGGAGCACGGCGGCCAGCGCGAGGCGCGACATGGGTCACCACCGGGGTCGGGGGAACGCGACAAAGCCCGCGGGCCGCGACCCACGGGCTGTCGGACAACCTGGGGGCGACGTGCCGGTCTGCCCCGCTCGCCAGGGGATACGCCGCCGGGCCTCTGGGGCTTACAGGCGCCGTCCGAGCCGGAGCGCGAGCGACGGGTCTTGGTCTCCCGTCGCTCGCGCTCCGGCTCGGACGGTCACTTCCCGCCGAGCGCCTTGGCGACCTCGTCGGCGAACTCCTTCTCGACCTCGGCCGGCGGGCCGGGGAGCACCTTCAGCCCCGCCTCGACCGGCACGTCCTTCGGCGGGAAGCAGTTGGTCGCGTCGCACACGCTCAGCTTGAACCCGGCCAGCTTCACCGCCGCCGGCCCGGCCGCCGCCTTCGGCGACACCACCGCCTTCCGGGTGAACGTCACCGCCCCGTCGTAGTACCGCAATTCGGCGATCCCGGCGTCCGGCTCCGCCTTCGACTTCGCTCCCTTCGGGTCCTGCACCGCCCCGACGAACACCACCGCGTCCGGGGCCGGGAACTTGAGCACGTTCACCATCCCGGCGGCCGCCTTGTCCGGCTGGACGGTCGGGTACGTGTGGTACCCGTCGTTCAGCTCGACGGTGACCGAGAAGGTGACGGTCTCGCCCGGCTTCGCCTGCGCCGGGGTGAACTTCGCCTCCACCTTCTTCACCGCCTTTTCGTACCACTTCTGCCCGCCGGCGGGCGCGGCCGGGGCGGCGAGGGCGGCGGCCGCCGCGAGGGCGGACGCGGCGACGAGGGTGCGGGTCATGCGATTCGCTCCGGGGGGTCGGGGTCTGCCGTCCGGGCGCCGGTCTTCAGCCCGAAGGGCTGGGACAACGTAGCCCAGGGCGAAGCCCTGGGGCGGCGGCGCGGATGCCCCCAGCCTGAAGGGCTGGGACAGGGGCGTGTCGCAGCCCTTCAGGCTGCGTCCATCACGGTACCCCGGGACCCGGGGCGGTGCCCCGGGCTACGTTGTCCCAGCCCTTCGGGCTGAAGTCACCCGGCCGCCGGGTCACTTCTTCTTCGGCTCGGGTTCCTTCGGGGCCGGCGGCGGGGTCACCCCGGTCAGCTCCAGGGTGCTCACCTTCTTCGTCCCCAGGTCCACCACCCGGATCCGGTGGGCGTTCGTGTCCGCCACGTACAGCTTCCCGCCGGCGTAGCTGATCCCGGCCGGCTCGCTGAAGACCGCGGGGACGGCCCAGCCCCACCCGCCCCCGCCGACCAGCGTCGTCAGCTCCTCGGTCTTCAGGTCGAACACCTTCACCTTGTTGTTGTACGTGTCCGCCAGGTACAGCTTGCCGTCGTGGTGTGCGACCCCCAGGGCGTGCTGGATCCGCGCCTCCTTGTCTTTATCCGCCGCGTCCGCCACCTGCCCCGGGCCGTCCTTGTCGCCGAACACGAACAGCCCGCGGCCGACCAGCGTCTGCACCCGCCCGCCGGCCGCCAAGGGCACCTTCCGCAGGGCGCTGATCTCCGAGTCGGCGACGTACAGGTTCTTCCCGTCGGACGCCAGCCCGCTCGGCTGGGCGAACATGGCGAACGCGGCCGGGCCGTCCCCGATGTTCTCCCGCCCGCTCCCGGCGAACGGCCCGACGTCCTTCTTCTTCAGGTCGAGCGCCCAGATCTGGTGGTGCCCGGCCATCGCGATGTACAGCGTGTCCCCGGCCAAGAGCAGGTCCCACGGGCTGTTCAGCCCGACGCCCCGCGCCGGCACCGGCTTCTCCATCTGGCGGTTGGTCACGTCGCCTTCCTGCTCCCCCGTCCCGGCGATCGTCTTGACCGTCTTCGCCTTCAGGTCCAGCTCCCGGATCGTGTGGTTCTTCCGGTCCGCGACGTACAGCGTGTCGCCGGCCACCGCCATCCCCTGCGGGTCGTGGAACTCGGCCGCGTCGAACGCCCCGTCCGCCTTGCCCGGGGTGCCGGTCCCGGCGACGGCGAGCTGCCTGCCGTTCAGGTCGGTGACGACGATCCGGTGGTGGGTGCTGTCGGCGATGAACAGCCGGCCGCCGGCCTCGTCGGCGACCACCTTGCCGGGGAAGAACAGCGGGGTGTCGCCGGACTCGCGGAACTTCGCCAGGTCGAACCGGACCGGCTTCTCGTCCAGCGTCTTCTTCTTCCGGTGCTCCTCGACCAGCCCGCCGATGATCTTGTCCAGCAGGTCGTAGTTCCCCTCCCCGGACGTGTACCCGACGAAGTTCCCCTCCGGGTCGACCAGCACCAGGGTCGGCCAGGCGTCCACGTCGTACTTGTCCCAGATCTTGTGGTCGGCGTCGTTGACCACCGGGTGCTCGACCTGGTACCGCAGCACCGCCTTGCGGATGCTGTTGGTGTCCTTCTCGTTCTCGAACTTCGGGGAGTGGACCCCGATCACCACCAGTTGATTCGGGTACTTCTTCTCGAGCTTCGCGAGGTCTGGCTGGATGTGGATGCAGTTGATGCAGCAGAGGGTCCAGAAGTCGAGGAGGACGATCTTCCCCTTGAGGTCCTTCTTGAGCGAGAGCGGGCCGCCGGTGTTCAGCCACGCCACCCCGCCGTCCAGCTCCGGGGCCGGCACCTTCTTCTTCTCCTCGGCGGCCGGCGGGTCGGCCTTGGCGTCCTTCTTCTCGTCCTGCCGGGGGCGGCCGCCGGCGAGCAGGACGGCGGCCGGCAGCCCGACCCCGAGGAGCAGGCCGACGATCAGCCCCCACGGGACGCGGTACGCCGGTGCGGCGGCCGGCGGGGGCGGGGCGGCGGGCGGCACGGGCTCGCTCATCGGGGTCGTACCTCGGTGGGTCGCGGCACCCCTATGGTAAGCGCGCCGGGCGGCCGGGTGAAGCGCCGACCGGCGCCAACACCGGCCCCGCCTTCCCGTTGGAACGTCGTTGCGGCCCCCCCGTCCGTCCGCTAGGCTAGCGGGTGAATCCGTCCATCCCGGACCGGGGCCGCGTCGTCTTCTTCCCGTTCCCCGCCCCGTCCGCGTCCCCCCGCCGCGGGACCGTCCCGCCGAGGACCTCATGCCGATCCCGACCACCTGCCCCGGCTGCCGGGCCGCGTTCGAGGTGCCCGACGGCCTCGCCGGCAAGACGATCCGCTGCACCTCGTGCAAGACCCAACTGACCGTCCCGGCGGCCCCGGCCGCGGCCTCCGCCCTGTCCGGGGGGAAGAAGCCGTTCGGGTGGTCCAACGGGAAGGCCGCGGAGGCGGCGCCCGTCGCGGCCGCGGAGCCGGTCGCCGCGGAGGTGGAGGAGGACGAGGAGGCCCCGGCCCCGGTCCGGAAGGCGAAGGCCGTCGCGGTGGCGAAGGCGGTGCCGGCCAAGCGACGGCGGGACGACGATGACGACGAGGACGACACCCCGCGGCGGAAGAAGCGGGACACCGGCGGGGCGAAGGGGGCGATGTGGCTGCTGATCGGCGGCGGGGCGCTGGCCCTGGCGGCGGTCGTCGGGGTGAGCATCTGGCTGCTGACCGGGGACAAGAAGAAGGACGACACGGCGAAGAACCCCGACCCCGCCCCGGCGGGCGAGAAGACCGCCCCGGAGCCGGAGGGGAAGCCCGACCCGACCCGGCCGAACCCGGGCCGACCGAACCCCGGGGCCGGCGGGACGTGGCAGACGTTCACCGCCGACGGGTTCTCGGCCGACATGCCGGGCAAGCCGACCCGGCAGACCCAGCCGCTGCCGGCCGGGGCCGGGACGCTGACCGTGTACGCCCTCGCCAACCCGGCCGACAAGTCGGCCCTCACCGTCTCGGTCGTCGCCCTCCCGCCGGAAGCCGCGGCCATCCCGGCCGGGGTGATGCTCGACCAGTTCGTGCGCGGGGCGGAGAACGGGGCCGGCGGGGCCGGCGGGGTGGGGCAGGCGAACCTCGGGGTGGGTTCCAAGTCCGACGTCACCCAGGACGGGTTCCCGGGCAAGGAACTGCAGCTGACCAACAAGACGACCCGGGCCGCCGCGGGGACGATGCGGGTGGTGCTCGCCGGGGACCGGGTGTTCACCTTCGGGGCGGTGGCCGAGAACTTCGCCGCGTTCCGCACGCAGGCCGACCGGTTCCTGGCCTCGGCCAAGGTCACGTACAAGCCGAGCGGCTCGCCGGCCCCGGGGCTGAAACTGCTCGCCCTGCTCGGCGCGGCCGAGAAGGACGACTTCGGCACCCCGGGGGAGTGGGCGAAGCACGACGGCGACGGGTTCGCGGCCGAGTTCCCCGGGGCGGCCGACGCCCGGGACCTGTCGGCCGCCGGGCTGACCGGGAAGGTCGCCGGCGTCCACCGCAAGGACGGGGAGAGCACCGTCGTCCTGTTCGCCCAGTACCCGTCGGCCGACGAGGCGGGCAAGGAGTACCAGGCGGCCGTCTCGTTCTTCGGCCGGACCGCCAAGTCGCACAAGCCGATCGTGATGAACGGGCGCCCGGGCAGCGAGTTCGAGATCGCCACCGGCGCCGGGTCCGGGGTCGTCCGGACCTATGTCGCCAAGGACCGGGTGTTCGTGCTGACGGTCGGGTCCGAAGCCAAGGACGGGCAGGGGCCGCTGCCGAAGGAGTCGATCGACCGGTTCCTGAAGTCGGTCACGATCACCTACGGCGACCCGGCGAAGCCGCCGGAGCCGAAGGCCGACCCGAGCCGCCCGCCGGTCGTCACGCCCCCGACCCCGCCGGTCTCGCCGCCGACCGGCGGGGAGATCGTCGCCAAGCTCGCCCACAAGGTCAGCCCGTTCATGGCCGGGGCGTTCGACCCCGACAAGAAGGAGTTCGTCGCCGTCGGCACCCGGACGGACAAGGGCGGGGTCACCCGCGGGACGATCCAGCGGTACAGCCTGCCGGGGTTCAAGTCGGTCAAGACGGTCCACATCCCGGCCGCCGCCACCCGGGCCGTCCTCGACCCGAAGAAGGGCCTCCTGTACGTCGCCACCGCCCCCGGGTCCGGCGTCCCGGCCCAGGCCGTCGACCGGGAGAAGTTCGACCGCGGGGCGCACGTCGGGGACGTGGCGGTGTACGACCTGGCGGCCGTCCGGGCGGCGGAGGAGAAGTCCGATATCAAGCCGGTGGCGACCGTCACCGTCGGCCGGGTGATCCGCGACCTGGCCCTGTCGGACGACGGGAAGAGCCTGTACGTGCTGTCCACCACGGCCACGCCCCCGACGGCCAAGCAGCTGCCGAAGGCCCGGGTGGACCTGGTGGACACGGGCGAGAAGAAGGTGTCGAAGACGAAGGACCTGCCGGACCCGGCGTGGCAGATGTTCCGGTCGGCGGACGGGAAGAAGCTGTACGTGACCGGGCGGCCGAGCGGGGACGCGGCGCCGTCCCTGACGGTGGTCGACCCGGCGACGCTGGCGCTGGCCCCGAGCGTCCCGCTGCCGCGGGCCGGGGTGTACGACGCGGCCCCGGCGAAGGACGGGCGGATCGTGCTGACGGTGCCGGGCGGGGGCGGGGCGTTCGGGCTGGAGGTGGTGGAGCCGAGCGGGCAGACCGGGCCGGCGGTGAAGGCGACGGTGAACCCGGCGTCGAACAACGGGTACGTCGGGGTGACCCCGGACGGGAAGTACCTGGTGGTGTCGTCGCACCACCCGATGCAGGCCGGGCCGGGGGTGGACGTGTACGAGGCGACGGACACGTCGATGGGGGAGCGGAAGGTGGCGTCGTTCAAGAAGGCCGGGGCGGACGCGGTCGGGGGGACGTTCCTGGTCGCCCCGGAGGGGAACGTGGTGGTGTTCCACAAGGGCGAGGTGGTGAACCTGGACGACCTCGGGAGCACCCCGGCCGGCCCGGGTCCCGGCCCCGTGCCCCCGGGCGGCGGGATCGTCCCGGTGCCGCCCGGCGGCGGGATCGTGCCCGTGCCCCCGGGCGGCGGGATCGGTCAGCCCGGGTTCCCGCCGATGCCGGTGCCGCCCGGCGGGGGGGTCAACCCGGTGCCCCCGGGCGGCGGCCTCCCCGGCGTGCCGCCGCGGCCGAACCCGGGTCAGCCGGGGCGGCCGCCCGTGAACCCGCTGCCGCCGGGCAAGATCGACGTCCCGCCCAACGGGGGCGTGCCCCCGTTGCGGCCGCCCGGCGTCCCCGGCGGCCGACCGCCGGGTCCGGGTGGGGTGGTCCTGCCGGACGGGAAGTGACGCGGCGAGCTCCGGTTCGACCGGAGCGGGGGGCGTGAGCCCCCTGTGCGCCCGCCGCGCACAGGGGGCTCACGCCCCCCGCTCCGGTGAGCCCCGTCACTTCCCCTCGGGCTTGTCCTCCCGGAACCGGTACCCGACCCCGCGGACCGTCTCGATCAGGTCGCCCGGCCCGCCGGCCTGCGCCAGCTTCTGCCGCAGCGTCTTGACGTGGACGTCGATCGTCCGCTCCAGCACGATCGACCCCTCCCCGATCGCCGCGTCCATCAGGTGGTGCCGGCTGAACGCCCGGCCCGGCCACCGCACCAGCGTCTCCAGCAGCCGGAACTCGGTCGGGGTCAGGTCCAGGGCGGTCCCGCCGAGCGTCACCCGGTGCCGCACCCGGTCGACCTTCACCCCCAGGTGCTCGGACACGTCCCCCGGGTCGGACCGCCCCTCCACCCGCCGCAGGAGGGCCTTCACCTTGTGCAGCAGCACCTTGTTCGAGAACGGCTTGGGGACGTAGTCGTCGGCCCCGAGCGAGTACCCGACCACCTGGTCCGTCTCCTCGCTCTTGGCGGTGATCATGATGATCGGGATCTCCCGGGTGCGCTCCCCGGCCCGCAGCTCCCGGCACACGTCCAGCCCGCTCATCCCGGGCAGCATCAGGTCCAGCAGGACCACGTCCGGGAGGGCGGACTGGGCCTTCCGCAGCCCGTCCGGCCCGTCCCGGGCGACGACCGTCTCGTACCCCTCCCGGTTGAAGTACCAGGACAGGGACTGGGTCAGCCCCGGCTCGTCCTCGACGATCAGGATGCGCGGCCGGAGCATCGGCGTGTCCCTGGGGGCGGCGGGGGCGGCGGTGGTCGTCGGCGACACGGGGGTCCCTCGCGGGCCGGGGTCGGGGTCAGCCGAACCGGCCGGTGATGTAGTCCTCGGTCTGCTTGCGGGCCGGGCGGGAGAACACCTGCTCGGTCGCCCCGGCCTCCACCAGCCGGCCCTCGAAGAAGAACGCCGTCCGGTCGGACACGCGGGCCGCCTGCTGCATGTTGTGGGTCACGATCACGATCGTGTAGTCCCGCCGCAGGTGCCCGATCAGCTCCTCGACCGCCTGGGTGCTCTTCGGGTCCAGGGCGCTGCACGGCTCGTCCATCAGCAGCACCTCCGGGCCGGTGGCCAGCGCCCGGGCGATGCACAGCCGCTGCTGCTGCCCGCCGGACAGCTCCAGGGCGCTGGCGTGCAGCCGGTCCTTCACCTCGTCCCACAGGGCCGCCTGCCGGAGGCACCGCTCCGCGGTCTCGGCCAGCCGGGCGCGGTCCCGCACCCCGGCCGCCCGCGGGCCGTAGGCGACGTTCTCCAGGACCGACTTCGGGAACGGGTTCGACTTCTGGAACACCATCCCGACGCGGCGGCGGAGGTCGACCAGGCTCGCCCCTGGGGCATACACGTCCCGGCCGTCGAGGGTGACCGACCCGGTCATCCGGGCGCCGTCGACCAGGTCGTTCATCCGGTTGAGCAGCCGGAGCAGGGTGCTCTTGCCGCACCCGCTCGGGCCGATCAGGGCGGTCACCGCCCGGGCCGGGACGGCCAGCGACACGTCGAACAGGGCCTGCTTCGGGCCGTACCAGAAGTCGACCCGGGAGGCGAGGAGCTTGTCGGCCGGCGGCGGGGCGGTGGTCACGGGGCGGACTCCGGGTACGGTCCGTTGTAGCCGCGGAGTGTGTAGATTCCGGGAAGGCGGGGCGAAGTGCGGGCGGGCGGGCGAACCCGGGGCGTGAGCGCCGGGGTGTCATCCCGCCCGAGGGTGGCGCCACCCCGGCGCTCACGCCCCGGGTTCGCCCCGGCCCGCCGTCACCGCCCGGTCACCCGGGTGGCCTGCTCCTCGGCCAGCGGCTGGGCCAGGTGGGCGGCCGTCACCTCGGCCCGGAACCGGGCGTCCCCGGCCTGCACCGCGTCCACCTCGACCGTGAACGTCCGCGCCTCCCCGGGCCGCAGCTCGTCCACCGCCGGGAACGCCACCCGCCCGCCCGGCCCGGCCGCCCGGACCGGCCGCAGCTCCGGCGGGGCGACCGCCGCCACCTCCACGTTCCGGGCCGACACCGTCCCCTGGTTCTTCACCCGAACCCGGTACGCCACCCGCTTCCCGACCTCCACCGGCCCGGCCGGGGTCGCCAGCTCCAGCACCACCGCCGGGGTGCCGATCACCGCCACCGCCGCCTCGGCCTTCGCCCCGGCTGCCCCGTCCGAGGTCACCGCCACCGCGAGGGCCGCCCGGTCGGTCAGCTTCGCCGCCGTCGCCGGCACGGTGAACGTCTTCTCCGCCCCGGCCGCCAGCTCGCCCACCTTCCACTCGGCCGGCGACTTCGCCCGCACCTCCGCCGGCACCGCCGCCCGCACCACCACGCCCGACACCGGCGCGTCCCCGGCGTTCCGCACCGTCACCGTCCAGTCGAAGTCCTGGTTCAGGTACGCCAGCTTCGGCCCGGCCGCGGCCGCCGTCAGCTCCACCCGCCGGGCGTCCACCGCCGCCGGCTCGGCGGCCGCCGACAGCCCGCCGTCCGCGGTCGCCGTGGCCCGGACCGCCAGCCGCCCGGACCGGGTCGCGGCCAGCGGCAGGTCGACGGTCTTGGTCTGCCCCGGCTGGAGGGTGCCGACGGCCAGCTCGACCGGGTCGTGCGGGGTGGCGTACCGCAGCCCCGGGTCGGGCCGGACCCAGACGGTGACGTTCCCGGCCGGGACCGGCCCGCCGTTGGTCACCGCCACCTTGAACGGCAGCTCCGGCCCGACCGCCCCGGTCGCCGGCCCCTCGACGAGCAGCTGCAGCTTCCCCTGCTCGACCCGGGTGGTCGCCCGGCCGCTGGCCTGGAGGCGGTCGCCGGTCTCCGCGTCGGCGGTCACCGTCACCGGCCCGACCCGCGCCGGCTTCACCTGCAGGGTCACGAGCTGCTTCCCCTTGCCGGGAACGGGCGGGAGGTCGAACGTCAGGGTGCCGGCCCGGTCCTGGCGGGCCGGCGGGGGGTCGCTCGACTCCAGCGTCGCCCCGTCCGACAGGGCGACCCGGACCTGCGCCGCCCGGCTCTCCACCCCGGCGTCGTTCTCCAGCGCGACGGTGACCGGGAAGGCGCCGGCCGCCGCGGCCGCGGGCGGGGCGGTGACGGCCAGGTGGACCTTCGGCTCGGCCCACTCGACCACCACGTCCCGAGTCGCCACCACCGTGCCCGGCCCGGCCCCGGCCTCCGGCGGCTTCACCACCTGCACCTGCACCCGCGTCTTCCCGGCCTCGGGGGTCGGCTGGACGAGCCGGACGGCCGCCGCCCCGTCCGCGTCGGTGGCCGCCTCGGCCTCGGTCGCCCCTGCCCCGGACCGGCTGGTCCCGGCCCCGGACACGAGCACCGCCGGCGGGCCGCCGACCACCTTGTACCGGACCCGGTACCCGCCGGGGACGGACTCGGCGGCGGCGGTGGCGACGGTGGACAGGGTGTGCTCCCCGCCGGACCGGACGACGGCCGGGGCGGGGAACGAGAACCGGGCGTCGCCCCACCGGATGCGGACGACGGCCCGGTTGTTCTGCCAGTTGAACACCTCCGGGGCGTAGGCGGTGACGACCGTCTCGCCGGGGACGGAGGAGGAGACGACGCAGAACGTCTGGCCGGCGGCGACGGGCACGTCGTCGGCCGGGTCGTCGTTCCCGCGGGTGATGGTCTTGGCGAGGTAGTTGGTGTGGGAGACGGCGTACCGGTTGTCCTTCTTGTACCCGCGGCCGAGGCCGACCCCGGACTCGTCCACCTCGACGATGCCGCCCGGGCCGTCGAGCAGCCACTCGACCCGGCGGGACCGGCGGGGCTGGCCGTCCTCGTCGGCGACGGTGCCGACGAGCACGACCGGGGTGTTGAGCGGGGCGTTGACCTCGCCGCCGGGGGTGACCTCGACCTTGCACGCCTTCGGGTCGAAGTTGCGGAAGTACCCGGGGCCGCCGGGCTTGGCGTGGGACTCGGCGACCGGGCCGCCGGGCAGGAGGTACGGGAAGTACCCGGGGTTGTACGAGCAGCCGGCGGACAGGAGGGCGAGTGCGACGGCGGTCCGGGTGGTCATGGCGCGGCTCCCGCGGGTTCAACGCGGGGCCATACGCCGGGGCGGTAAGAGTTGCAAGGGCGGGTGGCGGCGCGGCGAGCGGGGGGCGTCAGCCCCCTGATCCACCACGGATCAGGGGGCTGACGCCCCCCGCTCGCCGGGTCCCGCCGCCGGTCAGTCGTCGCTCCGGCTCATCATGAACAGCCGGAGGATGTAGAGGAACAGCATCGCGACCGAGCCGAACAGGGCCATGCTCGCGGCCACGTGGTCGTTCACCCCGTACCGGTGGATGATGTTCGACGTGTCGTAGATGATGTACCCGGCGAACAGGGCCACCATCAGCGAGCAGAACACCAGCCCGAGGCTGAACGCCCCGAACGCGGCGGCGACGATCACCACGAGGGCGACGACCGACAGGACCCCCAGGATCGGCCCCAGGAAGGAGAAGTCCTTCCCGGAAACGAACACGAACGCCGTCAGGGCCCCGAACACCAGCAGCGTCACCCCCCCGGCCAGGAGCGGCAGCGGCAGGGCCCCGGGCTTGGTGAACCCGAACCGCGGGTCGGACGCGATCGTCAGGATCGGGACGAAGATCAGGGTGTACAGCAGGACGTACACGCTCAGTGCGGCGTACTTCGTCCCGACCGACTTGTCCGAGTTGGCCAGGTACTCGGCGGCGTACGTCCCGACCATGAACACGACCATCAGGACCAGCGGGGCCCACCGGTTGGCTAGGAACACGTCCTTGATGATCTGCTCGGCCACCCCCGACGCGATCAGGGCGGCGGACAGGCCGACGAACGCCAGGATCGCCCCGAACACGTGGGCGTACGTCCGGCGGATGAACGCCACCCGCTCGCTCACCGGGGCGGTGGCGGCGGTGTCGCCGTGGTAGCCGTCAACGAGGTAACTCATCGCACACCTCCGGGTGACTGTTCCGACGTGAGGCCGCCGGCGGCGGCCCAGCGCTACCTCACTCTATGCCCATTCGCGGCCGCCGGGCAAGTCTTTACCGCCGGAACCGGGCCGACCCGGGACACCCCGCCCGGCCCGGTCAGTAGTCGAACGCGTTCTCGCCGAGCCCGGTGTTGAACTTCAGGTCGGTGAAGCTGTACGCCTCGATCAACTCCCCGGCCGCCGCCCCCGGCTTCGGGTCGTCGTACGCCTCGAACCGGACCGGCAGCCTCGTCTCCTTGTCCACGAACACCACCATCTTCGCCGCGTACCGGAACGCGTGCGGCCGGCGGGTCAGCACCTCGTACCGGGTCACGTCCCGGCTCGCGAACTTGTAGTCGGACGTGAACACCTCGACCGGGTTGTTCAGCGTCTTCTCCCGTGCGACCGCCGCCGAAACCCGGTCCAGGATCGGCCCCATCCCCCACCCGGTCACCGGGTGGCGGTGGTCGGCCAGGAACTTCGGGTCGTCGGTCGGGAGCACCTGGAACCCTTTCCGCCCCGCGACCCCCGCCGGCCGGTACCGCACCTTCCCGTCCTTCTTCGCCGCCGAGTACGCCACCTCCGCCCCGGCGACCGCGTCCGGGCGGGCGAACCGGACGTACACCCCGGCCGGGGCGACCCGCACCTTCATCTCCCCGACCTGCTCGGCCGACAGCGCCCCGCCGACCCGCTCCTGGCGGGTGAACGTGCCGGCGTAGTCGCGGAGCTTGCCGTGGGCGGTCCGGGCCTCGGCCAGCATCGCCCCGAGCGGGTCGGCCGTCTTGGCCGCCTCGGCGGCGACCGTCCCGGACGCCGGCTTGACCGGGTCGGGCATCGGCCGCTGGGCGACCGCGACCCCGACCAGCCCGACCGCGGCGGCCCCCGCCGCCCAACTCCGCACGCGCATGGCAACCCTCCCGGCAGCCGGTGGAAACGGATCGGCCGGGGGGAATAGCGTGGGCCGGGCGGCGGGGGAAGGGGAGATTCGCGGGCGGCGGCGCGGCCGGGCCGCCCCGGAGGGCGGCCCCTACCAGCAGGTGGGGTAGGGGCCGCCCTCCGGGGCGGCCCGGGCCGGCTCCCTCACTCGAAGGTGGAGTTGTACCGGAGCATCCCGTACAGCGGCGGCCCGGTCACCTCGGACCGGTAGATGAAGTCGATCGCCAGCTTGGCGATCTTCCCGTCCTTCACCTCCAGCTCCCAGACGACGAACTTCCCGCCGACCTGGTTGCTCCCCCGGCCGTGGCCGGTGTAGCTCAGCCCGGGGGAGTCGTCGTTGAACGGGTACCGCTTCGCCCCGTCGTACTCGCCGGCCTTCAGCGCCCCGCCGCGCGGCGGGGCGAACTGGACGTTCCACCCGTCCACGTTCACCGACACCAGGGCGGCCGACCCGTCCACCTTCAGCTCGGCGCCCTCGTACGAGTACGCCTTCCCCTGGCCGATGTAGTCCCCCTTGGTGCTGACCGACTTCAGGTACGTGGCCGGGGCGGCGGCCGGCAGCGGCTTGTGGAACTTCCCGTCCTTCAGCGCCTCCAGCGTCGCCCGGACCGTCCCCTCGACGTACACGACCTGCTCGTGCCGGCCGACCTCCTTGCCCCCGGCCCGGGCGACCACCGCGCACCCCACCCGGTTCCGGTCGGCGGCCGGCACCACCCGCACCTCGGCCGCCCCGGCCAGGCTCAGCTCGACCGGCCGGCCGCCGAGGTGCACGGTCAGCGCCCCCGGGTCGGTCAGCGGCCCCTCCACCGTCTTCCCGCCGGCCAGCACCGCCGCCCCCTTCGGCCCCGGGCGCAGCGCCGAGAGCTCGCTCAGCTTGACCGCCGCCGCCCCGACCTGGAACGCCCGGTCGGCCGCCTCCGCCGCCACCGTCCCGTCCGGGTACCGGACCTCCACCCGCACCCCGGCCTCCCCCTTCGGGGCCGGGAACGGGGCGGCCTTGACCGTGTACCGGCCGTTGTCCGCGACCATCGGGAACCGCCGCTCCGCCCCGGGGGTGGTGAGGACCAGCTCCAGCTCCAGCTCGGCGCCGGGGACGACCGCGGCCGCGTCCGCCCGGAACACGGACGGCTCGTGCCGGGTGTTGTTGCTCACCACCGGGGGGGTGAAGGTGATCTGCGGGCGGGCCAGGAACCGGGTGACGTGCCGGGCCGGGATGGCGACGTTGATCCCGGCCCCCCGCACCCCGCCGACCACCACCCCCATCACCTTCCCGTGCCGGTCCACCACCGGCCCGCCGGAGTTCCCCGGGTTCAGGGTGGAGTCGAGCTGGATCCGGTGCAGCTTCCGGTCGGCGTCGGTCCGGAGCGAGCTGACGTTCACCACGTTCACGGTGACCGTCGGGTACTCCCCGGGCCGGGCCAGGGCGGCCCCGAACGGGAACCCGAACGCGACCAGCTCGACCAGCTCCCCGAGCCCGTCGTCCGACCCGACCGGCAGGGCCGGGAGCTTCAGGTCCCCGTCCGCCTGGAGCAGGGCCAGGTCGGCCTCCTTGTCCTTCCGCACCACCCGGGCCTTGAGCACCTTCTGGGTCTCCAGCCCCGGGTCCAGGACCAGGGTCACCGCCCCGTCCGGCGGGAGGGCGGCGACGACGTGCTCGTTGGTCACGAACAGCCCGGACGGGTGGACGCAGAACGACGACCCGAACCCGACCCCCTTGACCTCGACCAGGGCGGTCGCCGGCTTCGCCAGCTTGGCCACCTCGGCCCGGGACAGGGGTTCGGCGGCCGCCGCGAGGGCGGCCGCGAGCGGCAGGGCGAGCAGGGCAAAGGCGGCGCGGACGGCGGGCGCGGGCGCGGGCACGGGCGTCTCCCGGGGCGGGGTGCGGGTCGGAGGGTGTGGGAACCGGCGCACCCGATTATGCACGGCGGGCCCGGCCCGTCAAGCACCGGCCCGCGGGCATACACTGACCGCCTTCCGTCTTCGACTCGAAGACCTGACGACCCGGGACTCGAGACCCCCGCCGATGATCCAGATCCTGACCGTCGAGTCGCAGCCGTTCGCCGAGAACTCGTACCTGGTGTGGCGGGACGGGTCGTCCGAGGCGTTCGTCATCGACCCCGGGTTCGAGCCGGACCTGATCCTCGAAGCGCTCGCCGAGCGCAACCTGACGCTGGCCGCGATCGTCTGCACCCACGGGCACGTCGACCACATCGCCGGGAACGCCGACCTGAAGCACGCCTTCCCGGCCGCCCCGGTCGTCATCGGCGCCGGCGACGCCGCGATGCTGACCGACGCGGACCTGAACCTGAGCGGCCCGTTCGGGTTCGACGTGACCAGCCCGCCGGCGGACCGGCTGGTGAGCGAGGGCGACCGGTTCACCGCCGCCGGGATCGAGCTGGAGGTGTTCGACGTCCCGGGCCACTCGCCCGGCCACGTCGTCTACCTGGTCCGCGAGATGGCGCCGCTCGTGGTGCTCGGCGGGGACGTGCTGTTCCGCGGGAGCGTCGGCCGGGTGGACTTCCCGGGCGGGAGCATGGAGGTGTTGAAGGCCGGGATCAAGCGGGTGCTGTGGCCGCTGCCGGCGGACACGGTGGTGTACCCCGGGCACGGCCCGGTCACGACGGTCGGCCACGAGAAGCGGACGAACCCGTACGTCCGGGACTGAGCCGCCCGCCCGCACGTCTCGATTTTCCACCGACGGAATTGCCCCCGGCGGGCACATCACGGCGAGTCCCGCCCCGCGAGAGGCCCGCATGCCGACGACCGCTCTCCTCGGGCTCCGCCGCGTGGCGGCCCGCCTCGCCCCGGACCCGGCCCCCGACGGCGACCTCCTCGCCCGCTTCCTCGCCCACCGGGACGAGGCGGCGTTCGCCGAACTGGTCCGCCGCCACGCCGGGATGGTGCTCGGCACCTGCCGGCGGGTGCTCGGGAGCGCGGCCGACGCGGACGACGCCTTCCAGGCGGCGTTCGTGGTCCTCGCCCGCCGGGCGGGGTCGCTCACCGGCCGGGCGTGCGTCGGCAACTTCCTGTACGGGGTCGCGTTCCACACCGCACTCAAGGCGAAGGCGATGGCCGCGAGGCGCCGCACCCGCGAGGCGAGGGCGACGCCCCCCGAGCCCCGCCCGGATCAGTCCGAACTGCTCGCCGCGCTCGACGAGGAGTTGGCGAAGCTGCCGGACAAGTACCGCGAGCCGGTCGTGCTGTGCGAGCTCGAGGGGCGCTCGCGCCGCGAGGCGGCGGGGGCGCTCGGCGTCGCGGAGGGGACGATCTCCAGCCGGCTCGCGACCGCCCACCGGATGCTGGGGAAGCGGCTGCGCTCGCGGGGCTTCGCCGCGGTCGCGGTGGCGGCCCTTCTCGCCGGGCCGCGGCCCGCGGTGGCGGACTCACTGACGCGGGCGGCGATCAGGTCGGCGGTCGCCGGCCCGCCGCCGGCCGTCTCACAACTCGCGTCGGAGGTCACGAAGATGGTGCTGTTGCACAAGCTCGGGATGGGGGCCGCGGCGCTCGCGGCCGGGGTCGTGATGGTCGCGGCCGCCGCGCTGGTCACCGGGGAGGGGCTGCCGCGGCCGGTCGCGTCGGCCCGCGCCGCCGCGGCCCCGGTCCCGAAGCCGGCCCCGGAGCCGGCGTGGAAGGACGAGTTCCGCAAGGCGTACGGGCTGAAGGACGGCGAGGTGGTCCGCCGCGTCGCCCCGCCGTACCCGGAGTGCCGCAACGAGTACTTCCGCAACGAGGTCCGCGAGTGGCACCTGCGGATCGGGGACAAGCTCCCCGAGGCGGAGGCGAAAAAGGACTACACGAACCAGTTCGTCAAGTTCGGGTGGAAGGGCAACTGGCCCGCCGCCAACCCGACGGTCCGGATGGTCGGGCTCGAGCCGGATCGGGGGATCGACGTGGGCCGGCTGATCGAGGTGGCGACCGGACTTCCCGACTACCGGATCGAGGCCGCCCCCGCCGCGGGCACACCGGTGACGCGCGAACCGGTGACGGGCGACTGGGTGGTGCGGGTCGGGGCCGAGCCCGAGAAGGTGGCCGCGGCGCTCGAAACGATCCTCCGCGGGGAGTGCGGGCTGAACCTGGCGCTGGCGGTCAAGGAGGACGAGCGGGACGTGTTCGTGCTGTCGGGCAAGTACGCCGCCAAGCCGCTGCCGGGCAGCGGGAACGAGATCGAGATTTACGCCCGGGAACTGACCGACCGGAACGGCGGCGGCGGCGGCACGGGCGACCTCGGCCTCATGGCCGAGCGCGTCGAGGACCACATCGACTTCCCGATCGTGCTGGGCCGGGTCGAGGGCGCGCCGAAGCAGGTGACGTGGCACTACAACTACCGTCTGAAGGCCACCGACGAGCAGCGCAAGGAGGACCGGGACCCGGAGGCGGTGATGAAGAACCTGACCGCCCAGACCGGCCTGACGGCGACGAAGGAAAAGCGGAAGATCAAGGTGCTGGAAGTGAAGAAGGTGCCGTGACGGCCCGTCCGAGCCCGAGCGCCAGCGAGGGGCGACACCCACCCCTCGCTGGCGCTCGGGCTCGGACGGGCCTTCCTCAACTGCTCGCCAGGATGTGCATCACGTCCGCGTCCTTCACCACGTAGGTCTTGCCTTCCGTGCGGTTCAGCCCCTTCGCCTTCGCCTCCTTCTCCGAGTACCCGCACGCCACGAAGTCGTCGTACCCGATCACGTTCGCCCGGACGAACTTCTCCTCCAAATCCTTGTGGATGCACCCGGCCGCCTCCGTCGCCGCGCACCCGGCCGGGATCGACCACGTCCGGCACTCGTCCTCCCCGACCGTGAAGAACACGTTCCGCCCGACCCCGTAGAACATCGCCCGGATCGTCGGCCCGCGGCGGAACTCGGTCACCCCGTAGTCCGCCACGAACGTCGCCCGGTCGTCCTCCGGCATCGCCAGCAGTTCCGCCTCCAGCTTCACCGGGGCCTGCACCGCCGTCGGGGCCAGGGCCAGCAGGTCGGCCGGGAGCGGGTCGTTGAACCCGGCGTCCCCGCGGTTCACGAACACGATCTCCGGCTTCAGCGTCAGCAGGGTGAAGCTCCGGACCGTCTTCTCCTCCTCGGGCGTCAGCCCCAGGCTCGACGCCGGCTTCCCCGCCTCCAGGGCCGCGTTGATCCGCAGCAGCAGCGCCTTCTCCGCCTCGTCCGCCTCCACCTCCTTCGCCGGCCGGGCCTTCTTCTTCAGCTGCGCCTCCAGCTTGGTGAGCCGGTTCCCGACGATCTCCAGGTCGGCGAACAGGCACTCCTCGCGGAACTTCCGCAGCTGGTCCGCGAAGTCGGTGCGGGTGAACCCGTCGAGGACGACGACCATCCCGTTCACCTCGCGGATCACCCCGAGCCGGCGGGCGTTGTCCTTCTGGTCCCCGCCGGCCGTCAGCCCCGGGGTGTCGAGGACCGCGACCTTGGTGTACGTCGTCTTCTTCGGCTTGATGACGGCGGCGATCGTGGCCAGCCGGTCGTCCGGCACGTCGGCCATGGCCGTCTGCCCCTGCTGCACCTTGGACGGGTCCGGCTTCTCCCCGGTGAGCCACTCGAACACCGTGCTCTTCCCCGTCCCGGCGTACCCGACCAAGCCCATCTTCATGGCTCAACCCCGGCGGATGTCCGCGCTCCGCTGCGCGTCGCGGCTAAACGATGGAACGACTCGGGGGGCCTCCGCCCCCCGCTCCTGCTGACTGACCACTGTCCACTGATCACTCCAGAACCGGCATCCGCCCGGCCGCGATGTCCCGCTCGTACTCCTCCTGGAGCGGCCAGGAGACGGCGCAGGTGCCGAAGTCGGCCATGTACTGGTACGCGGTCAGCCGGTCGATCGTCTTCTGGAGCATCTTCGGGTCGCGGCGGAACACCGGGCCGTGGCTCGGGAGCAGGAACTCGGCGTCCGAGTCGCGGATCCGGGCGAGCGACGCCAGGTAGCTGGGGATGTGCGACCCGTGGTGGGCGTCGATCGCCCCGACGCACCCGTCCTTGTACACGTTGTCCCCGCTGAACAGCAGGTTGCCGAGCCGGAAGCTGAGCTGCCCCGGGGTGTGCCCGGGGGTGTGCCACACCTTCAGCTTCAGCTTCCCGACCTTGACCTCGTCCCCCTCGTTCAGCTTCACGTCGATCTTGCACGGCGGCATCCCGCCCTCGACGTGGAACCGCTGGGCCGGGATGCTGGCGTACGTCTCGACCACGTCCCCGGCCTCGATCGCGGCGGCCGCCCGCGGGTGGGCGGCGGTCTTCGCCTTGAGCCGCTCCCGGGCCTTGGCCAACCCCTGGACGTGGTCCACGTCGGCGTGGGTGGCGATCAGGAGCTTGCACTTCGAGAGCGGGAAGTCGAGGTCCCGGACCAGCTCGATCACCTCGTCGAGTTGGTCCTCCTCGCCGACGTCGATCAGCACCCACTCGGACCCGCCGTCGATCAGGTACAGGTTCACCCCGAACGACCGGCCGGCCTGGAGGTTCAGCTCGATCACCCCGGGGAACAGGTACTTCCGCTCGGTCATCCGGTGCCTCCGGGCGATGCCGGCTCATTTTAGCCCCGTCGGACCGCGATTCAACCGACCCGCGGCGCGGTCAGGCGGCGCCCACCGCGGGGCACCCGTTACCCACCCCGGGGCCGGACGTTCGCGGAAAACACACTCGAACCGAGCGGTTCCGGCGGGGACGATACCCCGGCACCCCGGTTGCTACCGAGCGGCCGCCGCTTCGTCACCCGGAGTCCGCCATGCCTCGTCCGAGTCGCCGCGCGTTCACCCTGATCGAGCTGCTGGTGGTGATCGCCATCATCGCCGTCCTGATCGGCCTCCTGCTCCCGGCGGTGCAGAAGGTCCGGGAGGCGGCCGCCCGGAGCACCTGCCAGAACAACCTGAAGCAGCTCGCCCTGGCCGCCCACAACTACGAGAGCGCGATGGGCGCCCTGCCGGCGTCGAAGCGGACCTCGCTGCCGCAGCGGAGCTGGGCCCCGGACCTGCTCCCGTACCTGGAGCAGGCGAACGTGGTGTCGGACGTGAACTACAACCTGGGCGACAACTGGTGGCGGGTGACCGGGACGGCCGGCACCCCGCAGGCCGGGCAGCCGATCCCGAACGGGACCACCGCCCGGACGCACCTGAAGGTGTTCAACTGCCCGTCCGCCCCGAGGCAGCCGCGGCTCCAGGACAAGTACGAGAACCCGCCGGAGGAGAACAAGGTCGGGGCGACGACCGACTACTTCGTGGTCGAGGGGGTGAGCGCGAGCATCGCCGCCGAGTTCGGCGGGACCGCCCCGCCGGGCGACCTGCGCGGGGTGATGCGGGTGTTCACCGAGGGGCCGACGAAGATGACCGCGGTCCTGGACGGGAACTCGAACACGATCCTGTTCGGGGAGTGCGCCGGGCGGGAGGACGTGTGGCGGGAGCGGGCCATGACCCCGGCCCAGACGAACCCGAACCTGGCCGGGTGCGCCCGGGCCCGGGGCGGGGCGTGGGCGACGAACGACAACCCGTACGAGATCGGGCAGCGGATCAACTGGTGCCCGGCGGCCGCGACGGCCCCGGCGATCACCTCCGCCCCGTCCATGCCGATGCGGATCAACGCGTCGAACGAGTGGGGGTTCCTGTTCTACTCGTTCCACACCGGCGGGGCGAACGTCTGCATGGCCGACGGGAGCGTCCGGCTGCTCCGTGACTCGACCGCCCTGTCGGCGCTGGTCGGGATGGCCACCCGGGCCGGGGGCGAGGTGTTCGCCGCGGACTGACGGCCCCGGGGCGGGCCCTCAGGGGGTCACCCGCTTGAACACGGCGGTCACCGCCTCGAGCCCGTCCGGGCACATCGTGAGCCGGAGCGTGCCGCCCGCCAGTTCGAGCCCCATCACCTCGGTCCGCCCCCTGCCGTCCCCGTTGTACGCCGTGAACATCACCACGTGGGGCCGCTTACTCACGTCGACCCGGTAGACGCCGGCGATCCGCTTGGCGTTCTCGGCACACAGGTACTCCGTGCCGGTGAGGCACAGCGTCGCGCCCGGCGTGCCCATCTTCTGCCCGCCCTTGTGCACCTCGACCAACTCCCACACCCCGGCCAGCCCGCGGCCGGGGTCGCCCACCGCCGCGTGACTCGCCACCAGCACGACTAGCGCCGCGAGCATCGCCGCCCCTCCGTCGGTGGAAGGGCGGTCGGATAGCCGCCCCCGGCCGCGGTCGCAAGAGCGGCCGGGACGGCCGCGCTCCAGGCGTCACTTCAGCAGCTCGGCCGGCGTCTTCCCGGGCTGCCACTCGTCGGCCTTCTTGAACTTGAACGGCGTCGGCTTGTACTCCCCGACCAGGGCCACGTCCGTCTTCTCCGGGATCTTGGCGCCCAGGCCGACCGCCCACAGGCAGCCGTTCACCACCAGCCGCCGCGTCGCCTCGTGCTCCAGGTCCTGCGACGCCCCCATCGTCGTGCAGAACGCCCGCCCCGGCCGCCCGCCCGCCTGGTACGTCCGGGTCCACGCGACCGGCATCATCGGGTCGTTCTTCTTCCCGGCCACGGCCTTCGAGTCCGGCTTCAGCGTCTCGGTCACCTCGCCCATCACCAGCACGGTGTTCTCGCCCAGCGGGTTCGCGGTGTACACGTCGGTCGTCCCGAAGATCTCGCCGTCCTTGATGCCGCGCAGGATCTCGTTGCCCTCCTGCCCCTTGGCGAGCCGCCCGCGGGTCCCCTCCTTGCCGTGACTCCCGTGGTGGGCGACCCACTTCTCGCCCAGCACCTGCCGGCCGAACCCGCCCTCCCAGCCCTTCACCCCGCTGCCGTTGCCGAGCCGGGCGAACTCCTTCTTCCCGTCCGGGACGTTGAACGCGTGCGTCGCGGTCCGCAGCCCGACCACCGGGTTCCCGGCCGCGACGTACTCGGCGACGTGCCGCATCTGGTCGTCCGGCAGGTCGAGGAACCGGGTGAAGATGACCAGGAGGTCGGCGGTCTTCAGCGCCTCCAGCCCGGGGATGTTGTTCACCAGCGGGTTGACGGTGCCGGTCTTCGGGTCGGTGGTGAACAGGACGGTGCACTTGAACCCGTGCCGGGTCGCCAGGATCTTCGCCAGCTGCGGGATCGCCTCCTCCGACCGGTACTCCTGGTCCCCGCTGACGAGCACGACGTGCTTCCCCTTGCCGAGGCCGTCCTTCCCGTCGAGGACCACGGGCGGGTCGGCCGCGGCGGCGAGCGGGGGGTGTAAGCCCCCTGAGACGACGAGCGCGGCGAGGGCGGCGAGGCGGACGCGGGTCATGGCGGGGCCGGGGTGAGGGTTGGGCGGGCGTCGCACAGTATACGCCCGCGGGTGCGGCCGGTACACTGCGTGGGTCTCCCGTCCGGGCCCGAGCGCGAGCGAGGGTTGAGGTCGGCCCCCGCTCGCGCTCGGGCCCGGACGGGTTCGCGGCACGAGGACACGCCATGTTCCGCGCGACGATCTGCGGGGTGCTCGCGGTGACGCTGCCGGCCGACGCCTCCGCCCAAGGGGGCTACCAGCGGCCGCCGAAGGCGGTCACCGACATCCTCGACCACGCCCCGGCCCCGGGCCTGGCGGTCAGCCCGGCCGGCACCCACGTGCTGCTCGTCCGGACCGCCCGGTACCCGTCGATCGCCGAGGTCGCCGCCCCGCAGCTGCGGCTCGCCGGGTTGCGCATCAACCCGGCCACCAACGGCCCGGCCCGCGCCCCCCGGGTCACCGGGCTGACCCTCGTCGCCCTGCCCGACGGCGCCGAGACGGCCGTCGAGCTGCCGAAGGACGGGACGGCCGGGCCCCCGGCCTGGTCGCCGGACGGGAAGCGGTTCGCCGTCCCGGTCACGACGGCGAAGGGGATCGGGCTGTGGGTCGGCGAGGCGAAGCCCGGGGCGAAGCTCGAACAGATCCCCGGCGTGGCGCTGAACGCGGCGATCGGCGACGAGCTGCAGTGGATGCCGGGGAGCGAGGCGCTGCTGGTGCAGCTCGTCCCCGGGAAGCGCGGCGCCCCGCCGGCGGCGCCCGCGGCCCCGGCGGGCCCGGTGGTGCAACAGTCCGACGGAAAGGCGGCCCCGGTCCGCACCTACCAGGACCTCCTGCAGAACCCGCACGACGAGGCGCTGTTCCGGTACCACGCCACGTCGCAGCTCGCGGTCGTGGACGTCGGGACGAAGGCGGTCACCCCGCTCGGCGAGCCGGCCATCGTCGTCAACTCCGACCCGTCCCCGGACGGCCAGTTCTTCCTCGTCTCCCGGCTGAAGGAGCCGTTCTCGTACCTCCAGCCGTACTCGGCGTTCCCGCGGGCCGTCGAGGTGTGGGACGCGGCCGGGAAGGTGGTGCGGACGGTCGCCGACCTGCCGCTGCAGGACAAGGTACCGATCGAGGGGGTGCCGACCGGGCCGCGGGCGGTCCGGTGGGTGCCGACGCTGCCGCACACGTTGATCTGGGTCGAGGCGCAGGACGACGGCGACCCGCGGAAGAAGGTGCCGCACCGGGACGCCGTGTTCACCGCGTCGGTCGATGGGAAGGCCATCCAGCTGCAGTGGGTGGAGCACCGGTTCGCCGGGATGGACTTCTTCCCGACCGGCAACCGCATGCTAATCCGGGACTACGACCGGGAGCGGAAGTGGACGCGGGCGTTCGTCGCCACGACGACGCCCCTGCTGAACCGGGACGGACCCCAATTGCTGTTCGAGCGGTCGGCGCAGGACCGGTACGGCGACCCCGGCAGCCCGCTCACCCGGCCGCTGCCGAGCGGCCACCGGGTGCTGCGGACCGCCGGCGACCCGGCCGGCGACACCCTGTGGCTGAGCGGCCCCGGGGCCGGCCCGAAGGGCGACCGCCCGTTCCTCGACCGGTTCGACGTGTCGGCCGGGAAGGCGACCCGCGTGTTCCGGTCCGGCGAGAAGGGGTACGAGGACGTGGTCGCGGTCCTCGACCCGAAGGGGACGCGGCTCCTGATCCGCCGCGAGTCCCCGACCGAGCCGCCGAACTACGTGTTCCGCGACGCCGAGCACGAGCGGCCGCTGACCAAGAACGCCGACCCGTGGCCGGAACTCCGCACCGCCCGGAAGGAACTCGTCACGACGAAGCGGGCGGACGGGACGGCGATCTCGTTCACCCTGTACCTGCCGCCGGGGCACAAGGAGGGCGACAAGGTGCCGGCGGTGTTCTACGCCTACCCGACCGAGTTCGTGTCGGCGGACACGGCCGGGCAGGTGACCGGGTCGCCGCAGCGGTTCACCGCCGTCACCGGGTACTCGCACCTGTTCTTCCTGACGCAGGGGTACGCGGTGCTGGAGGTGTCGATGCCGGTGGTCGGCCCGCCGGCGTCGGCCAACGACACGTTCGTGGAGCAGTTGGTGTCGAACGCGAAGGCGGCGCTGGACAAGGCGGCCGAGTACGGGGTGGACACCGCCCGGGTCGGGGTGATGGGGCACAGCTACGGGGCGTTCATGACGGCGAACCTCTTGGCCCACTCGGACCTGTTCCGGGCCGGGATCGCCCGGAGCGGGGCGTACAACCGGACGCTGACGCCGTTCGGGTTCCAGAACGAGCGGCGGACGTTCTGGGAGGCGCCGGGGGTGTACGGGAAGATGTCGCCGTTCTACCACGCGGACAAGCTGAAGGAGCCGCTCTTGCTGATCCACGGGCAGGCGGACAACAACCCGGGGACGTTCCCGGTGCAGAGCGAGCGGATGTACGCGGCGGTGCGGGCGACCGGCGGGACGGCCCGGCTGGTGCTGTTGCCGCACGAGTCGCACGGGTACGAGGCCCGGGAGTCGGTCGAGCACGTGCTGGCCGAGCAGCTGGGGTGGTTCGACAAGTACGTGAAGCCGAAGAGGAATTAACCACAGAGTCACAGAGAACACCGAGGGAAGGCGAAACACCGAGGGAAGACAGAAGGCAGGGTTTGAACACACTTCTCTCCTCGGTGTTTCCTCTCCCTCTGTGACTCTGTGGTTAAGTCTCTTCGTCTTGAACGGCGGGGGGAGCGATGCCCGGTTCACCCAACCTCGTCCTTGGGATCGACGGCGGGGCGACCAGCACGGTCGCCATCCTCGCCGACGCCGCCACCGGGCGGGAGCTCAGCCGCGGGGCGGGCGGGCCGTCGAACATCCAGGCGGTCGGGGAGGAGGTCGCGCTGGCGGCCCTGGACGAGGCGGTCGGGGACGCGTTCGCGGCGGCCGGCGGGCGGCGGGCGGCGGTGGCGGCGGCGGCCCTCGGGCTGGCCGGGGTGGACCTCGACGGGAAGGACGTGATCCGGCAGTGGGCGGCCCGCGGCGGGCTGGCCGGGCGGGTGTCGGTCGGGAACGACGCGACGCTCCTGTTCGCCGCCGGCACCCCGGACGGGTGGGGGCTGGCGGTGATCGCCGGGACCGGGTCGAACGCCCTGACCTTGCGCGCCGACGGGCGGGAGGGGCGGGCCGGCGGGTGGGGGTACCTGATGGGCGACGAGGGCAGCGCGTTCCGGCTCGGGACGCTCGCCCTGCGGGCCGCCTGCCGGGCCGCTGACGGGATCGGCCCGCCGACCGAACTGCTGGGGGCGCTCTTGGAGCGGCTCGGGTCGGACGACCCGCGGGACTTCATCCCGGCGGTGTACCGCGGGGCGTGGGACAAGGCGGCGGTCGCCGGGCTGGCCCCGGTCGTGCTCGGGCTGGCCGCGACCGACGCGACCGCCCGGGCGATGTTCGAGGACGAGGTGCGGGAGGTGGCCCGGACGGCGGCCGGGGCGGTGGCCAACGGCGGGCTGCCGACCGACGGGGTGCCGGTCGCGCTGACCGGCGGGCTCTTGCTCGGGAGCGAGCTGTACCGCGAGCGGTTCCTGGCCGAGCTGCGGGCGTGTGGGGTGGCGCCCGGGCCGGTCGGGCTGGTGGACGACCCGGCGGTCGGGGCGGTGGTGCTGGCGCGGAAGCTGTTGGGCGAGCGGGGGGCGTCAGCCCCCTGATGGGTACACGGATCAGGGGGCTGACGCCCCCCGCTCGCCGGGTGTCACGCCGCCCGGTCCGCCCGCGGGTACTCCCCGGTCTGGTCGGCGACCCACGCCGCGACCTTCGCCCAGTTCCGCCCGTCGCCCGGGGCCAGGTGGCCGAGCAGCCGCCCGCCGACCGCCCCGGTCAACACCGACAGGTTCCCCGCCACCCCGTCGCACGTCAGCGCCGCCAGCACCGCCGCCGCCGCCGCGTTCCGGGCCAGCGCCGGCACCCCCGCGTCGTCCGCCCGGGCCACCACCTCCCCGGGGAACTGCTGCGCCAGCAACTGCCACAGGAACCCGTTCCGCGCCCCGCCGCCGGTCACCAGCACCTGCCGCGGCGTGGCGTCGGCGGGCAGCCACGCCCGGGCCGCGTCGCCGACGGCGCGGGCGGTCAGGTGCGTCGCGGTGCAGAGCAGGTCCGGGAGCGTCGCCCCGAGCTGGCGGGCGGCGTCGAACGCGGCCAGCAGGAAGCTCCGGCCGAACGCCTCCGGGTGGACCGCCTTCGGCGGCCGGCGGGTCAGGTGCGGGTGCCCGCGCCACCGGTCCAGCAGCGGGTCCAGGCACCGGCCCTGCACCGCCCGCTTCCCGCCCGGGTCGGTCAGCTCCTTCCCGCGGGTGCCGTGGTAGACGAGGGCGTCGAGGAGTTGGTTCCCCGGCCCGGCCTCGAACCCGACCGCGGCCGACACCTTCGCCCCGGGCGGCCGCCACAGCACCGCCGCGACCGCCCCGAGGTGGACCAACAGCCGCGGGGCCGGGCCGGTGAACAGGAGGGCGTCGGCGGCGGCGGCGATCGGGTGCCCGGCCCCGCCGGCCGCCCGGTCCCGGTGCCGGAACCCGTGGACGACGGTCAGCCCGGTCTGCTCGGCCACCCGGTCGGCCACCTCCGGCCACGGGACGGCGAGGTCGGCGGCCGGGCGGGCGGGGTCGAGCAGGGCGGCGGCGAACACGTCCCGCGGCGACACCCCGGTCCGGGCGAGGACCTGGCGGGCGGCGTGGACGGCGGTGTCGGCGACGGCCCGGACGAACTCCGGGCCGGGGAGGGTGACCGCCCCGGGGGTGGCGGCCCGGACCGCGTCGCGGGCCGACGGCGGGAACGCGACCCGGACCGCGGCGGCGACCGCCGGGGCGAGGTCGAGGCCGACCCCGCCGGCCCGGACCGCGGCCGCGTCCACCCCCTCCAGCCCGGAGCCGACGGACAGGCCGATCACGATCCGGGACATGGCGGGGTGGTGAGGTTGTGAGGTGGTGGGGTTGTGAGGAACGGACGACGACTCTTCACCACCTCGCCACCGCACCACCCCGCCGCCGGGCCGCGTCAGGCGGCCGCGGCGAGCACCCCGTCGGCGGCCCGGACCGCGGCCTGGACGAAGCACTCGAAGATCTGGACGTCGAGGGCGCTTGCGGTGTCCGCCTCCGGGTGCCACTGGACCCCGACGCAGAACCAGTTCGGGTCGGTCGACTCGACCGCCTCGACCACCCCGTCCGGGGCCCGGGCGGCGACCCGCATCCGCTTTCCGATCTGGTTCACCGCCTGGTGGTGGGTGCTGTTCACCCGCAGCTCGGGGGCCCCGTAGATGTCGTCGAGGCGCGTGTTCGCCTCGATCAGCACCATGTGCCGGTGCGGGGCCCCGGTCTGGTCGTAGTGCGGCATCGCCCGCGGGTTGTCGGCCGGCAGGTGCAGGTGCAGCGTCCCGCCGGCGAACACGTTCAGCTGCTGCATCCCGACCCCGATCCCGAGCACCGGCGTCTTCCGCTCGAAGATCCGGGCGAGCAGCGCCCGGTCGGCGTCCTCCCGGCGGGCCGGCATCGGGTTGACGGCGGCGGTGAGCGCCTGGCCGTTGCGGCGCGGGTCCATGTCCGCCCCGCCGGTCAGGATGATGCCGGCGAGCTGGTCGAGGAGCGGGTCGAAGTCGGCCAGGTTGTCGCGGCGGACCGGCGGGAGCAGGATCGGCAGCCCGCCGGCGGCGAGGACGGCGTCCACGTACCCGGCGTTGAGCCGGAGCTGGGTGGGGGCGTTCTTGGGGGCGGCGTAGTCGGTGTTGATGCCGATGAGCGGGCGGGCGGGGGCGGCGGGGACGAACGCCTTCACGGCGTCCTTGGCGCGGGTGGCCGGCATGGGTGCGGTCCTTCCGTGGGCCTGGTGGCGGGGCGGTCCTTGCCCCGGCGATCGACTCCGGGAGAAGTGTAACGGGCCGCGGAAGCCGGATTCAAGGGCAAAAAAATCGGCGGTCGTAGAGTAGCAGGCACACGCCGTGTGCCGTCTGCTGCCCGCGACGGCACACGGCGTGTGCCTGCTACCCCCGAGGGCCACCCATGACCGACGCGCCGGGCTACGTCCTGGGCCAGTCCGCCGACGCCGCCCGCCGGCTGGAGTTGCAGGACCGGCACTTCGCGGCCCCGTCCGAGCAGTTGCTCGACGACCTGGCCCTGCGGCCCGCCGACCGGGTGGTCGAGCTCGGGTGCGGGGCCGGCGGGCTGACGCGCCGGATCGTGTCCCGGCTCGGGCCGGGCGGGGTCGTCGTCGCGGTGGACACGTCGGCCGGGTTGCAGGCGGAGGCGGCCGCCGCGCTGGCCGGGGCCGGGCCGGGGCGGGTCGAGTTCGTGACCGCCGACGTGTCGAAGCCCGGGGCGTGGCTGGACGGGGCGGACGTGGTGGTCGGCCGGGCGGTCCTGCACCACGTGCCGATGGCCGAGTTCCTGCTCGGGCGGCTGCGGGCGGCGGTCCGGCCGGGCACCCGGGTCGGGTTCCTGGAGCCGGACTTCCGCAGCGCCCTGGCCCGGCTCGCCTACCAGGAGGCGGCCGGCCACCCGGAGCTGGCCCCGCTCCGCGTGTGGGCGACGGCGATCAACGAGCTGTACCTGGCCCGGCGGATCTCCCCGTGCGTCGGGGCGACGCTCGGGCGGGCGGCGGAGGCGGCCGGGTACCGGGAGGTGCGGGCCGGGTGGCACGAGTTCCCGTCGGACGGGGCCGTGCTCGAGAACATGCTGATGTTCTACGACGAGGTCCGCGGGCCGCTGGCGGAGTACGGCATCCTGTCGGCGGAGGAGAACGCGGAGCAGCGGAGGCTGCTGGCGGGGCTGCCGCCCGGGCCGCACCCGGGGGTGTGGGGGATGCACCGGGTCTCGTTCGTGGCCTGACGGGGCCGCCCGGAACGACCGGGGCGGGTGGGCACAGGCCCCACCCGCCCCGGCGTCGCGGCCGCCCGCCCGCCCCGGTCAGACCAGGGTGAGGGCGTCCAGCAGGGCGGTCGAGTCCCCGCCCCCGAGCCCCTCCAGGCTCAGGACGTGGCTCCCGCCGGAGACGGCGAAGTTCGTCGCGAACGTCTCGTACCCGGTCCCGGACGCGGTCACCTGCCCGACCACGTTCCCGTCCACCCGCACCAGCACGGTCTGCGGCCCGCCGGGGTTGAAGTTCCCCCGCTGGGCCACCTGGAACGACAGGGTGTGGGTGCCGGCCGCCAGGCTCACGGTCTGGGAGATCCGCCCGCCGTCCTGGAGGAACGCCACCTGCCCGCCCTGCGGGGCGGCCGGGTTCCCGGTGGTGAACCCGCTCCCGTTCCCCGCCACCCCGGCCGTCCCGGCGTACGCCCACGGCGACCCGCCCGGGGCGTAGGCGAACGCGTCGAACGTCTGCCCGCCGACGGCCGGGGACTCGAACCCGCCGTCCGCGGCCGCGCTCGGGACGAACGGGACGACCTGGACGTCGTCGACCAGCACCGTCCGGTCGCCCCCGTTCACCCCCTGCAGGGTGACCGTGTGGTTCCCGGCCGACAGGTTCAGGCCGCCGGTGGAGAACGACTGGTAGTCCGCCCCGGACGGGGTGAAGGTGCCCCGCACCACCCCGTCCACCAGCACCCGGAGGGTCTGGTTCCCGAGCGGGTTGTAGTTCCCCCGCTGGGCCGCCCGGAACGTCACCACGTAGTCCCCGCCGGCCACGGCGACCGCCTGGCTCGCCTGCCCGGTCCCCTGGAGGAACGCCACCTGGGCCCCGTCCGGGGCGGCCGCGTTCCCGCTGGTGAACCCGCTCCCGTTCCCGGCCACCCCGGCCGACGCGTTGAACGCCCACGCCGTCCCGGTCGGGGCGTACTGGAACGCGTTGAAGGTCCCCGACCCGACGGCCCGGTCCTCGAACCCGCCGTCCAGCAGCACGTTCGACACGGGCGGCGAAACCGGCGGCGGGGGCGGGGGGGGCGGCGGGGGAGGAGGCGGCGGGGGCGGAGGCGGGGGCGGGGCGGGCGGCGAGGCCCCGCCGAACTCGTCGTGCCCGATGTCGACCGCCCCGCCGCTCGGCCGCGGGGTGCCCTCGAAGTCGAACGCCGGGGCGCCGAGCGTGGTGCCGGCGTTGATCGCCGGGCTGCCGGCCGCCAGCCGGTAGTCCCCGGCCGCCGGGTTCGCGAACAGGGCGTCCGGGTTGGTGGTGGTGAACGAGTTCAGGTCCAGCCCGGTCTCCGCCCGCCACTGGGCCAGGGTGATCGGGTTTTCCTCGTCCTGGGTGGAGAACCGGTTCTCGACGATGTTGAAGTCGGACGACAGCCCGGCCCGGCTGTCCGGGGACACGGTGAACGCCCCGGGGAACCCGCTGGCGCTGAACAGGATGTTGTTCCGGACGGTGTTCCCGGTGCTCCCGGTGTTGATGTTCAGCGCCCACCGCCCGCTCGGGGCGACCAGGACGGTGTTGTTCACGATCAGGTTGTTGGTCGACCCGGTCGCCCCGTCGATCTGGAACAGGGCGATCCCGGTGGCCCGGGCGTCGACGATCAGGTTGTTCCGGACCACCGACGTCCGGACCCCGTCCAGGTTGATCGACGCCCCCCCGCCGACCCCGTTCGAGTAGATGACGTTGTTCTCGACCAGGGCGTTGTTGATCGTCCCGTCCCCGCCGGCGAACCGGTCGGCATTAATCTGGATCCCACTACTCCGGTTCCCGAACACCGTGTTCCCGCGGACGACCGGCCGGTCCCCGCTGTTGGACACGTAGATCCCGTGCTGCTGCTGGGAGTTCGACGCGACGTTGTTCTCGATCAACAGGTCGTCGCTGAACCCGGTGAAGATCCCCCACAGCCCGTTCCCGTCGACCACGTTGTTCCGGATCGTGACGAACTGGTTCTCCACCGCCCGGATGCCGGCCACCGGCATCCCGACGACCGTGAACCCCTGGACGGTGACGTAGTCCGCCCCCTCCAGGTTGATCCCGAACCCGCGGCCCGAGTTCGGGGCGACGATCCGGGCGTTCGGGTCGGCCGCGAACGTGATCCGGGCGGCCGCCGTCCCGTCCCGGTCCGTCTCGAACCCGACGTAGTCCCCGGCCCGGACCACCACCGTGTCCCCGGCCTGGGCCTGGTTGGCGGCGTACTGGAGCGTCCGCCACGGGGACGCGTCGGTCCCGGCGGCGCCGTCGGTGCCGGCGGTCGAGACGACGAACACCGCCGGGACCGCGCGGTCCTCTAACCGCTCCGCGCCGAGGCGCGTGCGGGGCTTGCGAGTCTGCACGAAAGTACCTCTCCCAAAAGGGACGGGCGTACTTGTCCGACCGACTGCGAGTGTCGGGACGGACGACCAGTCTGTAGGCGAGGGGGCGCGAGTATAGGATTTACTAGTACACGCCGTGTCGGGATCAACCCCCGCGCGAAATTTTCCGACTTTTCGGGCCGGAACGAACCCGAAACAACCCCGGGAATGAAAGTAAGTATGCCTGAGGAGGAGAGTTGTGACCGCCGGCTGACAGGGAAGTGGACTTAACTAGCCGGACCACGACTTTCAACCCGAACCGCAGGTCAGGGCTGGGGGGCTTCGGCCGCCGGGTTCCGGTCGGCGAGGTGCTTCGGCACCTTGACCGGGACCACGTCCCACGCCAGCCCGACGGCCTGGAGCAGGCGGACGAAGGTGAACGTCAGGTCCAGCTCCCACCACCGGTGGCCCTGTGAGCAGGCCCGCGGGCTGGCGTGGTGGTTGTTGTGCCACCCCTCCCCGTTGGTCAGCAGGGCGACCACCACGTTGTTCCGGCTTCGGTCGTCGGTCCCGTAGTTCCGGTACCCCCACCGGTGGGCGGCCGAGTTCACCAGCCAGGTGATGTGCCACACGTACACGGTCCGCACCAGCACGCCCCAGACGAACACCTGCACCCCGATCCGAACGGCCGCCTCGGCCGTGTCGGCGACGAGGAACCCGACCCCGAACCCGAGGGCGGCGATCAGGACGGCGTGCAGGGCGTAGACGAGCAGCCACTTGTTCCCGCGGTGCAGCCAGCGGAGGAACGGGTCGGTCATGAGGTCCGGGATGTACCGCTCGAAGGTGGCCAGCGACCGCTGCCGGGGGTCGGCGGTGTAGATCCACTGCATGTGGCCCCAGAAGAAGCTCTCCTGGGGGCTGTGCGGGTCGCCGCTCTCGTCGCTATGCTGGTGGTGCATCCGGTGCACGCACACCCACCACAGCGGCGACCCCTCGAGGCTGCACACCCCGCACAGCACCCACAGCCGCTCGAAGAACGTGGGGAACGCGGCCGCCTTGTGGGTGAGCATCCGGTGGTAGCCGAGGTTGATGCCGAGGGACCCGAAGACGAAGTTGCCGAGCAGCACCAACGGGATGCCCCACCAGGCGAAGGCGTAGGGGGTGAAGGCGGCGAGCGCCAGGATGTGGATGAGGACGATGGTGACGAGGAACCAGACGACGAGCTTCGGGCGGGTCAGCGGGGCCGGGACGGCGACGGTGCTCACGGGGGGTCTCGGCGGCGGTGCGGGCAAGGCGGGTAGAAGAAGGATAGGCGCCCGGCGGACCGGTGTCAGCCCCGTTTAGCCGCGACGCGGAGTCTTCGGAGCGGAGCGCGAGGCCCCACCATGTCGTTCACCCCGACCGAGCTGATGATCTGCTGCGCCGCCCGGGAGCTGGACGACGGCCGGACGGTCGCCGTCGGGACCGGGGTGCCGTGCGCCGCGGCGATGCTCGCCCAGCGGACCCACGCCCCGAACCTGGTCATCATGTTCGAGGCCGGCGGCGTCGCCCCGCTGCTGCCGACGATGCCGGTGAGCGTCGGGGACAGCACCACCTTCCACCGGGCGGTGATGGCGACGTCGATGGCCGACGTGATGCAGTTCTGCCAGCGCGGGATGGTCGACTACACGTTCCTGAGCGGGGCCCAGATCGACCCGTACGGGAACCTGAACTCGACCTACATCGGCGGGACGCACGCCAAGCCGAAGGTGCGGCTGCCGGGGAGCGGCGGGGCGAACGACCTGGCGTCGTTCTGCTGGAAGACGCTGATCGTGATCAAGCACGACGCGAAGAAGTTCGCCCCGAAGCTCGACTTCCTGACGACGCCGGGGTACCTGACCGGTCCGGGGGCGCGGGAGGCGGCCGGGCTGCCGGCCGGGACCGGCCCGCACCGGGTGATCACCGACCTGTGCGTCCTGGACTTCGACCCGGAGACGAAGCGGATGCGGGTGCGGAGCCTGCACCCGGGGAAGACGCTGGCGGAGGTGCGGGCGGCGACCGGGTTCGAGTTGGGGGCGTGCGACCCGCTAGCGGCGACCGCCGAGCCGACCGCAGAGCAGTTGCACATCCTGCGGACGGAGGTCGACCCGGGCCGGTACATCCTCGGCCGGGCGGGGTGACTTCAGCCGAAGACGAGCCGGGCTCCGAACCGCTCGCGGAGCGGTATGGCGTGGTGGGGATGGACGCCCTGCTCGATCCGCAGTTCCCGCAGCCCGTCGAGGTGGGGCGACGCGGCCAGCGCCTGAAGCGCGAACAGCGTCAGGGTGTAGGCCGAGAAGTGGAGCGTCCGGAGTTGTCGCACCTGACGCGACCCGGCGAGAACCTCCACGGCCGGATTCAGGTAATCCATTTCGGGGTCGGACACGGCTGCGGCGAGTTCCAGTTCGACCCACCGCGGGCTCCACGGGCGGGTCACGAAGTCCCGGAGTTGGGCGTCAACCAAGTCGTGCAGGCAGAGCCGGCGGACCCACGGCACCCGGGCGAACGCCTCGTACCGCTCCAGGAACAGGTCGGCGGGGGCGGTCAGGATCTCGGGGAAGCCGCGGCGGAACTCCCAGTGGGCGTCCGCGAACGCCGGCAGCCCGGCGAGCCACCGGCCGCGGTTCCGCTCCTCCAGGTCGGCCGCCCGGTCCTCGGCCGACGGGTCGTCCGCGGCGCCGGTCGGGCACTGGAGGCGGATGAACTCCGCCCGGTCGTGCCGCCCGTGCTCGTCCAGCCAGTCGGCGTACACCAGCCGCGGGGTGTCGTCGTCCGGGTCGGCCAAGATCGCGGCGAGCAGCGCGTCTTCGTCGCTCACGGGTGTCGGCCTCCAACGGCGTCTTCACCCCCGCGGGGCGGCCTGCCGCCAGGGTTCCAACCTAACACCCGCCGTGGAGAGGTGAAGACGGGGGCCGCCCGGACCGGCCGGTTTTGCCAGGGCCGCCGGGCGCCCTCCGCCGGGTCCTCAATCTGTGCCCATCTGCGTAATCTGCGGATCGTCCGTCTTCTGCCGGGCGGCCCGGGTTCGCCCGCCGCCCGGGTCGGTAGAATGATGCGGCGGGCCGGTTGGCTTCCCGGCCGCGGCGTGGTGAAATAGCGGTATGAAACTGCTCCACTCGGTCCTCCCGCGGGGCGGCCGGCTCCTGGCCGGCGGCTGGTTCACCCTGGCGGTGTGCGGGCTGGTCGTCGGGCTGGAGGTGTACGGCCGGCACGCCCGGAACGACTTCTACGACGGGCTGGCGGCGACCGCCCTGCTGGTCGGGGTGCTGGCCGTCGCCGCCCGGCACCGGCGGGCGCCGCTCGGGTGGGTGCGGTCGCTCGGCGGGCTCCTCGGCGGGCTGCTGGGGCCGCTCGCCGGGCTGCGGTACGACCACGGGGTCGACCTCCGCGGGGCGCCCCCGCTGCCGCGGCGGACCCCGCCGGCGGTGTGGGCGGTGGCGGCGGCGCTCCTCGGGTGGGCCGCCCTGGCGGCCGGGGCGTGGGCGGCGTTCCCGACCGGGTGGCGGGTCGTCGGCGTGTACTCGTCGTACACCGCGTACCTGGCGCTGCTCCTGTGCCTGTGGGCGGCGCTCCTGGTGGTCACCTTCGTCGGGGTGTTCGTCCCTGTCGCCGTCCTCGACAAGATGCTGAAGCGGTGGCTCGGGGAGACCGACCGGCGCGGGGCCGAGCTGGCCGTCGTCGTCGGGTACGCGATCCTGATCTCGGCGGTGGCGTGGGTGGTGCCGCCGGCGGCGGTGCTCGGGCTGTGCCTGGTGGCGGCGGTCGGGGCGTGGGCCGCGTATCTGCCGCACGGGGGCGACGGGGCGGCGGTGCTGTGGCGGGCCGGGCCGGACCGGCCGGTGTACGCGGTCCCGGTCCGGCGGGTGCTGGCGCTGGTCGCGCTGTTGGCGGCGCTGCTGGTGTTCGCGGTGCTCATGACCGCCTGCGGCGGGCGGCTGTACGGCCCCCCGCGGGAGGACGACGCGATGCCGCTGACGGCCACGTTCGGGGCGTTCGCGGCGTGGTTCGTCCCCGGGCTGGTGGGGGTGCTCGGGCTGCGGCTGTGGGCGGCCCGGCGGAACGACCCGGCCCGGCGGACCCCGCCGACGGCGCACGTCGCCGGTTCCGACGCCGACGGGGTGCGGCGGGCGGCGGCGGCGGTGCGGGCGTGGGGCTGGCGGGTGCGGTCGGTGCCGGCGCGGCGGGCGGCGGGGGAGGTGGGGGTGGAGGTGGTGCCGGCGGAGCGGTCGGAGGCGACCGAGTTCGACCCGGTGTGGCCGCTGAAGGTGTCGGCGGCGGACGTGGAGGGCGGCGGGGTGCGGCCGCGGCTGGAGCGGCGGGACGAGATCGCGGTGCGGCGGCAGTTGTTCCGGGGGCTGAAGAAGCTGTTCAAGCGGGCGAGCGCGTTCAAGAACCCGGGCGGCGGGGGGTTCTGGCTGGCGCCGCACTGGTGGTTCGTGGAGGGGGTGGGGCGGGAGGACGCGGACGCCGGCGGCGACCCGTCGCCGCCGCTGGTCGGCCCGCCGTACAGCCGGGCGATCCCGCCGCGGGCCCGGCAGCACGCCCACGCGATCCTGCGGGCGACGCAGGTGGACATGGTGTTCGTGGAGGACGGGGTGACGTTCAAGGCTCTGGAGCGGGTGCTGCGGGTGGTGGCGGAGGTGTACGACGTGCACGGGGGTCGGCGGCGGGCGGAGGAGCAGCACTTCCGGGGGCTGCCGAAGGTGCGGGTGATGATCCACGAGTACGAGCCGGGGAACCCGTTCAAGTCGGACGTGTACCCGGAGCCGAAGTTCGACGACCTGTCGCGGGTGCGGGTGCTGCACGTGTTCCGGGACCGGGGCGGGGACGAGGAGCGGGTCGAGCCACCGGCCGACTTCTCGAGCAGCCCGGCCCCGATGCTGGTCGGCTGACGGCGGCGACCCCGACCCACCCCGGGGGCACCGCGACGGTGGCGACATCCGCGCTTAGGAGCGTGCCTCGCCTTCGGCAGCGTCGGGCTCAACCCCGCGACGGAGGCGTTCTTGATCAACTGACCCGAGACCGAGGGGTTCGGTCCGTCGCCCTAAGCCGGGTGAACTCGACCCGGCTGGGTCGTCTCCTTGGGCGGGCTGTCACACCGTCCGCTCCGAGGTCTGGTCATGTCGCCCGTCCGCAACCTTGCCGTGGTCCTCGTCACCGCCACGGCGACCTCGGGCGCCCCGCCGGCCGCGGGGGTGTACACGGCCGACCCGCCGGCGGACCTCAACGCCCTCCTCGCCACGCTCCAGAAGCGCGAGCGACCGGCCGACGTCGCCAAGGCAGTTGGCGACCTGTCCTCCCGGGACGCGGCTGCCCCGTACCTCCGCATGGAATTGGCCGCAGCGACCGGGGCCGGGCACCGGCGGGACCTGGCGGCGGCCCTCGGCGCGATCGAGGCCCGGGCCTACGAGCGGAGCAAGGCCCGGTACGCCGGGTGGGCGGAGGCCGGGCGGCTCGACCTGTGCGCCGAGCTGCTCGTCGCCTGCCGGGAGGAGAAGGACGCCCCCGGGCTGGCCGACCTCACCGTCCCGTTCCGGAGGCGGGTGCTGGCCGAGTACGACCGGGCCGTCGGCCCGGTGCCCTTGAACGGCCGGAAGTATTGGGGCCCGGAGTTCCACCGGGCTCACGACTCCGAGCACTTGTCTGGGCAAAATCTCGCCCTCACGGGGCGTGATGGGAGGACGGGTTGTGCCTTGGCCCGAGCCGACCGGTGCACGTCCCAGGTCGTCGATCTGGACAAGTGGGTTGTGGCGGTCCGGTCTGAGCTGCGCTCGGATTTGCCGCCGCACATGCGGGGCCGAGGGCTTGCTGGGTGGTCTGACTCCGTCGTCCTGGTCAACAACTCGTTCCAGGTGCCGCGGCTGGCGAACGCCCTGGTGGTGTGCGATGGGGACGCCGTCCTCGCAACCTCGGTTGACCAGTGCGTGGTGGTCGCCAACGGGGACATCCGGTCGGAGAGAGCGGGCGCGGGGGTGAACGCCTACCTGTGCGCGACCGGGGACATCGTCCTGCCGGCCCAGAAGGCGGTCGGGAACAACCGGTTCCACGCCGGCGGGTCGGTGACCCTCGGCAAGGATGCGAAGCCGTCCGACCGGGTTCGGGAGGGGCAGAAGGAGTTGCCGTTCGGGATCCGGTTCCTGGACCCGCGGGAGTTCGGGCTGGTGCTGGCCGCCCAGAACGGCGGGCTGCAGGTGATGGAGGACATCCCGCCTACCTCCCCGTTCGCCCGGTACGGGGTCGAGAAGTTCGACGTGATCGTCACGATCGACGAGGAGCCGGCGTCCTCGATCCCCGCGTTCCGCCGCCAACTCCGCCGCGGCGTGGTGGCCGAGTCCGTCTTCCTCCGCATCCGCCGCGGGAAAGAGCACATCACCCGGGTCGTGTACCTCGACGGCGTCCCGCTCCCGCCCGCCCCGCCGCCGCGCGAGAAGCGGTGACGCCGGCCGTGGTACAATGCCGGCACACCCCGGAGGAGGCCGCGCGTGGTCACCGTGTACTTCGACGGCAAGGCGGTGAGCTGGGCCGACGCCGAGCAGCTGTTCGCCGACGCCGCCCGCACCCGGGCGGTCGAGTTCCGCGACGCCGCCGGCCGGGTCTTCGCCACCAGCGTCCCCGGGTGCGAACCCGTCCTCGCCTCGGAAGAGACGTTCATCCCCGACCAGCCCGCCTACCGGTCGGCCGAACCCGGGTTCACCTTTGGAGAGATGAAGAAGCGGCTCGGCTGGGAGTGACCGCGGGGTGACCCGGCCGCCCCGCTATCATCACCGGATGAGCCTCACCCGCCTGCTCCTCCGCCTCGCCCTCGGCCGACGCCTCCCCGTCACGTCCGGCGACCTCCGCGTCCGCGGGCCGGCCGCCCCCGTCACGATCCGCCGCGACCCACACGGCGTCCCCCACGTCGACGCCGCGTCCGAAACCGACGCCGCCTTCGCCCTCGGCTTCTGCCAGGGGCAGGACCGCGCCGCCCAGCTCGAAGTCCTCTGGCGCGTCGCCCGCGGCCGACTCGCCGAGTGGGTCGGACCCGCCGGCCTCCCCGCCGACCGCCTCAGCCGACGCGTCGGGTTCCGCCGCGCCGCCGAGGCCCAACTCCCGGTCGTCGGGCCGGTCGCCGAACACCTCGCCGCGTTCGCCGCCGGCGTCTCCGCCGGCAACACCGCCGGCCTCCCGAAGAAGCCGCACGAGTTCGCTCTGGTCGGCGGCGAGCCGTCCGCCTGGGACGCCGCCGACGTCCTCGCCGTCCTCAAGCTGCAGTCGTTCGCCCTGCCGTCGAACTGGGACGTGGAACTCGCCCGCCTCCGCATCCTCCTCGCCGACGGCCCCGACGCCCTGCGGGCGCTCGACCCGGCGACGGCCGGGCGAACCCGGAGCGTCAGCGACGGGGTGGGCGCTCCCGGCCGCGCCGACGTTCACCCCGTCGCTGACGCTCCGGGTTCGCCCGACCTCGACCGACTCGCCGCCGACGTCGCCGGGCTGCAACAGTTCCTCCCGACCGGCGGCGGGTCGAACAACTGGGTCATCTCCGGGGCCCGGACGGCGTCCGGGCTGCCGCTCGTGGCGAACGACCCGCACCTCGCCCCGACCGCGCCGGCCCCGTGGTACCTCGCCCACGTCCGGTGCCCGGAGTGGGAGGCGGCCGGGGCGTGCCTGGCCGGCACCCCCGGGTTCCCGGTCGGGCACAACGGGTTCGCCGCCTGGGGCGTCACCGCCGGGCTGACCGACAACGCCGACCTGTTCGTCGAGACGGTCGGGCCGGACGGCACGAGCGTCCGCCAGCCCGACGGCACGTTCGCCGCGTGCCCGGTGCTCCGCGAGGTGATCCGGGTGAAGGGCGCCGCGGACGTGGTCGAGGAGGTGCTGGTGACGCCGCGCGGGCCGGTCGTCTCCCCGCTCGCCCCGGACGTCACGGCCGCCCTGTCGCTCCGGGCGGTGTGGCTCGACCCGCTCCCGCTCAACGGGTTCCTGACCGCCGTCCGGGCGAAGTCGTTCGACGAGTTCCGCCGCTGCTTCGCCGAGTGGCCGGTCCTCCCGCTGAACGTCGTATACGCCGACGCCACCGGGGCGACCGGGTGGCAGTTGGTCGGGCAGGTGCCGGTGCGGGCCGGCGGGAACGGCCTCCTGCCGCGGCCGGCCGACCGGCCCGACTCCGGGTGGACCGGGTACGTCCCGTTCGAGCACATGCCGTACACCGCGGACCCGCCGGCGGGGTACTTCGCGACCGCGAACAACCCGCCGCCGGTGCCGCCCGGGTGGGCGTGGCTCGGGGCCGACTTCTGCGACCCGTACCGGCAGCGGGTGATCGCCGAGGCGCTCGCGTCGCGCACCGGGTGGACGGTCGCCGACTGCCTGGCGCTGCAGCGGGACGTGCGGTCGATCCCGTGGGAGGAGGTGCGTGACACCGTGCTGTCACTGACCCCGGCGGGCCCGGACGCCCGGGACGCGGTGGAGTTGCTGCGGGCGTGGGACGGGCGGGTCGACTCGGAGTCGCCGGCGGCGTGCGTGTTCGAGCTGTTCGTGGCGGAGTTGGCGGCGCGGGCGGCCCGGGCGAAGGCGCCGCGGGCGTGGGCGGTGGCCCTCGGGGTGGGCGGGGACGGGCCGCTCGACGCCAACCTGTTCGGCAGCCGGCGGGTGGGGCACCTGGTCCGGCTGATCCGGGAGCAGCCGGGCGGGTGGTTCGCGTCGTGGCCGGCGGAGATGGAGGGGGTGCTGGGGGAGGTGGTGCGGCGGCTGCGGCGGACGGTCGGGCCGGGGCCGGCGTACTGGGCGTGGGGGCACGTCCGGCGGGTGCGGGTGGAGCACCCGCTGTTCAAGGCCCACCGGTGGCTCGGGCCGGCGTTCAACCTCGGCCCGGTGCCGCACGGCGGGGACGAGAACACGGTCTGCCAGGGGGCGGTGGTGGCGACCGACCCGACCGCGTTCACGCCGAACATCCCGAACCTGCGGGCGGTGTTCGACCTGGCCGACCTCGCGGGCGGGAGCCGGTTCGTCCTGTGCGGCGGGCAGAGCGGGAACCCGTGGTCCCCGCACCACGCGGACCAGTTCCCACTGTGGCGGGCGGGGGAGGCGGTGCCGGTCCCGTGGTACCAGGCGGACGTGATCCGGGCCGCGACCGCGACGCTCCGGCTGCTGCCTCAGCCCACGTAGCTGTCGGCGGCGGCCCGGGCGTAGGTCGCTTCGAGGTCGACGGTCACCGCGGCGTCGGGGGTGAGGGCCAGCGGCACCGCCGGCAGCGGGTCGCCGGCGGCGAGCGGGTACTGCCACACGGCGAGCATCCGCCCGCCGGCCGCGGCCGCGGGGCCGACCCGGTAGCTGACCGCCGACGGGGCCGGCGGGGAGCGCTTCGCCGAGGCCGGCGGCCACGAGCTGCGGGAACGAGAACCCGAGCGGCCGGCGGTGGACGTCCACCAGCAGGGTGTGGACCCCGCCGCGGATGTAACCCAGGTACCGGGCGGCGTACTGCTCGCGGGCGGCCGGCCGGTCCTTGTTCCGCGGGGAGACGAGCTCGACCACGGCGACGAGGCGGCCGTCCCGCTCGACCTGTACCGAGACGTCGTCGTCCGGGTCATCGACCGCGACGAACGGGGCGGCGCCGATCACCGCCCGGTAGCCCGGGGGCAGGCCGGCCCGCAAGGCGCGGGCGATCTCGGTCATCCAGAAGATGTGCAGCCCTTCCCACCCGGGCCGGTCCGTCCAGTCGTGCAGCGGCATCGCGCCCGCCTCCGGCGGGGTGTCGACTCGACCCCCACCGACAGGGTAGACCGCGGCCGCCTCGGCGTCTCTCCCGGGGTCACGCGGACCGGGTCGGGGCCGCGGCCGGCGCTTCGGGACGGCGACCGACGGCGCGGGTCGTGTGCAGGTGGTAGGCGAGTTCGCGGAGCAGCTCGGGGACGGGCCGGGTCGAGGCGGGGAGGGCCGGGGCCGGGCGGGACTTGCGGGCGGTCCGGCGCCGGGGGAGAAGGGCGGTGGTCATCGGGACCTCCTGTACGTTCGGGGCGCGTCCGTTCAGCCGCACACCATGTTGCACGCCCCGTGCCGGGTGCAATTTACCGGGGGGCGACCCGCCCGGGGGAAACGGGCGGGCCCGGTCCCGCCGGGGGGAAGGGGGCTTCCCACCGCCGCGCGGGGCCGGGCGATTCTGGTAACACCCGCCGCGCGCCGTACGCTATCTTCGTCCGCACCTCTCGGTCACTCGCTCCGGAGTCCCCCATGTCCCCGCGCTGCCGTCGCGCCCCGAGCCTGTTCGCCCTCGCCCTCGCGATCTACTGGGTCGCAACCCCGACCGGTCCGGAAGCCCTCGCCCAGCGGAAGGGCGGGCAGAAGGACGCGAAGGACCCGCCGCCCCCGAACCTCACCCTGCCGAACGAGTGGGTCAGGGCGTTCACCTGGCGGAACATCGGCCCGGCGAACATGGGCGGGCGGATCACCGCGCTGGCCGTGTACGAGGCCGACCCGTCCACCTACTACGTCGGCACCGCGTCCGGCGGGCTCCTCAAGACCACCAACAACGGGGTCACCTTCGAGCACCAGTTCGACAAGGAGGCCACCGTCTCGATCGGCGACGTGGCCGTCGCCCCGAGCGACCGGAACGTCGTCTGGGTCGGCACCGGGGAGGCCAACCCGCGGAACAGCGTCTCGTTCGGGGACGGCGTCTACAAGAGCACCGACGGCGGGGCGAAGTGGCGGCACATGGGGCTGAAGAACTCCTTCCAGGTCGGCAAGATCCTGATCCACCCGACCAACCCGGACGTGGTGTACGTCGGGGCGCTCGGCCGGCTGTACGGGCCGAACCCGGAGCGCGGGCTGTTCAAGACGGCGGACGGCGGGAAGACGTGGGACAAGGTGTTCTACGTGGACGACAAGACCGGGGTGATCGACGCCCGGATGGACCCGACCGACCCGGACGTGATCTACGTGGCGATGTGGGAGCGGCGGCGGGACGAGTTCGACTCGTGGCCCGGGGGCGGGCTGCCGGACGGGTACGACACCTACGACCCGGTGAAGAAGTGGGGGCCGGGGGCCGGGATCTACAAGACGACCGACGGCGGGAAGACGTTCAAGAAGCTGACCACCGGGCTGCCGACGAACAACCTGGGGCGGATCGGGCTGGACGTGTACCGGAAGGACCCGAAGGTGCTCGTCGCCGTCGTGGACTGCGAGAAGATCGGGATGGGCACCCCGCCGAAGAAGGCGGCCGACGGCGGGGCGTACATGGGGCTGGTCGGCGAGGACGCCGGCCAGAACGACGGGGCGAAGCTCACCCGGGTGGTCCCCGGCGGGCCGGCCGACGACGCCGGGCTGAAGGTCGACGACGTGGTGCAGAAGTTCGGGTTCAAGGCGGTCAAGACGTACGCCGAGCTGCTCGCGGCGGCCGGCGAGTCGAAGCCGAAGGACAAGGTCACCCTGGAGGTGCTGCGGGGCGACAAGGTGGACAAGGTGGACCTGACGCTCGGCGAGCGGCCGGCCCAGAAGGGCGGGCCGGGCGGGGGCGGGTTCGGCGGCCCGGGCGGCGGGACCGCCACCCGCCCGCACGGCGCCTACTACGCCGGGCAGAAGGAGAACGTGCAGGACCAGCAGGGCCCCGACTCGCACCAGTACGGCGGGATCTACAAGTCGACCGACGGCGGGGAGACGTGGAAGCGGGTGAACAGCCTGAACCCCAGGCCGATGTACTTCAGCACGATCCGGGTGGACCCGACCGACGACAGCAACCTGTACGTCCTGGGGGTGTCGCTGCACGTCTCCCGGGACGGCGGGAAGACGTTCCGGACCGGCGGCCGCGGGATCCACGCCGACCAGCACGCCCTGTGGGTGGACCCGAAGGACGGCCGGCACCAGATCATCGGGACGGACGGCGGGTTCTACGCCACCTACGACCGCGGGCAGACGTGGGACCACCACAACCAGCTGGCGCTGGGCCAGTTCTACCACGTCGCGGTGTGCAACAAGAAGCCGTACTGGTGCTACGGCGGGCTGCAGGACAACGGCTGCTGGGGGGTGCCGAGCCTGAGCCTGCGCGGCGGCGGGCCGGTGAACGAGGACGTGATCTCGCTGAACGGCGGGGACGGGTACGTCTGCCGGGTGGACCCGAACGACCCGGACCAGGTGTACGCCGAGAGCCAGAACGGCGGGATGGTGCGGTACCACCTGCGGACCGGGGAGCGGGCGTCGATCAAGCCGCAGGCGCCGCAGGGCGGGCCGCGGTACCGGTTCAACTGGAACACCCCGTACCTGCTGTCGGCGGCGAACTCGCACATCGTGCTGAGCGCCGGGAACTACGTGTTCCGGTCGGTGAAGAAGGGCGACAACCCGCAGGTGATCTCGCCGGAGGTCACCCGGACGAAGCACGGCAGCGCGACCGCCCTGGCCGAGAGCCCGAAGAACCCGGACGTGCTGTGGGTCGGGACGGACGACGGGTACCTGTGGGTGACCAAGAACGGCGGCAAGGACTGGGCGAACGTGACCGAGAAGGTCGGGCTGAAGGGGCCGACGTGGGTGGCGACGATCGAGGCGTCGCGGTTCGCGGAGGGGCGGGCGTACGTGGCGTTCGACGCCCACCGGCTGGACGACGACGCCCCGTACCTGTACCAGACGGACGACTTCGGGCAGACGTGGAAGCCGATCACCGGGAACCTGCCGGCCGGGTCGACGCGGTGCCTGCGGGAGGACGTCACGAACCCGAACCTGTTGTACTGCGGGACGGAGTTCGCGCTGTGGGCGTCGCTGGACCGGGGCGGGTCGTGGACGAAGATCAACGGCAACCTGCCGACGGTGGCGGTGCACGAGGTGGCGGTGCACCCGACGGCGGGGGAGATCGTGGCGGCGACGCACGGCCGGAGCCTGTGGGTGCTGGACGTGACGGCGCTGCGGCAGATGGCGACGGAGAAGGTGAAGGAGGAGCCGACGCTGTACCGGCCGAACACGGTGACGCGGTGGCAGCAGTTGCCGTCGCGGGGCCGGTCGGGGCGGCGGTTCGTGGGGGAGAACCCGGCGCCGGGGGCGCACATCTACTACTCGCTGCCGGCGAAGGCGGAGAAGGTGGGGCTGGAGTTCCAGGACGTGGAGGGGAAGAAGCTGGCGGAGCTGACCGGGCCGGCGTCGGCGGGGCTGCACAAGGTGACGTGGAACACGGTGCGCCGCCCGGAGGCCCGTCCGGGCGGCGGGGCGCCGGGCGGGCAGGGTGGCGGGGGTCGGCCGGGCGGTGGCGGTGGCGGGTTCGGGTTCGGCGGGCTGCAGGTGCCGGCCGGGACGTACCGGGTGGTGCTAACGGTGGACGGGAAGGCGCTGTCGCAGAGCCTGACGATCGAAGGCGACCCGACCCCGCCGCGGAGCCTGACGGCGGAGGACGAGGAGGAAGAGGACGACGGGGACGACCGGTGAGGGTGGGCGTCTTCACCTCCCCCCTGGTGGGGGAGGTGAAGACCACAGCCGCCTTCGGCGGCGGGTCACCCGCCGGCCGCCTTCCGCTTCCGGTCGAGCCGGGCCTGAGCGTCCTGCAGGTGCTCCGTCCGGAAGTGCCCGTACACCCGCTCCACCATCGCCACCCCCGTCCCCGCCATCCGCGCCACCGTCGGCACGTCGTTCCCCGCCATCAAGGCGTCCGACACCCACAGGTGGCGGAAGTCGTACACCGTCAGCCCGGGCCGCACCGGCCGCCCCACCGCCGCCGCGATCTCCTTCACCCGCGCGAACCGCTTCGACAACGCCCGCACCGTCCACGGCCGGCCGCCGTCCCGCACGAACACCCGCTCCTCCACCCCGCGCCCCGCGCACAGTCGGTCGAACACCCCGAACGCCTCCGCGTTCAGCACCATGTGCCGGACCGTCTTCGCCTTCTGCGTCCGCGACCGCTTGTGCCGCCCCAGCACCACCTGCCGCGTCGCCCGCAACACGTCCCCCACCCGCACCGCCGCCAGCTCCCCCGTCCGCGCCCCGGTGTGGTAGTAGCACCGCAGCAGGTCCCCGAACCCGCTCGTCCGCCGCAGCCCCGCCGCCCCCACCCGGGCCACCGTCGCCGCCAGCCCGTGCCGGCGGAACTGGTTCGGGTCGATCGCGGCGCAGTCGATCAGCGCCTCGACCTCCGCCGGCCGCAACAGGTCGTCCCCGGTCAGCGGCTCGGACGGCACGTCCGTCCGCTCGACCGCCGAGAACGGCCGGAACGTCGGCGGCAGGTACGGGGTCGGGGACGGGTGCCGCGCCGCCCAGTTCCAGCAGTGCCGGACCGACGTCTCGGCGTGCAGCCGGGTTTGCGGGTCGAGGCCGGCGTCGCGCAGACTCTCCAGGAACGCCTCCAGGTCGACGCTGCGGACGCGGTCGGCGGGCAGGTCGGCGACCCGGGCCGCGAACCGGCGGCAGTACAGGGAGCGGGTGGCGAGCGTCGCCGGGCTGCGGTGCCGCCCGACCCAGTCGAGGAACAGTTCGATCAGGTCGCCGGCGGTGAGGCCGGGGCGGCCGTTGAGGCGGTCGAGGCCGAGGAGGTGCTCGCGGAACCGGCGGACGGCGTCCCCGTACTTGACGCGGCCGACGTTCCCGAGGTAGGTGTCGCCGCCGGCCTTGGTGAACCAGTAGGTGCTGGCGCCGACGGTCTTTTTGCGCAGCTTCGGGTGGCGGGGCATCGGTGCGGCGTCGAAAGGGGTAATCGAGGGGGTAACGGCCGCTTGACCTGGGGCAGGGTACGGGTGTACCATGCCGGTCGGCAAGGAGGTGGCCGCGGACGGGGGTGTGTGCACGGCTGGTGCCGGCCCTGGTCTTCAAAACCTGTGGAACCCGTGAACAACGGGTTCAGTGGGTTCGATTCCCATACACTCCCGCTTCAAGCAGAAACGACGGAAACCCCGGCTCTCGCCGGGGTTTCTGCGTCTCCTGGCCGCTCCGCGGCCCGCGACAGACGGCGTCGGTCCGAGACGCCGAGAGCCACTCCGAGACCGGAGACGAGCAAGCCACGAGCAAGTCAGAAGCAAGTCAGAAGCAAGTCGATCCGCCCTTCCTTGGCTTCGGTTTCCTGCTACTTGCCACGGTTCCCATGACGTGCGGCCACCTCAGCAGGGCTTATTGTGTTGTCCGATCGGGGAGACGGAGGTCTGGACGCCGAGAGGCGTCCGCAGTTCCAAGCGAAATCGACTGCCGACCCCTTCCTCGCTCTCAGCCCGGAGGCGACCGCCGAACGCCGTCGCGAGGCGGTGGGCGACCGCCAGGCCCAACCCGGAGCCCGGCACCCCGAGCCGGTGGGCATGGGCGGAGCGGAAGAACGGGCGGAACAGGCCCGGCCGGTCGTCGGGACTGATCCCACACCCCCGATCTTCGACCTCGACCCACCCCGCTCCGACCTCCGCCCCCGACCGCAGCGTCACCGGTGTGCCCGGCGGGCTGTACTTCAAGGCGTTATCGATCAGGTTATCGAGCAGTTCCCCGAGCAGCACCGGGTGGGCCTCGGCCCACACCGGCCCGGCGGAGGATTCGAGGACCAGATCGGCGGCCCGGGGGTGGTCGGACCACGACCGCAGGTGGGCCGGCACCCACGCCGCGAGATCGATCGGCTCACACCCGGGAACCCCGGCCTCGGCGTCGGCCCGGGCCAGGAACAGCAGGGCCTCGACCAGCTTCCGCATCCGGTCGGCCTGCCCGCGGACCGCCCCCAGCACCCGCTTGTACTCCTCGGGCGGGCGGTCCCGGCGTAGGGCCACCTCGACCTGGCCGAGCAGGGCGGTGAGCGGGGTGCGGAGTTGGTGGGACGCCTCCCCGGCGAACCGCCGCTGCCGCTCGTGCGACTCCCCGAGCCGGTCGAGCAGGTCGTTGAACGCCCGCCCGAGGTCGGCCAACTCGTCGGTCGCCGGACCGACCGGGAGACGCCCGCCGGGGCCGTCCGCCGGCATCGCCCGGGCGGCGTCGGCCATCGCCGTCAGAGGCCGCAACGCCCGGCGACAGACCCACCGCCCGCCGGCCAAGGCCGCGACCCAGACCCCGATCGACAACCCGGCCAGGACCGCCGCCAGCCGGCCGAGGGCGGCCGACACCGGTTCGAGCGGTGTCCCGACGGTGACGACCACGGCGGGGTGGCGGACCTCGCCAGGCTCCAGCGGCCGGGTCGGTCCGGCAGCCGGAGGGGCGTCGAGCCGCCCGCGGCGGACGTGCCACCCGTCCCCCCGCCACCCGCCGGGGTCCGCCGGCCGGGTCGCGGACGCGGTCGTCAGGGAGTCGCTCCCCGGCCCGGCCGAGCGGTCCAGCAGGTTCCCGCGGTCGTCCTGCACCAGCCAGGCGATCGGCTCGCCGACCGGCCCGGCCCCGACCACGAGCGACCGTTCTCGGGGCTCCCACTCGACCCCCTCGGGGCCGACCTCGCACGCCGCGACCAGGGTGTTGGCCGCGGCCTCCAGCCTATCGTCCGCCTGCCGGTGCAAGTATCCGCGGGCGAGCAGCCACACGGCGGCGGAGAACCCGCCGAGCACCAGCCCCAGGGTGACGAGGGAGAACAGCAGGAGCCGGGCGGTCAGGGTCACGCCGGGTCCCCCGGCTCGGCCCCGAACCGGTAGCCACGGTTCCGTAGGGTGTGGATCAGCCGGTCGCCGTGAGCCTCCAGCTTCTTCCGTAGTTCCATGACGTGGACTTCGAGCGTATTCGACAGCCCGTCGTACCGCTCGTCCCAGACGTGCTCGTAGATACGGGTGCGGCCGAGAACCTCGCCGGGGTGGCGGAGGAAGAAGACGAGCAGTGCGTACTCGCGGGCGGTCAGGTCGAGCCGCCGGCCGGCCCGCTCGGCCCGCTGGGTGGCGAGGTCCACCCGCACGTCGGCGTGGGCCAGGGCCGTGCCGGCCTCGCGGGTCCCTCCCGCCCGCCGGACCATGACCCGCAGTCGGGCGAGCAGTTCCTCGAACGCGAACGGCTTGCACAGGTAGTCGTCCGCCCCGGCGTCGAGCCCGCGGACCCGGTCGGGGACGGCGTCCCGGGCGGTGAGCATGAGCACCGGGGTCGGGTCGCCGGCCTGCCGCAGCCGGCGGAGGACGGCCAGGCCGTCGGCCCCCGGTAGCCACCAGTCGAGCACGACGGCGTCCCAGCCGCCGGTCCGGAGGCGGTGCCAAGCGTCCTCCCCGTCGGCCGACCGCTCGACCGCGAACCCCTCCTCCCGCAACCCGCGGACCAGGAAGTCGGCGATCGCGTCCTCGTCCTCGACGACCAGAATGCGGATGCCCATGTCCGCCCCCGACCCGTGCCCGCCGGTCACTTCTTGTCCTTCTTCTCCTTTTCCCGCTCCTTCTTCAACTCCTCGGTCTTGTCCTCGGTCTTCTTGACCGTCCCGTCGGCGGTGATCTCGACCTCGACCGCCTTCTTGTCGGCCGTCTCCAGCAGGGCCTCGTAATAGTCGAGCGTCTCCTTCCCGTCCTTCACCGCGATCACCTCCTCGGCGATCTTGTAGGCGGCCTTCGGGTACTTCGCCTCCAGGGCGTCTTTGACCGCCTTCGGCAGGTCCGTCGGGTCGATCTCCTTCTCGATCGTGGTCAGCACCCCGGCCTCGGTGAACGTGATGTCCCGGTTCCTGCCGTTCTCCTTGAACGTCACCTCGTAGACGACCTTCTTGTCCTCGGTCGTCTCCTTCGACGCCCCGGTCGGCTTGGCCTCCGGGAACCGCTTCTTGAACCCGTCGGCCACCGCCTTCGGCAGCTTGTCGAGGGGGACATTCTCTTCGTCGGCCCGGGCCGGGCTGGTCGCGGCCAGCACGCCTGCGGCCAGTACCAGAAGCAATACTCGCATGGTCGTTCTCCGTGACGGGTGGGTCCGCCGCGGCCGCCCGCGGCGGGCGGATGATACCCGCCGGCGGGTAAGCCGCCGGTGAGCCGGGGATAAGGAGTTCCTTATCTACGCCTCGGCCCGCGGCCCGACGGGGCGGCCGAACTTCGCGTACAGCGGCGGGAGCAGGAACAGGTTGAGCAGGGTGGAGGTCACCAGCCCGCCGAGGATGACGACGGCCAGCGGGTACTCGATCTCCTGCCCCGGCTTGTTCCCGGTGACCGCCAGCGGGAGCAGGGCCAGCCCGGTCGCCAGGGCCGTCATCAGGATCGGGGCCAGCCGCTCCTCCGCCCCCCGCAGCACCAGCCCGACCCCGAACGGCACCCCCTCCTCGGCCTCCAGGTGGCGGAAGTGGCTCACCAGCATGATCCCGTTGCGGGCCGCGATCCCGAGGACCGTCACGAACCCGACCAGCGACCCGAGCGACAGCACCCCGCCGGTGAAGAGCACGGCTGCCACCCCGCCGACCAGGGCGAACGGGATGGTCAGGGCGACCAAGAGCGTCGGTCGCCACGCACCGAAGTCCACGTACAGCAACAGCACGATTCCGACGAGTGACAGCCCGGCCAGGGCGTAGAGCCGGCGGGCCGACTCCTGCCGGGCGGCGTACTCGCCCAGGAACTCCGGGTGGTACTCCCGGTCGAACGGCACCTGCCGGACCTTCTCCTCGACCTCGCGGGCCACCGACCCGAGGTCGCGGCCGGACACGTTGCAGGTGACGTCGAGCCGGCGGCTGGCGTTCTCCCGCTTGATCTCGTTGGCCGCCGGCACGACCGCCACCTCGGCCACATCCCCGAGCCGGACCTGCACCCCGGCCGGGGTGTCGATCGGCAACGCCCGGACCGCCGCCAGGTCCGCCCGGGCCGACGGGACGCCCCACACCACCACGTCGAACTTCTTTTGCCCCTCGAAGACCTCGCCGACCTTCAACCCCCGGACCAGGGTGGTCGTCGCCCGGCGGACGTGGCCGCTGGTCAGCCCGTACCGCTCGGCCGCGTCCGGCCGCAGCCGCACCTCGATCTGCGGGATCAGCACCTGCGGCTCGACTTTCAGGTTGGTCACCCCTGGGACGGTCGCCATCGCCGCCTCGACCTCCTTCGCCTTCGCCCGCAGCACCTCCTGCTCGGGGCCGTACAGCCGCACGACGATCGTCGCACCCGCCCCGGTCAGCACCTCCTTGATCCGCTCCCGCAGGTACGTCAGCACGTCCCGGTACAGCCCCGGGTAGGCGTACACCACGTCCTCGACCTTCTTCACCGTGGCCTGGTAATCGGCGTCCGGGTCGATGCTGATCCACAACTCGGTGAAGTTCGGCCCGACCGGCTCGTCGGCTACCTCCGCCCGGCCGATGTGCGACCCGAAGTTCCGCACCCCCGGCACCGCCCGCAGATCCTTGCTGGCCTGGATGGTCACCCGGTCCATCGCCTCGATCGACGTGCCCGGCTTCTCGACGAAGTGCATCAGGAAGTCCGTCTCCTGGAAGTTCGGCAGGAACTCCTGCCCCAGCCGGGATGCCGCGACCCCCGAGAGTCCGAACGCGACCGCCAGGGCCAGGACGCACAGCCATGGCCGGGCGACCAGCGGGGGCAGGAGCGGCCGGTACAACCGCTTGAGGAGTTTCGCCAGCGGGGCCTCCTCGCGGTGGTGGGTGCGGCCGGTGAGTAGCATGTACGACAGGGCCGGGGTGACGGTCAGGGCGACGACGAGGGAGGCCAGGATGGCGACCACGTAGGCCAGGGCGAGCGGCCGGAAGAACGCCCCGGCCAGCCCGTCCAGGAAGAACACCGGCAGGAACACGGCGACCACGATCAGGCTGGCGTACACGACCGCCGACCGCACTTCGAGGGAGGCGTTGAGCACCACCTTGAATGCCGACTCCGCGTTGCCGGCCGCCCGGTTCAGGTTCAGCCGGCGGGCGATGTTCTCGACGTCGATGATGGCGTCGTCCACCACCTCCCCGAGTGCGATCACCAGCCCGGCCAGGACCATCGTGTTGATCGTCGCCCCGCTGTACGCGAACACCAGCACCGCCGCCACCAGGGAGAGGGGGATGGCCGTCATGCTGATGACCGCCGTCCGCCAGTCGAACAGGAAGGCCAGCAGGATGACCACGACCAGCCCGCACCCGATGGCCAGGGCGTGTGTCAGGTTGTCGATGGCCCGCTCGATGTACGTCGCCGGGCGGAAGATGGTCGGGTCGATTTCGACGTCCTTGAGCCCGGGCCGCAGGTCCGCCAGAGCCTTTTCAACCCCACGGGTGAGTTCCAGGGTGTTCGCCTGCGGCTGCTTCTCGACGATGAGCAAAATGCCGGGTTGGTCGTTGATGATCGCGTTGCCGATCGGCGGCGGGGAGCCGACCGTCACGTCGGTCACGTCCCCGATCCGGAGCGGGGCCCCGCCGCGGTAATCGACCACCGTGCGGCCCAGGTCGGCGGCGTCCCGGACCGGCGGCAGGTGGCGGACGGCCAGCCGCTGGTTCGGGGTGTCCACGAACCCGCCGGCGTCCAGGGCCACGGCGTCGGTCCCGGCACGGGTTACCTGGGTCAGCGTCACGTCGTTGGCCCGCAGCCGGTCCGGGTCCACGAGGATCTGGAACTGCTTGTCCCGCTGCCCCCAGACGGCGACGTTCGCCACCCCCGGGACGCTCATCAGCTTCGGCCGGACCGTCCACATCACGACCTCGGTCAGGTCGCGTTGCGAGAGGGTGTTCGACCAGATCCCGATCTTGAGCACCCGGCTGGTGGTCGAGAGCGGCTGGAGGATGACCGGCGGGCGGGCGACGACCGGCAGCCGCGGGGTCTCGAACGCCACCCGCTCCTGGACCATCTGCCGGACCTTGAGCGGGTCGGCCCCGTCGTCGAGGATGAGGACTACCTGGGACAGCCCGAGGACGGACTTCGACCGGACGGTCTTCACCCCCGGCAGGCCGTTCAGGGCGTTCTCGACCGGGACGGTGACCAGCGACTCGACCTCCTCGGTCGAGAGGCCCGGTGCCTCGGTCTGGACCTCGATGACCGGCGGGGCGAACTCCGGGAACACGTCCAGGGGTGCCCGGCGGATCGACCGGGAGCCGACGACGAGCAGCACCACGCACAGGGCCAGGACGACGACCCGCAGGCGGACGGAGGTGGAGATGAGCCACGTGAGCATGGGGGCCTCGGCCGACTACTTGCTGAACCCGGTCTCAGTGCCGAACAATTCGGCTGCCCCAGCGGTCACGACCGGCGTGCCCGCCGGTGGGCCGGACGCCAGCACGGCAGCGTCCCCGACCACATACCGGACGACTACCCGGCGGCGTGTGTAAATCCGCTCTCCAGTCCGCTCGTACACCCAGCCGCCGCCGTGGATGTCGTACACCACGGCCGCCGACGGGACGACCAGGGCATCGGCCGGTCCGCGGAGGGTAAGGGTCGCCCCGACCCGCTGGCCGGGGCGGTACGCGGTCTCCCGGTTGTCCAGGGCGTAGAACAGGTCGGCGGTGCCGGCGGCCGGGTTGGCGGCCGGCGGAGCGGGGACCGGGGCCGCCGCTCGCGTCGGGTCGCCGGGTCGGGCGGTGAGCGGGCCGACGGCGGCCGGGGCCGCGGCGTCGATGTCGCCCAGATCGCCGACGTACACCGGCACCCGGACCCACACCCGGGACAGGTCCACCACCTCGAACAGGGCCGCCCCTGCCGGGACCGTCTGCCCCGGCAGGGCGGACACCGCCCGCAGCACGCCGTCCTCCGGGGCCTCGATCGGGACCGGGGCGGTGGTGCCCGCCTCGGCCTGCCCGACCACCTTGTTGAGCAGGTCGCGGCGGGCCTTCACCGCCTCCAGGTTCTTCGTCGCGATGTCCACCTGGGCCTGGGCCTCGTCCACCATCCGCTGGCTGCCGGCCCCGCTGGCTAGCACGTTCTTCGCCCGGTCGAGGGCGATCTGAGCCGCCTTGAGTTGCTCCTCCGCCGCCCTCACCTGCCCGTCGGCGTCCACCTTGGAGGCGGTCAGGTTGGCCCGTCCGACCGGGTCGAGGATCGGCAGCAACTGGTACACCGGCTCGCCGGCCTTCACGGCCGAGCCGGCGGCGGGGGCGGCCTTGCCAGCCGGCTTGAGCACCCCGGCGAGCGGGGCCGACACGACCACCGCCTGCCCGGGCGGGATCGTCACCTCCCCGCCGTACACCCGCACCCGGCCGACCGGCCGCCGCTCGACCGGGACCGTGCGGATCGCCAGCCGGGCCTCGGCCTCGGGCGTCAGGGTGATCCCGGCCGCCTGGTCCTCCTTGAACACCCTCGGGACGGCCGCCGGGATCGGGGGCGGGGCGGGCTTGCCGCCGCCGGCCGGTTTGCCGACGAGGAGCCACCACCCGGCGGCCGCCGCCCCGGCGATCAGGAGGGCGGCGACCGCCCCGGTGAGAACGCCGCTGCGGTAGCTCATCGCTTGGGGGCCTCCGGGGGTGTCGGGGCGACGAGCCGGCGGCCGACGGCTCGCTCCAACTCGGCCCACGCCCGCCGCAGGTCGGCGGTCAACTGGGCTTCACGGGCCAGGGTGGTGATGAGTTGTCGGTTGGCTTCGAGCACGATCAGGTAGGTGGCGTTCCCCTCCTTGAACGCCCCCTCGGCCTGACGGATCGCCGCCTCGACCTCGGGGCGGGTCTTCTGGCGGACCAGATCGAGTTCGGCCCGGGCCTGCTGGTACCGAGCGTACGCGGTCCGCACGTCCTGGACGACCTGGTTGTGGACCGTCAGCCGGCGGCGGTCGAGTTGCTCGAACTCCGCCTCCGCCCGGGCCTTCAGCCCCTGGCCCTGGTTGAAGATGGGGAGGGTGACGCGGAACGCCGGGCCGAAGTTGTTCCCGTCGTTCCCGCTGGTGGCGTCGAGGATGCCGAGCAGCCGGAACCAGCCGAGCCGGGCGACCCGAACCCGTTCGGCCGCGGCCCGGGCGGCGTGGTTCGCCGCGGCGGCGTCCGGGCGGGTGGTCGCTGCCTCGGCGACCAGCGTCTCGACGGGCGTGTCCGTGCGAGGATCGGTCGGCGTGTCGTCGGTGGTGAGGGGGAAGGCGAACCCGGACAGCCCGGTCAGGTTGCGGAGCCGCTCCTGGACGGCATCGACCTCGAACCGGGCCCGGGCGAGGTCCTGTTCCGCCTGGAGGGCGTCGATCCGGGCGGTCGAGGCGTCGAGCCGGCTCGCGTCCCCGGCCTTCAGTCGGGCGTCGGCGAGTTTCGCGATTCCGCCCCGCAGTTCGACCGCCCGCTCGGCCACCTTCAACTGGTCCCGGGCGAGCCGGAGGTCGGTGTACGCCACCCGAGTGTCGCGGATCAGGTCGAGGGCGAGTTGAGTGACCCGCTCGCACGCCCGGGCGTTCTCGGCCGCCGCCACCTTGAGCCGAACCGGACGGAGCAGCAGAGATTCGATCGGGAAGTCGATCAGGTAGCGGAACACGCGGTCGGGGACCGGGAACGAGTAGAACACCTCGGGGTTCGGCAGCAGCCCGGCCTGGACGAGGTCGGCCCGCGTCAGGTCGAGTTCGACCAGGGCCTCGTGGAACAGGGCGTTGTTCCAGAGGGCGAGCAGGACGGCCTGGTCCTCGGCGAGCGGGCGGCCGTGCTCGATCCCGTCGGGCACGATCACCCGGTCGGCCCGCGGTCCGGAACCGACCGGTTGCCCGAACCGTTCCGCCACCTTCTGCGAGACGCACGCACGGTCGCAGACCGGCGGGGTGGCACAGCCGGCGAGGGCGAGGCAGATGAGAAGGACACCGCAGGCCAGGACTGCGGGCCGACCGAACCGCCGCCTCGGCTTCACCACGGTTGCCCTTGCTGCCCGTTCCGTGTCCATGCCCATCCCCCGCGGCGTGAAGACGCCTGCCGTACACCGTCGCCGCGAGGCCGCAGTGCATCACCTCTTCTCATCGGTCGCCTACCCGCTTAAAGTTGAGCGGTCGAAGCGACTGGAGCGGTTGGTCTACTCGTAGCGGCCCTGGATGAGCCGCCGGTGAACTGCGGATAAACTTCTGCTCATGATGAGCGTCGGCCGGGTGTCTGGTGGCTCTCTGCCAGACACAAATTGGCGTGATGGGGAGCGTGAGGTCAACCCTGTCCGAGTTTCTCGATCTCCCGCGACAGGTCGGCGAGTTGGGCGACCGTGTAGATGTTACTCGTCAGCCGCGGGTCGCAGTGCCGCAGGAGCTTCTGGGCTAGGGCGAGCGGGACGTTCCGCTTGGCAAGCATCGTCCCGAACGTGGTCCGCAGGGCGTGCATGTCCACCACCTCCCCGTTCTGCTCCGCGGTGATCCCGGCCTCCTTCAGGTCCATCCGGACCATGTGGGCCGTGTCCTTCCGCCGGATCAGCCAGACCGACTGACCCGCCGGTTTGCGGGCAAGGAAGTCCCGTAACTCTCCCACCAAGATGGTGGGAATCGGCTGCTGAGCGATCTGCTTGTTCTTGGTGTGCCGGGCCTCGACCACGACGTGGGGCACGTCCGCGTCGAGCCGGAAGGACTCCGGCGTCAGGCTCGACGCCTCATCCCGCCGCAGACCGGTCGCCAGGACTACTCGGTAGAGCATGGCCCGCTCGGGGCCGGTCAGCCCGAGCCGGGCGTACCGGGAGTTCGGCAGGGACGCGAGGAGCGTGGCGATCTCGGCGTCGGTCAACGCCCGCCGCCGGAGCTTGCGGTCCTGCTCGATCCCGGTGACGACCGGCAGCCCCGCGAACGGGTTGTTGCGGATGCGGCCGGTCGTCACCAGGAACCGGCCGAACTGTTTGAGAATCCGGGTGTAGTGGTGCTTCGTCCGGGCTGCGAGCCCGCAGGCCCGAATCCAGCCCTCGCAGCGGGCTGAGTCGAACTCCTGCAGCGTCTTCGCCCCGACCGCCGCGGCGATCTTCCGCAGCCGCTGCTCGTGACTGGTGCGGTGGTCGAGGCCGGCCCGTGGGACGAGCCGGTCGATGAACTCGCCGATCAGGGCCTCGACGGGCTCCCGCTTGGCCTTCTCGTGGCTCGTCGGGTCGCTGCCGACTTCAAGCTCGGCGACGAGCCGCCGGGCCTTCTCCTCGGCCAGCCGCTTGTCCGTGACGTTGAGCGGGTAGCGGCGGCCGCGGTGCCGGACGAAGTAGACCTCGGTGGTCTTGGTCTTGCCGGTGATCTTGCAGCGGTAGGTCGGGCGGAAGACTCGCATGGTGGATTCGACCTCGGTGTTCGAAGGAGCAGGCCGGTCGGCGAGCGGCCCGGGACGATGCGGGGACGCAAGGGTCCACAGGTCCCCGCCGACAAGTCGAGTGGCTGTGGCAGCAAGTGGGCGGGTGGTGAATCACCGGCGACGGGGCTTCAGCCGCCGCCAGGTGTCGGCCGACGGGCGGCCGGCCTCGACCCAGGCCCACACCTCGGCGGCGAGCCAGCGGGGCTGGCCGGGGCCGGGGAGCGGGTCGAGGATTTCGCCCATCCCGCGGCGGCGGTCGAGGGTGCGGGACGAAACGAGTAGGAGCCGGGCGAGTTGCCGGCGGGTCAGAAGGCCCGACGCGGGGCTCGTCCCGGCCGAACCGGTCCGTTCGGCGTCGGAGCCGTTCCTCGCGGGTCCGCCGAGTGTGGGCGTGGCCGACCGCGAACACGTCTCGGATGGGGTAAGGGTCACTCGCATGGACGTAGAACCTCCTCGCGGCCGACTGGCACCGGCCGGTGGTTTTGGTTTGGAGATGGGCCAGGGTGGACTTTGCCGGTTGCCGGCCCGGACGCGGTCAATCGCCCTCGTCACCCCCGAAGGGGTCGAAGTCGATTTCGTCTTCGCAATCGTTCATCTCGTCGGGGTCGTTGTCCTGCTGGTAGTCGAACTCGGCATCCAAGCCGGCCGCCTCTTCGATGCGGGCCTCGATGTACTCCTCCAACTCCCGGTCGGTCGCTTCGTCGAACCAGTTGCCGGCCGGGGGCCGATGCGAGCCGGTCCCAAGTGGGGTCGGTGGCACCGGGCTCTGCCCACCACCCGCTGCCTCGGCGAGCGGCTGGTTGTCATCCCGGGGATTGCCGGGTTCACCTGTGGTTTGCGAACGGGGCGAACTCTGGTTCATCGCCGTCCTCCGGGAAACAGAAGGCGTGGGAATCCCACGACCGGCCGGGTGCTGGTCGGTGGATACTCGGAAGCAAATCGAGTCGGAACGAACCCCGACCGCGATTCGGGCCGGGGGCGACGGGATCGGGCCAAGCCCGATCCTGTTAGAAAACGGCACAGTATCAACAACGCGGGCGTGCCCGCGTGCGTGCGTGAGGCTCAGGTCCGGCTACAGAGCCAGCCCCGGACGGTACGGACCCAGCGGCGGAGGCGGTGCCAGACCCGCTGCACCCAGTACGGCGAGAGCACCTCCGGGCCGAGGTTGGCGAGTCCCCCGAACCGGTCGCCGGCCTTCGGCTCGACCACGATCGGCACCCGGAAGTCCGGGGCCGGGGGCTCTTCGAGCGTCCGCTTCATCCGCCGGGCGAACCGGTCCGCCAACCGGGTCGGAACCTCGAACACCAACTCGTCGTGGATCTGGATGAGCGGCCGGGCCGCGAACGCCCGGCAGACCGGCTCGGCCCGCAACATCATCAGCTTGGCCACGTCCGCCGTCCCGCCCTGGCAGACGTGGTTGAACAGTTGCCGCCGGGCCCGGTCGAACCCCTCGTACCCCGCCTCCTCCCGCCGCGTGCGGACTCGCCGGATGAGCCGCCAGGAGACGTTCCGCACGGGCAGCCGAAACACCTTCCCGCCCTCCTCGAAAAACCGGTACGGGGCCTGGCTGATCCGCCCGGCCTTGTGGTGGTAGATCTCCAGCCCCTCGTTCGGGCTGCCGAACTTGGCGTCGATGACCCGCAGCACCCAACAGGTCAGGGTGTGCCGGTTGGCCTTGAGCGGGACGATTCGGACCCAGAGCTTGTCGGCGTGCCGGTAGCTGAGGAACAGGTCCACGACCGACCGCCGGGCCATCCACCACTGGGCGGTCACCCGCCGCGGCCGGCCGGCAAACGTGCGGGTTGCTCCGGTCACGGCGAACGACTGGTGCATGAGCCGGGTGTAGGCGGTCACTTGGGGGTACGCCCGGGCGAAGGCGTCGAGGTAGCCGGCCGCCACCGTCGGCATCACCCCTAGCCGCCGGGCCAGGGACGCCGCCCCCATCCCGTTCACGATCCCAAGGACCGTTTGCTTCATGTGGTCCCGCTCCGTCTTGTCCCTCGGCGGCCGGCCGAGCATCCGCTGGGCCGCTGTCGAGTAGAAGTCCCCACCGCCCCTCCGGAAGTCCTCGGCCAACTCGCACGGCCGTGACGGGTCGAAGTCCGGCTCGTCCGGGTTCCGGATGAGTAGCTGCCCGCACGCCGGGCACGGTCCCCGGAACCCCCGCGGCAGCCGGGACCGGTCGATCCGCTCGCCGCAGGCCCGGCAGTGGACGGGCGGCCGGTTCTCGGGGCGGAAGTGCTCCCACATCCGCCGGCGGAGGACGCGGACCGCGGGCTTCTGCCGCCGGGCCTGCTCCGCCCCCAGCGAGTCGAGGTACTCCTCCCCGGACAGCGGGAAGGACTCGACCGCGTGGGCCAGCACACGGATGTCGGCCTGGGCGATGTCGAACGCCACGAGGCGGTAGCCGGGGCTCGCCACGACCGCGTTGCGGGACCGGACCGACACCGCGGCGTACCCGTCGCTGACGAACCTCTTCCGCCGGCCCGGCCCGACCTCGGCCGCCACCTGTTGGAGGTTCGGCCGGGTGGACGACACCCGCCCGGACGCCTGCACGTCGTTGAACGACGAATGAATCCGCCCGGTCCGGGCATCGATGTGCCCCTCCAGGGCCCGCAGCCGGGTCATCAGGCTCTGGGCCAGCTTGTAGTCGTGGATCAGGCCGAGCGACCGCCGGGCCGGCTCGGAGGTGGTCTCCGCGGCCAGTTGCCGGATGTCGTCGGCCCGCAGGGACAGCCGTCCGGTCCGGCCGGAGCGGACGCGGCGGCACCGCAACCCCTGGCCGTAGATCCACCCTTGCAGTCGCCGGTCGCCGACCCCGAGCGGCTGGCCGAACTCGGCGGCGTGGGCCGCTGAGATCTCTTCCATGAGACCGACCAGCCGCTCGCCCTCCGACCGGACGAAGCCGGGATCGGCCTGCACCCCGGCGTTGGCCATCCGCACGAGGAGCGGGGTGAGCGGGGCGACCAGGGCCCGCTCGTAGGCCCGGTCGGCGGCGGTCATCCGCCGGAGCAGGTGGTCGTGGAGCATTCGGGTGACCAAGAGGTCGGACTTCAGGTAGCGGACCAGGTCGGCGAACGGCAGCCGCTCGGCGGCCCCTGGGAAGTCGAGCGGCCGGACTCCGAGCAGGTGGCGGGCGACATCCTTCAGTCGGTAGTTGAGCGGCTCGCCGCACCGCCGGTCCGTCCGCGGGGTCCGGGCCCCCACCCCGCCGTCGTCGGCCTCCGTGCCCCGGTCGCCGTCCACGATCTTGAGCAGCTTCAGCGTGTCGGTCACCCGGGCGTTGACCACGATCCCGGCCCGCTCCAGCATCCCGACGTCGAACACTGCGTTATGGGCGACCAACTCCAGGTCCCGGCGGGCGGTGAGCGGGGCCAGGGCCGCCGCGGCGGCCGCGGCGGTGACCCGGTGGGGCAGGCTGGACAGGTCGCGGTGCTCCTCGGTGACGAGGACGTGGGCGTCCGGGCCGGCCAAGACGCCTACCGCCACGATCCGGTCCCGCCGCGTCAGCCCGGTCGTCTCCAGGTCGATCACCGCCGAGCGGGCGGCCTCCAACGCCCGCCGGAGGACGATCGGGCAGTGGTGGGTGCGGCGGACGCGGATCATGCCCGGTCCTCCTCGCCGGCGGACTCGTCGGCGGTGTCGATGTCCTCTTCCTCGGAAGCGTCCGCGGCGTGGAAGTCGCCCGCCGGCCGCCCGGCCTCGGCCCGCCGCTGCTCCTCCTTCCGCCGCCGCCGGTCGGCGAGGATGCGGGCCAGTTCCCGCTCCCGCTCCTCGTCCGACACGTCCCGGGCCGCCTCCGCCACCCGCCGCTGCCGCAACAGCGGGATGAGTTCGCCGGTCGCCTCCTGGAGTTCGGCGATCATCGTCTCGAAGTCGGCGACGGTCAGTTCGTCCGCCCGGAACACCCGGCCGGGGACGGTGATCGTCTTCTTCTCCGGGTCGATCAGGATGCCGAAGTTGAACTCGGGCTTCCCCGCGAACGGCCGCCCCTGCTCGATGCAGTCGAGCCAGTGCTTGACCAGCTTGCGGTCCAGGTACTTCTTGACCGTCGCGGCCGCCCCGCTCAGCTTCTTGCCGACCTTCGCCAGTTCCCGCCGCTCGGCGTCGAGTTGCTTGCGGCGGGCGGCCACCCACCGCGTCAGTTCCCCCCGCAGGTCGTCGAGCCGGCCGTGCTTCTCGCCTTTCTGGGCGAGTTCGGCCGCGTCGGTCGAGCCGACGCACTGCCCGGTGACCAGGTCGTGCAGCCACGGGTGACTGACGATCGACAGGAACCGCTGGTACTGGGTCTCGGACACCCCGAGGGCCGACGCCGCCCGCGGGGCGGGCACCTTGGCGGCGTGGAACTGTTTGACGATGGCCAGCTTCTCGTCGTTGGTGAAGTTCTTCCGCTGCTCGTTCTCCCCGACCGAGCGGACGAGCAGGTCCTTGCGGAACTCGGTGTCGTCCTGTCCCGCCCCCTTCACCACCTCGACGGCATCGACTTCCATCTCCGCGTGAATGTGGGCCGCGTCCAGGTTGTCGGCGGCCGCCTTGTGCAGCGAGTGGTAGCGGCGGAACCCGCCGACCAGGACGTACATCGTCCGCCCGGCCGCGTCGGTCCGGCCGGAGTCGTAGACGGTTAACGGGGTCTGCTGCCCCTCGGACACCAGGTTCTCGACCAGCGGGGCGAGGGTGGCGGCGTCCAGGGCCTTGGCGTCCCGGTGGCAGAAGTCCTGCTGCTTGTCGGCGTTGATCTGGGACAGCCGGACGCGGATCGGGCGGGAGGCGGACTTGGCCGCCCGCTTCAGTTGGGTCTTCGGCTCGCTCATAGGGTACTCCAGTCTCGGGTCGGAACAGGTTCGGTGGGGAAACAGGGGTTCTTACCCCGGCTCTGGTGGCCGGGGGTGGTTGGTGCGGCGGGGTGCCCGCGTTTGGCCGGGCGAACGCGGTCGGGACAAGCGGACTTCAAGCGGCGACGGGGATCGACAGGATGTGGTCGATCGCGGCCTTCATGGCGGCCCTCGACGGCGGGAACCCCTGGCCCATGTGCCGGAGCATTGCGGAGACGAGCCGACGCACGAGCGGTTCGTCCGCCCGGCCGAGGGCTTCCTCCAACTCGCCCAGGGCCCGGTCCACGGCCGCCAGGTCGGGGTGACGGCCGGGTAGATCGGACGCCTTGAGTCCCAGGCACGCGGCCATGTCGGCGAGGACGGCGGCGGTGGCCACCTCGTCCCACGAGCCGACCGCGTCTTCGAGGCGGGGGAGCGAGGCGGCCGCACCCTTGATCCCACGCTGGTAGCGGGGTAAAGTGTGAATCGGGTTCTCGAACACGCTCATCGTGGCGGCGGCGGACCGGTCGGACACGCCGGGCAGGTAGATCACGCTCACTTCTACTCCCCCACTTGGGTTACTCGGGTGAAGCCCCGGCCGCGGGGAGGGCCGCGACCGGAGGACTGACACCCCTTAAGCGGGAGTTAAGCGGACCGAGTTGCCGGAAAGGTGGTCGGACGTAAGGGGCGGGAAATGTGTGACTTGCGGTTCGGGCAGTTAAGTTCGATACGCAAGACCGGACTAATCACTTCACTTCACGACGGATGCCGGGCGAGGACCGCCCGGCGGGTCGATCAATCCTCGGGCAAGTCCTGCGAGTAGACTTCTCGGGCAGCCAAGTCCTTCGGTAAGGACTGCATTCGGGCCCGCTTGCCCACCACCTTCTTGCCGTACTGCTTGGACCTTCGCTCGTAGTACCGCTCCCACGTGCCCGGCGGGAGCTTTGCCTTGGCGGACTTGATCGCCTGCGACACGGCCGACGCCGAACACCCGCGGTGGGCGGCGACGGCTTTTTGGCTGTAGCCGAGCTTCGCGTACAGATCGCAGATTTCCTTCTCGGCTTTCGTCAGGCCGTGCTTCGGCTTGGCCGGGGGGCGGGCTGCCCGGGCCTTCTTCCCCACTATCAGCCGGAGGAGTTCGTCGGGCACCGAGTCGGGGGTGACGGCGAACCCCGACCGGAGCGACTCGACGGTCGCCCCGTGTGCCGAGAAGGCGGAGAGTTCCTCAACGAATTCCCGGGGAAGCGGGGCCGTTCCGCCCGGCCCGGCCATCGCCCGCATCAGGTCGTCGCCCGTCACCCGAGCGGGCTCGGCGTCCTTCGGCCAGTAGGGGTTGGTCGCCCAAAGCCGCGAGGAGCCGAGGTGCGGGAAAGGGCAGTTGATCGGCTCTGCCAGGGGGTCGTCTTGCCGGGCGAAGAAACTCGCCGCGAAGATCGAGACCGCAACCTTCGGGAGTGCCTCGAATGGCACGTCGCACTGCCCGTCCCAGGTGGCCGCCCCTTCCCAGTCGGCCCGGCCGTGGCCCAGGTGCTTGGGCAGACCGATCTCCGGCGGGAATGCCACGGCGTCCCCGCGGCGGAGGACGCCCCCCTCCGCCACGTTGCGGAGGAACCCGAGCAGGCCGGCGGCGTTGCCCAGCCACGGGCGGTCGAGGAGGAGTTGGTGGATGAGGTCCGAATCGACCGCCCGGGCGGCCGGACCCTCCCGGGGGAACACCCGGCAGCCGTAGAAGTGGAGGAGGGCCAGAACGTCGATGAGGCGGCGGCGGAGCGGCGGGAGATACCACGTCTGGGCGAACCGGGCGATGACCGCATCGCTCAGCGGCTCGGCCCCGCACTCCTCGTCCGGGACCGGCTGTCGCTTGCCGGTGTCCAGGTGACGGGCCCCCGCCTCGGCGACCCGAGCCGCCCGACGGCCGCCGGTGATCACCCGGCCGTAGGCCGGCGGGTGGACGGTCGTGGCGATACAGCGGTCGGGGATGTCTGCCGTTCGCGGGTCGATCGGGACGACCGGCAGCGATTCCTTGTACCGCGACCGGAAGTGAAACTTGTACGCCTCGGCGAGGGTCCGCTTGCCCACGCCCGGCTCGCCGACGATGAGGACCGAATCCCCGAGTTCTCCCGACTCCGCGAGTTCCCGAAACCGTTGGGCGGCTGTTGACCAGCCGATCAGCGGCAGCCGTCGGGGTCGGGCGGGTCGGGCCATATCAGCCTCCGATCTGGGGGAACAGCGTTCATCCTGGGTTACGAACCGGCCCGAATCAACCCGCCCCGTTTGGGGGCGGTGGCGGTCCGTCTCCCCAAATGGGAGGCATGGGTATTCCCCACCCCGTTTGGGGCGGACTGGATTACCCTTGCCGACGCCGGCCGAAAAAGTTGGCCGGCCGGCGGGGGGTGCCCCCCCGCCGGCCGGCCAACTTATCAGGGTCGGGTTCAGGCTACGACAGTCTCGGCCTCGTCACTCAGCCGACGGCCGATGGCATCATGTTCACCACCTCGACCGGGCGGCCCAAGAGCAGAAAATCCGGGACCGGCGGCGGCTCGACTTTCAGCCACTTCGACTCCTGCCCGTCCGCCGTGGCGGCCAGTTCGTCCCGCAACTCGGCCAGTAGCCGCCCGAGCCAGTTCTCGCCCCGCAGCACCCCGTCCTTCTCCACCACCGCCCCCCAGAACCGGTCCTTCCGCGACCGCTCGACGATCGGCCGGTCCCGGAACGCCCGCAGCAGGCGGCCGAAGCGGGCGTAGTGGCAGGCCAGCTTCACCCGCAGGCACCACCGCATCACGTCCAGTTGGATTTCCTCCCAGTCGGGCCGCGACCCGGTACTCCGCCGCCCCTCCTTCTTCGACTTCATCTTGGCCTGCATCGCGTGCGGGGCGTCGAGGACCTCCCGCTGCCAGTCCGGGCGGTGGGGGAACCGCATCGCCTGGTACAACGCCTCGCTCGACCCGACCGGCACCCCGCCCACCCGCAGCGGGAAGTCGTTGTGCATGTTCGACAACTCGCCCCACTCCTCCCCGACCTTGAAGATCACCACGCAGTCGGCCCGTTTGACCCCGTCCCACTCCCACTCCATGCGGCTCTCCGGAGCGAGCCGCCAAGCCCCGCCGCCCGGGTGTCCGGGCTGCTGTGAGGGGCTCCGCGACCGCCCGATTCGGGCGGCGAGTACGGCTCGCACCCCTGTGGCAGGAAAGCCGTCGAGAGTTAACCTCCGGAAGGGTGCAGTCTGGCCTGCGTCTGAGCATCTGTCGGGTTCGCCGACACAGTGGGGTCGTCGCCTCCTCTCGCGGCTGAAATCGCGGCTCTCTCCTGACCGGCGGCTCGGGACCCGTCTGCCTGGGTTCACCCCGACGCCACTGCCTGAAACAGTCACCCGGATTCGTCCGGGGTCGGGCTCGCCGCTCGCCGGACGGCGGTCACCACGGTCACTCGGGAGGCGGTTATGGCCCGGCGGCGGAAGACGATGCTCATCGAACGCCCGGACGCGGCCGGCGGGATCGCCGTGCTGGCGGACGGGAGTCGGGTGTACTGGGCGATCGAACTCGGCCCGAACCTGGTGGTCCGGTCGCCCGACGGGAGCACCGAGGTGGTGCCAACCGGCTCGTCCCACCCGGCGGCCGACGCCTACGTCGAACTCTGCGACCGCGGGGCGTCGATCGGCCGGCCGCTCAAGCCGGCCGAGGCCGAGGAACTCCAGCAGGTCATCCGGGAGTTCGGGGCGGCCGACCGGACACCGGCGGCCGCGGACGGCCCCGACGCCGAGTCGCCGGCCGCCGAGGCGGAGGCGGGCAAGGACATCACGTACCGGGTCTTCCCGTTACCCGACGGGCTCCGCGAGGCCGTGCGGACCGCCCGCGACCGGTCCGGGGCGACAAACCGGTCGTTCGTCGCCGTGGCCGTCGCCGAGTACCTGCCCGGACTGGTGCGGCAACTCGCCGACCTCGGGTTCGGGGCGGGCGGCGGCCCGCCCCGCCCGATCCGCCTGCCCTTCTCCCGAGAGGCCGGAACGCTCGACGCCCTGCGGACGGCCAGCGACCAGACCGGAGTGGCCGCGAGTCAGTTGCTCGGCCTCTGCCTGGCGATCGCGGCCCGCCCCCCGGAACCGACAAAGGGCCGGCGGGGCCGGAAACCCCGGGCGGCCAATGAGTAGAACCCCGCAGCCGGTTGTCTTTTATGAGGCCGGGGTTCCCTGGGCGGTAAAGCCGATTCACCGCCACGGGTGTCGTCGCCACACCTCCCAGGGACTTCCGCGAACGAACCCGGGAGGGGGTGGCGAATGAATGACGTGCTGGTGTTCATCGACGCCCCCGGAGGACGCATCGTGAAAAACGTGCAGGCCATCATCGACGCCTTCGGCGGGCTGGAGCGGCTCAAGGACAACCCGATCTCGCTCAAGGTGCCCGGCTACATGCCTCTCTCGGTCGAGATCGTCGGCAAGGGGCCGCGGGGCGGCCCGCTCATCTCGATCATGCACACTTACGAGCAGAATGGGGATTTGATGCGGGACCCGGACCTGGTCGTGGAACTGATCCCGCCGGTCAACTGGTGGCTGCCGATCAGCTTCCAGCAGGACAACCTCGGCATCTTCCAGGAAGCGGTCCTGCTCGACGGCGACCGGCTCATCACCCACTCGCGGCTCGTGGACAGCCTGAAGGCGTTCATGGCCGAGTGGGACCGGAATATCGGCGAGCAGGGATTCGTCAACGAGGCCCGCCGCCGGACCGCGGGCGGGGCGAGCGACACGGCCCAGCCCGAGTGACGACGGTCGGTCGAGCAGGCCGGTCACTGGCCGGCCTGCTCGACCGACCGCATGAGGGACGCCATCGTGGTCCCGAGGGCGGCGGCCAGCTTCTCGACCACCAGGATGGACGGGATTCGCTTGCCCCGCTCCAGTAGCCCGACGTAGTTGCGGTGCAGCCCGGCCTCGGCGGCGAGAGCCTCCTGAGACTGCCCCGCCGCCTCCCGGCGACGTCGCAGAACTTCCCCGAATCGCTCTTGGATCGGCCGCACGGCTGCCCCTGCACGGGAAATGCAGCCAGTGCAACCGATTGTGTGCAATATGGTCTACACACCGATGAGTGGCACACAATTGTGTTCCGTCGGCGGTCGCGGTAAGCTAGCCGAGTTCCCCGGCATGGGTTGGCGGCTGCGACCATTTCCGGATCGACCGGGCGGCCGTCGCCCTGCTCGTCGCGATCACACAGAACACACTCCCGGAGTCAGTCGATGCCAAGCGGGTGGCTGTATCAATGCGACGGAAAGCAGTACGGGCCGGTCACCAGCCGCGAGTTGGCGGACTTGGCCCGGAGCGGCCGGCTCCTGCCGGACGACTTGGTGCGGAAGGAGGGGGCGGCAGAGTGGCAGCCGGCCCAGCGGGTTATAGGACTGTTCACCACTGCCGAACCTCCTCCACCCGCCACACCAGTCAAGGGCCCGTTCGACCTCGCTTCGCTCGTCGCCAACATGCAGGACATGATTACCAAAGCCTCCGAACGGATGCAGACGGCAACGAGTGGCCGGCCGGAGAGCAAGGCCCCCTCCCCGCCGAGTGCGGAGCCGGGCATGCACCACGGGCAACGGACCGGCCCGACTTCGTCTAAGGCGACCGGTGCGAGCAAGGGCGACCGCCGTGCACCGACGGAGCCCGCCAGCGAGCCGGGAGCCGGCGGCGGGTCCGGTGAGACGGCAAGCCAACTCCTCGCCCGGATCGAGCGGTTTCTACAGCGGGTCTACGACACGTCCGTTCCTGTGACGGGCTTGGACGCCGAACTCGCCGGGCTACGGCGTACCGTCGAAGACCGGCAGACGTGGCTCCGGCGGACCGCCGAGCAGAACGAACAGGACCGTCGCGAGAGCGAAAGGCACGCCGCGGCACTCCGGGAAGCACTGCGATTCAAAACGCAGGCCGAAGAAGCCCGCGGGAAGGGGCAGTCCGGCGAGGCCGATCGCTTGCTGGCCGAGGCCCGCAAAGTCCTCGCTGGGGTTCCACGGATGACCCGGGAGGAGCGGGAGGCGGAACTGACTCGGCGGCGGGAGCGTCTGGAACAACTTCGGGGCGAGGGCGAGGTCATGGCCGGAGCCGCCGACCTGCTCAGGCAGGCGGTCGCCGACCTCGACCGCCGTCGGCGGATCGAGGACACGACCCGCAGCCGACAGGCGGCCACAGCCCCGCTGCCGGCCGCCGCGAACCCGGCTTCCGGGTTCGCGGCGTGGTACGGGCGGTCGTTCGGCCTGCTCGTCTCCGGACCGCCGGCCGTGTCCTGGCCCGCCCAGGCCGCCCTCTGGACACTCGGGCTGGGCTTCCTGTGGATTCCGATGCTCTACCTGGCCGGAAAGTCGCTGTCCTGCCCGAACTGCGGGCTGCTCTGGGTGCGGACGACCGAGGGGGAGCAGCTTCTCAACCGAGAACAAGGGCACACCCGTGTCGAGCGGAAGGACGAGCACTACGACGCAAAGGGGGAATACGCCGGCAAGACCTACCGGACCGAGCAGGTGGTGGTCAACAACGACGTGGTCCGCGTCCACTACGCTTGCAAATCGTGTGGGCACCGCTGGGCGGAGACGGAGCGTCGGCAGACCGAGGCGTAGCGGCCGACGGTGTGTTGCCCGGTCGGCGTTCCGGTGGCAAGATTTTGCGTCGTCGCCGGATCGGGCGTTCGGGCCGCACAGACTGGTCGGAAGGTGAGCTATGCCTCGCTACTGGAACTGGCGGGAATCGGGGGAGTACGACTGGCAAGCCTGGGACGAACTGGTCCGCGAGGACTTCCTCGCCCGGGACATCGACATCTACCCGACGCGGGAGGATCTCGCGGCGGTGGACGAGCGGGTCCGCGACCTGGCGGAATCGGGTCGGCCCAAGACGTTCCGGGATCTCTGGTCGCTGCTCGTCCCCGACCAGGGCTTGGAGTCGGAGGACCGGGCGGAACGGTGGCACACCCGCATTCTGGCCGAACTGAGTTGGTTCTGCCTGCGGGGAGACGGTCGCGGGTTCCGCGTGTGGAATCCGGCCAAAGTCCGGCGGCACTTGGACCGGCTGCAGGCGTTACAGATGGGGGAGAGCGAGCACGAGGCGGAGGGGGTGAACCTGGTCTGGGAAGCCCTGTGCTGGACGGACGCGGCCTTGTGCGGGTGGGAGGGGTTGATGGCCACCACAGGTCAGGATCAGGCCCAGGGGGCCCTCCTGGCGGCCCTCGAAGGGCTCATCCGAGCCCGCTGTCAGAACTGGCCGAGGGTGGACATCGACCCGACCCAGTTCGGCCTCATCGACCTGACCAAACCCGAGGGCGAGTGCATCTCCTTCGACCTCGCCTACGACTACGACGGCCGGTATGCGTGCTACTTCGCATACGACCCCACCCCGGACCGGACCGACTACACCTGGGGGACCGTGATCGAGTGGTCGAACCCCGGCCTGCTGGAAGGGTTCACGGAGTTCCTGGAGGAGGCCGGGTTGGACCCCCGGCCGCCCGAGTGGCCGCTCGGCACCACCTCAGCCGGCTCGTGATGGCCCTCGGACCAGACCTAGTGACATCCAACCCCCAGTTGACCCATGAACGACGGGCGGCCTGATTCGCAAACCGACTCGTCCCCAGTGGATCGAGAGGCCGCCCGCTTCCGGGCCGTCTGCGAGGCGGTGTTCGGCGTGCCGCTGGGGGACCGCCCGCTGGGCGTGACCGGCTTCAACTACCACGAGGTGCTGCTCCGGGACGGGTGGGACGACTTGGTCGCCGTGCAGTTCGGCCTGGGGGAGGCCGCCCGGACCGCCCCGCCGGCACCGGCCTACCACCTGACAATCTGGTTCGGGCAGGGCGTCCTGGGGGAAGTGCCGGTGGAACGGTGCGTCGTCCCGCAGTCCGACCCGGAGGCGGCGTCCAAGCTGAAGACCTGGTACGACGAGAAGTACGCCACCGTCATCCGGCCCGCGATCGACCACTGGCACCGCGAGGGTGCCGTCGAGGAGGAACTCGCCGGGGCGGTGCGTCGGGCGAACGCGGAGGTCGGGTTCGACGCGGTCATCCGCGTCCAGACCCACCTCTCCGATGCTGGCGTCGTCAGCGTCACAGTCTCGTCCCCCGAGGAGGCGTCAAAGTTCCCGGGTTCCGTCGCCGGTGACCCCCTCTGGCTCGGGGACTTCGACCTGACCCATGACGGGGGGATGCAGGAGGCTCTCGCCGAGGTGTACCGGCACAGCCGCGACGAGGCCGCCCGGCAGAAGCGGCAGGCCGAGATCCGCGAATCCCTGCAAGCGTTCATCGACCAACTCGACCAGGACCACCTCGACCGCACCGACGACGACCCCAAGACATGGCTCACCGCGTCCGTGTTCTTCCTGCCCTCGGCCGGCGTGGATGTCGAACTCCGCGACGGCAGCCGTTCGATCGAGAACCAGTCATTCGGTGTCGCTACAGAGGAGGACATGCGACTGATGCGGGAATGGATCGGCAGCGTCCATCAGAAGTTGAACCCGATCGAGGACTCCGCGTGACCCCAGGGTTTGGCAGCCAACGAGCGAGCGACGACACCCGGCGGGGCGGGATGGGCAACCGGGACGTTTCGCCCCACGACTGGCGACGGGTCACCGACCCCTGGGCCGCGATGCCGAGTCTTCTCGCCAACCGGTTCGCCGAGCGGCGGGTCACGATCCGTCCGTCCTGGGGTGACTTCACGCGAATCCGTCGGTTGGTTGGCGATCACTTGGCGGAGTACGGGCACACGGGGTTCCGCCGGACATGGCCCCGGATCGCCGAGCCGCTGGGCCTGGAGTTCTCAACCGAGCAAGTCCGGTGGGAGGCCCGGTGCCTGGGTGAACTGGCCTGGCTGTGCGTGCAGGGGGTCGGCGACAGCGGGTTCGCCGTCTGGGACGTCGGGAAGTTCATCCGCCACCGGACCCGGCTGCGGCGGCTGGACCTGCCCGTCCCCGACCACCACGCACCCGGCGAGCCGTCGGTGCGGGCGGCCCTCCTCTGGACCGGTGCGGACATCGCCCGGTGGGAACGGCTGCTGGCGGCGACCGGCCGGCTGTCCGGCCCCGCGGCCCTAGCCGCGGCAGTGTCGTCGCTGGTCGAGGCCCGATGCGGGGGCTGGCTCGCCGCTTCCCGCGATCCGGACCGGTTGGGGTCGTACTCGCTGACTAGGCCGGACGGCGGAGCGATCGCGATCGACCTCGGCCCGAACGAGGACCAGGCCACGTGCCGGATCGGGTTCGGCCGTGCCGTGCGAGGTCGCCCCGCCCAGAAACTGTGGTCCTACGAGTACGCCGACCCACAGTTCCTAGTGGTGTTCGCGAGCAAGCTGCGGGAATTGGGGTTCGATCCACTGCCCGCGGTCTGGCCGGTCGCTTCAACCGGGTCAATGCACTGAACCCGCTCTCTCGGACGGACACGGCCGGGCCGGGGGGACAGACTGGGGCCACCCGTCAGTGTCCAGTAAACCTCGGTACGTCCGTGTGCAGGACGCCCCCGACAGCCCGACTGCGACCCTTCCACCAACCGACGGACCGTCGCGTCGGACCTTAAGTATTGACGGGCCGAACGTGTGACATGAGTACCACCTGCCGGGGGCCCCACTCCGGCTTCGATATCCGCTTGGCAAATGTGCGGGATTCCACCCGCCGCCTCGGGCGGGTGGTTTTCGGCACCGATGTCTCCTTGCCACAACCCGGGACGACCACGCCCGGCACGGGACGGCCGTGCCCGGCCGTTGGTTCACCAGGGAGACTGTCGATGAGTTCGTCCGACCCGAACGCCGCCGGGGCGACCGGCAACCTCGTGATCCGCAGCTACGTCCCGCTCCTCTATGGGCCGCCCGAGCGGGCTCTGGGTGCCGGCGACCTGGAATGGCTCTCGCTCGCAGGGCCTGCGGATGAGTACCCGACCGGCCGGGCCGGCGGCCTGTTCTGGCTGGCCGACGGCGAGGGCGTTCACCCTGTCTTCGTGCTGGACCGGGCCGACGAGATCGCCGCCCACCTGATGGCGTGGTCCCGGCACGAGCCCGCGACGTGGTTCGTCCTCTGCTTCGCCGAACGCGGGGAGGGGTTCGCCGTCGCCCTGGTCCCCCACCTCGTCCGCTCGATCGAGCGGTTCGAGGCCGTCCACCAGGAGGGGACCGGCCGGCCGTCGGGTGCGGCCGGTTACGACCTCCTGTTCCGCCCGATCCACTTCGTCTGCGAGTCCCGGCAAACCCTGGAGCAGATCCGCCACCTGATCCCCAACCCCTGCCGGGTCGGGCTGCTCGACCGCCAAGCGTTCGCCGACGCCCGCCCGCCGTCCCTCGCCCTGGACCGGGCTCGGCCGCTCGGCCCGTTCGCGGTCTCCCGGGACGAGCGACCGTTCGGGTACGATATCGGGGCGATGCTGGACCGGCTGGCCGACTCCGAAGGGGGTCACGGGCCGGGGTGACGGCCCGACCCCAGCAGGAGGCGGCTCCGGCCGGTCATTCGTACCCCATACTGGTCGGTAACCGCACCGTCGGGGTTACACCGGGGAGAGCGACAATGGCGAGGCGGAGACCCACTCGGATGGACCGGCTGACGATGAAGCGTCACGACGGGCCGTTCGACCCGGAGCCGGGCGACTACGTGGACACCATCTCCCGCCTGATGGAGGACGGTCGGACGACATCCGAGCAGGGAATCCTGGTTCAGCACGTGGGGTACTGGGTGCTGGCTTGCTGGGACCTGCCCCGGCAGTACCGGCCGCAGCCGCACGACGAGGATGCCGAGTACCCGAGCATGACCGTTGTGCTCCGCGTCAAAGTCTCGGACGAGTTCGAACTGACGGTGGACTTCTACTCGGTCGCCGACCAGGAGCGGGACCTCGCGATCGAGTACAAGGAGGAGGACGACTCGGTCGATGCGGCCGAGGTAGAGGCCCACGCCCGCTACGTAAACGAAGCATTCGGCTGCTCGGACGACGAGGTCGTCCTCTCGGGCCTGGATGTCCGCGACGGCGACTCGGCCTTTCGCCTGAAGGACACCCTCGCCCGGTTCGGGATCGACCTGTACTGCCCGGTCCGGTCGCTCAAGGAGGCTCTGGAGTCTACACCCTGACCGGGCCCGGCGGGCGTTGCGGACGTGTTGTCGAGTTGTGTCGGGCTCCGGCTCGACCGCGGTAGCTACGGTGGCGGCCCCTGTCTGTGGTAAGCGGAGGCCGCCGCGAGTAGTGAACCGGACCCCCTTCGTTGACCACAGACAGGACCCACGGGGCGGCCTCCGGTTCGGCCAAACCGTGGGTTCCTGCTTATCCGTGGTGCCGCATGTCCGAAGTCGTCGTCAACCCTGCGATCTATCGCCAGAACCTGATCTTCAACTGCCGCCGGCCCCGGGACGGGGAGCCGGGCCTCGACCTCAAGCAGCGGATGGTCCTCCTGGTCCTCTCCGACATGATCGGCAGCCGGAAGGAGCACTGCTTTCCCTCCCAGATCGAGGTCGCCGAGCGAGCCGGGCTCAGCCGCGGGGCGGTCAACCGGACCCTCCGCTCGCTCGTTAAACTGGGCGTCGTCCGGGTCGAGTCGCGGCCGGGGTCGAGTCAGGTGTTGAACTACTCGATCCAACCCGCCACCCTGGTCCCCCTCCAGCGGCTAGCCCGGGCGAGGGGGAACACCGGGCGGCCGGACCTGTGCTCTGGCGTCACCAGTCGGCAGGCGGCGACCTGTGCCCCGGACGCACAACCCGGTGCCGGAGAAGAACAGCCCGGTGCCGGGGACGCACAACCCCGTCTCCCGCAGACACCCGGAACCGTCCCAGAACCGTCCACAAACCGTCAAAGACCCCTCCCGGTGCGGCGAGCGGCTGACGCCGCCCGCCGCGGGCGGGGGCCTGCCGGCGAGAGGGGGAGGGACACCGACTCCCTGACACAGACCGAAGCCACCTTCCTCGAACTCCTGCCGGACCGGTATCGACCCCTCGTCGCTGACGTCGAGAACGAGGTGTCGCTGGCGAAGTCGAAGCTCGAACCCGGCCAACTCGCCTTCACCCTGACGGAGTTCCTCGATCACTACCCCGGGGTTACTGCCCTCGACCTGGTTCAGGTCCTTCAGTCGCCGTCCTTCTCCGGGCTCCAGTCACGGAGTTGGGGCCTCCTGCTCTCCAACGAGAAGCTCCTGCGTCGATTTCACTCCCTGCTCGCCGAGGTCATCGACTCTCGAAACAAGTTGCAGAAGGCGGGACAGGTGCCCGACTCAGCCATCCTGGCCGGGCTCGGTAGCACCCACACGCCGACTCGGCGGGGGACCGTGCAGCAGATCGCCGACCGGTACATCAAAACCCGCGACCCGCAGTGGCTCGCCCGCCTCGCCCTGGTGGCCGCCGGCAGGCAGAAGGATTCTGCCCCGTCGCTCCGTCAGATGGCTCTCTACCGGCTCGGAGAACTCGTGATCCGGGAGGAATCGTCGCTCGCCGACACCGTCCGTATTGGTCTCTTGAAGGCCGTCCGCAGGGCGAAGGGCGACGAGGTCGAAGATGTCCGGGCGGCGGCCGCGGTCGCAGAGGACGCATTCGGGAGTGGCTGATGGGCTGGTCCGACAGAGACCCCGACTGGGAGGCGATCTGGGCCGAGGAGGCACGAGCCCGGCGGGAGTATCGCCGGTCGAACGCCCACACGCAGACCCTGGAGGCGATCCGCTGGGAGGTGCTCCCGCGGCTGCGGGCGGCCTACTCCGGGCACCCGCTCGTCGCCCGTGTCCGCAGCGAGTTGCGTGACCGCGAGCCGCACGTCCTGCGGGTCATGGTGGTCCTGGCCGGACGCTTCTGGCGACAGACGCGGACGGTGGCGGTCCAGTTCCATTACCGGTCCGACGCCATCCGGGCGGTCGCCGACCTGCGGGGCCTGCCCCGCCTGTCGGAAGCGAGGGAGGTCGCGGACCCGGGCTTCGATCCCGTGCCGTGGGCGGAAGAGGTGATCCGGCGGCGGTGCCGGGCGGCGATGCAGACGTTGCTCCAGGCAGGTCATGCCGGCTGACGGCTCACCACTCGGCCCAGTTGCCACGGTGAGCCGCGGGTAGCGGCTCATATCCGGTATAGCACCATTACGTCACTTGCCGCGTTCCCCGGGAAGCCCTCGCCCGCGACAGCTTGGAACGCCTCCTCGCTCGCCGTCCCGGCTCGTCGCCGGGCTGCTTCCTCGGTCTCCGCTTCGACCACGAACCGGATGGGGACAATGGCCGGCATCCCCTCCACCGTGATCTCAAACTGCCGCTCACACATCCAGGCCGCCATGATCGTTCCCCCGGTTTGTACAGCGGGTTGTGGCAGAGGAGACGTCCGGCGTCAGTTGTGGTCCTCGATTACGGAAGTCCTGGCACTCACGCCGCGTCGTCCTCGAACAGGTTGAGCAGTGGCAGACTCTTCCGCAGGTTCCCCCGCCAGTGGCTGTGGAGTTGTTCGTCGGGTGTGCCCGGACCGAAGGCGTGGAACGCGATCGTTCTTGCCACAGCCCGGCCGTCAAGCAGCCAGGGCGGCATCAGCGAGCCGGCCCCTGCTTCCTTCATGTACGCGAATTGGTGCCGGAGGTTGGCCGTCCAGCCGGTGAACACCAACTCCTTCTCCGATCTGATCAGGTAGACGCCGGGGCTTTCCGGCAGTTGGCCCTCGGCCTGAGCCACCGGAATCGGCTGGTCGAACAGATTCGGGGTGGCCTGTTTCCCGCCGGTTCGCTTTCGGATGCTCATGGCGACCATGCGGTAGTGGTGGGCGTCGAACTTCGCCTGTGCCCTCTCCATGAGCTTGCCGACCAACTCGTCGAACTGGTCACGCCACGAGCGGGTGCAAAGAATGCGTTCGAGGGTGGTGTGCTTCGACGGGTGCCCCTCCTTCACCAACCGATCGATGACGTGCCGGTAGGCCCACTCCAGGACAAACGCGTAGTGGTGAAGTTTATCCGGCGGGTGGTACTCGGTGCTAGCCGGCAGCCCGGCCAACTGCCCGGACCGGCGGGCGTTCCAGAGTTCCCGGTTGGTGTCGTCTTCGGGTATACCCGGTACGAGGCGGCGAGCCTCATCAAAAAATCGCTTGCGGTCGGTGTCGCTGCACACCATGTACTCCGACGACCAACAATTGCCCTGGTTATCCCGGCGGGTGTCCACGAACGCCTGGATGATCCGCTCCCGGCGGGGCCGCTGAACGGGGTCGCCGAATAGGTCGGTCGGCACACGGACGCCCGGCGGGAACTCCAGGTCGCTGACGAACTCGCCGGCCGCCATCCGCCGGTAGCAGTCGAGAATCATCTCCTTCGTGCGGTAGGTGCCGAAGCGGTCCTCGTCCTTCGCCCTCACGATGGGAAATGTGTCGAGGATGTAGTCGGCGTCGGCTTCGGCGATGCCGTACAGGTGGAGGAAGGCGGCGTCGAGTTCGGCCCGGATGGTGCGGCGGCGGCCGTCGTCCCAGGAGAACGGGTCGCCGGAGTCACCGCAGTCTTCGGCGAACGGCTTCAGGTCGTGGGCGGTATAGGTTAATTCCAGCACACGGGGCTTGAGCCAATCGGCGAGCGTCTGCGAACGGTCCCACGGGCACGGCTGGGCGTATGTGGCGGGCGGGAGGACCGGGAGTTGCTTGAAAACATGGTACTTGAGGTGCGTGCCCCCAAGCTTCTGGCGTGACGCATAGTCGAGAGCGAATGAACACAGGCACGCAAGGAGGCAAGCAGCGAGGGGGCCATCAGCCTCTGTCGGAAACATCAGTAACACGGTATCGCCCGCTCCCACCAGCGGCAGTACTGTGGGGATGGTGGTGCGGATGTCGGTGTTGCGGCAAATGTCTCGCCAGCCGAGGAGCCAACGGCGGTCCCATCGATCCTTGAGGCGGTCGGCCACCTCGGACGCGGGCACCCAGTACCGTGGCAGTGACACACGCCCGGGGTCGGCGTGCTGCTCGGCGGTCAACTCGGGCAGCTTTCCCTGATTCGCCTGGGCCTCGGTCTGGCCTTCGTAGGTGCCCCACCGGTGATCGTAGTGGTGAAGCATCTTCGCTTCATAAAGCGGCACATGCTCGGCGTCTCCTTTGCGGAAGACGTTGCCTTCAAGCCGCCAGCCGTCCTTGCCCAACTCCGCCGCCGTGCGGAACAGACCGGAGTCGGTGGCCATGTCGAGCATCCGCAGGAACGACACGCCCCAGGGGTTCGCCCCGGCTGTGCCGTCCTTGAGCAGCACCGGCATTCGCTGGTAGATCGCTTTCGTCAACTCAGCGTCTCGGGCCGAGCGGAACACCGGACAGGTGCGAGTATTTGGACTCAGCAGTGAGAGGTCGTCCGCCGACAGCGTGAACCGCCGGTTCGGTTCGGCAAGTTGTTCGATTTGCCGGGCAAAGAAGGCGAAGTCCGTCGCGGTGCTGGGGCGGCGTTGCCCGGCCAACGTTACCAGGCAGAACTTCATCGAGTGGTGAACGCCGGGGAAGAGGAACTCTTCATTCTCGAATCCGAACACGCTCACCAGGGCCCGGTGTTCAACGAGGTCCTGGAAGAATAACTTCGTGGTGTCGTCGGTCGCGATTCCCGTCGGGACGATGCAGCCGGCCCGACCGGTCAAGCCAATCAAGTTGCGGTTCAGTTCGACGAACAGCGTGTACGTGTTCACGTCGCCGCGGCCGCACAGCGGGAACAACCCGCGGCGTTCGCCGGATTCGTCGTCGATGCCCGAACTGTTGCGGACGAGGTGACTTTCGCCTTCTGCCTTGCGGCGGTCGTCCGAGAACGCCTGATGCAACTCCCGATCGTCCTCATTCGCCGAAGTCGCCAACTCCCGGATGAGCTTGCCGCGGATCGCCGCCGTGCGTGCCCCGGCGATGTCCGGCCGGCCGCGGGCGGCGAACCACTCTTGCTCTTGGAGCTTGATCCGCTCCCACGGCGGGTTGCCGAGCACCACATCGAACCCGCCGCACCAGCCGGTCAAGTTGTTGTCCGCCTTTTCGCCCTCCGGTGGGCAGCGGAAGACACCGGGGAACGCAAGGTGCCAGTGGAGGAACTGGTACTGGTCGGTCAGCCGGCGGACCTCGGCGAACTCCTGCGGGCCGATGTCGTGCGGGTTTTTCTCGATCCGCCGGAACCGGGCGTGGGTCATCGGCAGCAGGGTGTCGTCCTTCACCTTCCGCCAGACGAACGCCGTACACCAGGCGTCGGCCAGGAATCGACCGGACGTGCGGTACGCGGCCTCGGACTTCAACTCGGCGTACCGACGTTCCTTCTCCCGAACGCGGTCCATCGTGTCGTCGGGGATGCCCTCCAGCCGGGCCATCGCGGCGGGCAGGTTGCCGAGTTGCTCCCACGGCTTAAGGTCGTCGAACATCCCCTCCTGCCCACGGTGTTCGTCCTTGTTCTGCCGCTTCAGGGCGGAGCACCACTTCTTGTCGTCCCCCTCGATCGGCTCGAACGCCTCGTCCGGGATGCCGGCCGCCAGCAGGGCCGGGGTCGTGCCGAGCAGGCTGTTGCCGCACTGGACGTGGTGGTCGAGGAACGACAGCGGCTTGCCAGGTTCCAGGGCCTCCATCCACAGGGCGACCTGGCACAACTCGACCGCCATCGGATTGATGTCCACCCCGTAGATGCACCGGCCGATCACGTCCCGCAGGGCGTGCCGGACGGCGTCCGGGGCCGGCTCCTCCTCGTGGGTGCGGACCGACGCCAGCTTCTTGGCGATCCGGTGGGCGGCGGCGATCAGGAAGTGGCCCGACCCGCACGCCGGGTCGCACACCTTCAACGCCAGGATCGCTCGTTCCGGGTCCGGCTTGGCGGCGGCCTCGGCGAGCACTGGGTCGAGGGCCGAGTCGAGCAGGCAGGTGATGAGCGAGGTCGGGGTGTAGTAGCTGCCGGTCGTCTTGCGTTCGTTCCCGCCGGCCGACTCCAGGGTAAACGAGACGGCGTCCGGGTCGAACCGCGGCTGGAGTTCGAGCAGCGACTCGTAGACGCTGCCGAGTTCCTCCGCACCGAGGTTGCGGTAATCGACGCTCCGGCGGGCGGCTCCGTCGGTGATGACCGACAGGGCTCGCACCGCTTCGAGCAAGTCGGCGTTCGCCAGCCGGCAGCCGGTCAGGTTCGAGGTGCGGGCCGGGTCGAACAACCCGCCGAGGGCCGGCAACGCCAGTTCCGGGCAGCCGCTGGTGCCGAGCCGGCCGAGGACGAGCGAGAAGCCCTCGTACAGGTCGGTGTGCGGACTCCCCCGCAGCCGCTCGGCGATCCGGCGGAGCCGGGCCGACGAGTAGAACCGGGCGTAGCGGTCCCCGGCGTCATCCCCTGCGGCCGGGTCGCAAAGTAGCTCCCGGTCTTCGGCGACGAACACGAAGAGGAACCGGTACACGACCCGGAGCAACTGCTTGTAATAGTCGAGCGGCGTGAGCCGGTTGTACCGGAGAGCCGCTTTCAGGTCGGCGTTGGCCGGGCACGTCAGGAACCCGCGGCCGAGGGCCTTCACGGCGTTTTCGACCCCGGTGCGGAGTTGGTCGAGGGCCCGGAGGCCCTGCTCGGCCGCGACCTTCGACCAGCGTTCGAGCCAGCACTGCTCCGGCTTGTCGCCGGTGACGCGGGACTCGTGGCACAGCCGCCACAGGAGGGCGAAGTCGGCGTACTGCTTCCCGTCGAACATCGCCTGCAAGTCGAACTCGACGAACGCCTGCCGGGTGAGCCGGATGTTGTCCCGCAAGACCCGGAGCTTCAGCCCGTTGGACACGAACCCCCACAGGTGGCCGTCCGAGCGGTTGAGGAACTCCTGCACCAGGCCGTGCGGGCTGAACTGCTTGCCGTCGGTCTCGACCCGCTTGTCGAGGTCGTGGCGGAAGCTCACCAGGTGGAACGGGCTGTGGTGCCGGACGTGCGAGACCGGGTAGGTCTTCTCGTCGATGACGAACGGCTGCGTCACCTTGTCGAGGGTGCTGTACCCGAGCACCTTCCAGAACGGGAGCAGCCACCGCTCGACGGTCAGCTTGTGCCCCGGGTCGGTCGGGGGCAGGGTGTCCCGGGCGGCCTTGAAGGCGTCCCAGGCAGCGGACAGCCGGGTCCAGGCGTGGTTGGTCGCCTCGTTGACCTTCTCCCCGACGAGCCCGTAATCCTCGACCCGCAGGCCGTCGAGCCGCGGGTCGCCCGCGGCCACCCGCTGGAGGAGGTCGGCCGGCAGGATCGAGCCTTCGACGCGGACGCAGGTGAAGTTGTCGGCGGTCATGGGCGGTTACACCTTCGGCAGGTAGACGAACACGCCCAGCACGTCGGGCAACTCCTGGGCTTCGACCCGGTGCCGGACGCCCTTCGCCTTGCTTTCTTGCCGGACCCGGGTGTGGGCGTCGAGGAGCACGCTCCCCCGGCCCGCCGCGAACTCGGCCAGTTTCGGCCGCAAGTGGGCGGCCCCGTCGATCACCTTCTGCACGAAGTCCCGGGCCTGCTCGGCGGGCACGTTCGCCTCGGGTTCGGCGAGCAGGAGTTGCTCGGCCACCTCCGGCGGCAGCCACTCGGCGTTCTGGGGCGACCCGGCGAACGCGACGAGTTGACTGTCCTCGGCCAGGAGCGGCCGCTCGTCGTCGCCGACCCGGGTGACGATGTGGAACCGGTGCCGGAGCAGCAGGAGCGTGGTCCGCTTGGCCACCTTGGTCGTGCGGACGACCCCGCACCGCCGGGCCGGACCGTCCAGGTGGGGGTCGAGGGCGGCATTGAGCACGTGGTTGGCGAGCGTCTCGACCGCGGGCGACGACCGGCTGAGGAGGATTTGCTGATCCGCGACCGGTAGCTCGAACCGGGCGGCGAACACGTCCTTGCCCGGCTTCAGCCCGAGCACCGGACCGAGTTGGTCCTTCAACGCCCGCGGGGCCTCGGTCAGGTCCACCCGGACCGGGTCGGTGCCGTCAACCGCCGCCTTGCTGGCGGCGAGGGCGGTGGTCACGAAGCCGGCCACGTCCACCCCGCTGCCGACCGCGTCCCGGGCGGCCTGCAGTTCCCGGACTACCTCGTCCACTCGGATCGTCTGCTGGGCGAACAGGGTGCGGGACTGCTTCTCCCGCTCGGTCGCCGACGACCACTTCTGGTCCACCTCCTCCGGCGTGTCGAGGTCGTCGAACAGGCCCGGGCCGGCGTCCTTCTTTTTGCCCTTCAGCAGCATCCCCTCGAACACCGCCTGCACTACCCGCTCGCTGTCGGTCGGCAACGGGACTGACACCCCGAGGGAAGTGCGGATGGCCTTGTGCTTGCGGAGCAAGACGTCGAGCACCACCCCGTCGATCTGGTTGTCGATGCCGTAGAAGGTCAACGCCCGGACCGTCGGGCTCGGCTGGCCGTACCGGTCCACCCGCCCCTCCCGCTGCTCGTGCCGGGTCGGGTTCCACGACAGGTCGTAGTGGACGACGGCGTTGAACAGGTGCTGGAGGTTGATCCCCTCACTGAGGCAGTCGGTGCACACCAGGACCCGCCGCTCGCACGTGCCCAGGGACGCGACCCGGTCCTCCCGCTCCTTGGGCGGGAGCGTCCCGGTCACGGCCTCGACCGTGACCCCCTTGAGCTTCTTCCGCAGTTCGGCGGCCACGTACTCGGCGGTCGGGATGAACCGGCAGAACAGGATGGGGTGGTAGCCGTTCGAGAGCAGGTCCTCGACGAGGGCCACGCCCCGCTTGAGCTTCGCGTCTCTGGCCCCGTGCAGGGCCTCGGCGGCGTTCGCCATCGCCATCAGCCGCCGGGCGGCCTCGCTCTGCTCGCCCGGCTCCTCGGCCGCCCCGGCGGGGGCCACGTCCGACCCCTCCGCCGAGTCGTCCTCGACCAGGTCCAGCACCGACCGCCGCCCCTGGTCGTCGGCCTCCTCCGGGGTATTCGCCTCGACGGCCCGGGTCCGCAGGGTGGCCGTCGCTGCCGCCGGGCTGGAGGCCATCGACCGCAGGAGGGCCAGGGCCGACCACCAGCGGATGCGTTGCCGCTGGCGGTTGAGGGACGGGTCGGACACGGACTCCTTGGCGTACTCCAGCACCTGCCTGAACAGCTTCAGGTAGTCCGGGTGGAGCTTGTAGGTTTCCTCCTTCTCCTCCCGGTCGGGGAACGGCGTGTCCGTCTTCAGGTAGTGCTTGATGTCGCCCCGCCGGCGTTGCACGAAGTGGGCGGCGATCCGCTCCCGGGCCTGGCGGTTCTTGTCCCCGCTCAGGTCTGCGGGCAGGTCGGCAAAGGCCGGGTCGAGGAGCGACAGGAGGGAGCGGAACGCCTCCTCGTTGCCGCTGTGGGGGGTGGCTGTGACGAGCAGCAGGTGGCGGTCCCGGGCGGCCAGCCGGCGGACGAGTTCGTGCCGCTGGTGCCGGGTCCCGCGGGCGTCCCCGGCCCGGGTACAGGCGTGGGCCTCGTCCACGATCACCAGTTCCGGACAGTCCCGGACGAAGTCGTCCCGCCGCCGGTCGGCCTTGACGAAGTCGGTGGACACGATGACGTGCGGGAACCGGTCGAACACCGACTGGTTCATCCGGCACGACTTCTCCAACCGGGAGACGGTGCCGGGGAGGACGAGTTCAGCGTCCAGGTGGAACTTGGCGTGCAACTCCGCCTGCCACTGCTCCGCGATCTGGGGCGGGCAAAGGACGGCGAACCGCCGGACCTCGCCCCGGTCGATCAACTCGCGGACGATCAGCCCGGCCTCGACCGTCTTGCCGACCCCCACGTCGTCGGCGATGAGCAGCCGCACCGGGTCGAGCTTCAACGCCATGAGGAGGGGGACGAGTTGGTACGGCCGCGGCTCGACCCCGAGCCGGGCGAACGACCGGAACGGGCCGGCACTCGACCGGAACCCCAGCCGCAGGGCGTCCCGGAGCAGCCGGCCGGACCGGTAGTCGCCGACCTGCCCAGGGTCGGGAAGCCGGAACGAGGCCGGCTCGACCGGCTCCACCGGCAAGTAGAACCCGGCGACCTCGTCGTCGCCGCCGCCGAGCGGCCGGGCGACCACAGTGTCGGGGGTGGTCTCGGGCAGGACGACCCACTCCCGACCGCGGGCCTTTACCAGTGATCCGACGGCGAAGCTCACGACGGCCTCCCGAACACGTGCGGGTACCGGGCCAGCGTGGCGTCCCAGTCGTCCTGGTGGTGGAACCGGACGACGGTGAACCCGGCGTCCTCCATCGCCTCGGTCAGGTCGGCGTCCCGTTTCTGCCGGTCCGGGAAGTCGTGCGGCGGGCCGTCGATGTACACGGCGGTCTGGTAGTCGGCGTAGAAGAAGTCCGGGCAGGTGCGGCACGTCTCGACGAACCGCTGGGCGTGGGTGGGCAGCCGGAGCCCGCGGGCGTCGAGGTGGGCGAGCCACCGGCGTTCGAGGTTGGACCCGGCCAGCCGGCCGAGGGCCGCCAGGTGGTCCCCGCGGGTCTGCCCGCCCGGTGCCGCCTCGGCCCGGCCGCGACTCATCCGCAGCAGAACCTCCTTGATCGCCTGCCGGTCGAGCAGGCGGTGGACCGGCTGGTTGGCGTAGTGCATCAGGCAGTCGTAGCACGCCGCCTCGCACTCCTCGGCCGACGGGGACGACCGCCGCCGGTCATCCCCGGTGTCCGGGTCGAAGTGGCAGATCTCCAGGGCCTTCCGGGCGACCTGGGCGAACGCCCCGGGGTCGTCGAGCAGTCGCCGCAGAACGCCGGCCCCGCCCTCGGCCGACTCGTACAGGAGGAGCACCCGCGGGGCGTCCCCGGCCGGGAGCAGTTCGGTGGCGAGTTCGTTGTCCTCAAGCTGGTAGCACACCTGGACGGCGGTCTTCAACGCCGCTTCCAGGGAGACCATCGGCCCGGCGTCCCAGGTGCCGGCCGGCTCGATCAGGAGGCAGTTGCGGCGGTCCTCGACGTATGGGATGACCCGCCGCTTGCGGGCGGACATCGGGTCGTTCGGGTCGTCGGGGTCCAGGTCGTTCGTCTCCCAGAACCCCCGCTCCTCGTCCAGCACGAACCCGTACTGGCTGCGGTTCGCCCGCTGCCGCCAGCCCATGTTGATCCGCCACAGGGTCGCCGCCCGGCCGTAAGTGAGCAGGGCGAGTTGGTCCCCGCCCTCGGTCAGCCGGGCGGTCGTCCGCACCGGCACCCCGCCCCGGTCGGCGAACCGGACCGCGGTGCGGATCTCGTACCCGAGCCGCAGCCGCTCCTCCTCGTCGCAGTTGATCTTGTCCTTCCGCTTGGTCGCCACGTTCTGCAGCCGGAGCAGGTTCTCGAATTCCCGCAGCAGTTTGGTGCCGCACCGCTCGCACAGGTCGGGGCCGGGGCCGTGCGGGATCGGGTGCAGGTAGCCGCACGCCTCGCACTTCTTCGCCCGGGTGGTCATCAACTCGTCGTCCTGGACGGACAGGATGACCCGGTTGATGAGATACCGCGACCCCTCGTGGTACACCACCGACCGGGGGCCGAATTCCGAGATGGCCAGGAACCGCGGGCGGGACAGGTATTCCTCCTTCTGCCGCGTCCGGCGGGCCGGGATGAAGGCCGACAGCGGTAGCCGGGGGAAGTTGTACCCGGGCAGAAACCCCTCACTGGCGAAGTATCGGTAGCTGTAGAAGTCGCTCTGGGCGAAGTCCTCGGTCTCGGTCAAGAGGCGGAGTTGCTGCTCGGCCTCCCGCCGCAGCCGCTCGGCCTGCTGCTTGTCCCGGGCGTCCCGGGCCGCGTCTCGGATGATGGTGTTCTGGACCTCCTGCTGCTTGAGGGCCGACCGGTACAGCCCCCGCCACCGCTCGCACGCCTCGTCGAACTGCCGCGGGGCCTGGTTGAGCACGTCGTCCAGCCACGTCTCCCCGTACCACCCGGCCCGCACGCACTCTTCCCGCACGTCGGCGAGCACCCGCTCGGCCCGGACGCGGGCCTGGCTCCGGGCGGCCGGGTCCTCGATCTGGGTGCGGACGCTGTCGGGCAGGGCGAGGTCGGAGTTGGTGGCGTCCTTCAGCCTGAGCAGGTCGCCGAGCGACCGCTTCAGGTCGAGGTCCGTCTCGGCCAGCCAGACCGCCTGGACGTGGGCCCGGACCAGGTCTTCGTTGGCCACGTCCAGCCGGGGCGGGGAGACGACCCCGGCAACCATGAGGTGCGGCCGGCGGAAGAACCATTGGTCGTGCGGGCTGCCGGTCGAACAGTACGTAACGACGATGGCCGGCTGGCCGCTCCGCCCGGCCCGGCCGCTCCGCTGGGCGTAGTTGGCCGGGGTCGGGGGGACGTTCCGCAACCCGACCACGTTCAGGTCGGCGATGTCGATGCCGAGTTCCATCGTCGGCGAGCAGTACAGGACCGGGAGCCGAGCCTCGCGGAAGTCGGTCTCCCGCTTGATCCGCTCCTCGTAGGGAACCTGGGCGGTGTGTTCGCGGGCCGCCATCCCGAGCAGGTTCGCGGCGGTCCTCCGGTAGAACTCGACGAAGAACGGGTTCGTCCGCCCGCCCTCACTCGACGGCCGCCGCACCCGAATCGGGTCGTGGAACGGCCGAGAGCCGTCGCCCGCCAACCAGTGCATGGCGTCGGCCACGATCTGGTAGCCGGGCACGTCGTCGGGCGTCCGTTTCGGCACCACCGCCTCAACAACTCCGCCGACCTCCAGGAGTCGCAGCAGGTCGGCGATCACCCGTTGCTTGTCGTCCAGTGTGAGCCGCCGGCTGCCGCCGAAGAAGTCCCCGAGGTACTGCCCGAACGCACTCCGGCCGGACAGGTACACGTTCCCCCGGTAGTCCCCCTCGTCCCGAGCCCGGGGGTAGAGTACGAACGCATGCTCCATCGCCCCGGTCTCGTTCTCGTCCACCGCCCACGGTTCGATGAGCCGCTGGCTGCTCTGCTGGGCCAGAGATTCCTGGTAGGCCGGGTTCAGGTAATCCACCTTGATGGCCAACTCCCGCCGCATGTAGTCAAGCAGTACCTTCGCCAGCCGCTTCCGCTCGTCCGGGGTGACCGCCCGGAGTTGGGGGGCGACCGATCGCCACTCGTCCTCGGCCGTACACAATTCGTCCAGGGCGGGGTAACAAATCTCCAAAAGCCCGCACTGCTCCAGGTTCGGGGAGGTGACCCGCCAGCCGCGTTTCAGGTCGCGGTACAGGCGATACCCGAGGACGTTTCGCAACGCCTTGTCCGTGTCGTTCTTGGCCTGGAACTTGACGGCCGGGTTGCTGGCGTACGCTTCGACCGGGAGCCGAAGGGCGTCGAACACCCGCTGGGTCAGAATCTCGTGCCGGAGGCCGTCCGCCCCGGCCCGCTCGACGGCTGCGTACAACGCCCCGCGGAGCAGGCCGACCTCGACGAAGTCGTTGAAGTGGCCGGCCTGGAGGGAGGCGTCCTGGCGGTTGTCGGTGAAGCTCAACAGCTTCCGGGCGGTGGCCGGCAGTTCGCTCTGCCGCAGGTGGCGTACGGCCGACAGGCTGAGGATCGAGGTCGCGGTGCTCCGCCCCTCGGACCCGAGGGCGGTCAGCTTGCCGAAGTCGGATGTCTGGCGGGCGTTGTACGCCACCCCGCAGCACAGACAGAACCGGAACGGGGCGGGTACGAGGTGCCCTTTCAGCCCGTCCCCTTCGGCGGTGACGCGGCCGTCCGGGGTGACGCACACCGGCCGCGGCAGGTTCTTCTCCTGGGCCTTTTTCACCCGCACCCCGAGCCTCGGGTGCTCCTCCACCCAGTCGTCCGGGACGCGGTCGAGGAGCCGGGCCTCGTCGTCACCCGGCCACGGCTGGTCCGTGCTGAGGTGGAGGTAAGCGGGCGTGCCCCCCTCGTCGCTGCGGTCGGTCAGGTCCCGCGGCACCAGGAACGCCTGCCCGGGGGCGTCCTCGGCGACCCGGACGGCGTAATACTCCTGGCCGCACTCCCGGCAGAAGACGAGGGGCAACAGTACCCGTTCCCGGTCACCCGGGACGAACCGCTGGCCCTGGACGGTCAGGTGCCGGTCCGCTTCGGGTTCGAGCGAGGCGTGCACGCTGTCGCCGCGGCTAATGAACTGGTGCAGCCGGAACGCGAACGGCGGGCGGCGGGTCTCGGGGTGGGGTTCGCACCGGTAGCTGGCCTGTAGGCCGGCACGGATCGCCGCGGCACAGGTTCCGAGGCACTCGCCGGTCAACTCGCTCAATCGGACGGCCGCACCCCGCTCGCCCCCGATGGCGGACGGGCGGACGCGGACCAGCCGGCCCTCGCCCGGAGCAGCCGTGACCCCGAAGGTCGATTCGATCCATGCCGAGAGCGGGTCGGCGGTGAAACCGGCGAAGTCGGTCGGGGCGTTCCGTCCCTCCTCCCGGACCCGGGCGGTCAACGCCGCCCGGAACTCCGGTGAGGTGAGGTCCGGGACCGGGGTGACGCGGCGGAGGGTCTCGCCGATGACGTGCTCGGACCGGACCTCGGTGCCGAACAGGAGACCGGCGACTTCGGCCACCCGGCGTTGCTGGGCGGCCAGGTTCCCCTCGGTGCTCAGCGTGGCGGAGGTGCCGACGCACTGCACCTTCGGGGCGGACATGGCGTCCCGCACCCGGCGGATGAGCATGGCCACGTCCGACCCCTGACGGCCGCGGTAGGTGTGCAACTCGTCGAACACGAGGAACTGGAGACCCTGGGCGGCCCGGACCAGTTGCCGGTCCCGCGGGCGGGTGAGGATCAGTTCCAACATGACGTAGTTGGTGAGCAGGATGTCCGGCGGGCGGGACAAGATCCGCTCCCGCTCCTCCGGCTTCTCCTGGCCGGTGTACCGGGCGAACGTGACCGGCCCCTTGCGGTCCGGGTAGCCGAGGCCGAGGAACTTGTCGAGTTCCCCGAGTTGGCTGTTGGCCAGGGCGTTCATCGGGTAAACGACCACCGCCCGGATGCCCTTGCCGCTGCCGTGCCGGAGGACATGATCGACCACCGGGACGATGTATGACAGGCTCTTGCCCGAGCCGGTGCCTGTGGTGAGCACGTACGGGAAGCCGGTGCGGGCGACCCGGATCGCCTCCGACTGGTGCCGGTGGAGCTTGAGCGGCCGACCCTGGGGATCGGCTTCGGACTTCACCCGGAACACGTGCCGGCACTCGGGGTGGAGGACCCCGGCGGACACCAGGTCGTCGATCCCGTCCCCCGGCTCGAACGACGGGTTGAGTTGAATGAGCGGCTCGGGCCAGAGGACGCCCGCTTCAAGTTGGCCCTCGACGAACCCGCGGAGCCGCGGCTCGCGGACGGCGAGGAAGCTGCGGGTGTAGCCGGCGTAGTCGCTGATGAGTCGGCCGCGGAAGTCGAAGATGTCCATCGGGCGGCCCACGGGTGGACGAGACCGCTCGGCGGTTTCCTCCGATGGAGCGGCGGTCGCTGGTCGGTACAGACAGAGAAGAAATTGTAGCCCGGGTTTAGGGGCATGCCACGCCCTATTCCGGCCGGCGGCGTGCGTTCCGCGGGGGTTGAAGACGGACTTTCGGATTGGGCGTGCCGGGAGGTGCCCCGGTCTTACGGCGGCGGGACGGCCCAGTTCTCCACCGTCAGTCCCGGCACCGCGGCGAGGTCGCTGTCCTTGGTGACGACCGTGGTGTTGCCCAGCGTCAGGGCGACGGCGGCGATCATGATGTCGATCACCTGCATCGGGCGGCCGAGTCGTAGCAGTTCGGCGTGGAGGCGGCCGTACTCGAAGGCGGCGTCCTCGTCGAACGGCCACAACTTCCACGCCGGCAGGGCGAGCCGCAGGGCCTGGATGTTCTGGTCGCGGGAGCGGCTCCGCTCGATTCCGGCCACGAGTTCGGCCAGGATCGGCACGGCGGTCCCGACGCGGTTCCCCCTCAGCGTTTCGGCTCGGGCCCGGTCGAACACCCCGTTGCGGCGGTCGATGTAGTCCGTCGCGATCCCGCTATCGAGGAGGAACCGGGTCATCCCACATCCCCCTCAGCCGCTCGGCGTGTTCGGCGAACTGGGCCTTCTCGCGGGCCTTCGCGGCCGCCCGCTCCGCCTCCCAGGCCGCCCGCTCGGGGTCGGTCAGGTCGAACGGCTGGACCTTGTCCATCGCCGCCAAGACGCGGGCGATCTCGTCCGGGGTCATCGGGTCGTCGTCCGCGGGGGCGGACGAGCCCGGGGTGACGATCACGTCCGTGTCGTCGGGCAGTTCGGCCGGGCGGTCGAGGACGACCTGGCCGTCCTTGATCTTGCCTCGTAGTACGGGCATCGAGTCCTCCGTTCCGCGGCACCGGCCGCTCCAAACGACACGCCAAGCGACCGATAAATAGTATACATTAGTTCATAACACGGTGCGGCTGCCTCCCGATGCTGGTCATTTTACCGGGCTCGCGAGCGTGGCGGGAGTGGAGAAGCTCGCGACACGACCGGTCGGAGAGCCGACGACAAGCCGCTGACAAGTCGGAAGAGAGCGAACGCCGGAAAGGCCGGCTTTCCCGGGGCTTCGGCGTGGTTCCGGACAGGGCTTCAAAACCTGTGGCGGGTGTGAGCAACGCCCGCGGTCGGTTCGATTCCGATACACCCCCGCTGTACACCCGTGCCGGACACCGCGGCGAACTGCGCCGAGCCGCGGGGAGACGCGAAGCCCCCTTGTTTCTCAGCGGATTCGCCGGCCGGCTGCGTCTCCGTGCGACCGCCCGCGTGCACCTGCTGCGCCGCTTTTCGCGCCGCCGGTGCGCCGGATTGTGCGCCGCCGGTCGCCGGCGTCCACTCCCGGCCCTTCTCGAACGCGGACTCGGTCGCGTCGATGTAGTGCCGGAGTGCCACCGACGCCGTGTTGCCCAACCACTTCGTCACCGTCGCGAGCGGGAAGCTCTGGGCCAGGTCCGACTCGCACGAGGCCCGGAGCGAGTGCCACAGCCGCGGCCACGGCTCGACCCCCGCCCGCCGCACGATCTTCCCGAACTGGGTCCGCATGTTCGCCCCGCCCCAGCCCCGTTCCCCCCTCGCCCGCTTCCGGTACTCGTCGGGGAAGACGAACTCGGCCCCCTCTTCCGCGTGCCCGAACGCGGCCTCCAGGTGCGGGCGCAGGAGCGGGAACAGGGGGATGACGCGGTGCCCCTTGCCGAGGTGCTCCGTCTTCGGGTTGGGCACGCTCAGCCGCCCGCGCTCCCAGTCCGCGTCGCCCCACGTCAGCGAGAACGCCTCGGACGGGATGCGCAGCCCCCCGAACCGGGCCAGGGCGACGAGCAGCTTCCACCAGACGTTCGGGCCGTGTTCGATGACCCGCTCCGCGTCCGCCACGGGGACGTAGGCGCGCCGCTCCGCGACGTCGCCCGACCGCTGCCGGACGTGCCGCCAGGGGTTCGCGGCGAGGTGGCCGAGTCGCACGGCGTCTTCGAACATCTGCCGCGCCTGCCCGAGCCGCTTGTGGATCGTCGTCAGGCGCAGCCGGCGCGCCTGCATCGCGGTGCGGTACGCCTCGCCGTCGGTGTGGGTCAATGTCCCCACCGGGCGGGCCCCGATCAGCGCCGTCAGTTCGTCGGTGGTCTGCCCCCAGGAGATGATCGACGCGGGCTTGAAGCCACCGGCCTTCTTGCCTTCCAACCACCCCGCCAGGAACTCCCCGACGGTCAACCGGTGCTCCGGTTCGATCAGCGCCACGGCCGCGAACTCCTCTTTCAGTTTCGGGCCGATGCCGGCGAGCCAGACCGCGGTTTCGCGGGGGACGGGCTGCCCTCCGATCTTCGCTGACAGGACCGCTCGGGCTACCCGCAGCCCCGCCCAAGGGGCCGGGTCAGCACCCGCAGCAGCGCTTCGTTTTCCGGCCGCTGCCGCACCGGCAGGGCGCATTACGGATGCTCGGCTCGCGGCCCGGCCTCCTCTCGCGGCCGCCGGGCGGGCCCGGAGCGCCGGGGTACTCCGACGAGGACATGCGAACCGGTTTGCTGAAGTTGGTGCCGAAGCCGAACTCGGCTTGAGCCTCTCTCGCCTTCGTCACCTCGTCCGGGGTCAGGGGTTCGACCCCGCCGTAGGCCACGTCCATCGACGACCCGCCGGGTTGGTCGGGAGGCTCGGAAGCGATGACCACGACACCGGGGGCGTGCGGGTGGGTGTACTTGATGACCAGGACGTACAGGCCTGACACGGCCTGACGGAACGCCCGGTACTCACCGTACGGGCGAGCGGGGTCGTAGCGCGCCGCGAGAAATGCGTAGAACGGTAAGTCGCCCCCGAGGGGCTGGAACAGGCGAATGTCGACATCCCCGAATCGGGGCCGGGAAAGGAACCCGCCCAGAGCCGTCGACAGCACGCGGCGCTGGAGCCGGTTCGGCAGTGCCAAGGCCCGGGCCGCCAACTCCTGCATCGCCAGTGGCGTTTCGGGGTAGACCGGCGACGAGCCGTCCAAGATGGCCGTGTTGAACTGCTCGATCAGGTCGTCCCACAGGTAGCTCACGCGGTTGGCGTCCTGACGGGCGCGCCACTCCGTTCCCGCTCGGAACGCGGCCCACTCGCCCTCCGGAACGATAACGGTTCCGTCGTGCCCCGCCGGAATCACAAAGTCGTGCTCGCCGGCCTCGGTGTAGCTCTGGAGGTAGTGGGCCAACAAGTCGTCTTCCCCGGCCGCCATCGTGAGCCGACCGCCCCGGAGGAATGACTCCCGCCTGCCCAGGTAGGCCACGAAGTCCGCCGCCGTATCGAGCGCCCCCATGACGATGTCCAGCCCCGTGTCGTCGAACACGTGGACGAAACCGCGGGCCGGGTCGAGATCGCCAACCCAGAAGGGCAGCACCCGCCCGGCATACCCGACACCGGCTTTCAACCCGGCCCGCACCGCCTTCACCCCGGACCCGCCGCCCACCGAGTCCGCCGGCCCTTGGTGGTGAACCGCCCCCTCCACGTCCGGGCAGATGATCAAGCTCCCCGACCCGCCGAGCAACTCCCGGCACCGGCGGGCGGCGTCATGGGCGACGACGATCCGGTGAACGCGCATCCGCTCGGGGGCCGGTGGCGGCACTGGGAAGGGGCGCTCGCAGCGGCGGTCCAGGAAGAGCCGGCCGTGTTGCTCCCGGAGCCACCGTTCGGCACCCCACACCTGTTCGGCCGACTTCTGCACCGCCCGCCGGAACCACCGCGACCAGTCGTCGTCCAGGCTGTCCGTCTCGGGAAACCGACAGTCTTTGTCCGAGAAGATGAGGACGTGATCCCCGAACACGACGAGGAGGTCGCAAACCTCTTTCCCGTCGCCCCCGCCTCGCCGGTTCTGGTCTCGGTAGACTCCCGGGTAGCTCCAGAGCGAGAGGAACGAGCGCTCACAGAGGCGGGCCAGCCCGCGTTCGGTTCGTGTCACCCCGTCCTGTTTCGCTACGCCCGCCGGCGCCGTGTCAGCGGGCGCCCGGGTTTGCAATCCGTCGCGGACGTTCATGGCGCTACCCCCCGGCGGACACCCGCCACCGTATCGCACGGACATCGCCTCGGTGAAGTCGGTTCGGCGGGGCGGACCACCCGCGCGAGGCGAGCCGCCGGCGGGCGACCGCCGGGGGCGGGCCGGGCGGCCGGCGCCTCGACCTCCGCCCGCAGCCGGGCGGGGTCGGCCGCCGGCCCGCGGGCGGCGACCCAGTCCGCGACGTCGCCCCCGTCGGGCAAGCCGGGCAGTTCGACCACCCGGACCGTCGGGGCCGGGCCGAGCTTCGCCAGGACGCCCGCCGCCCGGTCCGCGTATCCCCGACCGGGCGCGTCGTTGTCCGGGAGGATCCAGACGTCCTTCCCGGCCAGGGGCGACCAGTCGGTCCCGGCCGCGGCCTGGGCGCCGCCGGCCGAGGTGGTGGCGGTGAACCCGAGGGACCGGGCCGCGTCCGTCGCCTTCTCGCCCTCGACCACCACAACCCGGTTCGCCGCCCCGAGCCCGGGCAACCCGTACAGGAGGCGCGGGGCCGGCATCGCCCCGACCCGCCACCCGTCCGGGTGTCGGGCGACGGGGCGGATGTCCTTCCCGCCCGCCCGGTCCCAGCGGACCACCAGCCCGACCGGGTCCCCGGCCGCGTCGTGGTACGCCCACACCGCCGACCGCGGGCCGTACCGCCGCTCCAACTCGGCCACGGCCGCAGCCGCCGTGGGGAACGTCCGGGCCGCGGGCCGGCCGTTGCGGGGCGGGGGCGGGCCGTCCCCGGGCGGGAACAGGTCGCGGACGGTCAGCCCGACCGCCGCCACGACGGCCTTGGCCGTACAACCCGCGTGGCACCTCACCAGCGCGCGGCCGTCGTCTCCCTACCCGACGCTCAGGCTCGCCTGTTCGTCGCCGTGGGCCGGGCACCGGGCCGCCCACCCGGCCCCGGACCGCCTCGCCCCGGCCAGCCTCCCGACCAGCACCTCGACGGGGGTCACTCCTCACCCCCTTCCGACGAAACCGACCCTAGGTCCGGTTCGCCCGCCCACCGCCCGACCAGGTCCGCCAGGGTCTGCCGCTCCAGGTCCTCGACCCGCCGCAGCCGCTCCCACTCGCCCGGCTCGATGTGGGACTCGATCGCGACCCGCACCCGGGCCCGCAGCTCCGACGGCGGGAGGGCGTCCACCTCGGCGCACGCGGTCCCGTGCACGGCCGCGAACCCCGCCGAGCGGGAGCTGCTCTTGACGGGCAGGGGGATCAGGCCGAACGCCTCGAAGTCGTTCCTCACTACCCCGAGCCGCGTCCAGTGGGGGGTCCGACCGCCGTACCGGGTGAGCTTGTCTCGCAACTCGTCCTCGATCCCGAACCCGGACGGGTCGAAGTCCCCGAGGTAGTACGCGTGGATCGGCTTCCGGATCCTCTTCCAGAGGTCCGCGACCTCCCCGGCGAATGAGATGGAGACGTCCCCGCGGATCACGTTCAGGGCGACGTCGTACTCCTGGGTGACGGGCTGGATCGTCCCGGCGATGGCGTCCTTCTCGACGAACACCTCGACGTGGTCCGGCATCCGGGCCCACAGGTCCTTCCGGTAGGCGTGCCGGACGGTGTCCCCGAAGTCGGCCAGCCCGGTCCAGCTCGACGGCTTCAGGGTGGACCGGACCCGGTCCACCAGCCACCCGGTGACCGGGATCACCCGGGCCTCCCGGAGCCGGGCGGTCAACCGCTTCAACCGGTCGTACCCGGCGTCGGTGGCCGGGAGGTGGCCGGCGGACGCCAGCCGGTAGTACAGCGCCCGCAGGGTATCGGCCGCCCGGCCCGGAGGGTGGCGACCGCGTGCCGCTGCAGGGCCTGGTTCTTGGCCCGGAACGTGGGGGCGGTCACCCGGCACCCCCTTCCCCGGCCCCGGCCCGCCGGGCCAGCCAGGACTGGAGGTCGGCCACCGGGTACAGGACGGTCTTCCGCTTGCCGGTCCCGACCCGGACGCAGGGGACGAGGCCCGCCTCCGTCCACCCCCAGAGGGTCCGGGGGGAGACGCTCAGCATCCTGGCCGCGTCGCGCGGCCTCAGCGCGAGCGGGGGCCGGGGGTCGTCGGTCGCCACGGTCGCCACCTCGACGGGGCGCGGGCCGCGGGGCGCGGCTCGCATACCCCGAGTCCGGCGACGGCAACCGGTTCCGGTAACCCCGATGAGGTGAGTCGAGCCGCCCGGACTCGCAGCGTGAGGCGGGGAAAAGTTCGGAAGGCCCGCCGGCGGTAACCCGCCGGCAACCGGTTACCGCTCCCCGTCGGCGTCCGGGCCGGGGGGCTCGTGCTCCTGCGCTCGCTTCCGGTGCGCGGCCCGGCGGCGGCCGACCTCGTCGGCCTTCTCCCCCTTTCGGTTCTCCTTCCACCACCCGGTCTTCATCACGGCTTGCTTCGTCACCCCGAGCATGTCCCCCAGCTGCTCGGCCGACGCGGTCGGGGGGAACGGGAGCAGGGCGTCGATCTCTGTCAGCTTGTCGTGGGCGGTGAGCCGGCCGTCGGAGAGGACCCGGGCCGCCTCCCGGATGCGTTCGTCGGACAGGCCGTTTGTGAACACCCGCAACAGGGCCAGCGAAGGGTGGCCGGCGGGACCGGCGGCCGGGCCGGGCGGTTCAGCCGGAGCCGCCGGCGCCGCGGCCAGGGCGGCGACGAACACCCGCAGCCGGGCATTGACGGCGCGGCGGTTCTCCCAGACGTAGGTCGGGCTGCCGCCGGCGGCCGCGTCGGCGACAGCCTGCACCGCCGCGGCCAGGTCCCGCTCGCCCCGGGCCGCCAGCACGGGGACGAGGGCGGTCCCGGCCCGGACGACCTCTCGCCGCCGCTCGTCCGCCGCGTTCTGAGCGTCGAGGAGTTGCCGGACCTGGTGGGGGGCCATGCGTGGGGTCCCCCCGGTCCGGTCAGGGGCGGCCAGCGCGGCCTCGTACACGGCGGCCGCCCGCCGCCATTCCGCGAACCGGTCGACGGACGTGGTGAACGTCTCGACCGCCCCGGGGAGCGGGTCCGGGTGGTGGCCCCCCGGTGTGAATTCGGCCGGGGGCGGGCCGTTGGCCGGGATCCGGTCGGCGGTGGGGCCTCCGGCCTGTTCCCCCGTACCGGGGCCGACCGGCGGGGCGCCAGCCGCCAGCCGGCGGCGGTGCTCCCGGAGGACGACCTTCCCGAACCCCGACAGCCCGGGGGTGGTGGTCCACGTCCCGGTCGGGTCGCGCAACTCGTCCCGCTTGACGTAGTCCCAACCGACCTCGCGGAGCGGGGCGGGGATGTCCTCCCACCGCCCGCCGGGGTGGGCTTCCAGCCACGCCAGGAGGTCGTACACCTCCGGCGGGTACGCAGGCGGGTCCATCGGGTCGCCTCCGGCCGGGGGGCCGGCGAAATGCGGGATACGGTGCAGTCATCCGCCGGCGCCCCGCAGCCCGCCCGAGGGTGTCGGCGCCGGAGCCCGAAGGGCCGGGCTGCCGTGGGGTTATAATACCGAGACGGGGGAACCGGGTGGCGGCAGGACGTAAACGGGGGTAAACGCCGTGGGTCAGGCACCGGCCGGCGGGGCGCGTCGGAAGAAGCCGGTCAACCTCGGGGCGGTGCCGCGGCTGACGGCCCGGCAGCGGCGGTTCGCGGCCGAGTACCTGAAGTCCACGAACGCGACCGCCGCGGCGGTCGCGGCCGGGTACTCGCCGAGGTCGGCCCGGGCGATCGGGGCCCAGCTCCTGGATGGGAAGACGTACCCGCTGGTGGCGGCCGAGGTCGGCCGGCAGCTCGACGCCCGCGACCGCCGGGCCCTGCTCGACGCGGACGGGGTGCTGCGGTACATCCACACCGCGATGCTGTTCTGCCCCACCGACTACGCCCGGCCCGGCGGGGCCGGGCGGTGGCTGACCACCCCGGCGGAGTTCGACAGGTGGCCGCCGGAGGTGAAGTGCCTGGTCGAGGAGATGGAGGCCCGGGCTGAGGAGAGGGACGGGGTGCGGGCGGAGACGCTGTCGGTCAAGTTCGTGAGCAAGACCGCGATGACCGCCCTCGCCGCCCGGCACCAGTTGTCCGGGAAGACGCGGATGGTAGTCCACCAGGTCAATTGGGAGGGGATGGTGCGGGGGGTGTGGCAGCCCCCGCCCGACCCGATCGAGGAGGAGATCCGGGCCATCGAGGCCCTCCCCGACCCGCCCGACCCGACCCCCGGCGGGTGAGCCGGCCGGGGTCGGACGACCTCGCCGATCAGGCAGGGCATCCACCCCGCCCGGGTCACCACCCCGTAGTACCGGGTGACCAACTCGCACTCCACGTACCTCACCGGGTCCCCCGCCCGGCACGGACCAGGAGCCTCCCGCACCTCCCGCCTCACCCGGAACCACACCCCCTTCATAAGGGCGTAGGCCGCCGGCACCGTGCCGGCGGCGAGCCGCCCGCGCCGGGCGTTCACCGCCGCCTTCGCGGCCGCCGCCCCTCGCTTCGGACCCGCTTCAGGTCGGTCGCCAGCACATGCAGGTGTGTGGCTGGGGTGTCCGGCGTACGCCGTCGGGACGGCGGGCGAGGACGCGTCGGTCCGGGTCCCGTCACCTCCGCCGCGGTCGGCAGCCGGGAGGACGCCCGGGCCGTGGCCGCCCCGGACCGGTCGTCGTTTCCTTGAGTCCTGGCTACCCCCGCCTCGCGTCACCGGCCACAGGTCTCGACCCGCGGCGCCGGCCGCTACTTCCAGTACCCGCCGGACCCGGGCCAGCGGACCCACCGCCCGTTGTCCCGGTCGTGCCACTCCCCCCGGTCGGCGTACAGCCGGACCCGCATGTCCCGGTCCCGGTCGTACAGCTCGACGTACGCCGCCGTCCGCTTGGTCTCGGCGAACTTGCTGTCCGCCGCGTGCGGCCGCTTCTCGACCCACTTCGCCCCCGCGACGTTGACGAACGTCGCCCCGCCGTCGGTCACGAACACCTCCCGGTCGGCGGCCCGGGCCGAACCGGTCGTGCCCAACACCCCGACCGCCGCCACCGCCGCCACCACCATCTGCCGGATCATTTCCCGTCCTCCTGGACCGGCCCGCGGCCGGTCGGCCGTCTGACCTTTTTCGGGGGCCCGCGGCCCCCTTCCCACCCGAGAAGTCGAGAGCCGGTGCGCGGACCGGACAACCGGTTCTCGATTTCTGGCGGATCGCCCTCCGGCGGCGGTTCGCGGCCGGCGCCGGGCCCGAGGCGTGCTGCCGGTGGCGTCGAAGCCGCATAACGGGAACACCCCGGCACTCGGCCGGGGTGTCGTTGGGGTCGCGCGGCCGACCGGCCGGCTACCGGCCGGCGAAGTCGAGCCCGACCCGCCCGTCCCGCATCGACCAGAACTTGTGGCTGCCCGACGACAGCGTGTAGGTCCGGCCGGAGGTCAGGACCGTGATCTTCGCCGACCCGGCCGGGCCGTCGTACACATGGCTGCGGCGGTCGCCCGGGCTCAGGCGGTACTCGTTGCCGCCCGGCAGCCGGTACCGGACCGCGACGTCGCTCTCGTTCCGGAGGGTGTACGAGAACCGGGTCGCCAGGTCCCGCTGGTCCGGGATGTAGGTGGGGGCGCTCTCGGGGGCTCGGGGGAGCCGGAACGGCGGGGGGATGACGTGCTCCGGCTTCTTCGGGATCAGGTCCTCGGGCTTCTTCGGGATGAAGATCTGGGCCGAGGCCGGGCCGCCGGTCAGGCTCACGGCCAGGGCCGAGGCCACGCCGAGCGCCACGAACGTCTTCGTCGTCATCGCCGACTCCTCCCCCGTTGCGGGGGTCAGGTTGCTCGGGGGCCGGGCTCCGCACCTCGCGTCGCCCGCCGTCCCCCGTCTCACCCGAGGAGTCGCGACCCGCGGTCCGACCCGGACCGCGCGGCGACTTTATTTTCCGTCGGGCTTGGCGGCGGGCCGCGGCGGGGGGGCGACCGGCGGGGGCACCCGCCACAGACCGACGGTCCGGTCCCAGGACGCGCTCGCCAGGGCCTTCCCGTCCGGGCTGAACGCCACCCCGCGGACGTAGTGCTTCGGGTGCTCGCCCACCACCCCGAGCGGCGCCCCGGTCTCCACGTCCCAGAGGCGGACGGTCCCGTCGTGGGCCCCGCTCCCGAACACCCCGCCGGGGCCGAACGCCAGCCCGATCACCGGACCCGTGTGGCCGCGGAGTTCCCGCAGCTTCTCTCCCGTCGCCGGGTCCCACAGCCGGATCACCCCATCAACGCCGCCGGTGGCGAGGACCTTCCCGTCGGGGGAGTACGCCACCCCGTCAGCCCCCTGCGGGTGGGCCTTCTCGACCTCCCGCTTCTCCCCGGTGGTCGCGTCCCACAGGACCAGGGCGGGGTCCGTGCCGACGGAGGCGTACTGCTTCCCGTCGGGGCGGAAGGCGACCCCGAGGACGCCGCCGCGGAGCTTGGTGACGGGCCCCGGCCGCTTGCCGGCCAGGTCCCACCGGCGGACCGTCCCGTCCCACCCGCCGGAGACGGCGAGGGCCCCGTCCGGGGAGACGGCCAGGGAGTTGACCGCCTTGCCGTCGGCGTGCCGGCCGAGGGTCGTCGCCTCCGCGGGCCGGTCGAGCGGGAATGCGACCACCGCCCCGGTCGAGGTCCCGGCCAGGACCGTCGGGGCGTCCGCCGGGCCGGTCAGGGCCAGCGCCCCGACCCCGTCCTTCCCGCCCCCGACCGGGAACCGCCGGCCCTTGCCGTCCGGGGTCCGGACGCCGATCGTCCCGTCGAGCGAGGCGGACACCAGCCGGCCGTCAGGCAGAAACGCGACCTGCTGCACGGCGCTGGTATGCGACCCATCCCGACTTGACGGGGGCGGGAGTGGATCGGCTTTCACCTCCGGTGGTCGAGGGGCGTGCGGTGCCAGGAACGCAGGGGCGCCCTCCCGCCTCTTGGCCCAATCCGGCTGACTGAGTTGATGAACGGTTCCGAACGCGTCGAGCTCCATCCCCGTCAGCGCCTCGGCGGCCGTCGCCGTCCAATCCGCGCCCGCGGGCATCAGACCCGCTAGGTCCCACACCCGAGCGTATCCCAAACCGTCCGGAAGCATCAGCAAGCGGCGGCCATCAGGGCTGACCCACATCTGCTTGACTTGCCCGAGGAGCGGGGCCGCGGGTCCCGCGGCCCGACCGGAAAGTGCGTCCCAGAAGCGCACACGGCCGTCCTTCGCACCGGTGATTGCCAACCTCCCGCCGGCACCCGGTAGGACCGAGCTGACAGGACCTCCGTGCCGAAGCGGGGGGCCGATGGGCCGCCCGGACTCTAGGTCCCACAGCCGCCCGGTCCCGTCGCTACAGCCGACGAGTAACGTCCGTCGGTCGGGACTGAACGCGAGCGTCTCCACCTGCCCGGGGTGTGACAACAGATGTCCGGCCCGTTTGCCGGCCGCTACGTCCCAAAAACACACCGACCGACCACTTCCGGTTGCGGCACGGTTCCCGTCCGGACTGAAGGCGACGACTTTCACGGCGGCCGAATGCGTCAGGGGGGTGCCGACCGGCTCCCCCGTCTGTGCGTCCCACAGACGGGCGGCGTTGTCGTCCCCCCCCGTTAATACACGCATCCCGTCCGGGTTGAAGGCGGCCGCGCGAATACCCTTCGGGTGTGCGATGGGCTGCCCGACGGGGCGGCCGGACGGCACCTCCCAGAGCCGCCCCGCAGCCCCGTCGGGTCCGACGGTGAGGAGGACGTTCCCGTCCGGTGCGAACTCCAACAAGTCAGACGTCGCGTCCGGAAGGGTTGTGACGACTGCCCACGTCCGGGCGTCCACCAGATGAACCCCCCGCGTCCGGCAACCAAGAGCCACCCACCGCCCCGACGAACTGTACGCGACCTTCCAGGCCACCCCGGGAAGTTCGATGGTCGGCGCGACCTGGTGGCCGCTGGCCGCGTCCCATACGCCGACGGTCCGGTCGCCCGAGCCGGTGACGATGAGGCGGCCGTCAGGACTGAGGGCCGCACCGGTTAGTGCTCCGGCGGAGTGACGCAGGTCGATGTGCGGCCACCGCCCGCCCTGCCCCCAGACTCGTACCGGAGAGCCCACTCCGGCGGTCACGAACGTCCCGTCCGGGGCGACCCCGACCCCCGTGACGAGGGACCGGTGGGCGACCGGAGCGCCGACCGGGTACCCGGTCTGGATGTCCCAAAGCCGGGCCGTCCCGTCCGCCGAACCGGTCAACAAGGACCGACCGTCCGGGCTGTACGCTAGGCTGTCGACGCCGGCTGTGTGCTTGAGCACCAACCCCGCCGGCTGTCGCGTGCGGACGTCCCAGGTGGACGCCTCGCCGAGGGTCGTCCCGACGGCAAACCGGAGGCCGTCAGGGCTGAAGGCGGCTGTCTGCGGTAGGCTGAACACCACGTGAGGGGAGGCGATCTGATCCCCTGTTTCGGCGTCCCAGAACCGCACGGATCGGTCCCAGCCCGCGGTCAGAAAGGTCCCCCCGTCCGGACTGAATGCCACGGCCGGGATGCGGTGACCGTGCTGGAACGGCCGCCCGACTAGCTTTCCCGTCCTCACGTCCCAGAGTTTCGTGACCAGGTCCTGTCGATCGCCACCTGTCACCAACCGCCGTCCGTCCGGGCTCAGTGCCGCACCGATGATCGGTCCGACGTGCCGGATCTCTGCGGCGAACGGCTTACCGGTCGCCGCGTCCCACAGCCGGCCAACCCCGTCCGAGCCACCTGAGAAAATGACCGACCCGTCCGCGCTGATCGCCAACCGGCTGACGTTACCGCCGTGGACGAACGGCCCGCCGATTGGCTTGCCCGTGGCCGCGTCCCAGCGGCGAATCTCCCCCCGTCCTGTTCCGCTGGTCACGATCATCCGCCCGTCGGCCGTCATCGCTGTCTGGGACGCGTTCTCGACTGGGACCACCAGCTTGAGCCGATGGACGTCCCGCGACCAACCGTCGAGTAAAGTCCGACCCGTCGCCCGAAGGTCCTCCAGCCCCGCCGCCCCCGCCTGCTCGTACCCGCGGGCCAGCCACAATAACCCGCGGGCCGCGTCCCCGTTCTCGCACAGCGACAGGCCCTGCGTGTAGGACAGGTTCACGGCCTCCCTCCGCAGGTCTCGGAGCCGGTCGGCGGCCAGGGCCGTCAACCGCTTCTCCTCGGCCAGGGCCGCGACCGCCACCTTTCCAGCTTCCTCGGCCTTACCCCGGTCGGTCTCGGCCTGGCCCCGCAGGCCCCGCTCCCGGACCGACGCGGCGGCCGACACCACCGCCACGGCGACCAGGAGGGTGGCCGCGGTCGCCAGGAGGGCCGCCACCGCCGAGTTCCGCCGGCACCACCGCCACGCCCGCTCGCCGCTACCCACCGGGCGGGCCGTGATCGCCCGACCGCTCAGGTGGCTCTCCAGGTCGGCGGCCAACTCCGCGGCCGACGGGTACCGCCTCCCGGCGTCCTTCTGCAGGCACTTCAGGCAGACCGTCTCCAGGTCCCGCGGGACCCCCGGCTGCAGCGCCCGGACCGGCACCGGCTCGTGCCCCCGGACCTGGTCCAGGGTGTCCAGCACCGTCGCCCCGCGGAACGGCGGGCGGCCGGTCAGGCAGGCGTACAGGACCGCCCCCAGGGCCCACACGTCGGCCCGCCGGTCCACCGCCTTCGACCGCCCGCTCGCCTGCTCCGGGGCCATGTAGCTCGGGGTCCCGAACACCGCCCCGGTGACCGTCACCCCGTCCCCCGCGTCCGCCCACTTGGCCAGCCCGAAGTCGGCCACCTTCGGCGTCGCGTCGGCCGCCAGCAGGACGTTCCCCGGCTTCAGGTCCCGGTGCACGATCCCGGCCGCGTGGGCGGCGTGGACCGCCCGGGCCAGCTTCGCCACCAGGGCGGCCGCCTCCCGCGGCGGGAGCGGGGCCCCGGCCAGCTTCCCCTCCAGCGTCCCGCCGGGGCAGAACTCCAGGGACAGGTACGGGCACCCGCCGTGCTCCCCGACCCGATGCACCCGGACCACGTGCGGGTGGTCGAGCCGGGCGACGGCCTGCCCCTCGACCCGGAACCGGGCCAGGTCGTCCGCCGTCGCCCGGCCCCCGGCCAGGATCATCTTCAGGGCGACGAGCCGGTTCAGCCCGACCTCCCGGGCCTTGTACACCACCCCCATCGCCCCCCGGCCCAGCTCCTCCAGAATCTCGTACCCGGGCGGCGCGTCCCAACCGCCCGGCGGCAGGGGTCGCCCGTCCGACAAGGTGGACGTCCCGGCCTTGGGGGGCCGGCTGGCGGTGACCCCGGGGTCCGCCGGGCGGTGCAGCCGGGTCATCCGCCGGAGCACGTCGATCCGCCGCTCCGCCTCGGGCAGCAGGTCCGGGAAGTCCCGGCACAGGTCGGCGGCCGGGAGGTCTTCCCCGCGGTCGAACGCCTCCTGCCAGGCGTCCAGGACGCTGTCCAGCCGGCCGTCGTCCGGTTCCATCGCGGGGGCCTCGGTGGGGGGTCAGTCTTGCGGGAGCCGGCCGCCGAGGGCCGCGGCCACGGCCTCGTTCGCCCGCCGGAGCCGGCGGCGCACTTCCCGGTCGCTGACGCCGAACAGCTCGGCGATCTGCTGCTGGGTCCAGTCGTGGTAGAAGGTCAGGCCGAACGCCTCCCGCTCCTCGGCCGGGAGCGCCTCGACCGCCTCGTGCAGGGCGGCCCACCGGTCGAGGTCGTCCGGGTCGTCCGGGGCCGGCGGGTCGGGGGCCGGCGGGCCGCCGTCCCGGGGGGCGACGCTGGCGTGGTTCGCCCCCACCCCGTGCGGGCCGTAGAAGTGCCGACCCAGGTCGATCAGCTCCCGCCGGACGACTGCGGCCGCGAGGTTCATGAACTCGCCGGTGTCGGCCACGGTGGTGGTCGCGAGGGCGCGGAGGAGGCGGAGGGCGGCGTCGGTGTACACATCCCCGTCCTCCACCCACCGGGCGAGGGCCGGGTTCCGGCGGAGCATCCGGCGGACGAGCTGCTCCAGCCGGGCCCGGGACGCCCGGAGGATGTCGTCGCGGACGGCGGCGTCCCCGGCCCGGAGCCGGTCGAGCCAGCCGCGCAGGTTGACCGTGTGGAACGACGGGTCGGGCATCGGACGCGGCCCCGCGGGGGCGGGTGGTAGGTGGGATGATAGACTATCACACCCCGCCGTACGGGTAAACTGACCGTCTCCGGAACGTCGTCGACCGCGCCAGCGCGCGGAGAACTCAAAACCCGTGACAATTCGCGCGCGGCTGACACCACGGTCTGCGCCACAACGCCCTGAGAATTCCGCCCCCGCATCCTCTCTCCGCGGTGCGACGGTCGGGCCACCGGGCCGAACCCTTTTAGCGAAGCGCCCGAAGTCGTGCGTCGGGGTGGATGCGGTCTGTCCCGAAGGGGGCGGGAAAAGCGCGGCCCCTACCCCCGCCGCGGGAGATGTTGCGGGAGCGGGTGCGTCGCAGCGGGGGCGGTCTGGCTCGGACGGGGAAGGGCGACGCATACCCGGCCCGTGCCCGGGACGGGTCCGCCGGTCGGGTCGGGTTCCGGTCGTTGCCGTTCGCGGTCGGCCATGCAAACTAACCCCTCCCGACGACCCCGCCGAGGCCCGCCGATGCCCGCCCGCGGCCACACCGAGCCGGTCGCCCTCATGTCCGCCGACCCGACCGCGGACCGCCTCGCCGCCCTCCGCAAGCTGTTCCCGGAGTGCTGGGCGGACGGGGCGGTCGACTTCGACAAGCTCCGGGCCGCCCTCGGCGACGCGGTCGCCGCCGGGCCGGAGCGGTTCACCTTCTCGTGGAACGGCCGGGCCGACGCCGCCGCCCTCCTCCGCACCCCGAGCCGGGCCACCCTCGTCCCCAAGCCGGACCAGTCGGTGAACTGGGACGCGACCCGCAACCTGTTCGTCGAGGGCGACAACCTGGAGGTGTTGAAGCTCCTGTACAAGGGGTACGCCGGGCGGGTGAAGCTGATCTACATCGACCCCCCGTACAACACCGGACAGGACTTCGTCTACCCGGACGACTTCGCCGACCCGCTGGCCGTGTACCTGAAGCTCACCGGCCAGGCGGACGACGCCGGCAAGCTGCTGACCGGCAACCCGGAGACGAGCGGCCGGTACCACTCGGCCTGGCTGTCGATGATGTACCCGCGGCTGTTCCTGGCCCGCCAGTTCCTCCGCGACGACGGGGTCATCTGCGTGAGCATCGACGACCACGAAGTCCATCACCTGCGGTTGCTGATGAACGAGGTGTTCGGGGAGGAGAACTTTGTAGCCGCCATCGCGTGGCAAAAGGAGGACGCCCCCTCAAGCGACGCCAAAGGGCTCTCGGTCACGCACGAGTACATTTTGTTGTTCCAGAAGTCCGAGGAGTTCAAACGCAACCTGTTGCCGCGGACCGAAGAGCAACTTGGCAACTACAAGAACCCGGACAACGACCCACGTGGGGTCTGGATCCGCACCAACATCGTGCGGTGGGAGGTACGGAAGGACCGGGTCTTCGAGCTGGTCAACCCGAAGGGCCGGACCGTTACCCCGCCCCCGGGGACGAGCTGGCGGTTCGATCGGCCGACGTTCGAGAATTATGAGAAGGACAACAAAGTTTGGTGGGGCTCCGACGGCGATGGTGACTTGCCGTTCCTGAAACGATTCCTCACCGAGGTGGCGGAAGGGGTTGTACCCACAAGTTGGTGGGAGTACGAATTCGCCGGGTCGAATCGGAACGCCACGGTGGAGGTCCGCAAGCTGTTCGAGCGTGAGATTCCCTTCGACACGCCCAAGCCGACCAGGCTCATCTCTCGGCTCCTCCAGATCACGACCTCGCCCGCATCGCAGGACCTCGTCCTCGACTTCTTCGCCGGCTCTTGCACGGCCGCACACGCGGTCCTCGAACTGAACCGAGAGGACGGCGGGGACCGGCGGTTCGTGATGGTGCAGTTGCCCGAGCCGACCGAGAACAAGCAGTACCCGACGATTGCGGAGATCGGCAAGGAGCGGATCCGCCGCGTCATCCGGGAACTCGCCGGGGAACCCGGCAACCTGACCCGCGAGGCGGCGGAGGATCTCGGGTTCAAGGTGTTCGCGCTCGGGGAGTCGCACTTCGAGCCGTGGGCCGGGGTGCCGGACCGGGACCCGGCGAAGTACGCCGACACGATGGAGATGTTCCTCGACCCGCTCAAGCCCGGGGCCGACCCGGTCGCGGTGGTGTGGGAGCTGGCGGTCAAGGAGGGGTACGGGCTGAACACCACGGTGGTGCCGGCGGCGGTCGGGGCGAACACCGTGTACACGGTCACCGACGGGGAGAAGAGTCCGCCGCAGACGTTCCGGGCGTGCCTGGACGAGCGGTTGGCCCCGGACATCGCCCGGCAACTCGGGCTGTCCCCCACCGACCTGTTCGTCTGCCGGGACGCCGCCCTGGACGACACCCTGGCCGCGAACCTGGCCCTCCAGTGCCGCCTGAAGACGGTCTGACCGCCCGCCTTCACCGGGCGTGCCGCATGCGCCACGCCGGCCGTGACAGTTGTTCCGCGCGCAGAGGCTCCGGGCCCGGCCGCGTTCTACCGTTCAATCCGGACCACGTCCATCGCCCCGAGGCCCCGCGCTACAACTGCGTTCGTCGGGCAACCATGATCCGGAACGCGGTCTTGGCGGGCCTTCTCATCCTGGCGCGTCACAGGGGCGGGTGGAGGAGGTCGTGCTCCAGCTCCGAGCGGTTCCGGGCTCACAAGGGCCAAGCAATGGGTAAGACGGTCGCCAACCTGCTCCGCGAACCGTTCCGAGTCGCCCTGACGGACCGCACCTGTAGCGTCTTCATCGACCCGAAGGCGGGCACCATCCTCGTCGACGAAGGCGCGGGCGACGACCGCCTCAACGGCGCGGTCATGTACCCGGACAAAAGCCCCCGCTTCTCGGTCGCCGCCGAACCCGAGCGCGGGAGCGTGCTGCTTCTCGACTACAACGGCTTCCGCCTGGTCGTCGGTTCCGTCGCAGGCGTGCCCGCGGCCGAGGAGTGGGCGGCGGCGGCGAACGAGTTCTTGACCGCGAAGGCGGCCCCACGCCCCGCGGCCGCATCGAACGGGGCGGCGAACGGAGTCGCCAAGACGCCCGGGGCCGCGGGCGCGATGCGGTTCCGGTTCGACGCCAACCAGCCGTACCAGCTCCGCGCGGTCGAGTCCGTGGCGGGCCTCTTCCGCGGGGTGGTGAAGGAGGTTTTCACCACGACGACGCGCTTCCTGGACATCGAGAGCCAGTTCGAGAACGACCGCTTCTCCCTGTGCCCGAAGTGCCTGCTTGCCAACGTCCGGGCGGTGCAGGAGGAGAACGGGCTGGAGCCGGACGCCGCCCTCGACCCCATCACCGAGCGGGCGGACGTCGGCGGCCGGAAGAAGCAGGAGGTGAGCTTCCCGAACGTGTCCGTGGAGATGGAGACGGGCACCGGCAAGACCTACGTGTACCTCCGCACCGCGCTGGAGCTGAACCGCCGGCACGGGCTGAAGAAGTTCGTCGTCGTGGTGCCGTCGGTCGCCGTCCGCGAGGGCGTGCTGAAGACGCTCCGGGTGACCCGCGGGCACTTCGCCGAGCTGTTCGACAACGAGCCGTACCGGTTCGACGTGTACGACTCGAAGAACATGACCCGGCTGCGGAACTTCGCCGAGGACGACGCGGTCCGGTTCCTCGTCATGACCATCGACTCGTTCAACAAGGAGCAGAACGTCATCGCCCAGCCGCGGGACCGGCTGCAGGGCCGGGTCGGGCTGCACAAGCTCCAGGCGGTCCGGCCGGTGCTGATCCTGGACGAGCCGCAGAACATGGAGAGTGCGGTGAGCAAGCAGGCGCTCGCCCGGCTGAACCCGCTCATCGCCCTGCGGTACAGCGCCACCCACCGCAACCCGTACAACCGGGTGTACCGGCTGACCCCGTTCGAGGCGTACCGGCAGGGGCTGGTGAAGCGGATCGAGGTCGCGTCGGTGGTGGCCGAGGGCGACGACAACCGGCCGTTCGTCCGGGTCACCAAGATCACGTCCACGTCGCGGAGCGCGGTCGCCAAGATCGAGGTGCACCAGCGCATGGCGGGCGGCGCGGTGAGGCCGAAGGAGCACAACTGCAAGCCGGGCACCTCGCTCCGCGCGAAGGCCGGCCGGAGCGAGTACGAGTCGTACACCGTGGACGGGATCGACCTGGCCGCGCGGACGGTCGCGTTCGCGAACGGCGTGGTGGTGCGGGAGGGCGAGCGGCACGGGGCCGACCAGCGGGAGCTGTTCCGCCAGCAGATCCGGTATACGGTCGAGCAGCACTTCCGCCGGCAGGCGCGGCTCGACCCGTTCGGGCTGAAGGTGCTGTCCCTCTTCTTCGTCGACAAGGTGGAGAGCTACGCCGCGTCCGACGGCGTCGTCCGCACGCTGTTCGCGGAGGCGTTCGACGACCTGAAGAAGAAGTACCCGGCGTGGGAGAAGCGGACGCCGGGGGAGGTGTCGGGCGCCTACTTCGCGTCGAAACGGAGGAGGGGCGGGGGGACCGAATACCTGGACTCGTCGGACCGGGAGGGGGAGGCGGACCGGGCGGCATACGCGCTCATCATGCAGGACAAGGAGCGGCTGCTGTCGCTCGCGGAGCCGGTGTGCTTCCTGTTCTCGCACAGCGCGCTGCGCGAGGGCTGGGACAACCCGAACGTGTTCCAGATCTGCACCCTGAACCAGTCCACGAGCGAGGTGAGGAAGCGCCAGGAGATCGGCCGGGGGCTGCGGCTGGCGGTCGACCAGACCGGCGCCCGGATCACCGACGAGAAGTTGAACACGCTGACGGTCGTGGCGAACGAGAGCTACGAGGATTACGTCGACTCGCTCCAAAAGGAGGTCCGCGAGGACTTCGGCGACGACGAGGCGAAGAAGTTAAGGGTGGGCAACGCCCGGCAGAAGAAGGTAGTGCCCCGCAAGCCGCTCGACGCGCTGCCGGAGGAGTTCAAGGAGCTGTGGAAGCGGATCAGCGCGAAGACGCGGTACTCGGTCGCGGTCGACACCGACGCGCTGGTGCGGCGCGTGACCGAAGACCTGAACAAGCTGAACATCGAGCCGCCGCGGCTGGTGGTGACGAAGGCCCGCGTCGAGGCCAAGGCCGGGGACGCCTTCACCGCCCTCCAGTTGAGCGGGGCGAAGACGGTCGCCACCCTGGTGGGCAACTTCCCGCTCCCGAACCTCGTCGAGAAGCTCTCCGAGCTGCTCGCCCACGTCAACCCACCGGTGCGCCTCACCCGCCGCACGCTGCTTGCCGTGGTCCGCGGGGTGACGAACCAGCAGATGGTTCTGGACAACCCGGAGGAGTTCGCGCAACAGGCCGCCGACGCGATCCGCCGGCGGCTCGAAGAGGAGTTGGTCGCCGGCATCCGGTACGCGAAGGACGGCACCTGGTACGAGATGACGGAGTGGGACGCCGAGGTGAGCACCACGTCGGACAAGACCGTCGACGCGAAGAAGTCCCTGTACGAGCGGTTCGTCTACGAGTCGGAGGTCGAGAAGCGGTTCGCCGAGAAGCTGGAGAAGATGGGGCCGGTGAAGTTCTACGTGAAGCTCCCGGCGTGGTTCAAGGTGCCGACGCCGGTGGGCACCTTCAACCCCGACTGGGCGCTCGTCTGGGAGGACACCGACCAGTTCGGCGAGGCCGGGGAAAAGCTCTACCTCGTCCGCGAGACGAAGGGCTCGACCGCCCTGGCCGATCTCTCCCTCTCGGAGCAGCAGAAGATCAAGTGCGGGGCGCGCCACTTCAACGGCGCGCTCCGATCGGACTTCAAGCTCCTCACGAAGGCCGAGGACCTGCCCGGTGGGACGGCAGTCGATTGACCCTACTTGGCCGCGCTCCCGACCAGCGCCCGGATGGCGGCCCTGATCGGCTCCGGCAGACGTGGCCACGCGGCGATGAGGGCGTCGAGGTCGGGGTCGGCGTGCGCCGCATTCTGCGCCGCCTGCGCCTCGGAGTGTGGTTTTCCTTGCGGGTTCCGCGGAGGTTCGATTCCGATACACCCCCGCTTTCCCGCTCCCCACCTCACCCTCGCCCGGCCAGCACGTCCAGGGCGGCGCCCGCCGGCCCCGGCGCCAGCCGCCCGGTGTCCCGCAGGAACCGCACGAGCCGCTTCAGCCCGGTCGCCGCCGCCCGGTCCGGCCGCGCCGCCGACACGTACCCGCGGACCGCGGCCGCGTCCAGCTGCCGCAGCGACCGCGGCGGGGACCGGCACAGCAGGTAGGCATCCAGCCCCTCCACCGCCGCCGCGTCCCGCCCGACCACCCGCTCGCTCAGCCCCGCCGCGAACAGCTCCCGCCGGAGCGCCGCCACCACCCTCGCGCCCGTCGCCCGCACCGCCCCCGGGTCCGGCGCCGGCGGGGGCAGCGCCGTCACCACCGCCCCGCGCTCCCGGGCGTCCGCGTACACGTCCTCCAGGTCCGCCCGGATGCCCGGCCCGATCAGCAGGTCGTACGGCACCAGCAGGGTGTCGTAGACCACCCGGCCGGCGAACGGGAGCAGCACCGCCTCCAGGTGGCACGGGACGAACGGCACCACCTCCGCCAGCGGGTTCGTCAGCCCGAGCACCCCGTACACCGTCCCGCCCTCCCCGACGAACACCGAGTGCCGCTTCAGGTGCCGCAGCACGGTGAACGACCCGGACACCCGGTCGCCCCACCCGGCAACCGCGGCCAGGTCGGCCCCCGACAGCCCGGCCGGGTTCTCCGCCGCGAACGCCCCCCGCAGGCCGTCGTCCGCCCACAGGGCGTCGCGCAGGAGCCTCACCCGGGCCAGCGGCCACGGGCCGGCGGACCGCGGCCGCTCGAGCATGTCCGGGACCAGCCGGAGCCGGCGGTTGACGAACAACAGCAGCGGCTTCCAGATCCCGTAGAACCGCCCCACGTCCGCGGCGCCCAGCCGCATCGCTCACCCTCCCCACGGGTCGCCCGGCACCCGCCGCGCCCCAGCGACGATCATACCGTCCCTGTGACGGTCGGGGTTGCGGGCGGCGCCGCCGGCGGGGTACGATCCGCCGTATGGCACGAGGAACCCAGGCCGTTGGCCTGGGCGCGACGCCGGCCGCGCAACCGTTCTCCGGAGCACGGATGCTCGACTTCCTGAACCGACACCTCCTGCAGCCCGCCGCGGCGTGGCGGGCCGGGAGCCGCCACCTCCGCCACTACCGCGAGCTGGTCCGCACCCAGTTCGACCCGCCGGAGGTCGTCGCCGCCCGGCAGTTCGCCGCCCTGCAGGCGCAACTGCACCACGCCTACGCCCACGTCCCGTACTACCGGGCGGCGTGGGGCCGGGCCGGCGTCCACCCGGCCGACGTCAAGTCGCCCGCCGACCTCGCCGCCTTCCCCGTCCTCACCAAGGCCGACATCCGCCGGCACGGCCGCGCCCTCCTCGCCGCCGGGTACGACATCCCGAAGCTGCGGCTGAAGCGCACCTCCGGGTCGACCGGGGTGCCGCTCGACGTGTACGTGGACGAGCCGGCGGTGCAGCGGAAGGCGGCCTGCACCCTGCGGTCCGACGAGTGGAGCGGGTGGCGGCTCGGGCAGCGGGTGGCGAAGGTGTGGGGGAACCCGGAGTACCGCCGGTTCGGCCTCCGTGGCCGGCTCCGCAACCTGCTGCTCGACCGGGCCGCGTACCTCGACACCATGAACCTCACCGCGGAGCGGATCGCGGCGTTCGCCGCCCGCCTCCGCCGGCACCGCCCCGGGCTGCTGTTCGGCCACGCCCACTCGCTGTACCTGTTGGCGAAGTCGATGGAGCAGGCCGGGGTCACGGACGTCCGGCCGAACGGGATCGTCTCGACGGCGATGCCGCTGCACGGCTGGCAGCGGGCGGTGATCGAGCGGGTGTTCGGGTGCCCGGCGACGAACCGGTACGGGTGCGAGGAGGTGAGCCTGATCGCGAGCGAGTGCGAGGAGCACCGCGGGCTGCACCTGAACGCCGACGGCCTATTCACGGAGGTGCCGGCGGACGGCAAGCTGCTGGTCACCGACCTGACGAACCGGGCGATGCCGCTCATCCGCTACCGGGTCGGGGACGTGGTGGTGCCGGCCGACCGGCGGTGCCGGTGCGGCCGCGGGCTGCCGCTGGTCGAGCGGGTGGAGGGGCGGGAGGCGGACTACGTCGCGACCCCGGACGGGCGGCTGATCTCCGGCATCTCGCTGACCGAGAACTTCGCCCTGCACGTCCCCGGGGCGGCGCAGGTGCAGCTGGTGCAGGAGTCGCTGACGCACGTCCGCATCCGGCTCGTCGCCGACGACGGGTTCGGGCCGGACAGCCGGCGGAAGATCGGCCGGCTGGTGGCCGAGACGTTCGGCCCCGGGGTGCGGCACGACGTGGAGGTGGTGGACGCGATCCCGCAGGAGCCGTCCGGGAAGTACCGGTTCTGCATCTCGAAGGTGACCCGCGAGCCGTCGGAGGCCCTCACCGTTTAGCCGCGACCCGGAGTCCGCGGAGGGGAGCGCGGCGTGTCCCCCGCGCTCCCCTCCGCGGACTCCGGGTCGCGGCTAAACGGGGGGTGACGCATGCCCCTCGTCTCCGTCGTGATGGCCGCGAAGAACTACGCCCGGTTCCTCCCGGAGGCGGTCGGGTCGGTCGCCGCCCAGACGTTCGCCGACTGGGAACTCCTGGTCGTTGACGACGGGTCGGCCGACGACACCCCGGCGGCGGTCCGGCCGTTCCTCGCCGACCCGCGGGTGCGGTACGTCCGGTCCGACCGGCTCGGCCAATCCCGGGCGAAGAACCTCGGCGTCCGGCTGGGCCGCGGGGCGCTCGTCGCCTTCCTCGACGCCGACGACGCGTGGGAGCCGACCAAGCTGGCGAAGCAGCTCGCGGTGTTCGACGCGGACCCGGCCGTCGGGGTGGTGTTCTGCCGGCGGACGCTGATGGACGAGGCCGGCGACCCGCTGCCGCCGCCGGCGGTGCCGCCCCCGCCGCGCGGCCGGGTGCTGGACGAGATGTTCGTGCAGAACTTCGTCTGCTTCTCGTCGGCGGTGGTGCGGCGCGAGGTGCTCAGTCAGGTCGGGGCGTTCGACCCGCACCTGGAGCTGGCGGTCGACTACGACCTGTGGCTGCGGGTCGCGAAGCACCACGCGTTCGACTTCGTGGGCGAAGCCCTGGTGCGGTACCGGACCGGGCACGGGAACCTGTCGAAGCGGCTGCTCGACCGCGTGGACACCGCGCTGTCGATCATGCGGCGGCACGGGGCGGGGGTGCGGCCGGGGGCGGTGGCGGAGGCGCGCTCGTCGACGTGCCGGACGCTGGGGTACGTGCTGCGCGGGGCGGAGCCGGCGGCGGCGGCGGGGTGGTACCTGCGGGCGCTGCGGTGGCCGGGCGGGCGGGTGGCGGCGGCGAAGGGGCTGGCGGCGGCGGCGGTGCGGCTGGCGACCGGGCGGCGGACCCCCGGGGCGGCGGCGAACGCGGCCGCGAACCGGTAGCGGCGTGGGAGCTGCCGAGCCGGGCGGACGTGTTCCGGTGTCGTCCGGCGGCTTGAACGTGGTCCATCCCGCCGATAAACTGAGCCCATATCTTCCGAAAGGGGTTCTCGCGTGGTCATCCCTGTCGAGCCGGAGTTGGCGGCGGCACTCGCCGAGGCCGCCGGCGCCGGCGGCACCACCCCCGAGGCGCTGGCCCAGGCGGCCCTGCGGCGGCAGTTCCTGCCCGACCCGGCCCTGGTGCCCCGCGACGAGTGGGAGCGGCGGCTGTTGGGGGCCGCGGTCCACTGCGGCGTGTCGCTGCCGAACGAGGCGTTCCTGGGCGAGGCCCTGTACGACTGATGGCCCTGATCCTCGACGCCAGCGTCCTGGTCCGCCCGGCCAACGCCGCCACAACCTGGCTCATCCCCCCGGAGGAGATGCGATGCCGACGACGCCGTTCGCCGACGCCGTAGAGGCGGCCGGCCAGCTGCCCGACGACGACCAGCGGGCGCTCATCGACCTGCTGCAGCGGCGGCTCGCGGACGCGGGCCGCCGCCGGCTGGTGGCCGAGGTCCAGGAGGCGCGGGCGGAGTTCGCCGGCGGGCAGTGCCGGCCGGCGACGCCCGACGAGATCCTGCGCGACGTGCTGTCGTGAGCGCGCGGGTGCTGGTGCCGACGGCGGCGTTCACCCGCGCGGCGAAGCGGCTGGCGAAGCGGCGTCCGGAGGCGGCGGAAGCGCTGCGGGGGGTGCTGGCGGCGTTGGCGGCGGACGCCTTCGCCCCGGCCCTGCGAACGCACAAACTGCAGCGGGAGTTGGCCGGGTCGTGGGCGTGCAGCGCCGGGTACGACCTGCGGGTGGTGTTCGCGTTCGCCGAGCACGAGGGGGCGGAGGCGGTCGTCTTGGAGTCGGTCGGGACGCACGACGAGGTCTACTGACCGGCGTGCGGCGAAGTCGCCGGACCAGGCGCCGCGGCTGGCGACCGGGCGGCGGACCCCCGGGGCGGCGGCGAACGCGGCGGAGAACCGCTGACCGCCGGCGGGCGGCTCACCGGTCCACCAGGCAGTCCGGCCGCGCCTTCCGAAACGCCGCGGCGCCGGCGTCCGTCACCTTGGTGCCGGACAGGCTGAGGGTCCGCAACCCCTTCACCCCCACCAGCTCCTTCAGGCCCTCGTCCGTCACGGCCGTCCCCGACAGGCTGAGGGTGCGCAGCGCCTGGAGCCCGGAGAGGTGGGCGAGCCCCGCGTCCGTCACCTTCGTGCCGAAGAGGTCGAGGGAGACGAGCCCGGTGCACGCCCCCAACTGCTTGACCCCCGCGTCGGTCGCCGGGGTGCCGGCGAGGCTGAGGAAGGCCAGCCGGTCCGCCGCGGCCAGCTTCCCGAAGCCCTCCCCGGTCACCCGGGTGCCGCGGAGGTCGAGGAGCTTGAGCTGCTTGAGCCCGGCCAGGTGCTTCACCCCGGCGTCGGTGACCCCGGGGTTGTCCCCCGCCGCGAGCTCGGTCAGCCCCGCCAGCCGGCCGGCCCGCTCCAGCACCTCGTCGGTGGCCCCGGTGCCGTTCAGGAGGAGGACCGTCAGCCCGGGGGGGAGCGGGGTCGCCCCGGCCGCCTTGGTGTTACTCAGCCGGAGGGTCGCCAGCTTCTTCAGCGGGAGCAGGTGCTTCACCCCGGCGTCGGTGACCGCGGTCGAGCCGAGGTCGAGGGTCGTCAGCTCCGTCAGGCGGGCGAGCTCCTTCACCCCCGCGTCGGTCACCTTGGTGCGGCTCAGGTTCAGCGACCGGACCCGGGTGGCGGCGAGGTGCCCCGCCCCGGCGTCCGTCACCCCGGTCCCTTCGAGGACGACGGTGGTCAGCCCCTTCAGCCCGGCCAGGTGCTTCAGCCCGTCGTCCGTCACCTTCGACCGGGCCAGGTCGAGGCGGCTCAGGACCGCCAGGGGCGCCAGCTCCTTCAACCCGGCCCCGGTCACCCGCGTGGTGCGGAGCGAGAGGTCGGTCAGGGTGGCGAGCGGGGCCAGCACCTTCAGGTCGGCGTCCGCGACCGCCTCCCGGGACAGGTCGACCCCGACCACCGCCTTGTCCCGGGCGGAGCGGGTGACCCGGCCGCCGAGCTTCTCGACCGCCTTCGACGCGTCCTCGTAGTCGTCGCCCGCGGCCGGCAGGGTGAGCGGGAGCAGGAGGAGGACGGCGGCGGTCGCGGTTCGCATCGCGGGCGGCTCCTGGCGCGGCGGGAGGTGAACTTACCGGGGCGGCGGTGGGCGGTCAACCGGCCGGGGATCGGCAGGCAGGAATGCCTGCCCCACCGGACCCGGTCGTTCCCGGCCTCACCCCTCGTCCACGTCGTGCCACACCGTCACGTCGAGCCGGGCGTGGGCCGGGCACTGCTGCCCCTCCGGCAGCGCCCGGTACGCGGCCGCCGCCGCCGGCCCGAGGTGCGGCAGCGCCGCCAGCGGGACCGCCGGCCACTCCCGGTACACGGTCAGGTCGTCCGGGGTGTCGGCGACCGGCAGGTCCTTCACCGGGACCGCGCCCACCGCCAGCCCCCGCAGCGGCCCCTCGGCCGGGCACCCGAGCACCGCCACCTCCTCGGCCGCCCACGGCCCGCCCCCGACCCACCCCGGCTCCGCCCCCAGGTACGCCTGCTCCACCGCCCGCCCGGCCTGCCGCGGGGTCGGGTACTTCTCCGCGAACATGGCCGCGAAGTCCACCGCCCCGAGCCGCCGGTCCAGGTGCGCCCGGGCCTGCTCGTACACCGCCGCGGCCACCGCCTCCGCCCCGGCCGCCGGGCTCAGGCACACCTGCAACACCCCCTCGGCCGTCGCCCCGATCGCCTCCAGCGCCCGCCGCTCCACCTCCGCCAGGTCGGCGTCCCCGAGCACCCCCAGGAACCGGTCCACCGCGTCCGCCACCGACGCGCACCCGGGCGGCAGCAGCCGGCCCCCGACCTCCCCGGCCCCGGCCCGCAGCCCGGGCAGGTCGGCCGCCGCGGCCAGCCGCTGCCGGGCCGCGGCCACGTCCGCCAGTTGCCCGGTCAGGGCGTCCCGGACCGCCTGGTAGGCGGCGAACAGGCCGCGGGCGGTGACCGCCCGGAACCGGGCCCGCGGGAACTCCCTCACCGCGCCCGCGAACTCCCCGGCGGTCGGCCGCCGCACCCCCTTCTCCGAGTGGGCGTACCGGGACGCGCACTCGAACCCGGCCTGGGCCGCCGCGTCCGCCCCGGCCGCCGCCCGGGACTGGGCGTCCATCAGCCGGTCGGTGGTGGCCAGGAACTGGCGGAGCACCTCCTCCGCCCCGGCCAGCCGGAACCCCGGGTCGTCCGCCAGCACCGGGACCAGGGCCCGCAGGTCCCGGGCGAACCCGGCCGCCGCCGCCGCCGCCGCCGCCCCGACCGCCGCCTCGACCGCGGTCGGCGGCCGCTTCGCCGACGACGCCGGCGGGCCGAGCACCTCCGCCAGCCGGCCCAGGGCGGCCGCCACCCGGGCCGGGTCCGGCAGCCGGGCCAGCCACCCCCGGCCCGGGGCGAGCGGGTCGGCCGTCCCGGCGATCACGTCCTCCACCGACCCGCCGGCGGCCGCGTCCGCCGCCGCCCGCAGCCGCCCGAGCACCGCCTCCGGGTCCAGCCCGAGCTCGGCCCACCGCTGCCGGGCCGTCCCGGGGACCACGTCCCGGGCCCGCCGCACGTCGGTCGACGCCCACCCCTTCAGCACCACCCGGGCGACCGCCCCCGCCGCCCCGCCCACCACCTCCCCGCGCGGCCACCCGAACCCGCCGAGCCCGAACGCCGACACGGTCACCGCCGACCCCACCTCCGCCGCCGGGCGGTGCTCGTCCGCCGCCCGCCCGACCGGGGTGAACAGGTTCAGCCGGATCAGTTCGGCGGCGTCGGCGTACGGGCGGAAGTCCGGCGGGGCGGGCGGCGGGACGGCGCGGGACGTCGGCTTCGCCGCCGGCCCGGACCCCGGCCGGGCAGGGGCGGGAGAGGACGCGACCGACCCGGACCCCGGCGCCGCCCCGGGGACGGCCGCCGGGCCGGGCACCAGGTAGCACCGGGCGAACGGCGGGGCCGCGTCCCGGACCGCCCCGTTCCGGTCGTCGTACCCGGCCGCGAACGCCGTGTCCGGGCGGCTGTAGTGGTTCAGCTCGGTCAGCGCCGCGTAGGCGTTCCCCAGGGCCTGCGGCGGGGTGACCGCCGGGTCGGCCGGCGGGACCACCAGCACCCCGACCACGTCCGGGTGCTCGTACCCCATCCGCCGGAGCTTCGCCCGGACCGCGTACGCGGCGTCCAGGACCGCGCCCCCGCCGGTCCCCCCGCCGAGCCCGGCGACGACGTACACCCGCGGCCGGTTGGTCCGCCGCTCCAGCCCGGTCCGGGCCTCCGTCCGGGCCAGCGCGTCGTCGCCCAGGGCCGCCGCCAGCTCGACCTCGATCTTGCCCATCAGCGCCCGGTAGTGGTCGAGGAACGCGAGCCGGCCGAACAGCCGCACGCCCATCGTCCGCGGCGCCCGCGGGAGCTTGTACAGGAGCTGCGGGTCGAACCACCCGTCGGTCAGCGGCCGGCCGTTGGCCCGCGGCTTGTGGTAGTGGGCGGCCCGGTGCAGCCGGGCGGGGAACACCTCGTCCGGGCCGAGCCCGGCGAGCCGGTCGGCCGGCCGCCCGCGCCCGGCGGCGGCCAGGTCGTCCGGGTCGGTGTCCACGTACAGCAGGCGGACGGCCGGGGTGGCGCCCGGCGGGCCGTACCGCTCGGTGAGGTCGAACCGGAGCCGCTGCAGCACCCGCAGCCCGGCCTGCCCGAGGCCGAGGACCAGGGCCGGGCGGACCGGCCCGGGGCCGGTCACCTCCGGCGGGGCGGGGGTGAACACCGGGCCGGTGGTCTCGGTCACCGCCCGCGGCGGCGGGGTGTCGGTGGTCGCCTCGGCCGGCACCGGCAGCGGGACCGCGGCCGCCGGCCGCTCGACCGCCGCGGCGGCGAACAGGGTGGGGGTGTCGGACGGGTGGGCCGGCCCGGGGTGCCCGCCGGCGGCCAGCGCCCGGACGAACGCGGTGACGTTCGGCCACCGGTCCTCCGGCCTCTTGGCCAGGGCCCGGGCCACCGCCGGGCGGTCGGCCGGGGGGCACGGGTGGAGGTTCGGGGGGAGGTTCAGGTGCTGCATCAGGAGCTGGCTCATGCTCCCGCCGTCGAACGGCCGGACCCCGGTCAGCAGCTCCTGGTAGACGCACGCCAGGCTGTACTGGTCGCAGTACCGGGTGATCAGCCCGTCGAACGTCTCGGGGGCGGCGTAGACGGGGGTGATCCCGCCGGTCACCTCGGCCACCAGCCCCTCCAGGTCCTTCACCTGCCCGAAGTCGGCCACCTTGACGTGCCGGTGCAGGAGGAACAGGTTCTGGGGCTTGATGTCGAGGTGCTGGAGCTGGAACCGGTCGTCGAACAGGTCGAGCACCTCGGCGACCTCGGCCATGTACCCGAGCAGCTCGTCCCGGGGGATGCCCGGCAGCCCGCGGTCCCGGCAGGCCCGGAACCGGTCCCACAGGTTGCAGTCGGCCAGCTCCATGGTGATGAGCAGCCGGCCGTCGACGATGTCGTACCGGTCGAGGGCGAGCAGGTACGGGTGGCGGACCTGCTTGACCCGCTTGAGCGACTTCAGCTCCTGCTCGGCGTACCGGACGAGGTCGTTGTCCCGGCTGCGGAGGTCGCCGTGGATGATCTTGATGGCCTTGAAGATGCCGCCGGGGGCCTCGGCCCGCCAGACCTCGCCGAACCCGCCGGCGCCGAGGCGGTCGAGGAGGGTGTAGCCTGGGATCGGCTCGGCGTGAGCCTCGATGCGGACGGGCATGGGCGGCCCCCGGCGGAAGGTGTGCGCGTGGCGTGCGGGGGAAGCGTAGCACGGGAAACCGCGGCGGGGGCCGGCCGCGGCTGGTGAGGCGGGGGTTGAGGCCGGGGCTGACCGGGCGACGTGGTGCGCGGCGGGTGCGGGGCCGGAAGCGACCGGGCCGCGGGTTCGCCCCGCGGCCCGGCGGGTCGGCTACTTCTTCTCGCGCGGCATCGGCGCGATCGTGCCCTTCTCACAGGCGGCCCACTCGTCGGCGATTCGCATGAGCCGCTCGCCGTGCGCCACGGCGGCCTGGGGGCTGGGGTCCAGCGTCCGCTGGAGCGCGTACCGCTTCAGCTCGTCCTCGATCTCCCCCATGAACCGCGCGGCCACCCGGAACGTCTCCACGTAGCGCCGCACCCGGGCCGCCTCGGCGGGCGTGTAGCGCGGGGGTGACTCGTTCAGCTCCCGTTCCAGGATGCGGACCTCTTCCTCCAGATGGCCGCGGCCGCGTTGTGCGCGAGCCAGTTCCTCACGGGACATGGCGTCGATGTCGAACGGCCGGGGCGGGTCACCCGGCGACTGCCGCGGGCCGGCTCCGAAGCAGACGAGCCAGAAGACGGTGACGCCGAGCATGGTCTCCCTCCACTAGGGGTTGAGGTCACCAAAGTTGCGAATCGTGGGGTTTGGGTAGTCGGGGAGCGACTCGAAGACGCTTGGGGACGCCTGCTGGATCGCCCCATATGCCTTGACCAGGCGGCCGGCGGTCATGATGTGCTGCCCGTAGATTCGCGTCCACGTCTTTTGCACCGCGAGATGCACGTTCATGAGTTTCGTGCGCGCGGTCGTCAGTGCCGTGAGGATGGCCGGCCTCGGCACAGCCGCGGCCTTCTCCGCCGCTATCTGGGCGTCGACCGCCCTCACCAGATCGCGCGTGGACAGGCACAGAGCCCAGAGCAGGGCCTCCGTGTTCGTGAGGTCGATGTACAGCTGGTAAAGCCCCATCTTGGCGATTGGGTTCACGACCTCCAGAAAGTCCTTGTACGACTTGTTCGCGCCGATCACGTTGACGTTGTTGGTCGAGACGAAAGTCGTTACGTCTTCGAGGTAGTCGTCGGCCTCGTCCGCGAGACCGGGTAAGGCCGCCAGGAGCGCGTCCGGCGTACCCTCGCCGTAGTCATCGACATCATCTTGAACGTCTGACAGAACGCTCATGATCCCGTCGGCTGACCCTTCCGGTTCGGGACCGACGTTCACCGTGATCGTGCCGGTGCCGGTCCGCGAGGACCCGTCGGTGACGGTGTAGGTGAACGAGTCGGTCCCAGAGTAACTGGCGTTCGGGGTGTACGTGACGGTCCCGTCCAGGTTGATCGCCACCGACCCGTTGTTGCCCTGGGTGACCGCCGTCACGGCGAGCGAGCCGCCGGCCGGCTGGTACGCCAGGTCGAGGACTGCGACGGTCACCGCCGTGTCGACCGGCGTGACGGCCGCGTCGTCGAGGGCGACCGGGTCCGTCGGGCCGACGGTCACGGTGATCGTGTGCGTCGCCTGGTTCCCGTCCGGGTCCTCCACCGTGTACTCGAACGAGTCGTCGCCGGTGAACCCAGTGTTCGGGGTGTAGGTGACCGTCCCGTCCGTGTTCACCACCACCGTCCCGTAGTCCCCGTTGGTCGCGCCCGCCGTGAACAGGGTGTCCCCGTCCGGGTCGAACGCCAGGGCCGGGACGTCGATCGTAACCGCCGTGCCGGCGGCCGTCCACACGGACGTCGGCGGGGCCTGCGGGCGGGTGACGGCGACCAGGATGGTGCCGGTGGCCGTGTTCCCGAACGCGTCCTCGACGGTGTAGGTGAACTCGTCGTCCCCGCTGAACCCGGTGTCCGGGGTGTACGTCACCGTCCCGTCGAGGTTCAGCACCACGCCGCCGTCGGCGCCCTGGGACACGGCCGTCACCGTGAGGGCGTCCCCGTCCAGGTCCGTCGCGAGGTCCAGGACCGCGACGGTCACCGACCCGTTGACGGAGGCGGTGGCCAAGCCGTCGAACGCCGCCGGCGGGGTGTCGGTGTCGATGACGTCGAGCGACGCGGTGTACTGGGTGCCGACCGTGTACGCGGGGTCCGCCTCGATCGTCAGCGTGACCGTCTCGTCCGGGTCGGACACGCCGTCGTGCAGCGCGTCCACCGGCACGTCCGCGGACGCCTCGTTGGCCAGGATCAGGAAGGTGATCGTGGTGCCCATCGAGGCGTAGTCGTCGCCGTCGGTGGCGGTCCCGCCGACCGTGACAGTGACCGCCAGGTCCTGGCTGAGGTCGCCGTCCCGCGTGACCCGGAAGACGCCCGCCGTGCCGCCCTCGGCGGCGTCGGCGATCTTCTCGACCGTCACGGTGGACGGCACCGTCCGGTCCTCCAGCGCGTGGACGCCGGGGCGGAACCGATTGTCATTCTGGGGGGGGCGATTGTCGGAAGAACCGGAGCACGGCAGCCTCCTGCAGGGCGGTGTGTCGTGCGGGACGGGAAGAGCACACGACGCCCTGATGGTACACTCGCCCGGTCGCTCGTCAACGGAATTTTTAGCCCTCTCTTCCGCTTTACGCGTCCTTCACGATCTCGTAACCCAGATTCACATGTAACTTCTGGATGGGGTCGGAGCGGCCGACCGTCACGTCCCCGGGAGCTGCCACGGGACGTCCGCCCGGGCGTGCGGCGGGTGGTCGGCCGCCGCCAGCGCCGCGTACGCCTCCCGCCCGTACTCCCCCAACTGCGGCAGCCCGGCCAGCTCCAGCGCCGGGTACTCCCGGTAGAAGCAGATGTCGTCCGGCAGCGGGGCCGGCACCAACTCCACCCCCGGCAGCACCGCCGCCGCCAAGGCCCGCAGCCGCTCCCCCGCCTCCCCCGGCGGCACCCCCAGCACGTTCACCTCCGCCGCCGCCTCCCCGCCCCGCGTCGCCGTCAGGTCCGGGGCCGCCTCCCCGAACGCCTCCCCCACCAGCGGCTCCGCCGTCCCGTCCGCCTCCCGGTACCGGAAGAACACCGCCGCCGGGTCCGAGTGGTCCAGCTTGGCGTCCAGGAACTCCCGCGACCGGGCCAGCAGCAGGTCGCGGAACGGCGGCCCCTTCTCCGCCGGCTTCAGGCACACGCTCCCCAGCCCCTTGAACTTCTTCCCCACCTCCCGCTGCAGCGCCTGCTCGAACGCCAGCAGGTCCTCCGGGGCGAGCCCGGCCAGGAACCGGTCGGCCGCCTCGTCCAGCGTCTTGCACCCGTCCGGCAGGATCAGCTTCCCGCCCCCGCCCGGCCCCGGCGGCGGGGCCGCCTTCGCCAGGGCCGCGTGCAGGTCGGCCAGCGTCCCCCGGCAGAAGTTGATCTCCCGCAGGTACTCCGGGGCGTTCCCCAGCAGCTTCCGGAACAGCGACAGGCACAGGTCCAGGACGTGCAGCTGGAGCCGCTTCCGCGGGTACACCTTCAACAGGTCGAGGATCTCCGCCGCCGCCGCCGCCTTCCGCCCCGGCAGCGCCCCGAACCCGACCGACCCGCTCAGCACCCCGATCGCCTGGAACAGCCGGCCGTAGACCGTCCGCACCTCCCGGTCCAGGTCGGCCCGGACCGGCTCCAGCGCGTCCACCTGCAGCTTCACCCGGTCCGCGATCTGCCGGACCGCTTCCTCGGCCCCCGGGATGCGGAACTGCGGCACCTCCAGGAACGTCGCGGCCATCACCGCCACGTGCCCCTCGGCGTCCCGCACCAGCTGCTCGAACCGGGCGGTCAGCGGGGCGACCAGCGACCCGGGGACGTCGTTCTCGCAGTCCGGCTTGCCGACCACCTTGATGAGCGAGTCGAGGACCGCGCACGCCCCGGCCGCGTCCACCTTGGCGCTGGACGGGGTGCGGGTCCGGAGCGGGTCGATGAACGCGTCGAACACCCGGTCCGGGTCCTCCCGCAGGGCGTCCCGGACCGCCCCGTTCAGCTCCCCGACCACCGCCTCGATCCCGAGCCGCCGGTCGTCCCACTGCGGGGCCAGCCAGGCGGCGATCGACTCCCGCAGGTGGGCCGCCTCCTTCGCCGTCCACCGCTGCACCTGCCGCTGGGCGAACCGCCGGGTGGCGGCCGCCAGCATCTCCGGCCGCGGCCACGACAGCCGGAACAGGCCGAACGTCTGGCACGTCGGGCCCGCCGCCGGGCCCGCCGCCCGGCACGCCTGCCGGGCCGCGTCCGCCGCCCGCCCGACCGGGGTGAGCAGCTCGTGGAACAGGGCCCGGGCCGCCTTCCCGGCGACCTCCGCCTGCTCGGCCGGGTCCGGCTTCCGCGGGAGCGGCAGGACCGCCACCCGGGCGAACGGGGCGTCGGAGTCCACCACCGCCGCCTCGGACCGGTCGAACACCGTCTGGTACCGGGTCCGGCGGGCCTGGAAGTGGTGCAGCTCGGCCAGCGCGGCGCACGCGTTCCCGAGCGCCGCCCCCCGGGCCGACCCCTTGTCCGCCGGCGGGACGAAGAACAGCCCGACCACCTCCGGCCTCAGGTACCCGACCTGCCGCAGCTCGTGCCGCAGGAGGAACGCCAGGTCGAGGAACATCCCCCCCCCGGTCCCGCCGGCCAGCCCGGCCACGACGTACGCCCGCGGCCGGTTCGTCCGCAGCCCGAGCCGGGTGTTCTTCTCCGCCTCGGCGAGCGGGGCGTCGGTCAGGATCGCCTCGATCTCCTGCCGGACCCGCTGGGCGACCAGCCGGTAGTTGTCGAACAGGGCGAGCCGGCCGAACGCCCGCACCCCGCCGGCCGCCCCGGGGCTGCGGGCCAGCTTGTACAGGCTGCCGGCCGGCATCCAGGCGTCCGGCGGGGGGAGCGAGTCCCGCTGGAGGTAGTGCCCGGGCCGGTGCAGCCGGGCCAGCACCGCCTCCCGCGGGGCGACCGCGGCCGGGTCGTCCGGGGGGGCGGCCGGGACCGCCCCCGGGTCGGTGTCGACGTACAGGACGCGGACGCTCGGCACCCGGTCCGGGTGGCCGTACCGGTCCCGGATCAGCCCCTTCAGGTGCTCGGCCGCCCGCCTCCCGGCCTGCCCGACGGCGACCACCAGGGCCGGGAACAGGGCCCCGTCCCCGGTCTTCTCCGGCGGGGCGATCCCGAGGCTCCCCATCCGCCCGGTCTCGAACACCGCCGCCCGCTGGAGGGTGTGGGCCGGGGCCGACCCCGGCGCCCCGGGGGTGACGAGCCGGGGGCCGAACCCGGGCGGGGTCGGGGTGCGGTCGGGGGTGCTGCCGCCCGGCTTGACCAGCGGCGGGAGGGTGCCCGACCCCGGGGTCTGGGTCCGGGTCAGGACGTTCGGGTCGGCCCCGGGCCGGCCGGGGCCGCCCGGGGCCATCCGGGTGGCCAGGACCGAGTCCGACCCGCGGTCCGCCGGGGTCCGCGGGGCCGGGGCCGGGGCGTACCCCGACCCGCCGGGGGGCGGGGCGGCCGGCTGCCCGGCCTGCCGCAAGGCCCGGACCATCTCGGCGCACGTCGGCCACCGGTCGTCCGGCTTCTTCGACAGCCCGCGGGCGATGACCGGCTTGTCCGCCGCCGACAGGCTGTTCAGGTCCGGCGCCCCGTTGATGTGCTGCATCAGCAGCTGGCGGGTGTTCGACCCGTTGAACGGCCGGGTCCCGGTGAGGAGTTCCTGGAAGACGATGGCCAGGCTGTACTGGTCGGAGTACCGGGAGATCCAGCCCTCGAACGTCTCCGGGGCGGCGTACACCGGGGTGACCCCGCCGGTGACCGTCGCCCGGACGCCCTCCAGCACCTTCGCCAGCCCGAAGTCGGCGACCTTGACGTGGTTGTGGACCAGGAACAGGTTCTGCGGCTTGATGTCCAGGTGCTGGATCTGGTAGTGCCCGTTCATCAGGTCCAGGGCTTCGGCGGCCTCCTCCAGGTAGCGGAGGAGTTCCTCCCGCGGCACCCCGGTCAGCCCCTGGGTGCGGCACTCCTTGAACCGGTCCCACAGGTTGCGGTCGGCCAGCTCCATCACGATAATGAGCTGGCCGTCGATCGCGTCGTACCGCTCCAGGGACAGGATGTACGGGTGGCGGATGTCCCGGACCCGCTTCAGCGCCTTCAGCTCCTGCTCGGCCGGGCGGCTCTCCTCGTCCATCGCGTCGAGGTCGCCGAACACGAACTTGGCGGCCTTCAGCAGCCCGCCGGGGGCCTCGACCTTCCACACCTCCCCGAACCCGCCCCGGCCGAGGCGCTCGATCAGCCGGTACCCCTTGAGCGGGCCGGGCAGTTCCTCGTGGCTGACCAGACGGACCGGCATCGGTGGGCCGCCGGGGGACGGGGACCGGGTGGGGGGCGTGGCGGGCGCGCGGGCGCCCGGCTGGGGTTTCACCACATCCTTAGTTCAGGGCCGGGGGTTAAGCAAACCGTGACCCCGCCCGTGAACCCCGGCGGGAATCCCGCCGCCGCACCCGAACGGGTCGTCGCCCTGTCCGTCCGCCAGCCGTGGGCGGCGCTGCTGGTCGCCGGGCTGAAGACGGTCGAGGTGCGGACGTGGCCGACCCGGCGGCGCGGCCCGGTGCTGATCCACGCCGGCCGGCTCCCGGACGACCGGCCGGACGGGTGGGCGCTGGTCGACACCCCGGAGGTGCACGAGCTGGTCCGGCTCGGCGGCGGGGTGATCGGGGTGGCGGACCTGGCCGACTGCGTCCGGTACGACACCCCGGGGGCGTTCGCGGCGGCGGAGGCCGAGCACCGCAACCCGGCGGACTGGTTCCGGCCGCCCGGGCTGTACGGGTTCGTGTTCCGGAACCCGCGGCGGGTGGCGTTCCGCCCGTGCCCGGGGCAGACGTTCTTCTTCGGCGTGGACCCGGGGAAGGGGGAAGGGACGTGAGCAAGGTGGTGAAGTCGGTACCGTTCGCCGCCCTGGTGCTGCTGGCCGGCGGGGCGTTCGTGCTGGTCGTCTACCTGGTCGTCCGGTAGGTCGCCGGCGGGACGGTCTTCCGGGGCGGCCTCACTTCGGCCGGAGGGTGAAGTCGAACTGCCCGCCGGCCGCCGGCACCTCGACCTCGTCCGGGGTGACGGCGTCCCGGCACGGCGGCCGCGGGTAGAGCACCATCGCGGCGATCTCCGCCTCCCGGGCCTTGACCGCCGCCTCCCCGCCGACGTCCAGGAGCACCGCCTTGTCGTTCGGCCCGAGCACCGGCCGCTCGGTCGGCGGCATCTGGTACGTCACCCGGTGCGGGCCGACCAGGGCCCCGCCGGCCGCCTCCCCGCGGACGGCGACCGCGGTCAGGGTGAAGGTGCCGTCGGCGGCGACCGTCCCGCGGGACGCCCGCCCCGGCTGGCCGCCCGGCCGGCCGGTCCGGTCCGGGTCGTCGACCGGGGTGAACACCACCGTCCCGCCGGCCGCCGGCTTCCCCTCGCAGGTGAGCACCCGGCCGCCGACCGGGACGAACCGGTACGGGCTGCCGCACCCGCCGAGCAGGCCGACCCCGAGGACGGCGCACAGGCCGAGCGGTCGCGTCATGGCGTCACCCGTGGCGGGGAGTGGGGCGCGTGCCGGGGTCGTCCGGTGGCACAGGTCGGAGACCCGTGCCACCGGACGGTTCTCAGTACGGCCCGATCACGTTCCCGTCCGCCGGCTGGAACAGGTAGGTGAGGGTGGTGGCCGGGTCGACGTTCTCCCGCAGGAAGGTGACCGACCCGTCGGCCAGGGCCACGTTCACCCCGCCGGTGTGGAAGCTGGCCATCGTCCCGCGGGTGGCCGGGGTGGTGTCGTTCGCGCTGGAGCAGCACGAGGTGGGGCCGGCCACCGGCGGCGGCCCGAGGTGCACCCCGACGTTGACCCCGGCCCCCGGCCCGCACTGGTAGCTGGCCGCGATCCCGGCGGCGGACACCGGCCACGGGGTGGCGAAGTGCTGGAACGGCCCCTCGGTGGTGCTCATCCGCTCCCCGAGCAGGATGGTGTTGCTCACCCCGTCCTTGACGTCCGTGAACCTCGTCCGGGTGTTGATGTTGAACAGCCCGCCGCCGACCGGGTAGTTGTTCTTCCCCTGGTCCTGGAACCGCGGGTTCAGCGGCGGGCCGCGGTCGGCCGGGCACAGGTACGTCTTGACCGGGGTCCGCATCAGGTCGATCAGCGGGGACGAGGCGATCGGGGTGCCGGACCCGGCCCGGTTCGCCCCCTCCGGGTCCAGCCGGTCGAAGATCGCCCCCTGCTCCAGGTACGGCAGCACCAGGGTGCTCCAGTTCCACGACCCGGCCAGCGGGTTGGCCGGCTGCGGCGCCGGCGGCGGCACCCAGCTCCCGGGCGGCAGCCCGCCGCGGGCGTCGTGGTAGTTGTGCAGGGCCAGGGCGATCTGCTTCAGGTTGTTCTGGCACTGGGAGCGGGCGGCCGCCGACCGGACCTTCTGCACCGCCGGGAGCAGCAGCCCGACCAGCACCGCGATGATGGCGATGACCACCAGCAGCTCGATCAGCGTGAACGCGCGGCGCGGGACGGACCCACGGGCCGACATCGGACACCTCCGAGGTAAGCTCGGGCGAGCACGGGGACTCGCGGCCGCGGGCGCCGGCCTCGGGATGACACCGGGTCAGTATAGATCGCGATTCGGCCCTACGCCGCCCGGAGCTGGACCTTCAGGACCGCCTCGGCGAGGCGGTGGCAGTCCCCCAGGTACATGTTCCCGACCTTCCGGACGATGGCGAACCCGAGGCTCGCCGCGACCACCGTCCCGAGCAGCGGGACGAACTTCGCCACCTGCTCCGCCACCACCATCCCGCTGCACTCCTTCAGCAGGAGCAGCACCCCCTCGGTGCTGGCGTACTTGACCACGCTGTTCGCCAGCGGGGCCAGGGCCGGGACCGCGAACTCCTTGGCCGACAGCGCCTTGTCGGTCAGCCCGTACGTCTCCCGGACGAACTTGAACAGGGCCACCAGGACCGGCAGGTCGATGGCGAAGTTCGCCCCCGGGATCGGGACCGTGCCGCTCGCCGCCGCCACCACCGCGCTCCACTTCACCCGCTGCTCACACAGGGCTTTTTTTTCGCCGAGGAACTCCCGGGTGTACGCCTTCGCCGCCCGCACCCACCGCTCCTGCTTGGCCGGCCCGAGCCGGGCCTTCACCGCCTGCTCCAACTCCCCCAGCCCGGTGTTCAGCCGGCAGCTGGTGAAGAACACCGGCTCCGCCCGCCCGACCTGCTCGGCCACGTTCGCCGCCACCTCCCGCTCCAGCCCCGCCACGTCGCGGCCGTCCTGCCACAGGGTGTCGTGCTTGTTCCGGACGAACAGGCACGTCTTGCCCCGGGCCGTCACCTCGTGGAACAGCTCGGTGTCGGCCCGGTGGAACTTCCCGTCGAACACGCACAGGAGCAGGTCGAAGTCGAGCACCCGGAACCGGGCCAGGTACTCCCCGGCCGGGAACCGGGCGGTGTCGTACCCCGGCAGGTCGACCAGGGTCAGCCCGTTCCACTCGAAGTCCTGCCGGTCGGTGGTGACGTCGTTCCGCACCCCCTCGGCGGCGAGCCGCTGGCCGATCAGCCGGTTGATGAGCGACGACTTGCCGCACCCGGGCTGCCCGAAAAGTGCGATCGACACCCGGACGCTGTCGTCGGCGGTCATCCGCTGGCGGATCTGGTCCGCGGCGTCGGACATGGACATGGCGGGCCTCCCGCGGGGGGACGCCGGCCATTATCGGCGCCGCGGCGGCGGCCCGCAACCGATGGGTGTACGCCCGGGTGGAGGTCGAGCCGGACACCTTCCTGGTGGTCACCAACCGGTGGGGGGCGGCCCTGCCGGACGGCGAGCTGGTCGCCCCGGACGGCACCTACAAGGGGATCCAGCGGCGGGTCCTGCCGGAGGGCCGGCACTTCCTCAACCCGATCTTCTACAGCTTCGAGCGGCACCCGGTGGTCAAGGTGCCGGAGAAGTTCTGCGCCGTCCTGACCCGCAAGTCCGGGGTCGAGCTGAGCGCCGACCGGAAGGCCCGCGGGGAGTTCCTGGCCCGCGGGGCGGTCGACCCGGACGGGGCCGGGGACCCCGGCGAGCGCGGGGTGGTCGAGCCGGTCCTCGGGCCGGGGAAGTACCGGCTCAACCCGTACGTGTACCACGTCGAGATCGTCCCGGCGGTCGAGGTCGAGTCCCAGCAGGTCGGGGTGAAGGTGCTCCTGTGGGGGCGGGACGCCCCGGCCGGGCGGCCGAGCCCGTACGTGGTGGCGGACGGGGAGCGGGGGGTGCAGCGGTCGTACGTCCCGGGCGGCACCCACTACGTCAACCCGTACGTCACCCGGATCGCCCCGGTCGACGTCCGGGCCCACACGGTGGCGTTCGAGGACATCGAGTTCCCGTCCAAGGACGGGTTCACCATCTCCCCGCGGGTCCAGGTCCGGTACCAGGTGGTCCCGGAGAAGGCCCCCGAGCTGTTCGTCCTGCTGGCCGAGGACGGGGTCCTGTACCAGGACGGGGTCCTGTACCAGAAGGACGACACCGCCGACGACCAGCACCGGAACCCGATCCTGCAGAAGGTGATCCTCCCGCTGATCCGCGGGTACGTCCGGATCGAGGGGAGCAAGCACGACGCCCGGGAGTACATCAGCAACCCGAAAGACGGGGCGGCCCCGAACGGCGGGAAGGCGGTCAACCCGCGGGAGCGGCTCCAGGAAGAGCTGATGGCCAAGGTGAAGCCCGAGTGCGAGAAGCTCGGGATCGTGATCGACTCGGTCGCCGTCGGCCAGACCCGGATGAACGACACCCTGAACGAGCTGGCCGAGCAGATCCGGGAGCGGGAGCAGGCCCGGATCGCCCGCAGCACCAACCAGCAGAAGGTGGTCCAGTTCGAGCGGGAGCAGGAGCTGAAGTCGACCCAGGCCCTGGCCGACCGGGCGAGGCTGATGATCGCCGAGAACACCAAGCTGGAGCAGGCCAAGGTCGCGGCCGAGCGGCAGGTGCAGAACCTGAAGGCCCAGCTCGAGGCCGAGCTGGCCGCCGCCCAGGCCCGGCTGGACGGGTCCCGGAAGAAGGCGGAGGCGGTGCTCACCAACGGCAAGGCCGAGGCCGCCGTGGAGGCGGCCAAGAACGAGGCGGCGGTGGCCGGGCTGCGGACCGCGATCGACGGGTTCGGGTCGGCCGACGCGTTCGCCCAGTACCACATCCTGCTCAAGCTGTCCCCGGTCCTGTCCGAGATCTTCGCCGCCGACGACGGGGAGTTCGCCAAGCTGTTCTCCAACTACCTCGCCGCCCGGGGCGGCGGGCCGGCCGTCGCCCCGATCCCGCGGGCCAAGGCCCTCGGGGCCGCCGGCGGCGAGTGAGCGTTCCACCTCATCCCATCCCCCGACTCATCCGCCGAGGTGCCGCGCCATGACCGACCCGACCCTTCCCGACCCCGCCCCGGTCGACCCGGTTCCGCCCCCGACCGACCCCGTCGCGGCCGACCCCGCCCCGCCCCCGGCCCGCCGGGGCCGCCTCCGCCGCGCCGCCGGCGCCGCCCGCCGCGGCCTGGCCCGGCCGCAGCCGGGCCAGCCGGTGCTGCTGCTGCTGCTGCTGGCGGTGGTGGCCACGTCCGTCGTCCTGACGGTCCGCAAGTACTTCCTCAAGCACGTCCCGTCCGGGGAGATGCTGGTGGTGGTGTCGAAGTTCGGGGACCCGCTGGCCGAGGGGCAGATCCTGGCCGGCCCCGGGCAGAAGGGGGTGCGGGAGCAAGTCCTCGGGGAGGGCTGGCACTTCGTCTGGCCGGTCCTGTTCGAGGCCGAGCTGAAGCCGAACGTGGTGGTCCCGGGGCGGCAGGGGGCGGACCCGCCGAAGGTGGGCATCGTCAAGGCCCTGGGCGGCGCCCCGCTGCCGGCCGGGCAGTTCCTGGCCGAGCGGGGGCAGCAGGGGATCTGGCGGGAGGTGCTCTTGCCCGGGGCGTACCGGCTGAACCCGTACGGGTACGAGGTGAAGCTGGCGGACATGGTGGAGGTGAAGGCCGGGCACGTCGGGGTGCTGCGGCGGAAGCTCGGGGCGGACGGGCCGACCGAGTTCGCCGCCAAGGAGACCGAGAAGGGGATCGTCCGGGACCGGGTGCTGCAGCCCGGGCTGTACCCGGTGAACACCGAGGAGTACGAGGTCATCCCGTGCCCGGTCGGGATCTATCAGACGACGTACCACTACGACACCGACGCCTCGAAGAACACCGCCCTGGTGTTCGACGCCCGGGACAGCAACCGGATCCAGCTCGACTGCACGATCGAGTGGGAGCTGCGGCCGGAGTTCTGGCCGGGGTGGGTGGCGAAGTTCCGGGAGCTGGCCCGGATCGAGTCGGCGGTGGTCATGCTGAACGTCAAGAACATCAGCCGGAACAAGGGCCAGGACTACGGGGCCGAGGACTTCCTGGACGGGGTCAAGCGGGAGCGGTTCCAGGCCGAGTTCACGAGGGGGCTGCGGGAGGCGTGCGGGGCCGACCACGTGGTGGTGAGCCACGCGTTCATCCGCAACATCATCATCCCGGACGCGTTCCTGAAGCCGAAGCGGGACGAGCAGCTGGCCCGGGAGAAGGCGGTCACCCAGAAGGAGCAGAAGCGGACCGCCGAGACCCAGAACGAGGTGGTGGCGGCCGAGCGGACGGTGGCGTTCGAGGTGGCCAAGGTGGAGGCCCGGACGGCCCAGCTGGTGGCCGCCGTCGGGCGGGAGGCGGACAACCTGAAGCTCCTGGCCGACGCCGAGGTGGACAAGCTGAAGGACGAGTACGCGGCCCGGAAGGCGATCCTGGAGGCCCAGCAGACGGAGCTGCTCGGGCGGGCCGCGGCGGACGCCGCGAAGGCGGTGAACACCGCCAAGAGCGGGCTGCACAAGATGCAGATGGACGTGTTCGCCGGGGACCCGCACGCGTTCCTCCGGTACACCCTGTCCCAGAACCTGAGCCAGAGCCTGCGGCTGCGGCTGTTCCAGGCCGGGCCGGGGACGTTCTGGACGAACCTGGGGGACAAGAGCCTGAACCTGATGGCCCCGGTCCCGGGGGCCCCGCGGTAGGGGAAGTAGCGGGTGCCGTCCGCCGGCGGACGGCACCCGGCGCGCCCGCTACCCCGGTCGCCCTTGCCGCCCGCCGGGGAAACGGGGAAACTGTAGCCCGTGCCCGGCCCCGGCGCACCGGACCCCACGGCGGAAGGACTCCCCTGTCATGAGCGGCACCCCCGGACTGCTGGTGAGCGTGCGGTCGGCGGACGAGGCGGCGGCGGCGCTGGCCGGCGGGGCCGACCTGATCGACGTGAAGGAGCCGGCCAAGGGGCCGCTCGCCCCGGCCGAGGCGGAGGTGGTGGCGGCCGTGGTCGCCGCCGTCGGCGGGCGGGTGCCGGTCAGCGCGGCGCTCGGGGAGTGGTCCCCGAACGCCCTGACCGAGGCCCACTGGCACCTCGAGCTGAAGCTCGACTACGTGAAGTGGGGCCTGGCCGGGTACCCGCCGGTCGTCGGGTGGGGCGAGGACCTGCTCGACACCCGCCGGCAGCTCCCGGCCGGGATGGAGATGGTGGCGGTGGCGTACGCCGACTGGGAGCGGGCGAAGTCGGTCCCGCCGGCGGAGCTGGCGAAGTTCGCCAAGCGGTTCCGGTTCAAGGCGTTCCTCCTCGACACCTGGGGGAAGGACGGGAAGACGCTGTTCGACTTCCTCCCGCCGGCGGCGGTGTCGGACCTGGTGGAGGGTCTGAAGCGCGGCGGGGTGACGGTGGCGGTCGGCGGGTCGCTGCGGCCGGAGCACGCCGGGCAGTTGGCGGCGGCCCCGGACTACTTCGCGGTCCGGACGTCGGCGTGCGCCGCCGGGAAGCGGACCGGGGTGATCGACGAGGCCCGGGTGCGGAAGTGGAAGGACGCGATCGGCTGACCCCCGTGGGCGAGGCACTCCTGCCTCGCGTTGCGGTGCGAGGCAGGAGTGCCTCGCCCACCGGACGAACACCATGACCGACCCGTTCCTGGACCTGGTGGTCGAGGCCCTGAACCTGACGCACCCGCGGTTCGCCGGGCCGGACCGGGCGGGGTTCGTGCGGGAGCTGTACCACCAGTTCCGCAAGCTGTGGGACAAGGCGCTGCCGGTGCGGCTCGGGCTGGGGCACGTCCTGACGCGCCCGGACCCGGACCTGTCGCCGCACCCGGACCTGGTGTTCTGGCGGCTCGGCGAGGGCGGCGAGCCGGACCGCCGGCTCGGGGCGGTGTCGGTGGCGTTCGGGTCGGACGCCGGCGAGGCGGTCGGGGCGCTGGTCGCGGCCGCGGCGGCCGGCTACCCGCACGCGGTGCTGGTGGCGGTCGGCGCGGGGCCGGCGCCGCCGGCGGCCGGGGTCACGACCGTGGCGTTCGACCCGGCCCGGTGGCAGGTGGTGTCGCCCGTGTGACCCGGAGGGGAAGTCATGACGACGGTCCCGTGGTCGGAGGTGAGGGAAGACACGTCGGGCCGGGAGGGCAGTACCGAGTGGAACTTCTTCCTCCGGGAGGTCGGCCGGCTGCTGGCGGAGGGGCACGAGGGGAAGTGGGTGCTGGTCCAGGGCGAGGCGGTCGTGGGGGTGTGTGACACCCGGGACGAGGCGTTCGCCGCCGCGGGCGAGCGGCACCGGCGGGGTGAGACGTGTCTCACCCAACAGGTGACGGCCCGCGCGCCGGTCATCCGCCTCCCCCTCCGCATGTGGCACCTATGGCCCAGTTGACCTTCCCGATCCCGGCCACCGAGTTGTGGGTGGACGTGCGGGTGAACCTCCCCGCCCCCGACCTCGCGTTGCGCCGGGCCGCCGGCCTTCCGGCCCCGGCCTCGGTCCCCGCACGGGGCGAGATCGACACCGGGAGCAATGTGACCGCGGTCGCCCCGTGGGTCGTCCGCCAACTCGGGCTCACGCCCCTGGCCTCCGGGACGACCCAGGGCGTCGGAGGGTCGGTCGGGGTTCGGCTGTTCCGCGTCTCGCTGAGCATCCTCGACGCCTCCCGGCCGCACCTGCCGTGGTTCGTCCAACCCGACCTGGGGGTGATGGAGTTGACGGCGTCGTTGCCCGTCGACGTACTGATCGGGATGGACGTGCTGCTCGGCTGCCGGACGCTCGTCGACGGCCCCGCCCGGACCTTCACCTTCGACTTCTGAGGCGCACCCATGTCCCGCGTCGCTCCCCTGCTCCTCGCCCTGCCCGCCGGTGCCGTCCCGATGACCACCCCCGCCGCGCAACCCGCCGCCGAAGACACCCGCCTCGCCAACCTGTTCCAGTCGTACCTCGACCAGGAGTTCGCCCGCCACCCGCTGTTCGCCACCCAGCAGGGCAACCACGACCACGACGACCGCCTCGACGACCTGTCCCCCGACGCCCGCAAGAAGGACGTCGAGACGACCCGCGCCATGCTCGCCACCCTCGGCAAGGAGATCGACCCGAAGAAGCTGTCCCGCGACGGGCGAATCGACCACGACATCTGGGCCCACGCCCTCCGGTACGCCCTGTGGTCGGCCGAGCACGACAGCCGGTTCGAGTCCGACCCGCGCGTCTACGGCGAGTACGCCTCCGACAGCGTCTTCCTCCTGTTCACCCAGTCGACCCTCCCGCGCGGCCGGAACGTCGCCAACGCCGCCAAGCGGATCGCCTTCGTCCCGAAGGTTCTCGCCGCCGCGCGGGCGGGCCTGAAGACCCCGCCGAAGGAGCTGACCGAGGTCGCCATCAAGCGGAACCGCGGTGCCATCTCCTTCTTCGAGAGGGAGATCTACGCGGTCGCCGAGGAGGTGCCGGGGAGCGAGCCGCTGGCGACTCCGTGCAAGGCCGCCGTCGCCGCCCTGAAGGAGTACCAGGACTGGCTGGAGAAGGAACTCCTCCCGAAGTCGACCGGCGAGTGGCGGCTCGGGAAGGACCGGTTCGCCAAGAAGCTGGAACTCGAACTCGACGCCGGGCTGACCGCCGACGAGGTGGTGAAGCTGGCCGAGGCCGAGGCGGACCGCGTCGAGCGGGAGATGTGGTACGTCGCGAAGCAGCTGTGGGCGAAGCTGTTCCCCGGCAAGCCGGTCCCGCCGGACGACGCCGACGGCCGGCGGGCCGCGGTCAAGGCGGTGCTCGACGAACTCGGCAAGGACCACGGCAGGCCGCAGGACCTGGTCGCCGACGCCCGCAAGACGGTGGACAAGATCAAGGCGTTCATCCGCGACAAGAAGATCCTCACCCTGCCGGACCCGGACACCTGCAAGGTGGTGGAGATGCCGGAGTTCCAGCGCGGGTTCTCGCTGGCGTACCTGAACCCGGCCCCGCCGCTCGACCCGAAGGCGGACAGCCTGTACGCCGTCGCCCCGCCGCCGGCCGACTGGTCGCCGGAGCGCGTCGAGGCGCTGCTGCGGGAGTACAACTCCGCGATGCTGCAGGTGCTCACCATCCACGAGGCGTACCCCGGCCACTACGTCCAGCTCGCGTACGGGAACCGCTGCCCGTCGCTGGTCCGCAAGGTGCTGTACTCCGGGACGTTCGCAGAGGGGTGGGCGGTGTACACCGAGCAGATGATGCTCGACCAGGGGTACGGAGACGGCGACCTCTCACTGAGACTCCATCAACTCAAGTTCTACCAGCGCGCCGTCATCAACGCGATCCTCGACCACAAGATGCACTGCGAGATGATGAGTGATGACGAGGCCAAGACGCTATTGATGGGCCGGGGGTTCCAGACGGAGGCGGAGGCGGTCGGGAAGGTGTCCCGGGCGAAGCAGTCGAGCACGCAACTCTCGACCTACTTCGTCGGCCGGACCGCGTTCTACCGGCTGCGGCAGGAGGTGCAGCGGCGGCAGGGCGATAAGTTCGACCTGGGCAGGTTCCACGAGGCGGTGCTCGGCCACGGCACCCTGCCGGTCAAGTACCTGCCGGAGTTGGTGCGGTGACCGCCCGGACGAGCCGGACGCGTGAGCGACGGGCAGGTGACCGTCGCTCACGCGTCCGGCTCGTCGGTCACCCGCGTGCGATCGCTTCGACCTTTGCCACCGCCGCGGCCTGGGGGGCGTCGTCCGGCGGCTTCGGGCCGCGGTTCGGCTTGAACAGCAGCGGCATCAGCAGGAGCATCGTCGCCACCCCGAACGCGGCGGCCAGGACGAAGGCGTGCCCGGGGGTGAACTGGAGGATCAGCCAGAACGCGGCGAACCACGCCACGAAGTGGAGCAGGTTGATGAGCAGGGCGAGGACCACCGTCCCGGTGCTCGGGACGAACAGCGTCCCCAGCTGGTCGGCCTGGACGTACCGGGTCCCGCCGTCCTCGACGAACTTCCGCCCCTCCGCCCCGGCCGCGTAGCTCCGCTTGTCCCTCCCGAGGACGGCGTTCAGCCGGACCGGCTCGGCGTCCTTCCCCGGGCTGACCCGGACCGCCGCCGTCATGTACGACAGGTTCGTCCCCTTCGAGCTGCTGTTCATCTGGAACGGCTCGTCCGTCTTGGCATCGAAGAACCCGCCGGCCTTGGCCCCGACCCCGCGGCGGAACTTGGTCACCTCTTCTTCGGGCTTGCCCGCCGCGTCCGTCCGGAACTTGCTCCCGTCCGGGGAGACCCAGCGGACGGCGTCGAACTCGTCGAACGGCTGGGTCTGGTACGGGGCGAACTCGAAGAACGTGTCGTACTTCCGGGGGGCGCGCTTGTCGATCGCGACCCAGAGGGTGAGGAACGCGGCGACGAGGGCGGCGGCGGCGAGGGCGCGGAGGGGGAGGCGGTCGGCCGGGGCCTGGTACAGGTACCCCTGGGCGACGATGCTGCCGCCGAGGAACAGGGCGAACAGGACGAGGCCGACGAGGGCGAGGGTGAGCAGCAGGGTCACGGCGCGGCCCTTCGGGTGGGGACGGGGGAAGGGTACCACCCGCCGCCGCCGCCGGCCACCGGGGTCAGCGGGCGGCGAGCCGGGCCAGCGCCGCCGCGGCCTCCGCCGCGAGCACCGGGCCGCCGTCCTTCGCCCACTCCGACAAGAGCTCCCTCGCCGCCGGGGTGCCGGCCCGCTCCAGCGCCTCGACCGCGCGCCCGGCCCCCAGCCGGGTCGCCCCGTCCGGCCCGGCGAGGGGTTTGAGCAGCCGCTCGGCCCGGGCCCGCACCTCCGCCGACGGGGACGTGGTCGCCGCCCGGTACAGCCCCGCCGCGGCCCGCCCGCCGAGCGCCGCCAGCGCCCGCTCCGCCGCCTCCCGGGTGCGGTACTCGTCGTCCCCCAACTCGGCGATGAGCTGCGCCACCCGCGCCGGGTCGGCCGGCCGGAACCGGTCGCGGAGGACGGCGACGGCGGCCGGGTCGGCGGCGAGGGCGTGGACCGCCGCCAGCCCGGCCTTCGGGTCGCGGCTCGCCAGCCGGTCCCCGGCGCCGGCCGCCGCCCCGACCGCCCGGGCCTCCAGGGCGGCGTAGTCCCAGACGCTGAACGTGGTGTCCGGGTGGGCGACGACCAGCCGCTTGCCGTCCGGGGTGACGGCGCATCCGGTCGCCCCGCCGGGCGGGTCGAACCGGAACGCCTCGCCCCCGGTCGCCGTCTCCCACACCCGGACGCTGCCGACGTACCCCTGTGTGGCCCAGAGTACCTGATCGGGCGCCACCGCCAGTAGCCGCCGCCCGTCCGGCGAGAACGCCCCGTCCGGCCACCACCAGGAGTCGTGTTGCATGGCGGTCAGCCGTACCCCGCTGGCCGGCTGCTCGGCGCCGTGCCACAGGTGCAGCCCGCGGCGCCACGTCAGCAGGTATCGCCCGCACGGGCTGAACTGTAGGGGGATCGTCCCCGACGGTGCGGAGTGCCCGCAGGCGCGACCCGGCACGTCGCGCTGGCTCTCGATCTCGGCCCACCCGCCGTCGGCGGCGCGCGCGTCGCGGAGGAGCACCGCCTCCCTCGTCGTCGCCACGACCCACCGGCCGTCGGCCGAGGTGAAGAACCCGGTGTACTGCGCGGGGGCCGGGATCGTCCGCTCGGCCGGGCCGCTCGGCAGGGCGTGCGAGACGAGGTCGCCGGTCGTGTGGTTCCGCACCCACACCCGGCCCGGCCCGTCGAGGCCGGCCATCATCTTGTCCTTCGACCACTTCCCGTCGCTGAGCACCCGGCCGGTGTCGGCGTCCCGGACGACGGTCCGCGCGTCGTACCCCGAGGACGTGAGTGCCCACCGGCCGTCGGGCGAAAGCGCGGTCCGCGTCGGCCCGGCCCTGAACCCCGAGTTGCCCACCGCGGCGGACCAGAGCGGCCGACCGTTCGGTAGGTCCCACATCCGGGCCGTCTCCCCGCCGGCCGCGAGCATCCGCCGCCCGTCGGCGGAGAACTCGAATCGGTCGGCCGGTTCGGCGGGGAGGCGGTCGAGGTCGGGGTGGAGCGACCCGCCGGTCGCGGCGCCGAGCAGGCGGACGGCGTGCCCGTCCGCCACGGCCAGCAGCTTCCCGTCGGCCGACGCGGCGAACGGCTCGTAGCCCGCGGGGTGGGGGTAGGTGCGGACCGGGGCGAGGGTGTCCGGGTCGAACGCGGCGAGCCCGTTCACGCCGGAGCCCGGGCAGACGACCCGCCCGCCGGCGGCCGCCCCCCGCGCGTGCCAGGCGAGCGGGTGGCTCGCCGTGTGGGTGAGCGAGCGACCCGCGACCGGGTCGAACACCGACAGGTACCGCTCGAACCCGGCGAGGATCCGGTCCGGGCGGGGCCAGAAGACGGACGAGTAGCCCCAGCCGCCCTGGCCGACCAGTTCCCGGACCGGGCCGCGGCCGTCCGTCGGGACGACGAGCAGCTTCGAACCCCAACCCATGACGATCTGCCCCCCGTCGGGCGAGAAGGCCACGCGGTTCGGGCCTTCGACCGGGCGGGCGAGGGGGTGGTCGTCCCGGCTCCGGACCGGCACCCGCGGCGGGGCGGCCGGGTCGAACGACCAGACCGCGAGCCCGTTGTTCCCGGCGAGGCCGGCGATCGCCGTCCCGTCCGGGGAGACGACCGGCGGGGCGACCAGCCGGGGCAGCTTCCCGCGGACGTGCAGGTCGCCGGTCGCGGCGTCGAGGATGCCCCACTCGCGGTCCTGGTCCAGGTCGGGCGAGTAGGACCGGTCGCGGTAGGGGTACCGGACGGCGAGCAGGTGGCGGGCGTCGGCCGAGACCCCGCCGACCGCGACCATGCCGTCCCCCAGGTTGTTCACCCGGAGTTCGCGGACGAGCCGGCCGGTGGAGACGTCCCAGAAGCGGACGACCGGGTCGGTGCGGGTGGTGGTGGCGACCGTCCGGCCGTCGGGCGAGAACACCACCGACCGGACCGGCCCGGGGTGGCGCAGCCGCGCGTCGCCGAACCGGGCCAGGAGGGCGAACGGCAGCGGCCCGGACGGGGCCGGCACCGGCTCGGGCGCTGCCGCGACCGCCGCCAGCGGCTCGGGCGCCGGGGCGGGCCGCGCGGCGTGCGGCCACGGCACCAGCACCAGACCGGCCAGCAGGAGCGGCACCACCGCGAGACGAAGTCGGAGCACGGGCGTTCCTCCGCGGCGAAGGGCGCCGACCATCCTACCCCACCGCGGCACCCGCCGCCACGCCGCGGCCCGTCCTTCTGTGCGACCCTCCGGACCGCGGATAAGCTAGCCGCTTCCCGCCGCGCGCCCCCCGGAGGACACCCCGATGCCCAAGATCAAGGTCAAGAACCCCGTCGTCGAGATGGACGGGGACGAGATGACCCGCATCATCTGGCAGAAGATCCGCGACACCCTCATCCGCCCCTACCTCGACGTCGACCTCAAGTACTTCGACCTCGGCATCGAGCACCGCGACGCCACCGACGACAAGGTCACGTTCGAGTCGGCCGAGGCCACCAAGCAGTACGGGGTCGCGGTCAAGTGCGCCACCATCACCCCGGACGAGGCCCGGGTCAAGGAGTTCAACCTGAAGCGGATGTACCCGTCCCCGAACGGCACCATCCGGAACATCCTCAACGGGACGATCTTCCGCGAGCCGATCGTCTGCCGCAACGTCCCCCGCCTCGTCGGCCACTGGGAGAAGCCCGTCGTCGTCGCCCGGCACGGGTTCGGCGACCAGTACAAGGCGAGCGAGATCCTGTTCCCCGGCCCCGGCACGGTGAAGCTCACCTACACCCCGGCGGACGGCGGGCCGGCGGTCGAGAAGGAGGTGTTCAAGGCCCCCGGCGGCGGCGTCACGCTGGCCATGTACAACCTCGACGACTCGATCCGCGGGTTCGCCCGGGCCTGCTTCAACTACGGCCTCGGCCGCGACTACTCGGTGTACCTGTCCACCAAGAACACCATCCTGAAGGTGTACGACGGGCGGTTCAAGAACCTCTTCCAGGAGGTGTTCGACGCCGAGTTCAAGAGCGCGTTCGACGCCAAGAAGCTCTCCTACGAGCACCGGCTGATCGACGACATGGTGGCGGCGAACCTGAAGTGGGCCGGCGGGTACCTGTGGGCGTGCAAGAACTACGACGGGGACGTGCAGAGCGACACCGTCGCCCAGGGGTACGGCTCGCTCGGGCTGATGACCAGCGTGCTCACCACCCCGGACGGGAAGACGGTCGAGGCGGAGGCGGCCCACGGCACCGTCACCCGCCACTACCGCGAGCACCAGAAGGGGAAGAAGACCTCGACCAACCCGATCGCCAGCATCTACGCCTGGACCCGCGGGCTGATCTACCGCGGGCGGATGGACGGCACCCCGGACGTCGTGACGTTCGCGGAGACGCTGGAGAAGGTGTGCGTCGACCTGGTCGAGGCCGGGAAGATGACGAAGGACCTGGCGGTGCTGATCGACGCCGAGGCCCCGTACCTGACGACCGACGAGTACCTGGACGCGGCCGACGCCGAGCTGAAGAAGCGGATGGCATGACCCCGTCGCCGCCCCCGCCCGCCCCGCCGACGCGGTACGACCAGCTCGCCCGGTACCTGCTGACGAAGGCCGGCGGCGGGCTGTTCCCGTGGCTGCTCGGGGTGCCGCCGGGGCGGCTGCGGTTCGGCCGGTGGCTGCCGATGGCGCTCACCCTGCCGAACGCCCCCGAGCGGCTGTGCGACGCCGTCGCCGAGGTGTTCGACCTGGGCCGCGGCGGGGCGCCGGTGGCGGTGCTCGTGGAGGTGCAGACCGAGCCGGACCCGACGATGCCCGGGCGGCTGCTGCTCGCCGGCGGGCTGCTCTGGCTGACCGTCAAGCCGACCGACCTGCCGGGCGACCGGTACGACCTGGTCGGGGCGGTCGTCAACCTGACCGGGACCGGGGAGACCGCCCGGTCGTGTGCGGTCGGCGGGGCCGAGTGGACGCTCCGGCCGGCGGAGCGGAACCTGTCGGCGACCGCGGCCGGGGCGGTGCTGGACGAGGTCGCGGCCGGGACCGCCCCGGAGGAGTTGCTGGCGTTCGTTCCGCTGATGCACGGCGGGGCGGCGGACGATACTATCCGACGGTGGCGGGGGCTGGTGGCGGCCGAGCCGGACCCGGTCCGGCGCGGCGACTACGCCCTGGCGCGGGTGTTCGCCGACAAGGTCGGCCGCGGCCCGGCGTGGCGGGCGGCCGTGGAGGGGCTTCCGATGGAAGAGGCGCCGGTGATCGCCGAACTGTTGGCCACGCACGGGGCCAAGGTTGCCGCCCGGGCCGCCGCCGAGGGCCAGGCCCGCGGGCTGGCCGAGGGCTTGGCCCGCGGGCTGGCCGAGGGGAAGGTCAAGGGGCTGGCGGAAGGCAAGGAGCAGGGACTGGCCGAGGGGAAGGCGGAGGGGAGGGTTGAGGGCATGGCGGAGGGGAAGGCGGAGGGGAAGGCGGACGCCCTGCTCCGGCTGCTCGCCAAGCGGTTCGGGGCTGTCCCCGACGAGGTGTCGGCGGCCGTCCGGGCGGGTGCCGATGCCGCCCGGCTCGACCGCCTCCTGGACGACGCCCTCGACGCCGCCTCCCTCGACCAGTTCCGCGCCCGGGCCGGGTTGTGACTCACGGCACCGGCCGCGGCTCCGGGGCGACCGCCGGCCGGGCGTCCGGCGGCGGGAGCGGGGTCAACTCCAGCCGGTGGAACCGGAAGCCGGCCGCCAGGTGGCCGAGGTACAGCCGCTTCCCGTCGGTCTTGGCCATGGTCGGCGAGACCGTGAACCGGTCCGGGTCCCCCTCCCAGTCGACCACCCCGGTCTCCCCGACCCGGACCGTGACCCGGTTGCCGCGCACCTCGGCGACCACGGTGTTCCGCCCGGGGCCGAGGACCGGGCCGTCGAACGCCGCCTCGCGCTTGTGCAGCACCTTGCCGTCCAGCCCGGCCAGGCCGGACCGCAGGCCCCCCTTCACCGGGGCGTTGTAGTCCAGGGCGACGCACGCCGTCTTGCCGCCGACGATCAGCCCGAAGGTCAGCGCCCCGGGCGGGGTCGTCCGCTCCACCTCCATCGTCAGCCGGTAGTGCTCCGGCGGGGCGAACGGCACCTGCAGCTGCGCCAGCGGGGCCGGGGAGTCGAGCACCCTCCCGTCCCACTTCCAGGCGCCCTGCAGGGCGTCCCGCTCCGGGTCGATCCGGGCGAGCAGGTCGACCGGCCCCGCGGCCGGCCCGGGCTTCGGGTCCGGGCCGCCGACCGCGAGCAGCACCCGGAACCCGCGGCGGAAGTACGCCGTCCCCGTGGCCGAGGGCCACCGGGTGGCGGACCGGGACAGCCACACCGGGTGCCGGCCGTTCCCGCCGCGGGCCACCTCCCCGCCGGCCGCCGGCCGCCGGCAGATCTCCTCCACGCTCCCGAGCATGTCGTGCAGCCCGAACGGGTTCGTCCCCCGGGTCCCGACCGGGTGCAGCTTCTGCAGGCTGTTGTCCGCGGTCCACTCGACCTCGCCGACGCGGTCCGGGCGGTCCCCGGTCCACCAGTGGCCGGTCGTCCCGGCCCGGCAGGCGAACTCCCACTCGGCCTCGGTCGGCAGCCGGTAGGTCCGCCCGTCGGTGCGGCCGAGCCACCGGCAGAACGCCTCCGCGTCCTCGGTCGTCACCTGGACGACGGGGGCCCGGCCGTCGGCGGCGAACTGCGGGTGCTTCCAGGTCCACTCCGGGGCGGTGACGAACTTCCGGTCGGCGTCCAGCACCGACCCGCCCTTGCCGTTCCGCTCGGCCTCGGTCGCGTGCCCGGTGGCCGCGACGAACCGCTTGAACTGGTCGTGCGTCACCTCGGTCGTCGCCAGGTAGAACGCGGCGGGGATCCGCTCCGGCCGCTTCGGCTTCTCGGACTCGACGGCCGCCTTCGTCCACGCCCCGACCCCGGGGGCGGCGAGGACGGCCCCGGCCTCCTCGCCGGAGGTGCCCATCCGGAACTCGCCCGGCGGGATCAGGCGGAACGCCATCCCGGCGTCGTTGGCGAACCGGACCGGCACCCCGAGGTGCGCCGCCCACGCCTCCTGGTGCGCCTCGGCGGCGGCCGCGTCGAACGGGGCGACGGCGAGCGGCGGGGCGGGCGACGGCAGCTCCTTGACCTCGACCTTGCGGAACCGGACGTGGGTGATGTTGTTGCCCCACACCTGGAGGGCGAGGTGCCCGCGGGCGAACCGCCGCTCCTCGTCGCGGTACTCGGCCGCCGGCTTCCCGTTCACGAGCGTCTGCAGGTGGTTCCCCCGGGCGATCACCTCCAGCACGAACCACTCGCCCGCCCGGTGCAGGCCGAGCGGGGCGCGGACGTAGTCGGGGAACCGGGTCATCAGCGACCCGGTGTGCGCCGCCCAGTCCTGCCGCACCGTCAGCTGCGACAGGTACCCGGCGAGCGTCGGCCGCCCCTTCGGGGTGGCCGCCACCGCGAACGGGACCCGGAAGAACACCCCGGAGTCGCCGCCGGGGTTCACCATCGCCTCGACCCGCAGGTGGAAGTCGGCGTACTCCCGGTCGCTGAACAGGAACGACGTGTCCCCCCGGCCGACGATCGCCCCGTCCTCGACCCGCCAGTCCCCCGGGGCGTCCGGGTGCTGCTTCCACCCGGACAGGTCCGTGCCGTTGAACAGCGGGGTGAAGGCGTCGGCCGGCGGGCTCGGCGGCAGCTCCTTGACCTCGACCTTCCGGAACTCGGCCACCGCCCGCGGGCCCCAGAACTGGAGGGCGAAGTGCCCCACCCGATCCCCGTCGAGCGGGTCGGCGCCGTCCGCCGCCACCTGGCCGTCCACCTTCGTGACGAACCGGTTCCCGTCGGCCACGACCTCCAGGGTGAACCACTCGCCGGGCCGGATGAGCCCGGCCGGCGCCCGGGACAGGACGGCCGGCGGGCGGTCCGCCTTCCACACCGTCCCGGCGGCGGCCGCGTTGATGTCGGCCTCGTACCCGCCGGCCGGCCCCACCTGCCACTCCTCCTTCCCCCGCCTCAGGGCGAACGGGGCGCGGAACCGGATGCCGCTGTCCCCGACCGCGGTGACCCGCACCTCGGCCCGGAGGTGGAAGTTCCCGAAGTCGCCCCGCTCGCTGAACAGGTAGCTCTGGCCCCCGCTCCCGGTGAGGACGCCGTCCCGGACCTCCCACGTCCCCGGCAGGTCGGGGTGCGTCTTCCACCCGGTCAGGTCCTTGCCGTTGAACAGTTGCACCCAGCCGTCGGCGGCCGGCCCGGCGGGCGGGGGCGCCAGGAACTCGACCACCCGGTGCTCCCCGTCGGCGACCGTGACGATCTCCTCCCGGAACACCCGGCCGTCCCGCATCGCCCGCACCCGGTACTCCCCGGGGGCGATGTCCCGGCTCACCGACCCGGTGTGCGTCCAGTCGACCCCACCCCCCGAGACGTGGACGTGCGAGAACAGCACCACCGTGTCGTCCAGGGTGACGATCATCCCCGGGTCGTTCGTCCGGATGGTGAGCGACCCGCGGGGCGGGGGCTGGTTCCAGGCGTGCAGCCCGGCCGCCAGCCCGCCGGCGACCACCAGCGCGACCGCCGCGGCCGCCCACCGCCGCCGGGACCGCCCCCGCGGCTTCCCGCCGGGGACGCGCGAGAAGTCCCGCAGCCCCCCGTGGGCCGCCACCTGCCGCTCGCAGTCGGCGAGCACGTCGGCCGCCTCCCGGGCGCTCTGGTACCGCTCCGCCGGGTCCTTCGCGTGCAGCTTCTCGACGATCCGGCAGAGCCACTCTGGCACCTCCGGGATCACCTCCCGGATCGGCCGCGGGGCCTCCTCGCACACCCGCTTCAAGACCGCCAGCGTCCCGCTCGCCCGGAACGGCGGGCGGCCGGTGCACATCACGTACAGGACGCTCCCCAGGCTGAACAGGTCGGCCCGGTGGTCGAGGGTGTCCCCGCGGGCCTGCTCCGGGGCCATGTACATCGGCGTCCCGGCGACCACCCCGCTCTGCGAGATGCTGGCGTCGTCCGCCGCCCGGGCCAGCCCGAAGTCGGTCAGCTTCACCCGCCCCCCCGGCCCGGCCTCGATCATCACGTTCGCCGGCTTCACGTCCCGGTGGACCAGCCCGGTGCCGTGGGCCGCCGCCAGCCCCTCGGCGATCTGCCGGCCGACGCGCAGGATCTCGGGGAGGTCGAGCGGGCCGGTCCGGTCGAGCCGCTGCTGCAGCGTCTCCCCGGGGATGAATTCCATCACCAGGTACGGCAGCGGTTGCTCCTCGACCGCGTGGACCGCCACCACGTTCTCGTGCCGCACCTGGGCGCTCGACCGGGCCTCCCGGAGGAACCGCTTCCGGGCCGGGGAGGTGGCGGCCATCTGCGGGGCCAGCACCTTCACCGCCACCACCCGCTGGAGCACCTCGTCGAACGCCCGGAAGACGATCCCGAACCCGCCCTTCCCGAGCACCTCCAGCACCTCGTAATGCCCGATCCGGCCGAGCGAGTCGGGCCGCCGCGGCGGGGCCAGGAACGGCATGCCGTCGCCGGGCGGGGGGCCGTCGGGGGCGGGCCAGGTGGTGTCCGGGTCCGGGGCGGCGGCCGGGCGCTCGAGGAAGGTGCCGGCCGCGGCGTGGGCGGCGAGCAGCCCGTCGACCCGCCCGCGGAGGGCGGCGTCGGCCCCGCACGCCCCGGCCAGGTACGCCTCCCGCTCGGCCGGGTCGGCCAGGTCCAGGGCGGCGGTGAAGATCGATGCCTCGGTCACGGCGGCTCCCCCGGCGGGTGGGACACCAGCAATGCGAGAACCGGCGGCGGGGTGGCTCACGGATTCTCCGGGCGAACCCGGAGCGTGAGCGCCGGGGTGGGGTCACCCGAGCACCCCGTCGCTCACGCTCCGGGTTCGCCCGAAATCTTCTGGAACAGCCACGCCCGGCTGTACGCCCAGTCGCGCTTCGCGGTCGCCGGCGAGATGCCGAGGGCGTCCGCCGCCTCCTCGATCGACAGCCCGGCGAAGTACCGGAGCTTCACCAGCTCCGCCTTCCGCGGGTCGGCGGCGGCGAGGAGGTCGAGCGCCTCGTCGATGGCGACGAGGTCCTCGGCCGGCTCCGGGGCGGCGATCGGGAGGTCGGCCGCGTCGTGCCGCTGCAGCCCGCCGCCGTGCTTGTCGGCCTTCTTGCGGCGGGCGGCGTCGACCAGGATGCGGCGCATCGCCTCGGCCGCGGCGGCGAAGAAGTGGCCGCGGTGGTCGAACCGCTGGTCGCCGACGAGCCGGAGGTACGCCTCGTGGACGAGGGCGGTGGCGTCGAGGGTGTGCCCGGGGCGCTCGGCCGCGAGCCGGGCGGCGGCGAGCTTTCGCAGCTCGTCGTACACGAGCGGGAGGAGTTCGGCGGCCGCCGCCGGGTCGCCGGCGCGGGCGACGTCGAGGACCCGGGTGATGTCGGTCATGCGCCCGAGTGTAAGCCGCCCCGGGCGGCGGGGCAACGGCCCTGACCGCCTCACTCGACCGGGTGGCCGAGCTGCCGAAGGGTGCGGCGGGCGCACGCCCGGTCGTCCGGGTCGGCGCTGCCGAGCAGCGCGACGAGGTCCGGGATGCGGTCCCGGGCGCCGAGGCTCCCCAGGGCGTCCATCGCCGCGGACCGGACGAAGATGTTCGGGTCCGCGAGCCGGCTGGCCGCCGTCGCGGTGGCGGCCTCTCGGAGCGGGGGCGGGGCGTGCCCGATCAGCCCGACGGCCATGTTCCGGATCCACCAGTTCGGGTGGCCGGCCAGCTCCGCGAACCGGGCCACCGCCTCGGGGGTCGGCGGCCGGTTCTCCTTCGCCCCCAGCCGCCGCAACTCGGCGTACTCCGGCAACTGCTTCGCCCGCCGCTCCTCGCCCGCCATGTCGTGCCGGCTGGCGGGGATGACCGGCCCAGGGTCGGGCGGCCGCCGGGCGGTGAGCAGGTACGCCGACCCGCCCAGCACCACCGCGGCCAGGACCGCGACCGCCCCCCACACCTTGCGCCGCAACGTCAGCCTCGGCATCGGACACCTCCCGGGGCCATCATAGCGGCCGGCCGGGAGACCCGCATGAGACGTCACCGCGCCGCCCGAAGCACCTCCGGCAGCACCGCCGCCAGCCGGCCGACCTCCGCCTCCGTCGTGTAGAAGTGGTGGCTCACCCGCAAGAGCCGCCGGTCCGGCCGCTCGATCACCGGCACCTCGATCCGACGGTCCCACAGCCCCCGCCGCAGCTTCCCCGCGTCCAACCCCGCCGGCAGCTCGAACGCCGTCATCGCCCCGCACAGCCCCGGTTCCGCCGGCGTCGCCAGTGACAGCCCGGCGTCACCGACCACCCGCCGGGTGTGCGCCGCCAGCTCCGCGATCCGCCCCCGGACGTTCTCCCAGCCCAAGTTCGCCTGGAAGTCGATCGCCGCCGGGACCGCCAGCCACGGGCAGACGTCGCGCGTCCCCTCGAACTCCAGGAACCGCACCCGGGGCGTCGAGCCGTAGGCGTCGGGGGCGTCCGGCCCGGCCGACCTCGCCACCTCCCCGATCGGGTACCGGTCCGGGTGGTACCCCCACGACACGTGCAACGGCTGCAGGCGGTCGTTGTTCCCCTCGCCGACCACCAGGAACCCGGCCCCGGTCGGGGCGAGCAGCCACTTGTGCAGGTTCGCGGCGTAGAAGTCGGCCCCGACGGCCGACACGTCCAGCGGCAGCATCGCCGGGGCGTGCGCCCCGTCCACGACCGAGATCACCCCGCGGCGGCGGGCGAGGGCGCACAGCTCCTTCGCCGGCAGCACCAGCCCGGTCGGCGACAGGACGTGGCTGAAGAACAGCAGCCGCGTCCGCCGGGTGATCGCCCGCTCCGCCGCCGCGACGACCTCGCCCGGGTCGGCCGGCATCGTCGGCAGCGGGAAGGTGCGGACCGTTAAGCCTTGCCGCTGCCCGGCCCGCTCCCAGCACCACACCATCGCCCCGTACTCGTGGTCCGTCATCAGCACCTCGCCCGGGGCCGCCAGCCGCAGCCCGGACGCGACGAGGTTGACCGCCGCCGACACGTTCGCGGCGAACACCAGCCGGTGCGGCTCGGTCCCGAGGAACGCGGCGGTGCGGCACCGGGCGTCCCACAAGAGCGGCGGGGCCTGGCGGACGAAGAAGTCGGTCGGCCCGGCCGCGAGCCGCAGCCGCAGCTCGGTGACGCGGTCGAAGACGGGGCGCGGCAGCGGGCCGAACGACCCGGTGTTCAGCATCGTCACCGCCGGGTCGAGGAGGATCTGTGCCCGGGCCGCCGCCCAGTCGGGGGCGCCCGCCCCGGGTTCGTCGTTCCGCATTCCGCACTCCGCGTTCCGCGTTCCCCCGCGGGGGTTGACATCCGCCCGCCCCGGCGCCATCGTCTAGGGTGACTCATTCTCCCCGCCGGCAGCCGCCCCCGCCGAGGTCCGCATATGGCCGCGCCACCGATCCCGTACCCGCCCAGCCCGGCCGACGTCCCGGACGGGCTGACCGACTATGCCGACTCGTACACCCGGCAGCAGAACCTGCTCCTCGCCGGGCTGTTCGTGTTCCTCATCTTCTACCTCGGGGCGATCGCCCTGTTCGCCATGGTCGGGGTGTGGTGCGTCCTGACCCTGCACACCCTGTTCGTCGTCAAGGTGGTCGGGGCCGCCGTCTGCCTCGTCTTCTTCTTGTACCTCGTCAAGGGGTTCTTCAAGAGCCACCCGATGAACAAGGAGATGCACATCGAGCTGACCGAGGACGAGCACCCGGACCTGTTCGCGTTCATCGACCGGCTCTGCGACGAGCTCGACGCCCCGAAGCCGAACAAGGTGTTCGTCTCCCCCGACGTGAACGCCGCGGTCATGCCCCGCACCTCCCTGGTCAACCTGTTCGTCGAGCCGAAGAAGGACCTGCTGATCGGCATGGGGCTGGTGAACTGCGTCAACCTGTCCGAGTTCAAGGCGGTGCTGGCCCACGAGTTCGGCCACTTCAGCCAGTCCGCGATGGCGTCCAGCTACACCTACGTCGCCAGCCGGATCATCGGCGACCTGGTGGACGGGGAGGACTGGCTGGACCGGTTCGTCAACTGGTGCAAGCGGCAGGACAACGCCATCAAGGTGTTCGGGTACGGGGTCGGCGGGTGCCTGTGGGTCGGGCGGAAGGTGCTCGGCTGGCTGTACAAGGTCATCACCCTGCAGCGGCTGGCGGTCAGCCGGGAGCGGGAGTTCCACGCCGACCTGGTCGCGGTCAGCGCCGCCGGCAGCAACGCCGTCGTCCACTGCCTGCTCCGGACCGAGTTCGGGCACCAGTGCTTCATGCAGGCGGTCGACGACCTGGCCACCGCCCTGGACCACAAGCTGTACTCGAAGGACCTGTACCTGCACCAGGACCGGGCGGCGGCGGTCGTCCGGCGGAAGAAGAAGGAGAAGGACCTCGGGCTGCCGCCGCTCCTGAAGGGGCCGCACGACGGGAAGAAGGTGGCGGTGTTCGACGCGGACGAGGAGGCGATCGCCGACGACATCCCGCCGATGTGGCGGACCCACCCGCGGAACTCGGACCGGGAGGGGAACGCGAAGGAGCAGTTCGTCCCGGCGGCGGTCGACCACCGCAGCCCGTGGCTGCTGTTCGCCGACCCGGCCGACCTGCGGGAGCGGATGAGCTACAAGTTCTACCGGATGTACTTCCGGGTGCCGAAGAACACCGAGCTGGTGGAGGCGGCGAAGGTCCAGGAGTACATCGACAACGAGCACGCCGACACCACCTACGACCCGAAGTACCACGGCGCCTACGACGACCGCCCGCTGGAGCCGGGCGACCTGTCCGAGCTGGCGACCCTCGCCCGGGAGTCGCCGTGGGCCGAGGACCGGATGGAGAAGGTGTACGACAAGCTGTTCGACGGGTGCCGGGAGCACGCCGAGGCGCACGCCGAGCTGCACAAGGAGCTGCACTCGCTGAACGCGAACGTGGTCGGCAAGCCGTCCCCGAAGATGAAGCGGAAGATCGAGGACGTGCAGAAGAAGCTGGACGAGAACTGGGAGTGGTTCAAGTCGTTCGACCGGCGGGTGTTCCTCCTGCACGTCCAGATGGCCGAGGCGGTCGGCCCGGACCTGCGGGACGAGCTGGTCGAGCGGTACCGGTTCCAGCTGGAGGTGCAGCGGTTCTACCAGGAGGCGCGGGGGAACTTCAACAAGGCGGACGCCTACATCGGGGCGTACATGGCCGCCTCCCGGGGCGAGATCCAGGTCCCGAACGACTTCGGGGCGGAGGTCATCTCGGTCCTCCGCGGGGCGTGGAAGGTGCTGAAGAACATCGTCCGGGACGCGAAGGAGATCAACCTCCCGGCGATGAAGAACTTCGCCGAGGGGGACCGGCTGGCGGACTTCATCCTGGAGGGGAAGATGGTCCCGGAGCCGCCGCTCTCGGAGCTGAAGGGGGCGTGGGTGTCGAAGCTGATGACCCAGCTCCAGGGGGTGAAGAACCGGTGCTTCCGGCTCCACTTCAAGAGCCTCGGCGGGATCCTGGCGCTGCAGGAGAAGGCGGCGGCGGCGTGGGTCGCGGCCCGCACCCCGGTGGCGGCCGAGGCGTTCGACTTCGCCGCCGCGGACACGGCCGACGCGGTCGAGGGGGAGGTGCTGGACGCCGAGGCGGTGCCGGCCGCCACGTCGGTGGACGAGGTCCGGGTGGAGGGGCTGTTCGACGACGACCCGCCGGCGGAGGAGGTGGTGTCCGGGGAGGTGCTGGAGGTCGAGGTGGTCGACGTGGTCGAGGCGGAGCCGGGCGGGGCGGCGTTCGTGGACGGGCCGGTGACGTTCGAGGTGGCGGACCCGCCGGCCCGGGAGGCGAAGGCGGCGGAGCCGGCGGCCCCGCCGCTGGCGGCGTTCGCCGCGCGGCCGGACGGGACGACCCTGCCCGACCTGGTCCCGGTGTCCATCACCCCGGCCGGGGCGGCGCCGGCCGAGGAGCCGGAGGACGGCGGCGGGGTGTTCGGGGCGGTGGTCGCGGCCGCCGAGGTCGTCCTGGACGCGACCCGGGAGGACCGGTCGGCCCCGGCCGAGGCGGTGATGGCGACCCCGGCGTTCGACCCGGACACCGCGACCAAGCCGGACCTGACGGGCGAGTTGGCGGGGGCGGAGGCCGCCGGGCTGTTGACCGTGGACGTGGACGCGTCCACTGTGTCGGCCGTCCCGCTCCCGCCGCGGCTGTCGGCCGGGAAGGCCGCCCCGGAGCCGCCGGGGGAGGACGAGGTGCCGGAGGCGGAGGTGCTGGACCTCGGGGCGGCGGACGTGGTGGACGAGCCGGAGCCGGCCCCGCCGCCGGCCGGGAAGCCGGCGGCGCGGCCCGGGTTCGGGTCGGGGGTCGGGCCGGGCCTGTCGGTGACGTCGGAGGCGAACGGGAGCGTGGTGAAGCCGGCGGCCGGCCGCCGGCCGGCGGTGCGGATCACGCTGGTGAAGCCGGGCGACAAGTCCCCGTTCGGGAAGTAGCGGGAGCGCGGCCGTCCCGGCCGCTCCGGTCTTCACCTCCCCCCTGGTGGGGGAGGTCGCCGGCGCTTCGCCGGCGGGTGGGGGGGAAAGCGTCACGGGTGGTGCGCGTCGCACCCTGCGCCGTGTGGCTTGCCCCCCACCCGGCTCGCAGAGCCTCGCCGACCTCCCCCACCAAGGGGGAGGTGAAGCCCCGAGCCACCCGGACACCCGTCACCCCGCCCCGAACACCACCCGGTCGCCGAACTTCCGCCGCAGCTCGGCCCGCCCGCCGGCCCCGAACTGGTCCCCGCTCAGCACCAGCGCCGCCAGGTCGGCCGGGACCGCGGCGTCGAGCAGGTGCCGCACCCCGGCCGCCGACATCGGGTTCCCGCGCAGGTCCAGCTCGACCAGGTTCGGCCAGAACTTCGCCCGGGTCAGGTGGCGGACGCCCTTGTCCCCGACCCGGCACTCGCGCAGGTCCAGCGACCGCAGCCCGGCCAGCACCCGCGACCCGGCCAGCACCCGGGCGGCGCGCGGGGCCAGGACGTTCCGGCTCAGGTCGAGCCGCCGCAATCCCGTCAGGTTCTCCGACCGGGTCAGCACCTCCAGCCCGTCCGCCTGCCCGCCGGCGTGCGCCATCCGCAGGGACACGAGCGTCGGCGGCAGCGCCGCGGCGAGCGCCCGCACCCCGTCGTTCCCGAACGGCTCCTCCGACAGGTTCAGCTCGGCGACGCGGGACAGGGCCGGGCCGTCGGCGAGGCGGCGGAGGTGCGGGGTGGTCAGCCCCATGACGGAGAACGACAGCCGGTCCATCGGCGGGCCGGCGTTCAGGGCGTCGAGGAGGTCGTCGAGCGACTCGTACCCGACGTGGAAGTGCAGCCCCTGAAGCCCGCGGCCCAGCGGCGACGCGAGGAGTTCTTCGACCACGACCGGCATCCCGGCGCCGCCGGCCCGGTCGAAGTAGACGTCGGTGACGCCGGCGGCGGCCGGGTGGTCGCGGAGGACGCGGAGCGGCTCGATCGGGCTGTTGACGAAGTGGAGCTTGCGGAGCCGGGGGACGACGGGGGAGGCGGCGAACCGCTGCCAGTCGTCGAGGGTGGCGGCCCACAGGTGCAGTTCGCCGACCGGGGCGCGGGCGAGGAGCGGCGGGGCGAGCTGGTCCCAGACCTGGGGGGAGCGGACGTTCAGCCGCCACGGGAGGCCGCGGCGGAACGGCTCGTCCGGGTGCCACTGGAGGTGGAACCCGTCGACGGGGGGGAGGGTGTGGAGGAACGGCCGGCCGGAGGCGAGGTCGGGCTGGTGGTGGCGGGCGCGGGCGGCGAACGGCTCCCAGGGCGGGGTGCGGGCGAGTTCGACCTGGTCCCGGACGAAGGCGGCGCGGGCGGGCTGGTCGTGCTCGTCGAGCCAGTCGGCGAGGGCGAGGCGGGGGGTGTCCTCGTCCGGGGCGGCGCAGATGGCGGCGAGCAGGGCGTCGTGGTCGGACATCGGGGGCATTTTACCGCCGCGGTCAGAGGCGGACGCGGTCGCCCATCCGGTCCTTGACCGCCTGCTTCATGTCGGCCGACGCCGGGGAGCCGGTGAGGTCGAGGAGGTTGAGGCCGTCGGCGAGCGGGGAGGCGTCGAGCAGGGCCCGCAGGGCGTCGTCCCCGACTTGGCAGTAGGAGAGGTTCAGCACCTTCAGGCCGGCGAGGTGCGGGGACGTGAACAGGGCCGCCGCCCCGGCGTTCCCGACCCCGTTCGAGGTCAGCGTCAGGACGCGCAGCCCGGACGTCGTGCCGACCGCCGCGAGCCCGGCGGCGGCCGCCGCGTTCAGCCGGGAGTGGGCGAGGTCGAGCGACCGAAGCCCGGCCGGCAGGGAGCGGGCCAGCTGCCCGGCGTCGCCGCCGACCCACTCGGCCCGGACGGCGAGCGCCCGGAGGCGGCCGGGCGCGGGGCCGGGGCCGAGGGCGCCCAGGACCGGCAGGCCGACCACCGACGGGACCCAGCCGAGCCGCAACCGGACGAGGTTGGCGAACAGCGGCGACCGGACCAGCGCCCGCCCCCCGTCCGGGCTGAGGGCGAGGCCGTGGACGCCGAGGTCCGTGACCCCCGCGGGCGAGTCGAGGAGCGGGGCCAGGCCCCGCGCGGAGTACCGCCCCGCCCCCCACTCCAGGCCGCTGACCCGCGGGAACCACAACTCGGACACGAGCCGGGTCAGTTGCGGCAGGTTCACCCGGAACGAGAGGTACTCGACCGGGTGCCGGGCGAACAGGTCGGCGGCCCGGGCGCGGAACACGCCGAGGCCGGTCACCTGGACCGCCCACGGGAACCCGCGCCGGGAAAACCCCCCGCCGTGGAACGGGGCGTCGTGCCAGCAGAACGCGCGGTGGGACGGGTCCGGCCACAACCCAAACCAGGCGAGGACCCCCTTGAGGCGGCGGTTCGCCTCCTCCCACCGCAGCCGGTCCGCGTCCCACTCGTCGCGGTGTGACATCGCGATGTCACGGCGGATGAACTCGGCCCGCTCGTCCTGCCCGTGCTCCTGCAGCCAGTCGGCGTAGACGAGCCGCGGGGTGTCCTCCCGCGGGTGCTCGCACACCGCCCGCAAGAGCGCGTCGTGGTCCGTCATGGGCGTCGAGGGGTCCGGTGGCGTCGGGAGGCCGGGCGGGTCTTCACCTCTCCCCGCTGGGGAGAGGTCGCCGCGCGAGCGGCGGGTGAGGGGCGCCACCGACCGAGGTGACCGGGAGCGTCACCGAGCGGTCGAGCACTCCGGGCGTCCCGTTCGTGGCGGGGGGGGGCCCGCCCCCCCGCCCCCCCCCCCCCCCCCCCCCCCCCCGGCCCCCCCCCCCCCCCCCCCCCCCC